>Ga0209123_1001259_pt1 | contig 25935 bp, 33 predicted proteins | sample BarGraIncu00431A_FD_184500 | JGI IMG/M metagenome (GOLD analysis project Ga0209123, IMG submission 184500) | Arctic peat soil microbial communities from Barrow, Alaska, USA - Barrow Graham LP Incubations 004-31A (SPAdes) (version 2) | ecosystem: Environmental > Terrestrial > Soil > Wetlands >...
GGATGTCCCGCTGTTCAAAAAAGGACATTGGATGCTTTAGGTTTCAAGAAAACGAATAATGTAGTTGAACATGAAGCTACCCCCGCTATCTTAGGGATGGTTGAGAAAGTTAAACACTTAGTGAAAATCGTAGAATAAATATAGAGCTATGAATTTAAGTAATTTAAAACCCGCAGCAGGGTCCACAAAAGACTGCAAAAGAATCGGTCGCGGTCAAGGTTCAGGAATGGGCGGAACCTCTACCAGAGGACACAAAGGGGCTAAATCAAGATCTGGTTATTCCAGAAAACGTGGTTTCGAAGGAGGTCAGATGCCTTTGCAACGTCGCGTTCCAAAATTTGGTTTTAAGAATGTAAATCGTGTAGAATATAAAGCAATCAATATTGACACATTGCAAAAGCTTGCTGAAGCTCAAAGTTTATCAGCCATGAATCTTGAAACATTCAAGGAAGCTGGATTTGTATCCTCTTCTCAGCTTGTCAAGGTTTTAGGCAAAGGAATTTTGACTGTCAAGCTTGATGTTACTGCTAATGCTTTCTCCGCTTCTGCCATCAAGGCAATTGAAGCAGTAGGAGGTACAGCAACAATTTGTTGATTGGTATATTTAACGATTAATAAAACGTTCTCATGAAACTAATTCAAACCTTAAAGAATATCTGGAAGATCGAAGAGTTACGGAACCGTCTGCTTGCAACCTTAGGTTTTATAGCAGTATATCGTTTCTGTTCTTATGTAGTATTGCCTGGTATTAATACGGAAGCTCTTACCGCTTTACACGGACAAACCCGTGAAGGTATCATGTCATTGCTTGACATGTTTTCAGGTGGTGCATTCTCAAATGCTTCAATTGTAGCTTTGGGTATTATGCCTTATATATCTGCTTCTATCGTTATGCAACTTTTGGGAATGGCAGTGCCATTCTTTCAGAAGCTTCAACGTGAAGGAGAAAGTGGAAGGACAAAAATGAATCAGTATACCAGATACATGACTGTAGCTATTCTGATTTTTCAGGGACCGGCATATATTGCCAACCTGAGTGCTCAGATGGCAAGTTCTGGTTCAACGCTTCCTGGAGGTATTTGGTTCGAGATTTCTACCGTGCTGATATTGGCAGCAGGCAGTATGTTTACCCTTTGGCTGGGTGAGCGAATTACTGATAAAGGTATTGGAAACGGTGTTTCCATGATCATTCTTATTGGTATCATTGCTCGTCTTCCACAAGCTTTTGCACAGGAAGTAGTATCCCGCTATTCGACTACAGCAGCCGGTGGTTTGGTTATGCTTCTTGCTGAATTGCTTTTGTTGATGGCTGTTACAATTTTTGCAATCCTATTGGTGCAAGGTACACGAAAAGTTCCTGTACAATATGCCAAAAGAGTTGTAGGTAACAAACAATATGGTGGTGCTCGTCAGTATATACCTTTAAAAGTAAATGCTGCAGGAGTTATGCCAATCATTTTTGCTCAGGCAATTATGTTTATTCCTTTGGCCTTTGTTGGCTATTCAAACACAGCTTCTGCAAGTCATTTCGGCTCAGCATTGACAAATATGAATGGATTTTGGTATAATTTTGTGTTTGCTATTTTGATTATGGCTTTTACCTATTTCTATACAGCTATTACGATCAATCCGACGCAAATGGCAGAAGAAATGAAAAGAAACAATGGATTCATTCCTGGAATTAAACCAGGTAAGAGAACCGCAGAATATCTGGATGCTATCATGTCCAGAATCACGTTCCCAGGTTCTGTTTTCCTTGCCTTCATTTCAATCATGCCGGTTTTCGCTAAATATTTTGGTATCAATTCTTCATTTGCACAATTTTTCGGGGGTACATCCCTTCTGATTTTGGTAGGTGTAGTACTTGACACTTTGCAACAAATCGAAAGCCATTTGTTGATGCGCCATTATGATGGACTGTTAAAATCAGGACGCATAAAAGGCAGAACTGGTAGCATTGCTGCTTATTAATTAGTTTTTGATGATTTATTTGAAAACAGAAGAAGATTTAGTTTTTCTCAGGGAAAGCGGTGAAATCGTAGCCAAAACATTGGGCGAAGTGGCCAAGTATATACAACCCGGAGTAACAACAAAATATTTAGATCAGATTGCGGAGGAATTTATCCGATCTTTTGGAGCGGTACCCTCTTTTCTGAACTATAACGGTTTTCCAGCAACACTTTGTATCTCTGTTAATGAGGTTGTAGTGCATGGAATTCCTTCAGTAGACACCGTTCTTAAAGATGGTGATATTGTTTCTGTTGATTGTGGAGCTTTAAAGAATGGTTTTCACGGAGACTCAGCCTACACATTTAGAGTAGGTGATGTAAAAGATGAAATCGTTGATTTATTAAAAACAACCAAAGAGTCACTCTATAAAGGAATTGAACAAGCAGTTGAAGGAAAACGAATCGGTGATATTGGACACGCTGTACAGGAATATTGTCAGAAAAGAGGTTATTCTGTTGTAAGAGAAATGGTTGGTCACGGTGTCGGAAGACATCTTCACGAAGAGCCGGAAGTTCCAAACGCTGGTAAGCGCGGATCAGGCCCTCAGATGAAAGCAGGAATGGTTATTGCAATTGAACCAATGATAAACTTGGGAACAAAAAATATAATCATTGAACGTGACGGTTGGACCACTCGCACAGCAGACAAAAAACCCTCAGCTCACTTTGAGAATACGATAGCAATTCGTAACAATCAAGCAGCTGAGATACTTACTTCGTTTGACTATGTACAACAAGTTTTAGGTGATCGGTTCATTTAAATCTGATAACAAAAATATGGCTAAGCAAGCAGCAATTGAACAAGACGGCGTCATTGTAGAAGCATTATCAAATGCAATGTTCCGTGTAGAATTAGAAAATGGGCATGAAATTACAGCACATATCTCCGGTAAAATGAGGATGCACTACATCAAGATTTTGCCCGGTGATAAAGTTAGAGTTGAAATGTCACCTTATGATCTGTCGAAAGGCAGAATATCTTTCAGATACAAATAAAAAATTATAGATATGAAAGTAAGAGCATCTTTAAAGAAACGCACTCCAGATTGCAAAATGGTTCGCAGGAAAGGCGTTTTGTACGTGATTAATAAAAAGAATCCCAAGTTCAAACAACGTCAGGGATAAAGTCAAAATTAAGTAAATAAACAATATAGTATGGCTATAAGAATCGTAGGTGTAGATTTGCCGCAAAACAAAAGAGGCGAGATTGCTTTGACCTATATTTTTGGGATCGGACACAGTCGTTCTCTGATGGTATTGGAAAAAGCTGGTGTTGATAGAGACATCAAAGTAAAAGACTGGAATGATGAACAAGCCGGTAAGATCCGTGAGATCATCGGCGAATCCTTCAAAGTTGAAGGTGATTTACGTTCTGAAGTTCAGTTAAACATCAAGCGTCTGATGGATATCGGTTGCTACCGTGGTATTCGTCATCGTTTGGGCCTTCCTTTAAGAGGACAGAGCACCAAGAACAATGCTCGTACCCGCAAAGGTAAAAAGAAGACAGTGGCTAACAAGAAGAAGGCAACGAAGTAATCGTAAGCCTTTGTAATCACACAAGCTATTAAAATTTAGAACTGATATGGCAAAAAAGACAGTCGCAGCTAAAAAAAGAAACGTAAAAGTTGAAGCAATCGGACAAGTGCACATCCATTCATCTTTTAACAACATCATTGTTTCCCTGACTAACGGAGACGGACAGGTTATTTCCTGGTCTTCTGCAGGTAAAATGGGATTCAGGGGTTCAAAAAAGAATACTCCTTATGCAGCTCAGATGGCTGCACAAGATTGTGCAAAAGTCGCATATGATCTTGGCTTGAGAAAGGTCAAGGCATATGTAAAAGGACCTGGAAACGGCCGTGAATCCGCCGTCCGCACCGTACATGGTGCCGGTATTGAAGTTATGGAAATTGTTGACGTTACGCCACTTCCACATAACGGATGCCGCCCTCCTAAAAGAAGAAGAGTATAAGAATCGTAGTATTAATTTTATGAATTACGGGATCGTGTTATTGATTGCACACAAAGTCACGCGACTGCACCACCCCGGTTCATACTTTTTCAAACAAAAAAATGGCTAGATATACTGGACCAAAATCAAAAATTGCGCGTAAATTCGGGGAACCCATTTATGGTCCCGATAAAGTTTTGAGCAAAAAAAACTACCCTCCGGGTATTCACGGAAACAACCGCAGAAAGAAAACTTCTGAATACGGTATTCAGCTTCGTGAAAAGCAAAAAGCTAAATATACCTATGGCGTATTGGAAAAACAATTCCGTAACCTCTTCGAAAAAGCTTCTAGTACCAAAGGTATTAAAGGTGAAGTATTGTTACAATTGTTGGAATCCCGCTTAGACAATGTTGTATTCCGTTTAGGAATTGCTCCTACACGTGACGCAGCTCGTCAGCTTGTTTCTCACCGCCACATCGTGGTTGATGGTAAACTGGTTAACATCCCTTCTTTTCTGGTTAAACCAGGTCAGGTGATTGGTGTTCGTGAAAAATCCAAATCATTGGAAGTTGTAAACAATTCTTTGTCCGGTTTTAACCACAGCAAATATGCTTGGTTGGAATTTGATCAGGCCTCTAAATCAGGTAAGTTCCTTCATATCCCGGAACGTGCTGATATCCCAGAAAATATTAAAGAACAACTGATCGTAGAATTGTATTCTAAATAATCCCTGACTCTATGGCAATATTAGCGTTTCAAAAACCCGAGAAGGTTATCATGTTGGAAGCGGACAGCAAGTTTGGTAAATTCGAATTTCGTCCCCTTGAACCCGGCTTCGGTATTACAGTAGGTAATGCTTTACGCCGTATCCTGCTCTCTTCCCTGGAAGGATTTGCTATCACTTCCTTGCGTGTAGAAGGTGTGGATCATGAGTTTTCTACCATACCTGGTGTTATGGAAGATGTAACAAATGTAATCCTGAATTTAAAACAAGTTCGTTTCAAACAACTTGTTGATGAATTCGAGACAGAAAAAGCTACTATCAGCGTTTCTGGTTTAGAAGTTTTAACAGCAGGTGAACTTGGTAAGTTTTTTACCGGTTTTGAAGTGCTTAATCCTGATTTGGTTATTTGCCACATGGATTCAACCGCTGCTTTTCAAATGGAATTGACCGTAAACAAAGGACGTGGTTATGTTCCTGCAGATGAACATGGAATTGTTTATAATGATGCGAATGTAATTCCCATCGACTCAATTTATACACCCATCAAGAATGTAAAATATTCAGTTGAAAACTTTCGTGTTGAACAAAAGACTGACTATGAAAAATTAGTTTTCGAAATATCAACTGATGGTTCTATACATCCAAAAGACGCTTTGAAAGAAGCTGCAAAAATCTTGATTCATCACTTTATGTTGTTTTCTGATGAAAAAATCACGTTGGACACAACGGAATCAGACGGCGGTGAAGAATTTGACGAAGAAGTATTGCACATGCGTCAATTACTGAAATCCAAGTTGGTTGACATGGATCTTTCCGTTCGTGCTTTAAACTGCTTAAAAGCAGCCGATGTGGAAACACTCGGAGAATTGGTTGTTTTCAATAAAACCGATTTGTTGAAGTTCCGCAATTTTGGAAAGAAATCACTGACCGAATTGGACGATCTTTTGGAAAGTCTGAACCTATCCTTTGGGATGGATATTGCAAAATATAAATTAGATAAAGAATAAGACGATGAGACATAATAAAAAATTCAATCATTTAGGACGTCAAACAGCTCACCGTAGTGCTATGTTGTCGAATATGTCGGCCTCCTTGATTATGCATAAGCGCATTTTTACCACTACCGCAAAAGCGAAAGCTTTGAAAATGGTGGTTGAACCCCTTATAACTAAAGCAAAAGACGATACGACAGCAAACAGACGTTTGGTTTTTAGTAATTTGCAGAGCAAAGAAGCTGTAACCGAACTGTTTCTAGTAGTTTCTCCTAAAGTAGGTGATCGCCCAGGTGGTTACACCCGTATCCTTAAAACTGGTTTCCGTTTAGGTGACAACGCACAAATGTGTTTTATCGAACTGGTAGACTTCAACGAAAACATGTTGAAGACGAAGGTAGAAAAGAAAACACGTACACGTCGCTCTACTGCGAAGAAGGTTGCAGAAACTGTAGCTGTTGAAGCTCCTGTTGTTAAAGCTCCTGTAGTTGAGACTCCAGTAGTAGAAAAACCTGTTGTTGAAACTCCTGCAGCTGAATAATTAAACAGAAAGCCGGCATTTAAACGAATGCCGGTTCACAGAATAAATTTCTTGAATACAAAGAGGCCAGCAATTTGAATTGCTGGCCTCTTTTTGGTATGTCTTTAATTAAGTCGTACTTCGCCTTTTTTAATAATTCCTACCTATGCCGTAATAGCTGGTTTTATCTTTTTCTACTGTAAGATTTTGAAAACTATTATTAAAATTTAATGATGCCTTATGCTTCAATTTAGCTGTAATATTATTTGATGTTGTTACTATTTGCACTACAGCACTATCTGAATTAATTTTAATATTTTCAACAAACCGATCATTGATTTCAAGATAGGCACTATCTCTTGCTAAGACACTCAAATTAGTTACTCTTTTAGCGATTGAGTCTGTATTGTAATAATAAAAATCGCCATCACTCATATCAATTTTCAAATCTTTTGGAGCCACATTGGTAATCCCCATCCAAAAGTGTTTTCTACCGATAATGGTATTTACATTCTTGCATTTCAAAAACAATCTCAGTCCCGAATAGACATAAAGGGTATCTCCTTTTACTGCGTATAGGTTTGATGGAATCATAGAGCCTTTATAATATTCAATGGATAATTTATTGCTATTAGATTGCTCTACATGCAGGTCCGAATTTCTTTCTGCTACGATAACAGAAAATGGAGGAAGTTCAATATCCTTCATTAAGGCATTTGGTTTAATCTTTTTGTCTTCATAAATCCTTTGATCAATTAAATAGGTAAGCAAACCTCCTACGACAAAAATCCCCCATGCTATTGCTATTATACTGCTTTTTTTCATAGTATTTCGTTCTCTTTAATGGCTGTTAGTAATTCTTTTAAATCTTCAGAGTTGAGTTTCAACGTTTTCACTTTACGCACAAACGCCGGTAGTTCATTCTTGAAAAATTCCGTTTTTTCTGTACCTCGAATAAGTTCTATAGCATTGACGGATACAAAAAAACCGACTCCACGTTTGTTTTCAAAAATTCCGGCTTCATTTAAAATGGAATAAGTACGCAACAGCGTGTTCCGATTCACCTCAAATTCAGCGGATAGATCACGGACCGATGGTACCCGATCGCCAGCATTAAGTTTACCTTCCAATATCTGCAGACAAAGATTGTCTGCAATCTGCTGGAAAATACCTTTTGTAGCTTTATAATCTATACTCATACCTGTTTTTCTTTTAATTTAAAGTAACCTGTTGGCAGGAAGAATAGCCAGGATAAACTCATGACTGAGAATATCCAAAAGTCAAAAATATTGATTTTTGAGTGCAAGATGAGATGACCATTCGTATGTACATCAAAACCGAATGTTGATGGAAAAAAGCAATGTGAAAGGATTACCATTAAACAGAATATCAGATACAGTACGCCAAATGTCGAAATAGCAGTCTTTAAAAATGAATTCTTTTTAAAAAACAATCTGACTGAAAAAATGAAAGTTCCGATTGAAACAAAGAATAAAGTTAGAGCCGCATTTGTCAATAATGTATTTTCACCATTTTGATTTTTATACAAAGACGCAAAGTGAAAAAGGTTTATATCTGTAATAACCGCCCCCTTATAAATACCTAAAATTACCAAACGTACCAGGCGGGTATCTATCCAGAAAATCATCATAAAAAGGATTGTACCAACAACAATTCTTATCAGAAATTGTGATAAGAACTTTTCAAATGTGGAGGAAGGCATTAATAGATACGATCTAACCTTTATCTTATTATCCATATTTGGAAAGGACATCCCCAAGAATAGCCCTAAGCTGAATAGACAAATAAAAAATGAAGTTATGAACGCAAAGTTACTGTAATTAGGATCAGGATGATACCCTTTGGGCAATTGCATATATATAACTACAAAATCAACTAAAAAAGCTACAATTATTGTAAAGAGATACATCTTATAATTGATCAGTACATCATTCCGTAAAAGCAGATAAAACCTTTTTAAGCTAAAAAACTGATTTGTTTCCATAGGGCACTTTATTAAATGGATTTGTTGATAATGGCATTAAACAATAGCTCGAGGTCAATGCTTGATTCTCTTTCCGCAGTGGCAGGCAGCATGATTCGATATCCGATGGGGCAACTTTCCTGGTAAAGTACATTTTCAATGCCGGATAGACTATTGACCGTCTCAAAATAGAACTTTTGTGAAATTTTTTCGGTTTCTTGCTCGTAAAGAAGCTGACCTTCGTCGATCACTACAATTTTGTCAATAATGGTGTCAATATCTTTTACCTGATGGGTGGAAATCACTACCAACTGTTCGTCTGTAACTGAACTGACCAATATTTTCCGGAACTGGCTTTTGGAAGGAATGTCGAGTCCATTGGTAGGTTCATCAAGAATCAGGACTTTACAATTGCTCGCCAATGCGAAAGCAATTAGAAACTTCTTTCGTTGTCCATGCGATAACTGGTTCAGTTTAGAAGAAGATTGTAGTTCAAATTCTTCGAAAATGGTTTTTAGCTTTTCGTGATCAAAGGACGGGTAAAGCGGACTGAACGCTTTTACATAGCATGAGATGCTGATGGAAGGGAAGGTGAACTCTTCAGGCACCATGTAGATGTCTGACAGGAAGCTTGGCTTGCGCTGAAAGGGTGTAAAGCCATTCACGCTAAGTTGGCCTTGCTGTGGTGCTATTAAGCCGGCTATAAGGCTGAGAAGGGTTGATTTCCCGGCGCCGTTTTTGCCTAAAAGGCCAACGATATGTCCGCTTTCAGCTTTAAGGGAGAAATCCTTGAAAAGCGGCGTTTTCTTTTTGTAACGAAAGGATAGGTTTTTAATTTCAATCATGGCTTATATGTTTAGGTGTCTATGTAGCTATGCCACAAAGAAACGAATACTATTTTAATTTGCAAATTATTTGGAATATTTTTTTAATGGGAATTGAATATGGTTTATTGATTTGTAACAAAAAATAATCTTTTGAAGCGATAAAATGAATATTTGTGTAACTTTGGGCGTTTTAAATTTAATTTAATATCACACGATAAGGAAAAAACACAATCTAAAAAAATTATTATTATGGAAGAAAATCAACAATCTGAGACTCCAATCATTTGTAACAATGTAATTAGAGGTTATCTTTTAGAAACCTCAAAATGGGGCAAGTTTTTAGCAATAGTAGGATTTGTAGGCATAGGTCTAATGATATTGTTGGGAATTTTCGTAATGATTGGCATGTCGTTCTTAAGCGAATTTTCCAGCAAATCAATGCCAATGGGTTTATTGGGTATCATTTATATCATTGTGGCTGTTATCTATTTTTTCCCGGTAAATTATCTTCATAAGTTCTCCGTATTGATTAAACAGAGTTTAAATTCAAATGATGAGCTGGCTTTAACCAGTGGGTTCGGGAATTTGAAAAAAATGTTCAAATTCATGGCCATATTGACAATTGTAGTTTTGTCAATCTATGTGCTGGTATTATTAATAGCAATACCTTCGTTGCTATATTTCTAGGTAAGTGGGATCCCAAGATAAAATAAGCCGAAACCTTTTAGACCGACCACGAACACTCTTTTTTCTTAGTTGAACGAATTACTCTTTGATCAGTTTTTCAAGGATGACGTTTTTACCGGATTTTAGTAGAACAAAATAGTTTCCCTGAGGTAGCATGTCTACCATAATTTTATCGGCACAGGTGACCTTTCTTGAGAGTACAACCTTCCCACTACTATCTAATATGGTAAGCAAACTTGTTTCTGTCAAACCTTTAATATAAAATCCATCGATTGCCGGATTTGGATATAACGAGATGGTTGTGGCTTTATGAGTGTCCACAGAGGTCGCAATACCAACGATGTGTTTGAAATCTTTCCAAAGGGTAGCCGATTGGTAAGCGCTGATCGAAGCGGATGGAACATAAAGAATGCAAGAATCAAGGTCTATGTTGTCAAAAACATAAGGAGTTGAGTTTAAATCAACTGGAACCAATGGATAGGAGTAGATTGAATAGATGTTCCAACAAACTTCAAAAGCGTAATTTCCGATAGACGTGACCGAGGATGGAATCGTGACCGAAGTCAAATTGGAACAATAGCCAAAGGCGTCTGCACCGATGGTATCAACTTGCGATGGAATGATGTATTGATCTGTCAAAGCTGTAGGAGCCTGAATCAGACATGTTTGGGCTTTATTGAATAATACACCGTCAAGACTGGAATAATTCGGGTTGTTTTCATCGACATAGAAAAGTCCAGAACTGCCCATAAAAGCTTGCGGTTCAATGACCGTAACCGATGTTGGTATCGTGACGGAGGTCAGGTTCCCACAACGTTCAAATGCTTGAATAGCAATAGTGGAGACTGTAGTAGGGATCGCACATATTCCTTCCTGGGAAAGGGTGGCTTGTATCAAACGTGTCTGACCTTTATCATACAGAATGCCATTGTTACTGGCATAATTAGGATTGCCGGGTTCGACTGTGATGGCACCGGTACTGGCTGAAAAAGCATGGTCTCCTATGGACGTGACGGATGATGGAATCGAGATGGCATTCAGGCCGGAACAATATGCCATGGCGTTAATTCCAATGTTAGTGACCGACCCGGGAATCATGATGTAAGGTATTTCACTGCAGTACCCGAATGCACCTATATAGATGGAGGTGACGGTGAAAGGTATGGTACAGGTATCCGTCAGGTTAATGGGAGCATGAATCAAGGTCGTTTGTGCTGCGTCATACAGAATACCTCCGTTGGCCAAAAATGCAGGGCTGTTAAAATCAACAAGGATCGTGCCACTGGCACCCCAAAAAGCATAATCATCGATAGTGCTGACAGATGCCGGTATCGATATGGCTTTCAATCCTCTGCAATATTCAAAGGATCCGTGTCCGATAGTTGTTAAAGAGGAAGGAAGTGCGATGCTGTTTAGATTGTAGCAAGCCAAAAAGGCAAATCGCCCGATAGATGTGGCAGTCAACGGCAATCGTACAGTGGACAGTGTTGTCATTCCCTGATAGGTGGTACGGTTGTAATTGGAATTAAACGCCTCATCGGGTATAGTGTTTGCAGGATAATCGATATTGATAGAGTCGTCTGTCCCCTGTGTTCCGATGTATTCAGCAATAGTAGCACTTTCCAGATCAAGGACGACCAATTTGGGCAAATAATCCCTCATGGTGACAAAATCACGGGCATCGATGGCACCTGCAACTGTCAGATCGGTTAAAGAGTCCCGTTCGAGTTCTGTAAGAGCCGAGTAAAGGCCACCGGCAGTAACGTTAACCGATTTGCTGGTAATGGATGATAAGTACACAAAGTTTTCCCATAGGGTAGCTGATTTATAGGCGTTTTCCGCACCTGCAGGAACTCTTAATAAGCAAGTGTCTGTATTGACTCCGTAGAAAGCATTGATTGAGGCACTCAAATTTACGGGTGTAGCTGAGTAGACATTGAAGGAGGCCAAATTGCTGCAATTTCCGAAAGCATAGTCCCCAATTACAGTGACCGATGCAGGAATTGAAAGGGAGGTTAGGTTGTAGCAATACCTGAAAGCATTGTTGTCAATGAAGGTGACGGAGGATGGAATCGTGACAGAAGTCAAGAACTCACAAACTCCAAATGCACCTTTAATGATAGATGTAACTGTGGACGGAATCGTGTAGCTTCCTGCTGTATAGTAGGGTACATGAATCAGGGTTGTCTGGTTTTTGTTGAAGAGGCTGCCATTAAGGGATGAAAAATTGGGATTGTTTAAATCGACGGTAACATAACCATTGCATCCAAAAAAGGCAGAAGCATCAATATTGGCGACCGAAGCAGGAATTGACACCGCATTGATTCCATAACAATATTCAAAACTGCCCTGTCCAATATGGGTAACCGAATTAGGAATCGTTATTGAATTTAAATTGTAACAGAACAGGAATGCTAATCTTCCGACAGCGGTAGCTGTCAAAGGCAATTGAACCGATATCAATGTTGTCTTGGCGTAATAATCAGAGCTGGAGTTGAATAAGACAAAAGCATAATCAGGAATTGTATTCGCCGGATAATCCAAGGATGTATTTCCGGCCGTCCCCGACGTTCCACTATATGCAGTGATGGTTGCACCACTTATATTTAAGACTGCCAACTCGGGCATGCTATCCCTCATTGTTGCAAAATCACGGGCATCAATCGTTCCTGTTACCGTTAAATCGGTCACAGTGGCTCGTTCGTCGGAAGTAAAGGCAGAATAGAGGCTTCCAGCTGTGACATTGACTGTTTTACTTTCAACGGTGTTAGCCTCGGTTCTTGATGCTCGGTTCGGCAAGGCGTTTTTTATAGGGAGGATTAATGGCTTGTGTGGAGGTGTAAGATTCTCTATTGCAGGCATTTGAGCCCGGATGCTAAACGAAAACAAAAAAAACAGGACAAACAAAACAACACAAAGCGTACCCTTTTTTGACGCTAATTGTAAATTAGTTTTCATGACTGTCAGAATTTTTAGTTTATTACCCTGATATCTTAAAAATCCAAATGTAATGATTATTTATTCAAGTTTTACAAATATTATAACAACTAAATATCTGTTTCTGCTCCATTCAACAAAGTTGTTTTTCATTCAACCTAAAATCAAGTCATGACCGTTGGCTTTATTGTATTCTCTAATTTGTACAACATTTCTCCCTTCTCCACCCTTTTTCACAAAAGAATATTTTATCAAATAAAAGAATATCTTTATGGATAAAATAACCTTTAGAACATGCATCGCTGCCTAAGAAAAGGATTGCATTATAGTATTGTATGTATCAATGGGCACACAATACAAAGTAGTATATGGGGATTAGCATATACATTTGCAGCAGCTATACCAAGCGGTTGGAATTACTTATTTGGGAATGGAAGAGATATAGTTAGGTATTCTAATGGATATCCTATTCAAAACCATCAATTACAATGGTATGAAGAAGCAGCATCAGGTTATGCTGCTAATTATTTTGGAAAACAGTATGGTGTTAGTTGGAATGCAGATCGCAACCCAACCCCAGGTTTTTAGTTCCTTAAAATTAATAAATTGGAGGATAATATTATGAAAATTACAACAGGCATTTTGTTTACATTGTTACTTATGGCATTTAGCTGCGATAAAATCGCAGATCATGTATATTCCATTACAGTTAAAAATAACACTAGCCATGATATACAGGCAACTCCTGGGTTAGGACCTAATTATATGAGTTCTTATCCCGACACGGCAATACCAGAATTAAAACCTGATCTTGTGCCTATTGCTCCTAATGGTTACAGTTATTTAGATCTTAGTGCAAAGTGGGAAACTATTTTTCCAAGATTACCCGCAGATACATTGAGTATCTATATATTTAGCACAGACACCTTGAACGTATATGATTGGAGTAAAATAAGAACAGGGTATAAAGTCCTTAAACGCTATGATTTAAGTTTAGATGATTTACAAAAGAGTAACTATACAATAACATATCCATAATAAAGCAAAAAGCCGGAGCAATCCGGCTTTTAAATTTATAAAGCAACTACGTTTTTCTGAAAGAAATCCTTAAACTTATTTTTAGTCAACATACAATCAATCATTCTAAAAAGGGCTTGTTTGTCGGGTTCTTCAAGTTGTTCAATCATCCGAAGTTTTTCGGAGGTGGTTTTATCTTCAATCGTAATTTCTTTAGGCATATTGTCTTCAGCATTAGGCTCTTAAAATCCCAACATCACCCCAATTGACACCGCCCTAACCTCAGGCCCTTTCCCTTTCTCAAATATCCCAAACGGCGAATATTTCGCATACAACCCAAAATTACCTATGCCTGCCATTGCTACATAATCCAGACAAAACGGAGCGACATTCAATCCTCTGCCTTCAATAATCTTGACATCATGCCCATTGGCATCGTCGTATTTAACTTTGGAAGAAGCAAGCGTTCTGACACCGCCAATAACACCGGCTGCAAGATAGGAGCATTTATTGCCTCCCAGGTTTGGTTGCCATTCAAGAAGCAGGGGTATGGTAAAATAGACAGTTCTTAGTCTGCTGTATTCATATTTGACACCATCAGGTGCAGGCGCAGTTGAGGTTACACCATCTGTTTCCACCAAGTGACTGTTGTCGTCAAAATGATAGTTTCGCCAGTCAAATCCCATACCTGTTGTTATGCCTAAGTTGTTCCGATAAATGGGTAAAGTTATTTCGGAAAAATTAAAGAAAAATTCGTGAGATGCAAGGGTATTTATGGCAAAACCATCCATGGAGGAAAGGTTCAGGAAGGCATCGGTGACATTTACAAAACCAAAGCCTAAACCGGCCCAATGCGAATCCATTTTAAAATCACGGTGATGAAATCTTTTGCCAAAAAGTGGTATTTGAAAACCAATTTCTTCCATCACAGTCCAGTTTTCATAGCTTTTCGTATCGCTGTATATTCCCTCATAAACTTTTTTATAGGGTACCGTGTCGTTGGATACAGAGGCATCATAGACTTTAACCTTAACCTGACCAACGCTGTCCTCAATATTGACCATCTTGTTGTGATAGGTGAAAGTGGTGTCAGACGATGCTGTTTCGGCGGTAGTAGGCTGGAGTCCTGTAAAGAGGGGTAAAAGCACTAAGTAGGCGATTTTTTTCATAGTTTTGAATGTTTAGGATTATTTCTTTTTTAATAATAGTTTGAGGACATCCTCTGTCTCGCTTTTGGTTTCGATGTAAATCAAGGTAATCTGGCTTCTTGGTTTCGAGGATTCGTTGTACAGGACCAACCGATTGTCTTTGTCTTTGCGGGGCAGTTGCAGGTAAATGGAAGTCGGAATGCCATTGGTGATCACTTGTTTGATTTTTTTAGCCCCGGTGCCGTCTTTTAAAAGACACTCACGGATAAAGATGGCCGCAGATGGGTCGCTCCGGATAGTGATGCTTTTGAATAGGGTGAAATGGTAGTTTTCAAGGACTTCGTTGGTGAGTTCCACCATGACCACGCCTCTCTTTTTCCCGTATTGGTCAAAGACTTTGCTGATCTGTAGATCTTTTTGTGCAAAAAGGCTGGGGCAAGCAGTCAATGCAACAGCCAGAAGCAGCAAAAAATAGATTTTGGATATTTTCATAATGTTCTGTTTTTAATCTTCGGAAAATAATTGAAGTTGTGTTTGTATCAAATCATGATCATTCAGGTTGCTGGAACTTTCCTGTATTTCATCGCAGGAAGATGACATGATTTCCAGGGAGGCCAAAGCTTGGTCTTTCACTACTTGGGTATCTGTATATTTATGTCCATTGATGTAGGTGAAGTCAGAATTTTTATTGTTAAGAAGACTTTTTGAAAAGAGCATCAAGCCAAAAAAGATAGCAGCAACACTGGCCCATTTCAGGAAAGGAATGAGGAGGACTTTTGGCTTTTGCTTTTTCTCAGCAAAGTATCCAAATAAGGCACGGTCCGCTTCTAAATATTCAGGAAGATTTTCTTGTGAAAGGAACTCGTGCAGTAATTTTTCATCAACTGTTGAAGTTTTCCCTTCGTAATACATCTCCAATAAGCTATTGGCCTGTTCTATAGTTATTCTTTTTTTCATCGTGATGTCATTTTTAAATAGTTTTCACGCACTTTTTTTCGTGCTCTCGAAAGATTCATTCGGATGGCTTCTACGTTTGAACCTGTTATTTCAGCGATCTTTTCCACTTCAAATTCCTCAATGTCTTTCATCTGAATGATTGCTTTCTGAAGCGGTGGCAAACGTTCGATGATTGCGTGAAGTACTTCTTCCGTGTTCTTTCGCTCCAATTGCAGATAGGGGTTGTCGGGTCCTGCCTGCCGGAGCAGTTCATCATTTAATGAATCCAGTCTGTTGCGTATTCTCAGCCTGTCGATGCAAAGGTTTTTTGTTACTGTGGTTGCAAAGGCTTCCAGACTTTCGTAGCGATCCAGCGAGTCACGCATGTGCCAGAGCTTAAGGTACACCTCTTGTACGGTGTCCTCACTGTCCTGCTCCTCTTCAAGCATTTTCTTCGCGATATAGAGGAGTTTGCTGCGTAAAGGCAATAATTCAACCTTAAATCGTTCTGGATTCATTGTATATAAGACGTGGGGATTGAAAAAACGTAACCTCGGATGAACAAAAAAATAGGGCACCCCAATGGATACCCTAAAATATTTTGTCGTTTAAAAATTAGTTGCTTAGTGCAAAGGTTGTTGTACCAATAATATAGCCGTCAGCAAAAATGTCTACCCGGTACTTGCCAGGGTGAAGAAATTCTTCTACATCCCAGAAAAGTACAACAGGTACTTCTTCCCCTTCATAGTCAATGGGGCGTCGTGCCGAGTAATTGATGTATTTGTCTTCAAACAGGAAAATGTTGTCGTTTTTCTTTACCAATAGCGTCTCATCGGGTTGTATAATACGAAGGTAAATGTATTTCTCACCGGTGGGAGCGGATATATTTTTGGTGATGACAAAGCTGAATTTAAGTTGAGCTGTTTTACTGATTTTCTTCGCCGGACGATTTTTGTTGGTGAGGCTTTCAATGGTAATATTTCTGGCTGCCAGTATGGCTGCCAGTGTGACCTTGTCTGTAAGAGCTTTTTTCTCTCCTTCCAGGGCAGTCGCTTTTTGTTGTACATCCTGAAAACGCTGGACCACGACTTTGTTTTCTGTGCGTAGTTGTGTGTTTTCAGCGTGGAGGGAGTCTATCTGAGCAACATATTGCTTCATAATGCCTCTGAGTGTTTCCAGCTCCTTTTTTAATTTACTGATACGTCTTGTATCGGTAGACTTGACTGTCTTTAATTCTTCAAGCAAGCGTTGCACTTTATAGCGCTCTGCGTCGAGCATGGTTGCGAGGGAATCATTCCCGATGCGTAGACCGTAACCTTCATATTGTAAAGCAAGTTGTGAGTATTCGTCTGTCAGTTCTTCTTTTTCCAAATCGAATTGCTTGGTCAAACCGGAGATGGTAGCTTCTTTGGCGCGTAAGCTGAAAAACAGATAGGTCGTTCCGCCAGTTATCAATAAAAGGAGTATCCCGAGGAGTATTTTTATTTTGGTTTGCATTTTAAATCAAATTTATCTGAAGAACTGAAAATTTATTCCTGCAAAAATACTAAATTCTGCGCAATATACTATTTTCTGATAGGGTTAAGCTGTTAGAATTATCAGGTATAAATATTTAATAAAAATTCACATAAATGGATTAAGGAAATTTTTCTCTAATTAGGTATTATTTGTACCTTTGTCTCCTAATAAAAAAGATACTCAATCCTGGGCTCTTTTGTTTCAATTGGGATTAGTTAAACCGTAATAAATTTTTAGTTATGTCTAAAGTAACAGTTGTAGGTGCAGGCAACGTTGGTGCTACCTGTGCAAATGTAATGGCAATCAATGAGATTGCCAATGAAGTGGTTTTGTTGGATATCAAAGAAGGTGTTTCTGAAGGAAAAGCATTGGATATGATGCAAACCGTAACCTTACTTGGTATTGATACTAAGATTGTAGGTTGTACAAACGATTATGCACGTACTGCAAACTCTGATGTTGTGGTTATTACTTCAGGTATTCCTCGTAAGCCTGGTATGAGCCGCGAAGATTTGATCGGTGTTAATTCAGGCATCGTGAAGTCTGTGGTTGATCAGTTGCTTGCTTATTCTCCAAAAGCTATTTTGGTAATTATCAGCAATCCAATGGATACCATGACTTATTTGACTCTGAAAGCTACAGGTCTTCCTAAAAACCGCGTAATCGGTATGGGTGGTGCTTTGGACAGCTCACGTTTTAAATGTTATTTGAGCCAGGCTTTGAATGCCAATGCCAATGAAGTAGAAGGTTTGGTTATCGGCGGACACGGTGATACGACCATGATTCCTTTAACTCGCTTTGCTAATTATAAAGGAGTACCAGTTTCTGAAATTATGAATGCTGAAACATTGGCAAAAGTTGCTGCAGACACGATGGTTGGTGGTGCTACATTGACCGGTCTTCTTGGTACTTCTGCCTGGTATGCTCCAGGTGCAGCCGGTGCTTATCTTGTTGAATCTATTCTTCGTGACCAAAAGAAGGTTATTCCTTGCTGTGCTTACCTGGAAGGTGAATACGGACAAAAGGATATCTGTATCGGTGTTCCTTGTGTGATCGGTAAAGATGGTATTGAATCTATTATTGACTTCAAATTGAATACGGACGAAAAAGCATTGTTTGAAAAAAGTGCTGCTGCAGTTCGTAATATGAATTCTGTTTTGAGTGAATTGGGCGTTTTAGCTTAGACAATTAAATTGAATGAACAAAGGGAGGTCTTCTTTTTGAAGGTCTCCTTTTGTGTTTTTTTAGTTATACTGGTCTTAATACAAATCAAAAGTAGTACTTTTGTGCTTCCTCAGTTAAAAAAACTGCCACCATCTTAAAAATGTTTTCATGAAATTTTATAGGTTCCTATTCCTGATGATTTTAGTACCTGCTTGTTTGTCGGCTCAGGATACTATTCCTGGTAAGCGATTCGAGAGTATTGTCAGTAAGATCAATAAACCTGTACCCGGCAAAGGCTCTGTAACGATCATACAAGATGATAAGATAGCCGAAAAGATAGGAAGACCTGCCATAAAGAGTGCCATCGTCATTCAATCCAACGGAGAAAATAATTATCTGAATATAACCGGTTGGCGTATTCAGGTGTTTTCCGGTAACAATCTGCGCGTTTCAAAGAACGAGGCTTTCAGTAAAGAGGCTGACCTTAAATCGAATTTCCCGGAATTATCTACGTATATAAAATACAATGCACCATTCTGGCGTTTAAGGGTTGGTGACTTTCAGACGTATCAGGATGCACAAAACATGTTGGTGCAGTTGCGTCATACCTTTCCGGCATTTGGTCGGGAAATGTCTATTGTAAAAGAAAAGATACAGGTTAAAGTTCAGTAAAATGGTTGATAAAAGAGTCCTTCTCGCAACAGAATCAAATCCGGTTCAGGATGAACTGGCAAAGCATTATTCAGAAATCTTGCGTCTTTTGGGTGAGGATCCGGAAAGGGAGGGTTTGCTGAAAACCCCAAATCGTATTGCAAAAGCCATGCAGTTTCTTACGTATGGTTATGAAATTGACCCGGGTGAGGTTTTAAAATCCGCGATGTTTAAAGAGGATTATCGCCAAATGGTCATTGTTAAGGACATCGATTTTTATTCCATGTGCGAGCATCACATGTTACCCTTCTACGGTAAAGCGCATGTGGCCTATATCCCCAACAACTATATTACGGGTTTGAGCAAAATAGCCCGTGTGGTTGATATTTATGCACGACGCTTGCAGATTCAGGAGCGCATGACTACACAGATTAAAAATTGCATTCAGGAAACACTCAACCCGCTTGGCGTGATGGTTGTCATTGAGGCTCAGCATCTCTGTATGCAGATGCGTGGTGTGGAAAAACAGAATTCTATCACGATGACCTCTGATTTTACCGGGATATTCCAGCAGGCGAAGACGAGGGAGGAATTTATAAATTTGATTCGGAAATAATTATTAAAAAACGGATGTGCTTACTAAAAAGAACATCCGTTTTTTATTTAGGATTGAATTGTTTATTTGGTCTTTACCAAGACTACCCCATTTTTCCCTTTTTCCCCATATTTATCGGTAGCTGATTTATCTTTTAGAATGCTAAAAGATTCAATATTTTTGGGCTTAATCTTTGTGGTATCGTTTAAGTAGTCTATTGATTTTTCTTCTCCGTCAATGATTATCAATGGTGTAGGATCACCCTTTTTAACGTTAAATATGTCTTTATTTTCTTTCTTTAATTTGTAAAGGATAGGTATGGTATAATAAACTGCGACATTTTTCCCCTTTTCTCTTCCTGGTATCCATTTTGGCATCATTTTAATGACACGAAGAGCTTCTGCGTCGCAGGCAGGGTCTAGCTGGCGGACTACTTCGACGTCTGTAACATACCCAGTTTTACTTACGATGAAACGGATAATTGTGCGTCCTTCAATACCCTTTTCGGCTGCCGAAGCGGGGTACTTCAGGTTGTCCTTGATAAAATTAAGTAATGCAACTTCGCCACCCGGGAATACTGGCATCTGTTCAACACCTAACATCGCTTTTTCCCCGTCAGACATTTTCAGGTCTTCTTCCTTGACAACTTTTACATTATTTTTAGCTTGGCTGACATTGTTTTGTGCCATTAAACTGACTTTGTAATCTGTCGGTTTTTCGATACTGACAGGGATATTTTGCCCCTGATTTATTTCAAGTTTGGTACTCCAGGCATTGGCAGACAAAAGCAGAAAGGCAAATAATGGTAGGGTCAGCGTGTATTTGCACAGTCCGACCCAGGAAGATTTTTTCTTGTTCATCATGATGATTCTGTTTTTTAATTGTGAAACATTAAAGCCGTTGCCCAATTTTGCAGGCGTTTGTTGGTATGAAAGACGCAAAAGGTGATACTGGTAACTTTTTTGATCGAAACCAAAGTGTAGAACATCCTTGTCGGCCAGGTATTCCAGGTTGGCTCGCAAATGATTTTTAAGTAACCAAATACATGGGTTGATCCAGAATAGGGCACAGATGATTTCCGATAGAAGGACATCAAAAGTGTGGTGTTGGTTTACATGCGCCTTTTCGTGGTGAATAATTTCTTCCAGATCTGCGAAGCTATGATCGCTTGGTTGTATAAAAATCAATTTAAAAAAGGAAAATGGGGCGGTCCCAGCTTGAATGTAAATGATTTTCTGACCGTAAAGTTTTTCTTTTTGTCCGTTTCTGGCAAGTAGAAGTACAGATACAATATGCCAGATAATACGTATTAGAAGTATTGTGGCAATAGCAAAATAGGCAATCAGTACTATTTCCCCCGTTGTCAGACTTTCCTTTTGACCGGCTGTGATGGTTATTTCCGGTAAGGTGGTACTTAACTTCTGGCTTATTGCAAATGCGGGTTTGCTGTTTTGTATCCACGATAAAATGCTGATAAATGGATATACAATAGCAAAGATCAGACCGAGTAGGATGGCAAACCTTTTTTCCTTGAAGAAGGTGTCCTTGTGCAAAAACAGTCTATAAAAAAGATATAAGGCTATCAGAGCGATATTTGCCTTAAAAAAGTAGACAAGCAAAGCATCCATGACTATGATTTTTTTTTGTTTTCAATCAGATCAATAATTTCTCTCAATTCGTCCATGGATATTTTTTGTTTTTGAACAAAAAAAGTGACCATGTCTCTGTACGAATTTTCAAAGTAGTTTTCAACAACTCCCGAGAGGAATTTGTTCTTGTACTCTTCTTCCGAAACGCGTGGGGTATATTCATACGTATTTCCATAGTGTTTTGAAAGAAGGTATCCTTTGCGTTCCAGATTTTTCACGACGGAAGCAAATGTGGTGTAGGGGGGCTGAGGGTCTGGATATTTTTCCAGATAGTCTTTGATAAAACCGGATCCGGTCTTCCAGATGATCAGCATGGCTTCTTCTTCTTGTGATGTTAGTTTCTCCATAATGTCAGTGTGTTACGATTGTATCGCAAAACTACGAAACATTCGTAGTAAAACAATTGTTTTGGAGATATTTAACATAATTTAATAAAACGGGTAAAAGAAAACCGTGCAGTTCCCTTCTTAAAAAGGTCTACTGCACGGCTTAATTTATGTTGAATGAGCTGTTAAAGCTGATCGTCAATCATTTTAATTTTTTGGTAGATCAGGTCGCGTTCTTCTTTGAGTTCTTCAATTTTTTTATTCATGCTGTCAAGAAGTCCATTACCGGATGATTTGGATGTGGTGAAAAAACCGATGTTGTTTTCTGAGGTTTTGATTTCACTGGTAAGGGCGTCAAACTGACGCAGAAGGCGTTCACGTTCGTGCAAAACTTTACCCTGACTTTTTCCGCTCATATCTTCCAGGTTGTGTTGGAAGTTATTCAGGCGTCGATTGCTTTTGTCAATGTGCAAACGTTCCATGTGTGCATCTACTGCGTCGTGCCATGATTTATAGACTTTGTCTTTTTCCTTGAAGGGTACATGACCGGTTTCGTTCCATTTTGCTGTAAGTTCACGAACCAGCTTGATGGCTTCTTCGTCGGACATTTCAGGGGTGATGGCTTCGATTTGTTCAATCAGTTCTTTTTTAGCGGTCAGATTGCGTTGCTCTTCGTTCTTTTGGGAAGGTGCATTCTTTTCTTTTTGTTCAAAGAAATAATCACAAGCAGCGATAAAGCGTTTCCAGATGCTGTCGGAGAACTTCTTAGGAACCGGACCTATCGTTTTCCATTCTTTCTGAATCTGGATAAGCGTATCTGATGTGACTTTCCAGTCGATGCTGTCTTTCAAAGCTTCTGCTTTTTCACAGAGGTTTTTCTTCTTTTCCAGATTCTGGTTTAAAACATCTTTGGAAGCCTTGTAAAATTCGCTTTTTTGACGGAAGAAATTATCACAGGTAGAGCGGAATCTTTCAAAAACTTTGATGTTCACCTTTTTTGGTGCAAAGCCAATTGCTTTCCATTGTTCCTGTAAATGAATGATTTCAGCCGTTTTGGCGTCCCAGTCTTTGTAGGATTTCAATAGGGTAAAATCGATGGCTTCCAGTGCTTCGCAGATGGCCGTTTTTTGAGTGAGATTTTCGCTCTCAATGGTCTTCAGGCGTTCAAAGAAGCCCTGGTGATTTTTGTTGATGATGCTGGACGCATTTTTAAAACGGTTCCAGATGTCTTCACGGAAATCTTTGGCTACCGGGCCGGTTTCACGCCAGTCTTCGTGTAATTTCTGCAATTGACGGAAGGCTATGACTACGTCGGATTCTTCTGCCAGTTTTTCAGCACTTTCACAAAGAGCGGTTTTGATTTCAAGATTTTTCTTAAAATCATATTCGCGGAATTCGTTGTTTATTTTGAGAAGATCGTAGAAACGTTCTATCTCCATTTGATATTTTTTCCAAAGCTCATTCACCTGATCCTGAGGTACTGAACCAATTTCTTTCCAGGTTTGTAAGAGTTTTCTGAATTCGGGAAGATTTCTTCCGATGTCTTCAGTACTGTCTGTCAATGCTTTGATATCTTCAATGATCTGTGTTTTCTTTTCAAGATTTGTTTTGCGTTGTTTTTCCTGTTCGGCTTGTCTTTCAGCACGTTTTTCACGCCAGTCGTTCAGTAAAACCTTGAAATCCGCTTCTTTAGCATCTTCTTCGGCTACAAAACTTTCAATAGCATTTCCAGCTTCTACGAAAACCTTGCGTGCATTTTCAACTTCTTGTTTGTGTATTTTGTAGAAAGATTGTTTGAGTATATCAACCTTTTCCTTTATATCGGTATTTGAGTTCTCAATCAAAGATTTGAGCAAGTCAATAATCTCTTGTTTTGAACTGATGGTATGTATAGGTGTTTCGGCTTCGACAGGTGTTTCAACTTCAACAGCTGTTTCAGGCTTGTCAATTGTTTCAGAAGCTGGTTCTGCAACTTCCTCTACCTGAACTAATATCGTTTCTTCCTTTGTCTTAATTGGCTCTGAAGTAGCTTTGGGTTTGGTAACTCGCTTAGTCTTGGTTTTAACGATTTTCGGAATCTCCGTTTTTACTTCCGGTTGATTATCAGCTGTAGAGTTAACAGCCTCTGTGAGAGTGTCTTCCAACTCTGCGTTAGTTGGCAGATTGTTGGTTTCTTTTGTGTCCATAATCAAAATATTTATAAGTTAGAGCTACCTTATTAAAGGTTATTACAAATTAAAGCAAAAGTTTTGGGAATCGCATTATGGTTAATCAACTTTTTGTCTTATAGCCACTTCTTGTGTTTGAAGTATAGAAGGATTAGCCCTGAAAAGGCAAACATCAGTCCGATTGACCACCAAAAACCATCCGCGTTTTTAGTAAATGGCATATCCGGTATGTTTTGGCCGAAGATGCTGGCTATCAAAGTTGGAGGCATAAAAATCACTGAAACGATGGTGAATATTTTTATGATTTTATTTTGTTCAACATTGACTAATGCCATAAAGATTTCTTGCATGTTATTCAACCGTTCAAAACTGAATTTTGTGTGTTCAATCAACGATGTGACATCTCTTAGTATGATTGTCAGCTTGGAATAAAGTTCAGTGGGCATCAGTTCGCTTCGCAACAGATTGGATAAAGATCTCTGTTTTTCGATGATGTTCTGGCGAACTTGCATGATTTGCTCCTGAAGTTCGGTAATATCCATTAATACATCTTCGTCAGCATCCCGGAGGGTGTCACTCAAAATGGTGATTTTGTCTATGATGTCTTCGATAAGGTCAGCATCTTTTTCCACCCGCATTTCCATGATAGCCACCATGACATGGTAACCTGTAGGATAGTTTCTTGGATTGGTGGAAAGTTTTTTTGTCGTTTCGGTGAAAGAACTTAGATCCTCGCTGTGTACAGTTACCAGAATATCGTTCTTCATGATGAAGGAAACGTTTTCTGCTTTGTAATTGGGCAACAGAAAGTGAGAGTTTACAACCAGTGTATCAGCTGTTTCTATAAAACGGGAAGACATCTCAATCTCTTCCATTTCTTCTTCTTCCTGAATGTATATTTTGAGAAAATCTTCTAATTGATCTTCAACCTCATCATCCACATCGTGAAGGTCAATCCATAAGAAATTCTCTATGGGTGTGCTTTTTAAGAATTCCAGGCTGCGGCTCACTTTGATACGACCGCTTTCGTGATAAAACAATTTAATTTCGGCCATGGCGTTTATGCTTTTTTCACCGGTTTTTTCCGGTGTGATGTTAAGACTCTGTTTTTTAACGCAATAATGGAGGCAATAGACCTGCAGAAAGAACGCTTAGCCAAGCTCTTCAACATAGGGAGCAACAATATTTGTGAGTTGAACAAACTTTTCAACAGATAATTGTTCCGGTCTAAAATTGAAAATCGGATCGTTCGTTATTGGGCAGTCGTTCCCCAGCAATGGTTTAAGTGAATTCCTCAGGGTTTTTCGCCTTTGGTTAAATCCGGTCTTAATAACTCTTTTGAATAGTATTTCATTACAATCCAAACCCGTCCTTTTGTTGCGAGTAAGCCGGATTACCGCGGATTTCACTTTGGGTGGCGGGTCGAATACATGTTCATCGACAGTAAATAAGTATTCTATATCAAAATAGGCCTGCAGTAATACGCTCAGAATGCCGTAGGCTTTTTTGCCGGGTTTTGAAGCTATTCGCTCCGCTACCTCTTTTTGAAACATGCCTGAACAACAGGGTACTTTATCCTTGTTTTCGAGCACTTTAAATAAGATTTGAGAAGAAATATTGTAGGGATAATTGCCGATGATGCAAAAAGGACCATCGTAAATACTATCAAGCGAAAGCTTTAGAAAGTCGTTGCCAATAATTCGTCCGGAAAGTGTTGGAAAATGTTCCTCTAAATAGGTGACAGAATCGCGATCAAGTTCAACCACTTTGAGGTCATGGCCGTAGTCCAGTAAAAAACGAGTTAAAACTCCCATTCCGGGTCCGATCTCAAGGATCGGCATACCCTTATAAGCATCAAGCGTTTGCGCAATGCGTGCGGCAACATCCAAGTCTTTTAGGAAATGTTGCCCCAGTGATTTTTTGGGTTTTACAATCGTCATCCACCTCTGTAAGAAAAAATTTGTATATTTGTGCGCCCCACATACTTGTAAAGCAGCGCAAAATTAAACATTTTAATCGAAAGTAGGTCACGAATGAAACAAATTAAAAGAATCCTCCAGATTCTGATACCATTAGCTTTGGCTGTGGTTTTATTTTGGTGGGTTTACAAAGATATGGATTTCTCAAAATT
>Ga0209123_1001260_pt1 | contig 25919 bp, 24 predicted proteins | sample BarGraIncu00431A_FD_184500 | JGI IMG/M metagenome (GOLD analysis project Ga0209123, IMG submission 184500) | Arctic peat soil microbial communities from Barrow, Alaska, USA - Barrow Graham LP Incubations 004-31A (SPAdes) (version 2) | ecosystem: Environmental > Terrestrial > Soil > Wetlands >...
ATTTACGACGCCGAAGAGCCGCATCAGCCAAGGGGGTGCGTGGCGCAGGCCTGGAGCGTGGCGGAGGTATTGCGGTGCCTGTTAAAGACGGGCAACGCTGAAAAAACTTAGAACCAGACTGTGAACCGCGGAGGCACAGAGCATAGTGGAGACCTCACCGTAGCAATCACCGTAGCAATCACCGTAACAATCACCGTAACAATCACCGTAACAATCACCGTAGGATGCCGGTGAACGCAGTGAACCGCATCGTTTAAAGCGATGCGGTTCGTGCGGCCGCATCCTACAAGACTCAGGGAGCACACAGAGAACGTCAAGGTTAAAGGCTAGCAGAACCTCTTTGGTTTACCTTTTGGGGGTTATGCCTTTCCCTTTTTTTAAAGTTTTTGCTTTTCCCCTTTTCACGTTTTTGACTTTCTCCGTGTGACTCCGTGTCTCCGTGGCAAAAAGTTTTTTGCTTTGCCTGTTCAGATTTTCCTCGATTTTGATACTCTCCGTGGCGAACCGTTACCTCATTTCTTACGCGACTCGATCTCGCGCTTCTCGTGATAGAAGAAGCGGACCATGTAGTATTCGAAGGGATATCCGCTCTCATAGTAGCGGAAACTCTGCTGGTGCCTGGTATCGATCGCGTTAAGTGTCTCGATCCCCGCGCTGATGGTAAAGTCGTCATCGGTGTTGGCGAAGGGATCGATCGCGCTATAGATTCCGTAGGTAATGCCGCTGTCCACGGCGAGACCGCCGGCATCGCGCAGCGATGAGGGGCCGAAGATCGGCAGCACCAGGTAGGGTCCCGAGTCTGCCCCCCAGTACCCCAGTGTCTTCCCGAAATCCTCATACTGCCGGTCCAAGCCGAACTTGGTCGCCGGATCGAACAATCCTCCCAAGCCCAGGGTGCTATTGGTCACGAAGCGTCCCAGTGTCTTGGCCGACTCGGTACCCTTAAGCTGAAACAGGCTGTTGGTGAGGGTCTTTACCTCCGCCAGGTTGTTGTAAAAATTGGAGACCCGGTCCTGTAGGAACACCGGGGTGACAAACTCGTAGCCTCTCACGACCGGCAGAAAGACGTATTTGTCGAAGTAGAAGTTGAACCGGTACATGCGCCGGTTGAACCCTTCCCAGGGGTCCGCCACCTCGGCGAAGGGCTGGTCCCGGTACTCGCTTATGGTGTGGCGGGGAGGCGGTTCCCCCCTGGTGTCCACCCGGGTCGCGGCGCACCCGAGCAGTGTCAACATCAGTAAAAGCATCAGGGCGAACAGCATCCGGCAAGCGTAGGGTCTGATGGCGGTCACGAGAGCGCCCTCCTTATTGTTTGAAGAAAGCAACCATGTAGGCCAGGTTTTCTTTGTATTCGAGATTGCCTAGATGGCCGCCGCGCGGGTAAATCTTGGCCCGGTCCCCGAAAAGATGCCGCAGGTAGTCACGGTCCGCCTTGGAGAGCAGGAAATCGTTTTCATTGGCCACCATGCCGACCTTGTCTGACGACTTCAGGTACCCTTCGATGCTTCTGAGGCTCTGGGAGGCAATGAGGGCCTCCTTGGTGATCCCCGGCAACCGCTTCTGGAAATGGGGATAGAAGTACTCGTTGAAATAGTCCAGGAAACCGAGGTGGGTGGAGACCAGGAAATATTCAAAGACGGAATCGTTCGAGGTCAGTTCCCGGTTCTTCGGCACCACGTACCCGCTGTGGGTCATCACATCAGAGGCGAAAATCATGCCTGCCATGTTGATGCGGAAGGTCAGCCCGATCAGTCCTGCCGTTTCATCGGGGGAAAACACGCGCTGCTGGTAGATCGCATACAAAAAATTGTCGTTAATGCCAACATAGTTGCCGTAACTGTAGAACTGGGTGAATTTGGACAGTAGCTGATTGAAGAAGGCACCTTCCTTTTTGGGCCCTCCGGGAATCTGTTTCAGCAGGTCCTCGATCCGGAGCGCTGAATCGTAGACACTCACCGGAGGCTCGATCATCAGCACCTTGCGAAAGTTGAAGACCCGGCGCTCCTCATCCAGTTTCGCCACGAAGGCGGACTCGGTGGCTCCCAGGCTGTAGCCGGCCAAATTGAAGGAAGAAACCTCGATTTTACCCTGCACCTTTTTCCAGGCTAGCTCCATTGCCCGGTACAGGTCCGCGGAATCCTCGATCAGGTCGCCGGGAACGTGGCTTTGGGAGGCGGAGATGATGAAGTTGGCATTGGTGGGCGACGGCAGGACAATGACGTGGAAGCCATCCTTGTAGAAAGCCTTCATCATGGTCAAAACCGCGGACGCCCGATCGCTGCAGCCGGTGCCGGGGATCAGGAAAACCAGGGGAGCCTTCTTCTTCTGGTAGGCGAAGGTGACGTGCAGCCCCTGGTCGTAAAAGAAAATCGGCGGATTCTCCCGGTCCGGGATGACCTCGAGCACGAACTGCCGGGTGCGCATCTTCGCGGGAAAGGTGGGTATGAGCTTTGCGGGGGTCCCGATAATGGTCGCTTCGTAGGAACCCTCGATCGGATAGCCGTAATCATCGGCCGCGCGTACCGACAGCGGGAACAGTACGAAGCAGCAAAACGACAACCACCTCAGCTGCCTGGCAAGAAAACGACCCTTTCCGGGGCAGCTCCGTCCCAAGCCACTTCCCCCCTGGTTGGCTGCCAGTGCGGTAGCGCTTTGTGCGCCAGGACGCACCGCGTTGAGCGTTTGGCAGGAGTAACCTTCCTCATTGGCTGTTTGCATTAGGGCTCCCTCTCTCATGCTGATCTCTGTTTTCCATGGACCGTCCCGGCTGCGGCGGGGCGGGCACCAGCTCTGCACCACGAAAAAAGGCGTATTTCCAGTACGCCCTCAATAACCATGGACAGTCAAAGCCGTTATTTTTCGGGCCGGGCAGAGCGCAAGTCTACTTGACAATCAGGTCGTTTTTCACCTCGGTCACGCCACTTACTCCGCGGGCAAGATCGGCGGCCTTGTCGGCGTTTTGAGCCGAATCGACGAAACCGCTCAACTGGACGACTCCTTGGTAGGTCTTGACGTTGATCTGGAAACCTTTCAGTGCCAGGTCGTTCACGATGGCGGCTTTCACTTTGCTGGTAACGACGGAGTCATCGACATACTGGCCGGTACTTTCGTGGCTCTGGGTGGTGGTGCACCCCGGAAAAGCTGCGAAAAGTCCGAGAACCACCATAAGTTTTGCTATAGCTCGCAGTAGTGCCATGATCACTTCTCCTTTGTGTCCCCTATGATGAGCACTTCACAGGTTAACCATATCTCACGGCGGATAACTGTCAAGCGGCGCCCGAGTAACAGCCCGCGAATTGATTTATACTGATGCACCAGTATACTTGGCGTTTATAGCCGCGTTAATCCGGGATCCACTCCTGAGAGGAGAAAACCATGAAGTACGCCATAATCACGCTGATCGTCCTGTTGCTGGCAGGTGCAGGGAGCGCTGAGGAGATTGATCCATCGATTTGCAACCCCGGTACAGAGATTTCCTATTATTCCAGTGGACGACTGAAATCATGCGCTTTGGGAGATGATTACGAGATCTTTGGAGTCAATTGCAACCAGCATTCAGTTATCAACCTTTACGAAACCGGCACCCTTCAAAGCTGTGTCAACCGCGATTATTTCAAATACGACCAGATCACCTGCTACAGTCGGATAAGCTTTTTCCCGACCGGCAAACTGGACACCTGTGATCTTTTTGAGGCGGTACAGATCGACGGGAAGAGCTGCGTGGAGTTCCAGCCCATTTCATTCTTTGAAAATGGAAAGCTGAAGGCCTGCGGCGCGCCGCCGTAGTACCCGGTCCAGGATAACAGTCGGGTGGGCGGTGTCGCCCTTCGACCCCGCTCAGGGAGCAGGCGTTCGCTGAGCGGAGTCGAAGCGCAAAAGAAGAGAGAGAGAGAGAGAGGGAGAGAGGAATGCATCAAGATCTTCAGCAGCGGCCCCCAGCGCGCAGAAAAATCGCGGCTGAAATGCTGTTCCTACGGTAGTAATGAGGACAAAGAAGGTTATGCAGCTTCTTCAGAGAACTGAGGACGTTACTTACTGATTGCCGGCGAGCCGTTTCATCACCTGCTGCATTTCGCCCCAGACCTCTCGCTTCAGTGCCGGATTTTGGACCAGCGCCTCGGGATGCAGGCTCGGCATCAGGGGGGTGCCGGCCAGATCGTGAAAAGTCCCCCGCAGGGCTCCGATCGCCTCGCGACTGGCAAGAAGCAGTTGCGCCGCGGGTTCTCCCAGCGTCACGACGACCTCGGGAGCGACCGCGGCAATGCGCCCCAAAAGCTCCTCGCGCGTAACGCTTGGCGCACCTGAAGCATCGACTGAAAAGCATAGCAGATGCACCTCATCCGCGGCAAAGCCCATCGCCTTGACGATATTTACCAGCAACCCGCCTGCTTCACCGGCAAATCCCGCGCCGGTCATGACGAAGAGGAGCCTGGCCTGCGGATTGCCGATGGCGGAGCAATGGTCGCTGCAGGGTGGGGGTTCCTCGAAGTAGAGTTCGTCCACGCCGGTATCCCTCAGTTCCTCGAGATATCCCTTGAGCGCCTGAAGCAGCAGTGCTCTCTCACCCATTTCTTCCCTCTCAACCATCCGAAACCCCTTTACTTTAGTCGAACCATTCATTATGCTCTTTGCATGTTTATTCTTGCCTTAGCTGCCCTGTTACTCGTCATTGGTCTCCCCGAGCAGGCGTTCGCCTGGGGTGCGGGTGTTCACCTGCAACTCGGGATGAATGTCCTCTCCCACCTCGAAGCCCTGGAACCCTCGGTCGCAGCGATCATCGGGAGCCACCCCTTCGACTTTCTCTACGGCACCATCGCGGCCGACATAACCATCGGGAAGAAATTCACCCATTACCTGCAGCACTGCCACCGCTGGCGCATCGGCCACAAGGTCCTGGAAAAAGCGGGCGACGATTCCGAGAAGGCCTGCGCCTACGGCTACCTGAGCCACCTGGCCGCCGACTGCATCGCGCACAACTACTTCGTCCCCTACAAGGTGATGCGCGGCTTCTCCTCGCTCACCCTGAAACACGCTTACTGGGAGATGCGCTTCGAGAATTACGTGGAAAAGGAGATCTGGGAGACCGGGATGAAGGTGTCTCGCGAGCACTTCAGCAAGAACGACCGGTTGCTGCGCAAGGTCCTCTCGGACACCATCTTTTCCTTCGCCACCAACAAGCGGATTTTCAACTCGATCCTGCTGGTAAGCCGCCTGGAGAAGTGGCAAAGCCTGCTGAAGACCCTTTCCGACAACTCCAAGTACACCCTGGAGGAAAGCGATCGGGATGAATATATGCAGCTTGCCCAGGAGGCGGTGTTCGATTTTCTGAACCATGGCGAGCAGTCGCGCTTCTACCGGGCCGATCCGACGGGTGAGAAGGCGCTCGCCGCCGCCGAAGCGGTTCGTAAGAGCCTGAGGCTTTTGTACCGCAGCGGCAAGCTCACCAAGCCGCAGGCCTATGCCGAACTGGATGAGATCAAGCAAAAGCTCAAAGAGGCGATCTGCGAGCCAGAGCTGCTGGGGCAGATCCTTTCGAGCTGAGGGCACGAACTGGAATCCCGACGGAAACGGTTCAAAATAAAAGAAAAGGACCGTGAACGACCCGCCACTACCGCGCTCAATCCCGCGTCAATCAAGCCGTATCACCGTAGGATGCCGGTGAGGCACGAACCGCATCCTACAAATCACAAAAAACAGGTTCCGACCATTATGATCGTTCCCACGCACCCCGCGTGGGTAGGCATCCTGGGACGCTCCCGCGTCCCCTAAACCCGCTTCCCGCTACTCCTGCACTCTGCGCAACGACTCCACCCGGTCCAAAATGACCCCGGCAAGCTGATCCTTCCCCATGAGCGGGATGTCTTCGACACGCCCGTCGCGAAAGAGCAGCTTGACGATGTTTGTGTCGACGTTGAACCCGGCCCCCTCCAGGGAGACGTCGTTGGCAACGATCAGGTCGAGGTTCTTGCGGGAGAGTTTGCCCGTCGCGTTGGCGACCAGTTCCTCGGTCTCCGCCGCGAAACCGACCAGCAACCGGTTCCCTTTGCGGGACCCGAGCTCGCTCAGGATGTCGGGATTCTTTTCCAGTTCGATGCTAAGGCTGTCGGCGGACTTCTTCATCTTGCTTTCGGCGCGCAGCCGGGGGCGGTAATCGGCGACGGCGGCCGCCTTGATGACGATATCGCACTGCTCCAGGCGCCCGAGCACCGCCTCCCTCATCTCTTCCGCACTCTCCACCCTCACGACGTCCACTCCGTAAGGGACGGGGATGCAGGTGGGACCCGTCACCAGGGTCACCTCTCCCCCGCGCAGACGGGCCGCCCGTGCGATGGCATACCCCATCTTTCCCGAAGAGTGGTTGCTGATGTAGCGCACCGGATCGATCTCTTCACGCGTCGGGCCAGCCGTCACCAGGATGCGCGCCCCCGAAAGCCGCTTCGGGGTGAGAGCGGCGACCGCTTCCTCGAAGATCACCTCCGGGGCCGGCAGTTTCCCCTCTCCCTCGTAACCGCAGGCGAGCATGCCGCTGGCAGGTGGGATAAACAGGTAGCCGTGCCCCTTCAGGCGCGCCTCGTTCTCCCGGTAGATCGGGTTCTGGTACATGTTCACGTTCATGGCGGGCGCGACCAGCACGGGCGCCCTGGTCGCCATAACGGCCGTACTCAGCAGGTCGTCGGCGATGCCACCGGCCATTTTACCGATAAAGTTCGCGGTCGCGGGGGCGATCAAAAAGAGGTCGGCGCGCTCGGCAAGCGAGATGTGCCCGATCTGCTGCTCCGAGATCAGGTTGAAGAGCTCCAGGTGGACCGGATTCCCGGAAAGGGCCTGGAAGGTGAGCGGAGTCACGAACTCGGTCGCCCCGCGGGTCATGACAACATGCACCTCGGCACCCGCCTTGGTCAACAGGCGCAGCAACTCCACTGCCTTGTAGACTGCGATCCCTCCGGTCACCCCGAGAACGACGGTCTTTCCTCTCAGCATCGCGCCCCCCTTAACCGTTGATGTAAGGGTTCAGGCGCCGTTCGTGGCCGATGCTGGTGGAGGGGCCGTGCCCCGGCCAGACCAGGGTATCGTCTTCCAACGGCATCAGCTTTTCCTTTATGGAGGCCATCAGGATATCGTGGGAGCCGCCGGGGAGATCGGTGCGCCCTACCGAATCGGCGAACAGGGTGTCACCGGTCACCACCAGTTTCTCGTTCCGCAAAAGCAGGCAGCAGCCCCCCTCGGTGTGCCCCGGAGTATGCAGCACCTCGATGGAGCGCCTGCCGAAGTCAAGCCGCAGGCCGTCGACGAGGTAGCGGTTCGGAGCAGGCGAATCCTCCACGACCAGGCCGTACTTGTGTGCCGACCGGGAAGCCATTTTAAGCAGGGCGAGGTCTTTCTCGTGAATCAGGAACTCGGCTCCGGTTTCCTTCAGTATGGGGCCGTTGCACCCGACATGGTCAAAATGGCCATGGGTGTTGATGAGGTACTTGATCTTCAACCCGAGCCGGGCCACGGCCCCGAGGATCATCTCGCAGTCAGCACCCGGATCGATCACGACCCCTTCGTTACTCTGTTTGTCCCCGAGAATGAGACAGTTTACCCCTAAGGGACCTACCACAATAGTTTCTATCAGCATGTTATCTTCCTCCCTCGGGACCCTTGCCGGCGTAAAGCTCAGTGCGGGTCGAGATTTTCGTTTTTAAGCGCTGCAAAAGGGCTGTTGCTAAACGACTTGCGCGTGTCGTTTCCGGCTGATGCACCGCGCTGAGCCAAAGGCTGCTGAGCCGCAGGCTGGGCCCCAGGATGAGCCGCTTGCGGAGCGGATTGGGTTGCTGGCCGAGCGTCTTGCAGAGCCGCTTGCAGAGCCGCTTGCGGAGCGGCCGGCTGGGCGGCAGCCGGCGCGACAGACTCGGGCGTACCTTCAGCAGACTCCGGCTGTTCCTCGGCGTGCAAGCAGTTCTCCTTGAAAAAGTAGCGGTCGTAAAGCCGGTGGTAGGAAGTCCAGCGCGAGGGGTTATCCGGCTCCTTCCTGATGTGGGTCCTGATGCCGTTAATCTTGGAATCCAGGTCGTCCAGGTAGTTGAGGATGGTCGCCTCCATGGTCTTGGGGCGTTTGGGCGAGCCGTACTCGTACTGCCCGTGATGCGATAGTAGCATGTGCTTCAGGAGCATGCCGAGCTCGACCGGGAAACTGGGAAGTGCCGAGATCCGCTGCTGCACCATCTCGACCCCGATGGTGATATGCCCGATCAGCTTCCCCTCGTCCGAGTAATCAAAGGCGCGCAGGTAAGTCATCTCGCGCACCTTGCCGACATCGTGCAAGAGCGCCCCGGCGACCAGCAGGTCGCGGTTCAACCCCTCGTAGAGCGGAACCATGGCGTCCACCAGCTTCGCGACGGCCAGCGAGTGCTCCAGGAGCCCCCCCAGGTAGACGTGGTGCATCCCCTTGGCGGCCGGCGCAACGCGGTACTGGGCAAGCAGTTCGGGCTCCCCGAAAAAGGCGTTCAGCAGCCTTTTCAGGTCGGGGTCGGCAAGCGAAGCAACCAGCGCCTGTAATTCCTCCACCATGAGATCAATGTCGCGGTCGGTCTCCGGCAGGAAATCGGCCAGGTCGACCGTATCCTCCGGAACCCGCTTCAGGCTGGAAAGAATCAGCTGCATCTTACCAAGGTAAATGGAGGCCTTGGCGTGCACGTGGAGGAAATCGTTCTTGTCGAAAAAGGTGGCGACCTCGTCCGCGTTATCCCAGACCTTGGCGTCCACTTCCCCGCTTTTATCCATCAGCTTCAGGGTCAGGTAAGGCTTGCCGTTTTTGGCCATGGCAAGGATCTTGTCCTTCACCAGGAAGACCGAATCCACCAGGTCACGATCCTTGATTTCGGCAATGCATTTCTTTTTCAAATGACGCTCCTTTTATAGTATCCGGCTCTGCCTGTGTTTTGGCAGTGCCAGGGTCTGATGATACCCGGTGTTCAGGGCTACTGCGCCGCGCTGCTCCCGAGCTGCGCCGCGATAGCATCCGCCACCCGGATGCCGTCCAGGGCGGCGCTCATGATGCCGCCGGCGTATCCGGCGCCTTCACCGGTCGGGTAAAGTCCCCGGTGGCTAATCGACTGCAGGTCGGCGCCCCGCACGATCCGCACCGGCGCCGAGGTTCTGGTTTCCACACCGGTGAGGGTAGCCTCGGCGCTGATGAAACCGCGCATCCGCTTCTCGAAATCGTGGATTCCCTCCCGCAGGGTCGCGGCTACCTGGGTGGGAAACAGGTCCGCCAGCTCGCTCTCGTTGATACCGGGGCGATAGCTCGAGTGCAGGCGCCCCTTTCCCTTGCCGAGAAAGGAGAGCAGGCTCTGGGCCGGAGCCCGATAGCCGCCCCCCCCCGCCTGGAAGGCGCGCCGCTCCAGGGTTCTTTGAAAGTCGAGCCCGGCCAGCGGCGAGCTGTCCGCGAAGTCGCTCGCCCCCACCGTCGCCACCAGTGCGGAGTTGGCGTTGGGGGAATTGCGCCGGTAGCCGCTCATGCCGTTCACCACCACCCCGCCGGTCTCGGAGGCTGCGGCGACCACCACGCCTCCCGGACACATGCAAAAGGAGTAGGCGGAGCGCCCGGTCTTCAGGTTGTTGTAGGCCTGGGCGTACTCGGCCGGCGGCAGTCCCGGATGCGGCGCGGCGCCGTACTGGATGGCGTTGATCAGCTCCTGGGGGTGCTCCACCCGAAGCCCTACCGCGAACGGTTTCTGCTCCAGGGCGACACCCGCTTCCAGCAGCATGGCGTAGGTGTCGCGGGCGCTATGGCCCGGAGCCAGCACGAGCCGGTCGCAGGGGATCTCCCCCCCGTCGTTCACCGCGACCCCGCACAGCTGCCCTCCGCTTACCAGCAGGCCGGTCATCCGGCTCTGGAAGGCAATCTGGAAACCCGCACCCAAAAGGCGCTCCCGGATGCCGCTCACGACGGTGCGCAGCCGGTCGGTGCCGATATGCGGCTTGGCCGCGTAGAGTATTTCGGGCGGGGCGCCGAAGCGCACCAGCTGCTCCAGCACGTAGCGGGCGTTGGGGTCCTTGACCCTCGTGGTCAGTTTCCCGTCCGAGAAAGTCCCCGCCCCCCCCTCGCCGAACTGCACGTTGCTCTCGCCGGCCAGCGTGCCGTCGCGCCAGAAGCGGGCCACGTCCCGGGCACGCTCGTCGACCGGACGGCCGCGCTCCAGGATGACGGCGGAAAGCCCGTACTCGGCGAGCCGCAGCGCCGCGAAGAGTCCGGCCGGCCCCATGCCGACGATGACGATCCCGTCCGACTTGGATAGCTTCGCAAAGCGCTCGGCAGCAGGCGCTTCCAGGCGCGACAGGTCGCCTGCGACCGTCAGCCCCGACTCGTCACGCAGGGCGAACTGCACCGTGTACACCAGCTTGATGCGCCCCTTCTTGCGGGCGTCGACACCCTTTCGGACCAGGGTGAGGCTGGTGATCTCGCTCTCGGCGACGCCGATCTTTCGGGCGACCAGAAGACGCAGGGTCTCCTCCTCTTCGCCGGGGTTCAGAGTGATATTGCGCAGCAGAAATGGCATGGGATATCCGTCAGGCAGCGCTTAAAGCGCGCCGCTTCCTGTCCAGGAGTTGTTCGACAATGATGACGATATCCAGTGGTGAGGTGGATTTCGGGATGTGCACCTTGGCGCCCATTTCGGCCACCTGGTGCTCGTGCGGGGCCCCTTGGAACATGGAGGTTAAAAGGACGATGACCGGTTCCCGTTCCCCGGCCAGGCGGGAGATCTCCAGGCAGGTGCTGACTCCTCCCATGCGGGGCATGATGAGATCCGAGACCACGGCGTCGGGCTCCTCGTCCACGAAGGCCTGCACGCCGAGCATGCCGTCCTCCGCGGTGCAGACCGTGAAGCCCGCCTCGGTAAAGGCGTCGGAGAGGATCTTCAGGAAAAACCTGTCGTCGTCAACGAGGAGGATTTTTCCCCGGGTAGCTGCCATTTCGACCTCAAAATGCGTTGGAATGGGCCATCATACAAAAACGCACAGCAAAAGGGAAGGGGAAAGCACCCCTGCCGCTCAGGAGGCGGTAAGCGGCAGGCGGACCGAGAAGGTGGTCCCCGTGGAGTCGCTCTTTTCCACCTCGATCTTACCCTTGTAGGTCTTCACGATGCGCAGCACGACGGAGAGCCCGAGCCCGGTGCCGCGGCTATTGGTGGTGAAGAAGGGGTCGAAGATGTTGGGAAGGTTTTCCGGCGGGATACCGTAGCCGGTGTCGGACACCTTCAGGTTTATGTAGCTGTCGTCCTGGTCCAGCTGCACGGTCAGCGTCCCCTCCTCCTCCATGACGTGGATGGAGTTCAGAAAGAGGTTGGTGAAGATCTGCTCGATCTCCATCGGGTCGGCCTTGATCGCCGGGGGGATGGAGCGGAAATCTGTGATGACCCGGATCTTTTTCTGGCGCAGTTGCGGGGTGAAGGCGTCCAGGGTGTTTTCCAGGATGCGGTCGACGCGGACCTCGCTGATCTCGAAGCGGGGCCTTTTCGCGGCGTCGAGGAGTTTTCTCAGGATGCCGTCGATCCGGTCCACCTCCTTGAGGATCTTGTCCACGTAATCGAGGCGCTCCGGTTCATCGAGGCCGCTTTTGATGAGCTGCACGAAGAGGGCGATGGAATTGAGCGGGTTCCTGATCTCGTGGGCCATGCCGGCCGACAGGTAACCGAGGGTGGCAAGCTTCTCGGACTGGACGATCTCGGCCTGGGCGCGCCGCAGCGCCTCGCTCTTTTCCTGCACCCGGGCCTCGAGGTCCCGGTTCCAGTCGGCGATCTCCGCCAAAAGCCGCTCGCGCTCGCTCAGAAGGGCGCGGTTTTGCAGCTCCACCGCGCGCAGCTTCAGGACGCTCTCGATGCGCTCCACCATGTCCTGGTTATTGAAGGGCTTCAGGATGTAGTCGGAAGCGCCGGCCTTCATCAGCTCGACGGCGATCTCCTCGCTCCCCTTCCCGGTGAACATGATCACGTAGGTTTCCGGGAAGCGCCGCCGGATTTCCTTCAGCGCGGTGAGGCCGTCCATGTCCGGCATCATGTAGTCGAGCAGGACCAGTTCGGGGCGCTCGCTATCGATGGTCGCCAGCCCCTCCCCCGCGTTCAGGGCGGTGAAGACCTGGTAGCCGCGGTTCTTCAGGATGATGGCGGTGAGGTCGAGGATTACTTTCTCGTCGTCTACGATCAGCACGCGGCCGCGCGACTGTTTTTCCGGACTGGTGGTCATGGGGTCTCTCTCGGGGTGATGTTAGTCGTCTATCATCTGCAGATTAGCACCAATCGGGGTGCAGCGGGCGAAAAAAAAGGGCAGCAAATGCTGCCCCTCGGAACTGGTTACGGCATGCGCCTGCTCAGGGCAGCCTTACGGTTACCACCGGGCAGAGCGCCTTTCGCACCACGCGTTCAGCCGTGGAGCCGAACAGCAGGTGATCGATGCCGCTGCGCCCCTGGGTGCCGAGCACGATGAAGGAGGCCTGGTTTTTCTCGGCGAGTTTCAGAATCTCTTCGTAAGGGATGCCGGTCACGATGAGGGTCTCGTAGTCGCTGAAATCGGTTATGTGGGTGGCGCAGAACTTTGCCATCATCTGCTCCGCCCCCTCCTCGATCTCCTTCTCCAGATTTTCGAAGGATACGTGCGGGACGTAGAAGCCGCGCAGGTCGACCGGCTCGTTGATGACATGCAGGATGGTCAGGCGGCAGTGGAACTGCTGCGCCAGGGACAGCGCGTACTCGAAGGCATGCTCGGAACTCTCGGAAAAGTCGGTGGCGAAGAGAATTTTGTCGAACGTTCGCATCTGGAACCTCCCATAGCAAGTCATTGGATCATTGAATCAGTGGCTGGTCTCCTTGAAGATCTTTTTCAGGATCGATTTCAACTCATCGATCTTTACCGGCTTGTTGATGTACTCGAAGGCTCCCAGGTTCATCGCCTCGATGTAAGACTCCACGCCACCGTAGGCCGTGATCATGATCACGTTACTACGCGGGTAGGTCCGGTTCAGCTCTTTTAAAAAGGTGATGCCGTTCATCTCCGGCATGTTGATGTCAGTAACGATCAGGTTCACCTCCTGCTCGCGCAGGAAGTTGAGAGCTTCGAACCCGTTCGCCACACTGTCGACATGGAAGCCTTCCTTGGCGAGAAGGCGTGAAAGACCTATACGCGCGTTCTCCTCGTCATCGACTACCAGTATCCGTTTCGGCTGCTTTGGCAAATCAGACTCCGGCCTCGTTTATTAAAATGCAACTTGATTCTAGCACCGGTACCCCGACTGTCAAGCAGCTCCCCGGCCGGTTAGGGCAAATCCTTCCTTAACTTGACGGCTGAGAGAGAATGAGATTGGCACTAATCGAAGCTGAAGACAGGTTTTGTCCCGGATAAACTGCTTCAGGATGGTGCTGGTTACCTTGATGACGCCAAACAGTTCCTGCCGGTCCCGCGATTCTGGCAAGGGAGCATGAAGTTCCTCCAGCGCCGGCGTTACTCGCTTTTCAATTCGGCGTGCGCGGGTTTCCCCGCCTCGCCCAGAGCCTTGAGGGGCCGGCCGTTGAACTCGGCCTCCGCCGCAGTGCCATCGCCTATGTCGAGCACAAAGCTGCGCGCACCCTTCCACTCGATGATGTCGCCGGCCTTCAGGTCGTAACGCTGGGAAATGCTGTCGTCGATGGTGATGCTGAGCCAGCTGTCCTGATTGAAGCGCAGTCTCAGGATGATGCCGTCATGGTGCGCCGCGCCGGGTGCTGCGGCGGGGGGCGGTGCGGCAGCGGGAGCCGCGACCGGCAGCTGCGCCGTAGCCTGGACCGGGGGAGCGGTCGCGCCGGGTTGGGCACCCGGCCTGGCAGTTGCCGAAGAGCGCTGCGCCTGTACCGCGACCCGGGGCGGCGGCGCGGCAGGGGTCTCGCTTGTCCTGGAACCTGGCCGGGGACGTTTTTCCTCACCATCGCTAAAGAAGAGGGCAGCCAGAATCACCAGGCCCAGGAGCAGGACCGGAATCACCCACCTGCCGTGCCCCCCCAGCTTGGCCCGTTCCATGATTTCGACGCTCGGGCGTTCCGGCTCCGACTTGGCCTCGACCGGGGGACGCGCAGCGGGAAGGCCCTGCTCGTACCTCTGCACCACATCGTCGCCGGAAAGCGACAGGAATCCGGCATAGAGACGAAGAAATCCCTTGATATAGGCGGCATTGGGGAGTTTATCGAACTGCCCCTCCTCAATGGCGGCCAGATAGTTTTTCCCTATCTTGGTTACCCGGGAGGCTTCTTCCAGTTGAATCCCGCGCGATTCACGGACTTCCCGCAGGTACTCCCCTACCGGGAGCCCGGCACTACGTTCTGCATCTGCTTCAGGCACGTTCCCCTCACTTGAGCAGGTCCAGGTATTCCCTGGAGAGCTGCCCGATCTCGGAATCAGGAGCGATGCGGATCACTTCCTTGAAGGCGCGCTTGGCCGCCGCGCTGTCTTTGAGCTTCACCTGCGCCAGAGCCAGGTTGTAATAGGCGCTGGCATAAGAGCCGTTCAGCTCCAACGCCTTACGGTACTCGGCAATGGCAAGCTCAGTCTTGTCCAGGGCGAAGTAGACCCGTCCCAGGTCGAGCCTGGTGCGTGGATCCGAGGGATCCTTACCGACCGCGGCACGCAAAAGCGACATGGCCTGCTGGTTGTCGCCCTTGCCGAGGTAGGCCAGCCCCAGGTTGATGGTGGTGCCGCCCTGCCCCTGGTAAAAGAGGTCGTCCTGGACGATTTTGAACTGGCTGATCGCGTCATCCCAGCGCTTCATCTCCAGGTAGTTCACCCCGAGGTTGTTGCGCGCTTCGGAAAAGTCGGGCTTCAGTTCGATCGATCTCAGGTACTTTACCTCAGCCAGATCGTAGCGCCCCTTCCTGAAGTAGGTGAGCCCGAGGTCGTTCAAGAGCGAGGGATCCTTCGGTGTCAGCTTCTCCGCCTCGCTGAACTCGACCAGTGCGCCGGTAAAATTATTCTCGGCGTAGAAGGACTGACCCATCTGGTAATGGTAAAGCGACTTGTTCCTCGCCGCCTGGTTCAGTGCGCACCCCGAGGCAAACAGTGCCATGACGATCATCAAAGCGGTTAAACGAGCCATAGCCCCTCACCTGGAAGAAAAACGTACAACTTCTGTCAAGAAAATTAACAGATTACGGCGGCATTGTCAATGAAGGCAGCCGGATTCCGGGGCGCGCCCGGGGCAGCCGGATCAGAGCTCGCCCACCCCCTCGAAGTGGGTCATGCGCTTAAAGCCGCGGTAGCGCGCCTCGATCTCCTGGTAGTTCAGGGTCTTGAGCCGGTCGAGGCTGAAGGCCTCCACGTTGAAGGAAGCCATAACGGAGCCGAAGATCACGGCCTGGCGTACCCCCTCATCGGAAAGGTCGCCGGTATTGGCGAGGTATCCCATGAAGCCGCCGGCAAAAGTGTCGCCGGCGCCGGTCGGATCGAACACCTCCTCCAGCGGATAGGCAGGAGCCGCGAAGAGGGAGTGGCCGTTGAACATCAGCACGCCGTATTCCCCGCGCTTCACGATCAGGTTCTTCACCCCCATGCCGAGGATGGCCCGCGCCGCGCGCACCAGGTTGGACTCGCCGGAAAGCTGGCGTGCCTCCCCCTCGTTAATGATGAGGAAGTCAACCCTGCTGATGACCTTTTTCAGCGCCTCGGGCTTGGAGGAGATCCAGAAATTCATGGTATCGCAGGCGACGACCTTGGGGTTTTTCACCTGGTTCAGGACCTCCATCTGCAGCTCGGGGTCGATGTTGGCCAGGATCAGGTATTCAGCGTCCGCATAGGCCTCGGGGATGACCGGTTTGAAGGTCTCGAAGACGTTCAGGTGGGTTTCCAGGGTCTGCGCCTCGTTGAGGTCGTAACCGTAGCGACCCTTCCAGTGAAAGGTCTGGCCGGGGACCTGCGAGAGACCGGTCAGGTCGATGTTCCTGGACTTGAGGAACGCGGTGTGTTCCTCAGGGAAGTCCTCACCCACCACGGCCACCAGATTCACGTCAGTAAAGAAGCTGGCCGAGGTGGCGAAGTAGGTAGCAGAGCCACCGAGCACGCGCTCCCTGGTGCCAAAGGGGGTTTCAACCGAGTCCAGTGCGACGGAACCGACGACAAGTATGCTCATTATTTTCTCCCGTTAGTAATGATATTTTGCCCATCCCCACCCCTGCCCTCCCCTTGAAGGGGAGGGAGTTTTTTAGCTCGGAGCATTAGCACCTATCAGATCAGATTTTTTGTCCTTCTTTCACCTTGTCTTACAGCCTGTCTTTCTTTGCGTCTTAGCGGCTTTTGGTCTTTGCGTTAAGGTTTTCGTCTTTCATTCTGCCTTTTACAGATACTTTCCGATGATGAGTTCCAGGTTTTCTCTGGTTTCCACCGGGATGATCGAGATATCGCTGATGATCGCATACTTCAGCGCGCTGGCGCAGGGGCAGGTGCGCTCGCCGGCGATTTGCGCTACAGCCTGCCGGATGATCAGCTTCGCTGTGGCGACGTTAGCCTTGATGATGGCGATGATCGCCTCGACCGAGACGTCCGCGTGGGCGTCATGCCAGCAGTCGTAATCCGTCGAGAGCGCGATGACGCCGTAGCAGATCTCGGCCTCGCGGGCGAGTTTCGCCTCGGTGAGGTTGGTCATGCCGATGATCGAGGCGCCAAAGGAGCGGTACAGGTGGCTCTCGGCGCGGGTGGAGAAGGCGGGACCCTCCATGCAGACATAGGTGCCTCCGCGGTGCACCGTCGCCCCGACCGCGCCGGCCGCGGCATAGAGCTCGGCTGAGAGTTCGGCGCAGACCGGATCGGCGAACTGGACATGCCCCACCACCCCGTTTCCGAAAAAGGTGTCCTTGCGGCTGCCGCGGGTGCGGTCGATGAACTGGTCCGGAATGACGATGTGCCCGGGGACGATCTCTTCCCTGAGGCTCCCGACCGCAGAAACCGAGATGATCCTGGTGACCCCGAGCTTCTTCATGCCGAAGATATTGGCGCGGTAGTTCACTTCGCTGGGGGTGAAGCGGTGCCCCTTGCCGTGACGCGGCAAAAAGACCATCGGGACGCCATCCAGCATCCCGGTTGTGTACTCGTCACTCGGCCTGCCGAAAGGGGTGTCGACCGTCACCTGCTCGATCCCGGTCAAACCCTCCATCTCGTACAGACCACTCCCCCCGATGACACCGATTACTTCGTCCGCCATTTGAGAACCTCCCGTCAATTTAATTTCTGTCTCTAAATCTTGTTTTCCAGTCTCCCCTTGAGCTGGCCGCAGGCAGCGGAGATGTCGGTGCCGCGACTGGAACGGGTGATGACTGTCACGTTCTTGTCCAAAAGGTACTTGTGGAAGCGGTCGATGGAATCCTGGCCGGGGCTCTTGAAATCGCACCCTTCATGTTCGTTGAACGGTATCAGGTTCACCTTGGAAGGGATATGGGAAATCAGCCGGACCAGCCGCTTGGCGTCCTCCAGGGTGTCGTTGAGGTCCCGGATCAGCACGTACTCGATGGTGATCCAGCGCCGGGAGGGAAGCGGGAACGCTTTGCAGGCGCCGAGCAGGTCCTGCAGCGGATAGCGCCGGTTCACCGGCATGATCGCCGAGCGCACCTCGTCGGTGGTCGCGTTGAGCGAAACGGCCAGGTTCACCATCACGGAGCGGCCCAGTTCCGCCATTTCTGGAACCAGACCCGAGGTGGAAACGGTCACCTTGCGGGTCGAGAACTGGAAGCCGTCCGGGTCGGTCAGTATCTGCACCGCAGGAATCACGGCCGACAGGTTGGCCAGCGGCTCGCCCATTCCCATGAAGACGATGTTCCGTACCGGTTCGTCGCGCTTCACCGCGCAGACCTGGTTCACGATCTCCGCGGTCGTCAGGTTCCGGGTAAGCCCGAAACAGCCGGTGAGGCAGAAGGCGCACCCCATGGCACAGCCGACCTGGCTGGAGATGCAAAGCGTGTTGCGCCCCTCGTCCGGAATGAGGACGCTCTCGACGCTGGCGCCGTCGGAGAGCCGGAACAGGTACTTCTTGGTACCATCGTCCGACGCCTCGACCACCTCGGGGACCAGGTTACTGATCTCGGCGCTCAGCTCCAGGTTAGCGCGGAACTCCTTGGAGACGTTGGTCATCTGGGAGAAATCAGTGGCGTCCATCTGGTAGAGCCACTTGAAGATCTGCTTGGCGCGGAAGCGCTCCTTGCCGAGGCCGGCGATGTAGGACTCGAGCCCCTGCAGGGTGAAATTCTTTATGTCGATTTTTTCCATACTTTGGATATAAAAAAGCCCTTCTGAGCGAAGGGCCTTTTGTGCCTCTTTTAGTGTCGTTGGTTAGACCAGTTCGAGCTGGCTGAAGAAGTAAGGGATTTCGAAAGCTGCGGATTCCGGGGAATCGGAGCCGTGCACGGTGTTCTCTTCGATGCTGACGCCCAGAGCCTTGCGGATGGTCCCTTCTTCGGCGTTAGCGGGGTTGGTGGCACCCATCAGGCCGCGCCAGGAAAGGATGGCGTCGTCTTTCTCGAGCACCAGCGCGATGACCGGGCCGCGGGACATGAATGTGCAGAGGTCGCCGAAAAAAGGGCGCTCGGCGTGCACGTAGTAGAAACCTTCAGCGCGGCACTTGGAGAGTTTGATCTTCTTCATGCCGACGATCTTGAAGCCGGCTGCTTCTATCATTTCCAGCACCTTGCCCGTAACGTTTCTCTCTACTGCGTCAGGCTTAATGATTGCGAAAGTTCTTTCCATAATATCCTCCAGATTCATTTTATTGTAAACAGCCTTTGATAGCATCCCGGCTCGCCAATTGTCAAGACATTTCGGGACTTGCGGGTACTAAAAAAGCCCACAGATCGCTCTGTGGGCTTTTTGAAACAGGGCTCACCCTGTTTCGCTTACTTCTTCTCTGCGGGACCTGCCGGGGTTGTTGTGGTGGTGGTAGTGGTTCCCGGAGCCTTAGCGGAGGACATCGGAGCCTGTGCGGGAGCTGCCGGTGCAGCCGGAGCTGCCTGCTCAGCGGCCGGAGCCGGAGCTTCTTCTTTCTTCTTGCAGCCTGCGGACATGGCAAGAGCCAAAGCCAGGCAAAGAGCTAAAGAGATCAGTTTTTTCATTGACGATATCACCTCACTTTTTTGTAGATTTACTTTTGGTGCGCACTGCGCACTTTATTCCCAGGGGTACTGGATGAAACGACGACTTCCAAGCGACAAAGGGTAGCGTCACGGTCACGCCCGGTTGGTCAGCCCTGAAGCTGCCAGTTTCACACAGCGCGCGCCAAGGGCCGCTGGAATTGCTAACATCGCTTCCGGAGGCGCCGGCGTTTTTTCCAACGAACCAAATAACATCAGACTTGCCCTTTGTCAAGGCAATTGGGACATTTGACAATAAAAAAGCTCACAGATTGCTCTGTGAGCTTTTTGAAACAGGGCTCACCCTGTTTCGATTACTTCTTTTCTGCAGGAGCCGGGGTAGTGGTCGTCGTGGTGGTCGACGGTGCTGCCGGAGCCTTAGCAGAAGACATCGGTGCCTGTGCAGGAGCAGCAGGAGTGGTGGTCGTGGTGGTCTCAGCGGCCGGTGCCGGAGCTTCTTCTTTCTTCTTGCAGCCAGCGGACAGAGCAAGAGCCAAACCCAGGCAGAGTGCTAAAGAGATCATTTTTTTCATTTGTAGTTTCCCCTCATTCGTTTTTAGTTGACCATTACTGCGCAAAGCGCATGGTTTTTTTGTGTCACAACAAAAGACGAATATACTAGCATTCCGGCAGATGTCAATACTTTTTAGGAACCTCTCTATTTTATTTCTCAGCCAAGGCTCTCCCCTCGCGCATCCGGCCAAATCCCCCCACCCGGCATCGACCTGCCGCTAGGCTGCGATGGATGAGCCGCCCGCAGGTCTTATTAAGTTTGGACAAGGTTACCTCTTGTAAACAGCACGCAAATATATTACCTTTGTTCAATTAAAGAACCGATTACCAAGACCATACCGCCACCAAGGGGGACCCGTGAGCGACACACTCAGCAGCGCAGACCAGAAACTCCTTTTAGAATTGGCCCGCGAGGCCATCACCGTCTCCGTGCGCACCGGCAAACTTCCCGGCCGCGAGATCGACGCACCGCAACTGCTCGGCCAACAGGGATGCTTTGTCACCATCAAGCAAAAGGGGGCGCTGCGGGGCTGCATCGGCAACTTCACTTCGGACAAGCCGCTGCACCGTCTGGTGCAGGAGATGGCTGCCTCGGCAGCCACCCATGACCCGCGCTTCTACCCGATGAAGGAGGACGACCTCAGCGGCTTTGAACTGGAGATCTCGGTGCTCTCCCCGCTGGTCAAGATAACCACCCCGGAGGAGGTTGAGGTGGGCGTGCACGGCCTGTACCTGGAGAAGAACTTCTCGCGCGGCGTGCTGCTGCCGCAGGTTGCTTCCGAGCAGGGCTGGGACCGGGAGACCTTCCTGAACAACACCGCCCTGAAGGCGGGGCTCAAGCGGGACGACTGGAAGGAAGGGGCGGACATTTACGTCTTCACCGCCCAGGTCTTCGCCGAGCACTAGGGGGCGGGTTACCTCCGCCACAGCAGCAAAGGCACCAAATTGGCGCGGGGTCAGATCCGACCGATCGGTCCGATCCGACTGATCGGTCAGATCCGACCCGCGCCGGTTTCGGTGCCATTTTTCAACCTCATTTCTGCGCAGGAACCATAAAAAAAAGGGGGGACGCCTAAGGCGTCCCCCCTTTTTAACTGCCTTTCGGCAAATTACATCTTCCTGCCGCCTTCGGCTGCCCACTTCTCGAGCATGTCGGTGGTGACGGATTTCGGACGCTCGATCGCGTAGCCCAGGCCACGGTCCCAAGTGATGTTAGCCATGCAGCCCAGAGCGCGACCTACGCCGAAGAGGACGGTGTAGAAATCCCACTCTTTGAGGCCGTAGTACCACTGGATAACGCCGGACTGTGCATCGACGTTGGGCCAGGGGTTCTTGGTCTTGCCGTGCTCGGTCAGAACGCCCGGGGCGGTCTCGAAGATCATGGCGACCAGTTTGAACAACGGATCGTCTTTGAGACCCGGGGTCTTCAGGCAGAACTCGCGCTGTGCCATGTAACGGGGGTCGGTCTTCCTGAGTACGGCGTGGCCGTAACCCGGTACAACCTGACCGGCGTTGAGGGTATCCCAAAGCGCCTTGGTGACGTTTTCCTTGGTCGGCTCGGCGCCGGCAAGTTTCTTCTGGAATTCCATGATCCAGCCAAGCACTTCCTGGTTAGCCAGGCCGTGCAGCGGGCCTGCCAGACCGTTCAGGCCTGCGGAGTATGCGTAGTAGGGGTCGGAGAGAGCTGAGTGCACCAGGTGCGTGGTGTGAGCCGAAACGTTCCCGGACTCGTGGTCGGAGTGCAGAATGAAGTACATTCTGGCAACGTCCTTGTACTGCTCGCTCTGGCCGATCATGTGGGCGAAGTTGGCGCCCAGGTCGAGCTTGGGATCGATCGCGTTCTGCTTGTCGCCGCGATACTTCAGGTTGTAGATGAAGGCCGCGATGATCGGGATGCGCGCCACGATGTCGCTGGCGTCTTCGTAGACATATTCCCAGGCGTCCATCTTGTTGAACTTGCCGCCTGAGTAGAACGCTGCGAACTTGGATTCTTTCTGCAGGGTCAGGATGCCGACGGAAAGCATGACCATCGGGTGGCTGTCTCTCGGCAGAGCGCGCAGTGCGGTGAAAACGTACTCGGGAACGGCCTGACGGGTCTTGAACTCAGCTTCGACTGCGGCTACCTGCTCCGCGTTCGGAACTTCACCGGTCAAAAGGAAGTACCAGAAGCTTTCGACGGTCGGGTACTCAGAACCGGCTGCCTTGGGGAGCGCCTCGAAGGTCTCGGGGATGGTCTTACCCCGGAAGCGTATCCCTTCCTGCGGGTCAAGGTAGGAGATGTCGGTGACCAGACTTCTGATGTCGCGGGCGCCGCCGATGCACTGGCCGATGTCGACCTTGTCGATGATCACGGAGGAGAACTCCTTGGTCAAACGGGTAATGCGGGGGCGGTGAGCTTGAATCTTCTCAAACAACTTGTCTCTGAGCTGCGTCATGTGTCAGGTCTCCTTTTGCTGTTGGGGTTGAGTACACACTGAAGAATTACCGATCTATTGACTTCCACCCTCTGCGGCACCGTGCCGGTCCGAATCCCTTAGCGCGCCGCTGCGTTTAGAAAGTATACTGTATACACAGATTTTTCAAATGTATACCATTGCCTTGCCGCAATTTCAATATAAAAAAAACGGTTTGAGTATTTTGTTTACGATTTCACATTTCCTAAAGGATTACCAGATCCTGGCTTGAGAAGGTGAGGCGTTTAATGCCGGTTTCACTTAGGTAAAAAGTGTTCTCGATCCCGACCGCCCCCTCGCCGGGGAAGACCAGTTTCGGCTCGAAAGCGAACACCATCCCCGGCTCCAGCCGATCCTGGTAAAAACCGCGCGCAATGAAGGGATATTCGTCGATTTCGATCCCGACGCCGTGGCCGATGAAAGGAACCTGTGAGCCGCTCCCTCCTCCCATGAAACTCTCGGCGTACCCCATTTCCCGGGCCAGCGCCAGGCAGGCGTCGTAGATGCTCCCCCAGCTGGGACGCTCTTCCGCCAGCTGCAGCATGAGCGCCTCGACCTTCAGCATGTCGTCGTACCCCCGCCGCATCCGGTCCGGAATGCTCCCGACCGCGAACATCCGCGCCTGGTCCACCAGGTAGCCGTCGCAGCAGCTGGCGAAATCGACCACGATCGGCTCGCCCCGCCCGATCCTGTTCAGGCTTGCCCCCTGCCCGAAGGCCGGGGTGAGCCCCATCCCCCCAAGCGGCGTGTTGCAAAAGGCGGGGGCCGCGGCATCCGCGCCGCAAAGGACCTGGTTGCAGGAAAGCTCCCCGTTGAAGGCGCGCATCCGGAGGTAGCCCTGGTGCCCTTCCAGGCGCGACAGGTGCTCCAGTTCGGAGGCGAGCTCCAGCTCCGTCATCCCCACCCGGATGACCTCGGCCGCCCGGCGGTACACCTTGTCCGCCTGGAGCGCCGCATCCTGCAGGATATGGATCTCGTAATGGCTCTTCACCATCCGCACCCGGCGGATGATCGGGGAAGCGTCGAAAAACTGGGCGTTCGGGTAAATGGTTTGGTATTTGCGGAAGAGGTTGACCGGCAAGAGGTCGAGTTCCAGGCCGATACGCGCCGGCGCCGGGTGGCCGCAATCGGCGACCATCCCGGGAAGTTCGCTGGGGGAGGCAAAGGGGAGCACCTGGGAAAGCGCGCTCTCCATGCGCGCCCGCAGGAAGTTGCGGCGCACCAGGTAGATCGGATCGCCCGAGGCGGGGACATACAGGTTTCCGGTCTGGATAGTACCGGTGAAGTAGAAAAGGTCGGCGTTTTGCAGCATGATGACCGCGTCGAGACCGGCGCGAGCCATCTCCGTCTGCAACTTTCTGAAGCGGTATTCCAGCTCGTTCTTCGGTGTCAGACGCATGTGCCTCCCGGCTCCCCTTCCTCATGAATTTATGCAAGGAAGGAGCAGGAAAGATAGCGCACTCTGACGCGAACGTCAACCTACTGTATACAAAGTGGGTGGGGAGCAAAACCAGTTAGATACGGGGGAGCAGGACTAATTTCACAGGCTCAAAGCTCTAACGCAAAGCCGCAAAGGCGCAAAGGCGCAAAGTTAAAGGCAAAGCTGAAGGGAAAACCGATTCGGATTTCCGCGTTCTTCCCCGCTTGTCTTTCTTTGCGGCTGCGCGCCTTCGCGTCCTTGCGTTAAAGTCTTGGTCTCTTAATTAGCTCTCCAGCTGCAGCTCACGGATCGCCATCTCGCGCAGCTTGAACTTCTGGATCTTGCCGCTGGCCGTCATCGGGTAGGAATCCACGAAGCGCACGTACTTGGGAATCTTGTAATTGGCGATCTTGCCGCGGCAGTACGCCTTCACCTCTTCCTCGCTCAGCTCGCTGCCCCCTTTCAGTACGATCGCAGCCATCACCTGCTCGCCGTACTTGCGGTCCGGGACACCGTACACCTGGATGTCGGCAATCTTCGGGTGGGTGTAGAGGAATTCCTCTATCTCACGCGGGTAGATGTTCTCGCCCCCCCGGATAATCATGTTCTTGATCCGCCCGGTGATCTTGCAGTAGCCGTTCTCGTCCATGACGGCGAGGTCACCGGTGTGCAGCCACCCCTCGGGGTCGATCGCCTTCGCGGTCTCCTCGGGCATCTTGTAATACCCCTTCATGACCAGGTAGCCCCGGGTGCAAAGCTCCCCCTGCTTGCCGGGGGGAAGCGCCGCGCCGCTCTCGATGTCGACGATCTTCAGCTCCACGTGAGGGAGCACCCGCCCCACGGTGGCGACCTTCAGCTCCAGCGGGTCGTCGGTGCGGGTCTGGGTGATGACCGGGGAGCTTTCGGTCTGACCATAGGCAATGGTGATCTCGCTCGCGTGCATGTCGCGAATTACCCGGCGCATAACCTCGATCGGGCAGTTGGATCCCGCCATGATCCCGGTACGCAGCGAGGTCAAATCGAAGCGCGCGAATTCCGGATGGTCCAGCTCGGCAATGAACATGGTCGGCACGCCGTGGACCGCCGTGCAGCGCTCGGTCTCGATCGCCTGCAGCACCTTCAGCGGGTCGAAGATCTCGACCGGGACCATGGTCGAGCCGTGGGTGACGCACGCCATGACCGCGAGAACGCAGCCAAAGCAGTGGAAGAAGGGAACCGGGATGCAGAGCCGGTCCTTTTCCGTGAAGCGCATGCACTCGCCGATATTGAAGCCGTTATTTATCACGTTGAAGTGGGTGAGCATGACCCCCTTCGGGAAGCCGGTCGTGCCGGAGGTGTACTGCATGTTGATGACTTCGTGCTGCGAGAGGCCCGCTTCAGCCGCCTGCAGTTCCAGGTCAGAGATCCCCTGCCCCAGTTCGACCATGCGCTCAAAGTTGAACATGCCATCAGGCGCACCTTCCCCGAGGAAAATGACGTTCTTAAGACACGGCAGGGTGGCGCTGGCCAGCTCACCCGGGCGGCTACCGGTAAGCTCCGGCGCCACCTCGGCGAGGGTGCGCACGTAGTCCGTGTCCTTGAAACCCTGCACCAGGAAGAGGGTGCTGGAGTCCGACTGCTTCAGTATGTATTCGAGCTCGGCGGACTTGTAACTCGTGTTGACCGTCACCAGCACGGCGCCGATCTTAGCGGTGGCGAACTGCAGCACGACCCATTCGGGGACGTTGTAGGCCCAAATCGAGAGATGATCCCCCTTCTTGACCCCCAGCGCGAGGAGCCCCTTGGCAACCTGCCGGCAGCGCTCGTTGAACTCCCGATAGCTGTAGCGTAGCCCGCGCTCGACGTAGACCAGAGCCTCGTTGTCCGGGAACCTCATAGCGATATCGTCGAGCAGCGCTCCGACAGTGAATTCGATCTGTTGCGACATGGGTCACCCTCCTGTTTCGTGGCGTCAAACTTTTCGTCGACTAAAATTAACTTGCTGATATAAAAAGAGTTTACCAATTATCACAGCGTCCGGGGCATGTCAAGTTTTAGCCGCGGTAGCGGTGGCGCCCGGCTGGAAGCCCTCTACCTCGGACCTCAATTGCCGGGTAGAGACGCATTGCATGCGTGTCAGCACTGTCGCAACCCGGTCATTAGTCACAACGAAGTACAATCTCCACAAAAGCTGGCGACTCGTCCCTCCCCTTTCAAGGGGTAGGACAGGAGGGGGATGGGGGTGCCTGTCCGGTTACCCCCATCCCCACCCCAACCCGCCTGCGCCAAGGCTACGGCGGCCAAGCCCTCCCCTTGAAGGGGAGGGAGAGTTCCATCATGTTTGTTGAATAGTTGCCAGACGAAAACAACAACTAGCCCTAACAGTGCCATGATTAAAGGGGGGGAAGCACACCCCCTCTCCCTTCCCGAGCCTACTATTAT
>Ga0209123_1001261_pt1 | contig 25919 bp, 19 predicted proteins | sample BarGraIncu00431A_FD_184500 | JGI IMG/M metagenome (GOLD analysis project Ga0209123, IMG submission 184500) | Arctic peat soil microbial communities from Barrow, Alaska, USA - Barrow Graham LP Incubations 004-31A (SPAdes) (version 2) | ecosystem: Environmental > Terrestrial > Soil > Wetlands >...
GATTGGGCATATCGTAAAGGTGTAAGTTATGGAACTATCTTAATTGATATGGAAACGTCCAGACCGATTGAATTATTAGTATCGAGAGAGAGTGTGGATCTAAAGGAATGGTTGACAAAATACCCTGATGTAAAGATTGTTACCAGAGATCGGGCTGGTTCGTATTCTTCCGCGATTAATGAAGTTTGCCCGGATGCGATTCAGATTGCGGATCGATTTCATCTATTAATGAATCTATCAGATGCCTTAGACAAGTATTTCAAAAGTGTAAGACCGGAAATCAGATTGCTGATAAAAAATAAGACCGAAGAAATCACAAATATGTCTAAACATATTAAATCAGACAATGAAAAGGTAGATATTGATTCAGAGCACATCCCGGGAACACCTGAATTTGAAAAAATTAATGCAGATCAAAGAATTGACACATTCAGCAAAGTGAAGGAGCTTCAAAAACAGGGCGTTAGCATTCGTGGAATCTCAAAAGGTTTGGGAATCAATCGTAATACGGTTCGTTCATATTTTAATCAGGAATCCTTATCTCCAAGAAATAGTTCAAAATCACAAACTTTGATACATTTACAAACCACATTTTGGTTCGACTAAATACAAAGGGTTATACGATAAAAGACATAATTGATGAGATGCTTGGATTGGGATTTAACGGAGGAATGACACAGGCCTATTCCAATATAAACAACCTTAAGTCTGTATACAAGAATGAGATTCCAGATTTCACTGATATTGAATTATCTCCTATCCCATATGTCAAACCTTTAAGCTCCAGAAAGCTGGCAAAATACATTGGTGTCAGTCTTAAAGATATAAATGACACGGATGCAAGAAACTACAAGGAAACGCTTTTGGATAATATTCCGGAATTCCGAATTGTCAGAAAATTAGTCCAAATTTTTAAGACGATGCTCAAAAGAGGTTGTGGTAGTATTAAAAGATGGATTGAATTTATAAGGCACTCAAAACGCAAGTTATCTGGTTTGAGAACATTTGCCAAAGGTTTATTTATAGATATTAAAGCTGTTGAAAATGGAATATAGTTGCCCTGGAGTAATGGACCTGTAGAAGGTCATGTCAATAGGCTTAAGAGTATTAAACGGCAAATGTACGGCAGAGCCAGTTTTGAACTGCTACGAAGGAAAGTGATTTTATCTCATACTGGGTAGTGCGTCCCCAAATAAAAAAAAATTTGTTTTTTTTGTGCAAGCGGAGGGAAATTGATCTTATAGAGATTAAATCAATCTAAAATTCATTACTTCCTCTTATTCTGTCTCTCCCGTGAAAGTAACAACGAGCCTAAAATAGCCAGAATAATACCTATTTCAACATCAAAATATAGATGCTCTTTTAGAAAAAAAACTGCCAGAACGATGGTAAAAACCTGTTGTAGCGATGCAGCAATAGAACTAACCTGAGAGGCATTGCCTTTGGCCTTATATGCTAGATAAATAGCGAAAACACCCAAACCATCCAAAACTCCGGCTAGCGACCCAATCCAGAATGTCTTATGAGAAAAATTAAAATCAACCATTCCAAAGGCAGTAAAACAGACCGATAATAAAATAGAAGCAGCAATAAAACTTATATAAGACCATTCAGCCGAAATTAAATTGGTAGTTACTTTTTGCGAAGCACTGAATAACCCAAACAATAACAATGATAAAAATGCAAATAGCAGCCATAATTTCACTTCAATGCTCTGTAAAAAATGAATTGGATGGTTAAAAATCTGAGATTGACCTGAAAGGATAATTATTGCAGGTATCACAATCAATATTCCGATGCCATTCAGCCAATGTAACTTTTCCTTAAACACAAATAGGGCTATTACAATAGTTATTATAGGATATAGATTGGTAATAGGAATTACCACTGCAGCTTGTCCACCCATACTAAACGACTGGTATACTGAAACATTACCTAATGCTGCAAGTACTCCTGCACTAATACCCCAAATGAAACCTTTTCTACTTACTTCCCTAATTTTACATTTCCGAATAACAAATGGTAAGGAGTATAACATACCAATGGTAAACATAAAATGTATTGCAAACGGACTAATATCACTGGAAATAAGTTTAGTAAGTATACCCCACAGTCCCCAACTTAATGCTGCAAGAATGGCATAAATGAGCCAAAGTTTTTCTTTCAAAAATCTATTCATTTTGTTACTAATATATGATATTTCATGTCTTTACAAAGCTTTTTAACTAACGGCTATCGTGAGTTAATTACTGGTTTTAATAATGACTCAATTAGTTCTTCATTATCTTCTGTGATAGTTTCAGTCTTAGCCAATCTCCAAATTTCGATGTGCTCAACAGCTTTTTCAGGATCAACCTTTGTAAGAGGCCCTAAAGATTCTACTTCCAAAAAGTCGCCACAAATGTAAATCTCATTATTACAGCCATAGTCAGGATATTCTGCATTTGAATCGTATCCGAATGATTTTACAAACAGATTGTTATTCAGATAAAAAGCTGCCCATTTTTGCTTATTCAACATTCCTATTTTCGTTTCGCTTTTAATAAGCGGATCTTGTTTTGCCTGAATATATTTGTCGCCCCAGACGTAGCGAGGATCGGTCATTTTGGTGTAAGCCCAAAGTACCATTGGGCGAATAGGCAAAAGATAATCAGCCGGATCGATGTAAGGTTCCTGCGGTACGATCGCCTTTCCTCCGGTTGCGCAAGCACTAATTGCCCAAGGAGCTAATTCAACTTCCCAACAACCTTTGTTAATCATGCGATGTAGCACTTTTACCTCATCTTTATCCGCCTTTAAGGTAATTTCAATCTCCTTTGCAATTGATGTAAGCGGCTCAACATCCTGCATTAATTTTAGCGTTGTACCATCCCAGGTGTAGTTTACCGGGCTATTATCAGGCGAATAAGTTCGCGGCGCTACTTCCGGCGAATGCCAAAAACGGTGCCCTCCGTATAGGTGCCAGTCTGCGCCACCTGTTTTACCTTTATCGGCAGGAGAAACGTAAAACATATTTGGGCCATCGACAAAACCAAATTTGATAATTCTTGGACCAACATCGGTGGTAACAATCAATTCAACACTTCCGTTACTCAACTTAACGCAATTCTTCCAGCCTCCAAAAATGACATGCTCCTGAAAGGTCAATCTATTATTTCCCATTGCAAGACTGCCTTGCGCGCCAACTTTGGTAAAACTACCAAAGCTCAACATCACGATAACAAGAAGTAATTTTTTCATAAAGTCGGGGAATTATGTGCTTATGATTTTTGTTCGAAGCAATGTTTAAATTTTGAGATGGTTTCGCAACCAGTTTTGGTAACCAAAACAAGGTTTTCCAGCCGAATACCGTATCCATTGGTGTAAATTGCCGGTTCTAACGCAATTACCATGTTTTCTTTCAATACCATTTCATTGTATGGTACAATGCGTGGTTCTTCGTGGTTTTTAGTACCCACACCATGCCCGCTGTGGTGACCGTATTCACCAACAGATGAAAGTTTTTTACGCAACAATTGATCTACTTCATTGGCTTTTACGCCTGGTTTTATAAAATCGATGGAAGCCTGAAGTGCGCTTTCGATTAACTGAAAATGTGCGCTTTGTTCTGATGTTGGCTTTCCAACAACAATCGTATTACAGGTATCGCCCCAGTAGCCATTCAGACAGGGCGTAAGGTCGCTTAATACCAAATCACCATCCTGAATAATGTTATTGGATGGAACTCCTCCACCTTCTTCCGTTCTGGCTCCACAAACCAAATCGAGCATAATTGGAACACGCGTGCCTACTGATGCTTCCATTTCGGTACGTATTAAACTAAAAAGTTCCAATTCAGTCATACCAGCCTTCGCATGTTTCAAAACGGCTGCCTGACCAATATCGCACAAAACTGTGGCTTTTCTGATTTGGTCAATTTCATCTGCATCTTTTACTGCTTTTAAACAAGCAATTTCTTCGCTTACATTCACAAAAACAACATTGGGATATGCTGCAAAAACAGCTTGAGAAACCACATAAGGCAGTGAACCCTGTTCAACACCAATACGAGTTAGCGATAAATCAAGCTCCTTCAGCGCCTCCAATAATTGAAGCACAAACTGAGCAGTATAATCCAAGGGACTTTCATACTGATAACTTGCGTATTTTTTTACCCTGATTCCAGCTCCAACCCCACAAGGTTCGTACGCTTCATTATCAGCCAAAACAAGGCTTGACGGTTGTCCTTGAGCTATCAACAATGCCGCAGGAATTAGCTGGAAAGGGTTTGGGCCTATTTCGAAATTGAAAAAATAGCCACTTAAACAAGTTATTGTTGACGAAGAAGTAAACAAGAAAGCATCAATAAATGATGCTTTCTGTATAAGCTTCAATCGTTCAATACGTGTTGATTGATTTACGGCCATAATTGATCTTTTAGTATGTAATACCGTATTTTTTAATTACCTCAGGATTGATTTCAATACCCAAACCCGGTGCTGTCGGAACGTCAACAAATCCATCTTTTTGAACAAATGGATTAGAAAGAATCTCTTTGCGGATACCCGATTCTGTTACCGAGAATTCAAGGAATGGTGCATGCTGAATTGAAGCTATTAAATGTATTGACGCTGCGACCAAAACACCAGACTTAAAGGCATGAGGAATACACAGAATATTCGCATCGGCAGCCATTTGTGCAATTTTTTTGGCTTCGGTTAAACCACCGCAACGCGACATATCGGGCTGAACCACGTCTATGCCGGTTTCTTCGATTAAGCGTTTAAATGATCTTCGTCCACTTTCTTCTTCCCCAGTCGCTATACGAACAGGCGACTGCCCGGTAAGACGACGGAAGCCATCTAAATCTTCAGCTGGAAGCGGTTCTTCCAACCAATAGATATTTGATTGTTCCATGGCTTTGGCAGCGTAAATGGCTTCGCGTAAACGATAGCGCTTACCTATGTCGATCATGATCTCCATTTCGTCTCCGGCAGCTTTACGGGCTGTTTTCACCAACTCCACATCGAATTTCACATCATAGCCCAGTGGTCCCCACCCTAATTTAATCGCAGTAAAACCTTCTGCACGATGTTTTTCAACCAAAGCCTTAACTCCGTCGTGATCATCGGGCATCAATGCACTGGCATAAGGACGTACTTTTGTTGCATAGCTTCCACCAAGTAATTTATGAACAGGCTTACCTGTGGCCTTTCCCATTATGTCCCAGATAGCCATATCGATACCACTCATAACGTGCATAACAGGACCAAAACGACCATAATAGTAAGTTTTATCCCACATGTCGTTCCAAATTTGCTCATAATCGAAAGGATCCATCCCAACAACCACCTCGCGCAAACCGTAGCATGTGCCATGCGACATATACGCATCAACGATAGCCTTACCCACATAAGGTGCTGTATCCACCTCTCCGTAACCAACAATCCCTTCGTCGGTTTCAACCACAATTAATAAATCATCCTGAGTACCATCGGCTGCCGAAGATATTTCCGGTAACTTCAACATGATAGCTTTAACGTTTGTAATTTTCATTTTTTAAAAAATTATAATATTTTGACTTTTTCTTTTTTTAATAATCCCAGCAGTTTATTTTCGAAAACTGTTACCAAAAGTGTACTTATCAGAATAATAGTTCCACCAACAATCATCAATGGTGTGATGCTTTCATTCAATAAAAAGATACCTAAAAGAGCGATAAAAAATGGCATTAAATAATTGCCCAAAATCGCTTGAGTAACATCCATCCTTTTTAATACATACAAGAACAACAACCACGAAACCGAATATACGAAAATGGTTAATTCAAGTATTCCCCATATTGCTTTGCTCCCTGCCTGAAGGAATGTATCAAAATGGAATGGTTCAACCCAAATCAACAAAGGAAGGCTGAAAATACTTCCTGCCAAAGAGCAATAAACCAGTATCTCAAATTCCGTATATCCCTTATCAATAAGTTTTTTCATATAAGTATTATAGTAACCACAACAGAAACAAGCAAATAGGAAAACAAGGTTGCCCATTAAAAATTCACCTTCTTTAAAATTAGCTCCCGAAACATCAGACATTGAGGTGAGAAGTACCCCTCCAATAGCCAGTACAAAGCTGATTATCCGAACGACATTTAGTTTTTCTCTCAACATAAATGACGAAAAAATGGCTACAATAACCGGAATGGTTAAGGTAATTATTCCTGCATTTGCGGCCAAAGTGTGCTGTGAACCGAAGGTAAACGCGAACTGCATCACGAAAATTCCGATAAAACCAGGAAAAATGAAGTATTTGACATCGTTCCAACGCCAACAAAGAGTTCTTTTTTGCTTTTTATTGACTACCCATAAAAACGGAATAAGCAAAATTGTGCTTAAAACCGTTGGAATAAATGCAACCGACACAGGACCAAGACTGTCTCCAATAAACCGGATAACAGGAACCTGCGTAGCCCATAAAAAATTTACGATTACGACCAGAAACCAATCAAAACCTTTTTGCGATTTTGCTAAACTCATATCTGTTTTGCTTTTACTATTTAGGAGGAAGTCCGGAACCAAATCCGCCATCTACAACCATTGAAGAACCGGTAACAAATGATGCGTCCTCACTGGCTAAAAACACAGCAGCGCGAGCTACTTCTTCAGGTTTGCCAATACGCCAGAGAGCATGCAGCTTCCCGGCATCTATCCTAGCTTGGGCTGGGTCTGGTTGCGCCTGGAAATATCCTTCAGCCAAACCAGCATCGATATATCCGGGAAGTATGCAGTTAACCCGCACACCTTCGCGACCATGATCGATGGCCATGGCTTTGGTTAAACCTACAATGGCCGATTTTGTGGCACAATAACCGGCACACATGGGCTCAACAAAAAAGCTGTTTACCGACGACATGTTTACGATGTTCCCTTTTGTTTCACGAAGGTGTGGCAGAAATTGTTTTGAGCATAAAAACACGCCACCCACGTTAATGGTCATTTGAAGATTCCACTCTTCAAAAGTCATATCCTCCACCGTTTTGTTAATCTGGATGGCGGCATCGTTCACCAAAATGTCGATCTTACCGAATGTTTTAAGCGTGAAATCGGCCAATTTCTGAACCGATTCCGGTTTTGATACATCAACTTTGAAAGTAACGGCAATTCCACCATTTGCCTGAATTTGTTTCACGGTTTCATCTGCACCTTTTTCATTTAGATCGGCCACAACCACATTGGCGCCGTTTTTAGCAAACTCGAAGGCACAATACCTTCCAATTCCGGAACCTGAGCCTGTTATTACTGCAACTTTATCTTTTAATCTCATAGTATGTTTTTTTACAATGCCTGATATTTGTCGTACACTTCGCGCAGCGATTTCCCACTTAGCAATTCATTGCGTGATAGATTTTCCTTGTTAACTTTTTCTTTGGCTTTTTGAAATACTTCACTTTCTACTGATTGAGGAACGACTACGATTCCATCGAAATCGGCAAAAACAATGTCGCCGGTATTTACCAACACTTCGCCACACTTTACAGGTACGTCATAAGCCTTTACAATCGCTCTTCCTTTTGAATCCAATGGTCTGATGCCTGTATAATAAACAGGGAATTGCATCTTCATAATTTTTACACAATCGCGAATCTGGCTATCACAAACGCAACCGACAACTCCATTTCGCTTAGCGATGGTGCTCATCAATTCGCCCCATGGCGCATTGGTGCCGCCATAATCGGTTGAATGGACAGCTACATCACCGGTTTTCAACGAATCCATGGCTTCAATTTCCAGTCCATAAGGATTTTCTTCCTCGATATAGTCTGTTTCCATCCACCGAAATGTACGGGCTCTACCAATGAATCCGCAATTTTCAGCATTGGGGAGCAGCGGGCGCAGTCGCTGGTGCATGGCCTGATTTCGGAAACCTAGCTCGTCCAGAATATCACAGACAGCAGCCACATAAAGGTTTTCTTTTATAAAACGGAACAATTCGGCATCGTTATTAAATGTTGACATATGTTTATTTTGATATTATTGTATATAATCCACTGAAATTCCATAGTTTTTACCCGGCTCAACAGTTACAAAAGCATAGTTTGAACCTTTTACTGATTTGACAGTATATTGGGTGTCCTTGCCATCATTCGTAATCCTTTTAACTTTCTTGTTACCAAAATTCACCGGGATCATAAATGTAAGTCCGTTGTTATGTTTTAAAGTTGAATTTAAATTGAAAGTTAATTGATTGTCAGACCAGCTAATGTTTGTAAAAGAGGCTTCATCTTTCATCTTAAGAAAATTGAATGCTTTTTCCGCTGTCCAAATCGGAACACCTTTGCTGTTGCAATAATCAAGCACCCTTAGTCCGGCCTCCTTACAGTCTTTCCAATACCAGGTATGAAAGTTGGCATTAATCCAGGTATAATTTTCCTCAATTAAACTTCTGTCAATAAGAGTTTTACTTTTATTTTCGATATTTTCTTTTTGCCATGTTTCGTCAGGAAGCTGAGTGTTAGACTGGTAAACATTTATGATTTTCCCTGATGTATCGGCGAACTTCATTGGAATACCGCTTTCGGTAAAGTGACCTACATCCCCGAGCCAAACCGGATAAATCCAATTACCGCCAAACTGATAATAGTTGCAGTCAAAACCCAGCCCATATCTTTCCTCAATAATTGCCTGCTCAGCAAATTGTTTCTTTCCGAGCGAATCCTTGCTGCACCAAACAACCCAATGATTACGACCGGTTTGGGGGACAATTCCATAGGCATTACCGAAATTTGTTGACATTGTACTAAAAACACTGTCCATACTAAAATAGGTAGGATTGGGGTAATGTGGCACATCGTTATAATGAATAGCAACTTCATGGCCCTTTGAACGCCAGGCTTTTACTGTAGAATCCTTTATATATGTACCTATTTCATATAGAGTTGCAATTCCTCCTTTACTTTGAACATCCAAAATTTCATTATTAATTTCATTCTCGGGTGTATTTTCCCCATCAATGGTAAAAATAAATACACACTTGTATTGATCAGGGAAATACCAAAACCGGGGAAGAGGTTTTTTGCCGGAATTGAATTTTTCAATAATGTGTGATAATAAACGCATTTGCTCATCGGCTTGCGCTATGGCTATCTTTTCGGGATTATTCCACTGAACTTCTCCTGCCAAAGGGTAAAATAAATCGGTGGCAGTCGGTCCATCAACTTTGTCTCTTTCCTGACCTGCCCATTCGGGGTTGCCTTGACGTGTATAGACAATACTTTTGGGTAGATTATAAGTAAAAGCCGCTGCATACCCTTCGCCGTATTTATTAAGAACCACTGAAGGCGATCCTGTTTCATTTTGCTCACTGGAAAAAAGGCTTGCAATTTCCTCAGCACCAGATAACTTATAAACATCAGAAGAACCATGAAATTGAATGGTCACAGGAACAAGGCTTTTACCTATGTAGCCCGAAGTATCAATTTTAATATATCCCTCACTAATTGTTGATTTAGAATCAGTTATTCCAAATAATTCGTTCAACTGTTTATCTGGCTTAAATGCAATCAGGTTTCCACCTGCTTTCACATATTCAAAGAGCAATTCTTTGTTTGGTTTTTGAACAGCAGTTTCACCAATTATTACAACATCGAACTGCTTCAAAAACGATAAAGTAACCCTGGAACTTGTTAATGAGTCAATTTGAAATTCATTGAACCCTTCGGCTTTGAGAATTTCGGTAGTATAAGTACCAAAATTCGAATGAGTCGCCAGAACAAGAATAGGGCTTACTGAATGTTTTTTTGTACAATTCAATAGTGAAAGAATAATGGTAAAAACGATCAAAATAAAGGCATTGCGTTTTACTAATGCCAACAAATTTTTCATTTATAATATTTATTAATATTTATATTGAATTACCTTAAGTTTTAATTCCTATAATCAACTTGAAAGGTATAATCAGCCCCACCCTCCACAGTAACAAAAGCATATTCTGAACCTTTTACCTGCTTTAAGAAAATAGGAATTTCTTGCCCATTTGTTGTAACTCTTTTTAAAATTTTACCGCAATAACTGGATGGAATCATAATAGTGAGCCCACTACTATGTTTTAAAGTCGAATTTAAAGTGAAAGTTAAGTGATTGACAGTCCAGCTAATGTTTGTAAAAGATGCTTCATCTTTCATTTTAAGGAAATTGAGAAGATTTAGCGCGGTCCAAACCGGAATACCTTTTTCGTTAGCATAAGTCAGCATCTTCATTAAAGGTTTTTTGGAAAAATAATACTCGTTGTTGTGCGACTTTACGCCGATGATGGAATAAATCCCATCATTCAAGCTCCTGTCCATTAATCCTTTAAAGCTGTTATAAAAACCTTCGGGATCTTTGCTCTCGTTGTATTGCTGATCGTAAATGGCAGTATAACGTTGGTACACATTAACTATTTTACCTTTAGGATCGGCATATTTCATAACAAGTCCACTGCCAGTATAATTCCCCTGGTTTGTTCCCAGTGAGCCAAGGTAATGCTCAGGCTGATTAGATTTCATATCATAAAAGGCATAGTTAGCATCCATTTCGATTCCATGCTTTGCTTCAAGTATTGCCTCGGCTGCAAAATTCTGACTTCCATCTTCATTTCTTCCACACCATACAAACCAATGATTCACATTAGTACGTATTGTTAATCCATATTTTGAGGCGAATTGGCCCTTAATGTCGCCTAAAATGCTGTCCATCCTAATCCATGTTGGATTTTCGGCTTCTTCAGTATCATTAGGGTGCGCTGCAACTTCATGACCTTTTGCAACCCATTTATCAACCCAGGCTTTGGAAACTTTGTCAAGTGCATAAATATAAATAGTCATCTTCGCACCCATAGAATCAACATCTTCAAATTGAGGCTCAAAATCTTTTTCACCGTTATCCTCTCCGTCATTGTCAAGGACCACAAGACATTTTAATGTATCAGGGAAATACCATAAGCGAGGTAATGGTTTAGTATTCGCACTTAAATAATCAAGACATTTGGATAAGAGATGCATTTGTTCATCTGCCTGATTAAGGGTGTTTTTACTTGTATCAATCCAGCCATCAGTAAATAAATCCATTCCACGTAGACCAACAATCCCATCTTTCTCTATTCCTGCAGATTCCGGGTTGCCCTGACGGGTATATATTATATTCTTTGGCAAATTATAGGTAAAGGCTATTGCATGGCCCTTGCCATAGCTGTTTGCAACAACAGCAGGAGATCCTGATTTTGTATGAGCATCAATGAATAAATCAGCAATTGTTTTTGCCCCATTCAGTTCATATTTATCTGCTGTTCCATGAAACTGTAAGGTTTCATTTGTAATTCCTTTCGCGATTCCAGAATTAACATCTATTGCAATATATCCATCATTTAAAGGTTGACCCAGATCAGTCATTCCAAATATGTTGCATATCTTTTTGTCGGGTCGAAAAGCTACCAGATTACCTCCATTTTTGACATAGGTATCAAGCATTTCCACATGTTGCTCAGTTAAAGGCATTTCAGTTAGAATCACAATGTCAAACCCGCTTAAATAATCTATTGTCACCTTTGCATCCGAGAGTTGATCTGTGCTGAATTCATTATATCCTTCTGCCCTGAGGATTTCTCCTGTATATTCTCCAAAACCGTTATCAGAAGTTAAAACAAGGATTGGAAAGGGAGAAATGGTTGAAGTAATCCTGGATTCAGAACAGGAAAGGGTAATTGCTATCAACACAGAAATTAAAATATTCTTTTTCATAAATGTCCTTTTAAAGTTTTGTAATATGCATTAGGCTGAAATGACTAACCATTTAAATAGTTTTTCATGTGTTTATAATTGCTTTTTATTTGTCAGATGGAACTCGCCTATAATTATTTCCATTCAAGATTATTATATCCTTCTTATCCCACGTAACTATAGCATTAACAGCATCTAAAACAGGAGCTTCCCTTTGTCCAAATAAAATAGTTATAAATTTATTGCTTATATACTTTAGGTCTTTAATTTTGCGAATGCCCTTAAATTCAATTCCATCTTGCCCATAATCAACGGCATAATTTATAACTTTAGGTAATGACCATCTGGGAAAACCTTGTGTTGAAAATGATAAACATAGATTCGTTTTAGTATTCGCAAAAACTGAATTAGCAAAAACAATTCCGACCATGCTCAATGATGAGTTTTTTACAAAACTTATTCTATCTAACGTTTTCATAAAATTATATCTTCATTAATGCCAGGAGCCATAATCTTAATTGTTAATTATTTAATGCCTGTGATTCTTCAGCTATTTTCAAATACATATTTTTTGCTTTCATATATCTGCCCTGTACTACATCTAAATCATGTGTGAAATACTTGTTCCATTCATTGCCGGGCGAAGTTCTTTCAATGAGGTTATCAATCCATTTTACAAAATACATGGCGTCGCTGGAGCTCGCCCTGACAGGCTTGTTGTCAACAGTTACATAAACCGGAGCTGTATGGGTCTGATGCCCATTACTGTCCATACGGCGGGCACATAGCCAACCACTTTTTGTGAAAGTCTGATTGGCTTTTAATACAATTGGTTTACCAGGTAGCGCTGTTCCCTGCTGAGTAGCCACTACTTTTCCATTATAAACCAATTCAAGTTTACCTGTCAAAGGCTTTACCGTTGTCCACTTTACCTCAACCGACACGGTTCCTTTGTTTTTAATTTTGATATCATCTCCGGGTTGGTATTTCCCATTTACCTTCATATCAATAAATTCGAGATGTCCATTTCGTGCAACTACTGTTTTGCCATCCCTAATGCCTTCCACCCACTTCCGATAGGTAAATGGAGCTTTAACATTAACATAGGTTAACAACGTGCCGAAGGGTTCGCTCCCGTTACATGGGAAATCGGTTCCAGCGGCTAATCCAAGCCTTATTCCACAATTAAGTAATTTATAATATGCGTTAATGGTTGCATCTGCACTATAATTACCATTGTTTTGAGAAATAGAGCCATATACATCTTCTGTGAAAAAGTCGGTTGTACCTAAAGCAGCTTCTACTGGGTATTCGATAGGAATACAACAGTTTAATTCATTCTGAATATTGTCATTCAAATATTCGGTATGGCAAAAACCTACAATCCCATTTTGTTGTCTGCCGTATTCCAGAATTTTGTATGGCGATTCATCCCATATTTGGTGGGCTTCATTTAGGCCAAGTAATACAACATGACCCCCAAGGGCCTTGTGCTCAAAAGTAGTTCCTGCCGGATCCCAATGCCATTCTGCTTCGTAATGAATGGTTCGGCCGGGTATGGAAAGATGATAATCTTTGCCATTCACTTTTGGTAAATCAGTTTCGCTGGGTTTTACTTCAGCATCGCCCATATCTGCCAAAACCGAGATTACAGCCAAATCGTTCACTTCCATCATTTCAATAAATTTACTTTCAGGAAGAATACCCTCAACAGGGCCACCGCAATCGCGATGCACATGCATATCGCCGGAATACCAATCGGATGGTTCCGGTCTTGTCCTCTCAGTTATAGCTTGAGCAAATGTGTTATTTGAAACAAAAACTAACATCGAAAACGCTACGATGCTTAAGTTTAAAGGATTACTAAATTTTTTCATAGTATTATGACTTAGTTAATATGATAAAATACTAATTGTATTACTTATTTCTTACTATTCCCAATGAGTGTAAATACCGATTTAGGCGGAACTGCTGTTGAAAATAATCCATCAGCAATTGCAACATCCTTTTGATTAGATAAATTGTTTTGATTATCCGTTACAACCATTTCAAAAGTTTTTACTTTCGGCACATTGGCGAGTGAACCTTTTACTATTACAGGATTGGTGCTATTGTTAAGTCCAACAATCACCAGCTGTTTGTCGGAGTTTACAAAAGAATATATCTTAAGACTATCGTTGGTGCTGGTGGACGAAATCATTGTAGCTTTGGGTTTTATATATTTAAAAAGTTGCGCGTATTCGTAAAATTGTTTCCTAGGTTTCCAATTTTGCAATGTTGCATTGTATTCTATCAGGGGCTTACCATTTTCGCCGATCCAAAATACCCAGTCGTTTGGAGGTACGCTTCCATACCCATTGCGTCTGGCATGTTGATAAACGCAATCAAATCCATCCCAAAAAATGAATGCACTAATATTATCATCGATCTGTCCAAATAAATTAGTAATTCCGGCTGTTTCGGTAACCCAATAAGACTTGTTTAAGTTTGCAGAGTTGTTCACTATTTTATGATAATTATCTGCATCGTTGCCGTAATCATGTACTCCCCAACAAGCAAGTTTGCTCATAAGATAGGAGTCTTTAACCATTTCGTCCAGACACGGTGCAAATAAATGATCACCTGCGGCATCTGGGGCTACGAAACGGATGTCGCTCATACCTATGGCATCAAGCTTTTTTGCAAGGTTTTTTATTACACGTGTAAATTGGGCAGCGTCAGGCATATTCGGACCTTCAACAATTCCATCGGGATGCTCGGCACTTTTGCTTCCCGATATCACATCAGTTTCATTCATTGGCGAAACCAGTGTGAATTGCACTTTAGCCGTGTGCCTTGCATAATAGAGCAACGCAGCAATAGACTCGACGAATTCCTCTTCCATCGCCGGGCTAATGCTGTAATCGGGACTTCCCATCCAACTCTTTTGCTTGTCCTTTTCAGCCAAAGGCGCAGGGGCCGGCGGACCGCCCATAAAACTAATAATCAGACCATCTGTGATACCTTTCTTATTCAGATAACGCAAAGTTTTCCATGTCCCCTGAAATCTCGGACTAGAGAAGACTTTGTTGTAGTAGGTCCAGTTGAAGTGGTTGGGGTCGGTATCATCGTTGACTGCTTCCCAGTCCATCTCTTCAATAACTGCACGAAAAATGGTCGCGCCGAGCGTATCAATGAGCAAGTCAATTGCAGGCTGCACAACTTTTGTATCACCGTATTCTCCGTTGTACCACCAGGCAGTGTTGACATTTACGCCAAAACCATCCAATTGCTGGAACTTCTTTGCACCATCTATTTGCAGCTTTACAGAAATATTGCCCGAAATATTTTGAGAATTAGAGTGTTGAAATAATAATAATTGAATTATCAGAAATAGCGAAATTCTTTTCATGATGTTATTGTATTTAGATAGTTATTCCTATTTTTTTAGTCAATCTTTTCAGATTATGAGTTAACATATGCTGAATTTGGAATTAAAGAACCTCATTTTATACCTTATTTATTTACCCACCAACGTAAAGACGCCGAAAGCAGGAATTAACTTCGAAAAAGATTGATCGTTAACTTCCACATCAGCTCCACGTGAAAAGTTATGTGAAGCGTCGGTATAATAATATTTTAAAGTTGATACCGATGCCAGATTTTTTAAGATGCCGTCAATAGTTTGAGGGCCGTCGCTGTCGTTTTTGCCTGTAATAATTATCTCTCCATTTTTTGGATTTCGGAATGCCGAAACTGTCAGATTTGGCCTACTTGTAGAAATATCTATCCTTTGGAACCCTGGTTTGACAAAATTATATAATTGTTTAAATACATAATAGTGCGGACGAATAGTATAAACATCAGGTTTGAGGGTGTCATTTACTGCAAATATTCCCCAAAAACTCCAGGTCAAATACCGGTTAGGATGATGATAACGGCTATCGTAGCCTTCCCATAACTGAATTCCATTAACGCCAACATTCAGATGCTGGAGAATATATTTATAGGCCGGGCCTGCATAATTGTTGAATCCATAATCGGGGTTGTATGATCCTCCATCGCATTTAAACCCGTTACAGACTTCGTTTGCTTCGGTCATGATCACTCCTCTGTCTTTGTAAGCGGAATTTTTAACTGAGTCTACCAAACCCTTGCTTGTTGAAGTACTATTTCCATATTGGTGACCACCAAGAAATTTGAGTTTTGACATGGTGATCTTGTTTGTTATAATGGCGTGGACACTTGCCGGCCAGCCATCACAATCGTCAGGTCCAACAAGAGTGACATTTGTGATACCGTCTTGAATAAGATGTGATGCAATGCTGCTAAAAATGGTGCCAAGCTGATTTATGGACATAACAGGCGCCTCTCCCCCACCGCAAGTCGTTTCATTGATTGGTGACAACATGCTGAAATGGATAGCAGGAGTGCGAAGCTTCTGTCCATAATAGACCATCGACGCCATCATTTCGGCATATTCCAACTCAACTCCAGGTTTAAGTTTTGTTCCTCCCATCCAACCGGGAGCTGCTCCATCGGGGCTAAGAGTAATGTCGGTGATCCCTTTGCTGTTTAAATATTGTACCGTATTCCAAACGCAGGTAAATCGTGGAGCGCTATATACGGAATCATAGTAGGCCCAATTATACAAATTGGGGTCGTTGTTGTCGTTTCTGGCTTCCCAATCGCAATCATCATACATTAGCCGGAAGCTAGTGCATCCCAACCCTGTGATAAGGCTGTCGATCACCGTCTTTACCGCTTTAGGGTTTACGTTCCAGGACTGAGGATTTATATTTACTCCTAGTCCATGAATAGTCTGGTATTTTTTAGCACCATCGACTGTTAAGTTTTGTGCAGACGCTGTATACACAAATAGAACTATTGTCGTAATTGTTAGAAATAGAATATTTTTCATAAAAATCATTTTTTTTTGTTAAAATCATTATTTAGTCCCTGTTCCATAATTCAAAATCACTTAAATAAATATCAGAAATTTAAAAGTATCAGAAATTTAAAAGTATCGAATTTAAAATTATAATTATTACTAGCTATTCAGAAAATTTTTAAACTGCCTATCTCCTTCGCTCAAGTAAATCCTTTAACAGATAGATAATGAGACACTTGTAAAAATGTCTATCGTTACTTTAACTTTCATATTATCAGCCATTTAAGCAATAACAACTTGATTAAAAGGGATAGGCAGTATTTTTAATTCTTATTTATTACCTAAGATTAGATCTTAATATAATTCGATACTTCATAAATTTAATTAATTAGGGTCTGCTGAAAAATGTATTAAATTCTGATAATGAGCAATATAATAGGCAATTTATAAGAACGAAGTCCAAGCATTTTAAAATGAATACCGAAAAAAGCTTGCACTTGAAATTTTCAGTCAATTTTAAAAATATCACAGAGGGATAAAATGTTTATAGAAAATAGATCATATAAGCGGATATTCAATCTTGGCCAGGGTTGAACAACTTTTCAATTATCATTTTCTATAAATATATGACCTCTCTGAGGTCGAATTAACCTTCATGGAGTTTTTCAGCAGACCCTAATTAGGATTTGTAGGGTTATAGACAATTTTCTATTATTTTCCGCATTGCTGCAATTGCCGCAATCATGTATGCCCTAATAGTCTTGCTTGTACTTAATAAAAGGATCCTTTAGCTGTTCGTACAGCCATGAGCAAATAAATGATCGCCAGCAGTGTCAGGGGCGACGAAACGTATATCGCTCATGCCTATTGCATTGGACTTTTCTCCTATTTTCATAACTATTCCGTCAAACTGTACCGCGTCTGGCATTTTCGGACCATAAACAATTTCATATATATGTTCGTTACTTTTAGCTAATGAAACATATTTGTATCACTTATGCCTGGCAAACAAAAGAAAACCCAATATTGTTACCAGCAGCCAAAGGGAAGTATCTGAATGTTGTTGGGTTAATGACCCGCAAAAAACGATCTGTTCTTTGAAGTGCTTGAAACGACATTCAATTCTGACAGGTTCATTTCTTTTATGGATAATTTTGTTGCCCAGACAGTTAAAAAAACTGTTGTAATCCTTGATAATTGCCCAATTCATAAATCAAGGAAGTTCATGGCTAAAATTGAAGAATGGAAAGAACAAGATGTATGGATTTACTTTTGCCTGCGTATTCTCCAGAATTGAACCTAATAGAAATTCTTTGGCGAAGAATCAAATATCAATGGCTACCTTTTGATGCCTATCTCTGTTTTCAAAATCTCAAAGAACGATTGTCGTTTGTGCTAAAGAATTTTGGTAAATTATACGACATTATATTTTAACCATACTTAGTACTCCTTTCTATTAATTGATTATTTACACAATGGTTATTTCTTATTTTCTGAAATTACAATTCTACCAGAACGCTTATGATTAACAATTAAGGAATAATCCCCATTCCCAAGATCCTTAAGTTTGTAGGTGTCGCGCTGAATATCACTGCTTTCAGAAATCGCAATGCCTTCAACCGTTATTTTAACTGGCTTAAAATCCAGTCGTAAAAATTCGGTTCCAATATTGTTAGTAGGAGTATATTGAACTTCTTTTGATTGATAGGCTACATTCTTCAATATCCCTTCTGAATAAAGAATATGGTTTTCTCCGTGTGGCGCCCATTCAGGTATTGCTGCAAAAGCCTGATAAAACATCCGGGGGCATTCTCCATAGCAATCGGACCACCAGGTATCAATTGAACTAACCGGACTTTCATTTGCCAGCCCCTCTTCTGTATTGCAGTAAGTTACCCAGTTTAACGAACGATAAGCTTTTTGTTTATACGTTTCGTCCCCTGAAACGGCATACCAACGTGCACATTCTGCCCCATATCGGGCAGTCTGATAATCCATTTTAGGCAGATACGCATCCTGTTCGCCTACAATATTAGCTCCCCATTGCGTTGCTGGCTCTCCAGGTGCACAGCGATACACAAAATTATCTTCAGTCCATTTGATTAATTTTGGAATATCTTTTTTCCAGTTTGAATCCAATTCAGGGTAATCAAACATGCACAACGTGGCATTGCTTGCACTCATGTTACTTTTATAGGTATTGCTGTTAACATCGGTATCTGTATGGCCATCCGTCCAATAACCGGTTTTCATGGGAAAATCCCGGATGAAATTCCTCGCTTTGATAAGTGCGTTCTTGTAAGCAGCCACATTTCCAAGATTTGCTCTAACTAAATTATCCAACAACATATAACAACCAGACCAGTTTGCTCCGTATTCTGCTGTAATTTTTCCTGAATCCATTATTACACGATAGGGCCAAACCGATTTTTCGGCTTTACCCACTCTTGCATTGGCCGCAAGAACATTTGCCACATGAAGGGCGGCACTGAGGTACTTATTATCACCATTGAAAAGGAACATTCGGTAATATGCCAAACCCATATCACCAGCATGATCAACCTGAATTTCGTGAAGAGCCAAATGCCCCTGCCTCGTGAAGCCCCGAAATTCGGTGTCGCCAGGATTGGTTGTTGTATATGGAAAATTTGGCCATGCAAATGTTGCTGGGCTTGTGCCATGTTCCAGCGAGTAGTCCATAAGATCCTTCACTATTTTCATTACACTTAAATCACTGGTATAAGCATAATAAAGTCTGGCACTTTCAAACCAGTTGGGAAGTTTTTCTGCAACATCATTCATCCAATCCTTTATTTCCATTTTCCCATCTTTTATCACAAAAGAGGCATAGAAATAATATTGCGGATAATTTGATCTGGGTGCAGGATCCGGAGAATTGGGCACTTTTGTTTTAATAAAATTCCAACGTTGATGCAGGAACTGGTCGTAAGCTTTGGATTGTGGTATTATCCAGGAAATAAGTTTCGACTGATCGTCCAAAACAACTTTGTGGTAGGCAATGGTGTCTGGTGTTGCCGAATTCCGGTTTGAAGTTGTTTGTGCAAACAGACAGGTAGTAATAAAAATACCAGTAATAAATACACCAATCTTTTTTATGTTTGATCTTAAATTTAACATCGTTTTACTTTTAATTGTGTTTCTACTTTAAAATATTTCAATTTGAAAATTTAATCCACTCATTACAAAAATTAACTCCCATATTTATCTTCTGGTGCAGAGCGTATTATAATATTTGTAAAAGAAAATCTCATTCAACAATGATAACTTCTCCTTTTTCAAGCCTCGTTATAATAACTGAATAGTCACCACCGTCCAGGTTCTTAACCATATATGTATCTGAGGCCAACGAATTGTCATCCCAAATTTCTTTTCCATTTAATTTTACCATTTTGGGCTTAAAAGCCAGCCTCAGGTATTCTTTATCATTGGCTGAGGATGCAAAATACGAAACCATACCCTTAGCATAACTAATGTTTTTGAGTATCCCGTCAGAATAAAGAATGTGGTTTTCGTGCGGTGGCGCAAATTCCGGAACTCCAGCAAAAGCTTGGTAAAACATGCGGGGGCATTCACCATAACAATCAGACCACCAAGTTGAAATACCCTTACTTACAGGGCTTTCAAATGCCATTCCTGTAGAATCATTGGTGTAAGTGACCCAGTTCAATGAACGATAAGTTTTTCCCTTATATGATTCGTCTCCTGAAACCGCGTACCATCGGGCACAAACTGCAGCATACCGTGCCGTTTGATAATCCATTTTATACATAAAGGAGTCTTGTTCCCCTACAATATTGGCTCCCCACATCGTAGAAGGTTCACCTTGAGCTGACCTGGAAACAAAATAGTCTTCAGTCCATTTGATTAATTTTGGAATATCTACCTTCCAGTTTGGATCCAATTCAGGGTAATCAAACAAGCATAAGGTAGTGTTGCTCGCACTCATATTACTTTTATAAGTATTGCTATTGACATCGGTATCCGAATGTCCATCGGTCCAATAACCTGTTTTCATGGGAAATTGCAGAATGAAATTTTTCACTTTGATAAGAGCTTCCTTATAAGAGGCCACATTTCCTATATTGGCTTTAACCAAATTATCCAGCAACATATAGCAACCTGTCCAATTGGCACCGTATTCTGCAGTAATCTTTTCTGAATCGATTATTACACGATAAGGCCAAACCGATTTATCAGCGGTGCCAACTCTAGCATTGGCGGTAAGAACATTTGCCACATGAAGGGCGGCAGTGAGGTATTTCTTTTCACCGCTATAAAGGTACATTCTGTAGTAAGCTAATCCCATATCTCCGGCATGGTCAACTTGTATTTCATGCAAAACCAATTTACCTTGTTTTGAAAAACCTCGAAATTCAATATCGCCAGGATTGGTGGTGGTATATGGAAAATTTGGCCACGCAAAAGTTGAAGGACTGGTACCATGATCCAATGAATAGTCAATTAAATCCTTAACAATTTTCATCACACTTGAATCTCCAGTGTAAGCGTAATAAAGACGGGCATTTTCGAACCAGTTTGGAACTTTCTCGGCTACATCGTTCATCCAATCTTTTATTTTCATCTTTCCATCTTTCATTTCAAAAGAGGCATAGAAATAATATTGCGGATAATTTGAACGAGGTACTGATCCTGGCGAATTGGAGACTTTGGTTTTAATAAAATCCCAGCGTATGCGCAGAAATTGGTCAAATGCTTTCTCTCGGGGATAAAACCAGGGAAGTAACTTTGCCGAATTATCCAGCACAACCTGGTGAGTACAGAAAAACGTATCAACTTTTGCACTAGGTTGACCCAAACTCATGGTTGCCTGAAATAATCCCACTAAAGCACAAATAATATTTACAAGTTTTTCAAATCGCATAGCTAAATAGTATTGAGATATTTTAACCTACTTAATCAATTGCATCGCAAACAGCTTTTATATTCATTATCAAATTGTGATTGTAATTTGACGGTAATGAATTTTTGGGCAATTTACACCAGTTTTTTTATTACATTTACAGTTTAATATTATCAAAGTCTGTACAAAGCATGTACAGACTTTGTATAAACTAAAAATCAGAATCTTATACATTTCACCCACAAAGTAGAAATGTCATTAAGTTGCCTTGTCGTATGAATGAATTTAATTATATAGAAGAAATTGAGAAGGAAATAGAGAAGAAACTAAACTCCAAAAGTATAGTCTCATGGACTGACAATGATTATAAAAAGCTAAGTCAGCTGATTCTTGATGAAACTAACATCTCAATTAGCCATCAAACTTTGAAAAGACTATTTGGAAAAGTCAAATACAAAGAAATATACTCACCGCAGATTGCTACCAAAAATGCTTTGGCATTATTTCTTGGGTACAAAGACTGGCAGCATTTTGTAAATTCACACGATCAGAACAAACCCAGATCCTATGATGCCAATATCTATCAAAAAATAAAGATTACAAGAAAAATGGCTTTCATCTTCTGCGGATTGGTCGTATTAATTATGATAGTAGTTCATTCAATTAAGCTTGCTGGTCAAAATGAAAACCCGATAGTTTTTTTTACCAAAAACGTGTCTGGAACTATACCTTATACCGTTTCATTTCAATACGATATCTCAAAAATTAAGAATCACGATGTATACATTGATTTTGACCAGAAAGAGATTGAAGATTCCCTTAAATATGAAAAGCTTGACAAGGACAGAAAACTGATAAACCATTGTTTCGAATCACCTGGCTTTTATAATGTTCGTCTTTTGATTGAAGGAAAAGTAAAAGCATCTGCTAAAGTGCATGTTAAAGCGGAAGGCTGGATCAATTATTATTTTAACAATGATAATTTTGCTTTGAGAAAATTTGTGTTCGAATTTGAAAATAAAATCAAGGATCAGGAACAAGACAGCCTTTTGTACATTTCACCCAAAGATATCAACGACCAAGGATTCAAATCCAATACTGTCTATTATCTTGAACATTTGCTTTACCAAGACTTTGAACTTTCTGCTGATAGCAGCGAACTTGAAGTAAAATACAGGAATTCGCCTGCAGATGGAGGTATTAGTTGTTATGATGTTGAATTCAGAATAATTGGGGAGAATGGAATAATATCTGTAATGCTTGTTCAGAAGGGCTGTTACAGATGGTCGGAAGTTACGGTCGGAGAAGTCCATCGTAATGGCAAGTTCAACGACCTAACCAAATTAAGTACCGAAATGGCAATTTGGAACACCATCAGGATCATTTGTAAAAATAATAAGGCATTGATTGTAAATGGGAATGACACCATTTTTTCGAGCGAATATAATAAGCCAATTGGCAATGTAAAAGGAATCCGATTGGTTACCAAAGGATCTGGAGCTTTCGATTACGTCAGACTTTTAAATTCAAAAGACGATATTAAGTTTGAAGATAATTTTACAAACAACTCAAGAAATGCAGTTTCTTCTGTCCATTCGGATTCCCTTTGATGTAGAAGGAGTATTCGGAATGAGGTATAAACCTCTTTAAGAAGAAAGTAGTTTCTAATTGCAAACGTTATGCATCATTAAGCCTTATGCCTGTCTGATGGTATGGAAACTTAGTCGATTTACCATTTATTTTCAATTTAATTGGCATATTATTGATAAGATTGCTCATACCAAATTTCCTCACCATTAATTTAAAGCATTAGCGGTTGAGCCTGATTACCATAATTACTGTTCAAATCGGCTTGGTACTTTTCAGTTAAAGGCATTTTGTCATCATCATTAATTATGCCTGACTTCCAGAATGAATTTTTATCTAAGATGATATTTAGATATAGTTATAACTTGTTTGTTGCCCTATTGCCATAAAGGAACGCAATAGAGAAATCGCAAAATTAAAAAGAATATTATTCATGTTTTAAAGTTTAATTTGTGTGTTCAAAAAGACTAAAGCCATTTAATAAAAATTCATCATGGATGATTTTCCAGCCATTTGTCAATCATTATAAAGTACATTTCTTCAGCCTAAATCATCCAACTTAAGTCGTCACGCTGGCTAGCATTATGAAAATACCGATCGGGAACATAGCTGACTTGATAGGAAATACATATTGTCTGGCAATAAACTGCCTGCAAATCTGCCCATCTCAGATGAAATTCCTTTACAACATTATTCACATTCTTAATGCCAACCTTTTGCTGAATATTATTGGCACTATCACTTTGCTTTAATGCCAACAAAATATGGGGAACTGTACTCTGCAAATTATAAAGGGCTTTCGAGAGAGCCCAGAAGAACCAATTTCTTTTGGATGTATTTTGTAGTTCAATCAATTTTTCTAATAACACCTTATTATTATTAATTTCAATAATTGATCTTTCCAGACGGTCTTTGTATTTAATACTCCACGAACCTGGTGCATTGAGGTCTGGCAATTCAATCAGTTTAGTTGTATAATCAAACTGCCTTTTTTCCATACCCGCCGTTGGTTTTAACCAATGTTCAAGTTGAGCCATGCTCTGCAATTCATTACCCTCGCTAAAACAGTTCCCATTTCTGTAAAATGCTTCGAACCACAAAACCGAACCCTTTCGCAACTGATTGTTAAAGCTTTGATAATCGGGCATGGATAGTCCAAATTCCCGTTGTAACCAAGCTGTGTCATATTCCGCGAGCGTACGACCATTGGGTGACCAACAATATTCTGCTGATGCGATAAATCCCCGCCAGTAATTTTCCATATGTGGTGATTTATCATCCCATGCTGTGCAGAGAACTCCATTAATTTTTTTTTGTGCTGCCAATTGTATAAAACTCCTTATGGTTTCAATACCCGATGAATTTTTACCTTTTTCGCGGTTATCATCCTGAAAAAACATTCCTCCCTCCACGTTCGTTGCGGTGGCTATCATAGCATTTAAACCCTAGCTTTTATACCAGTCCAGAGCACTGATATTTTCTGGTTGACGAGCCATGGTGTAATTCCACCGCATGTATACACATTTTTTGGGGAAATCGGAAAGCAATCTATTTAGTTTAGGAATTCCAGATTCCTAAACTTTGGCCGATTATGAAGGCATCACCTCATTACTGTAAGTTGTTTCATATGCTCCAGCATCTTTCAACTGCTTGTCGTCCCAGAATAACGGAATACGGTTGTTTTCTTTCGCAAATTCACAGACTCGCTTCAACCAATAGAGGTAAATAGCAACCATACATTCATTATAAACAGTTGGTTTGCAAGACTGGAGAGACCTACATTCCCCATCTCACCGCCACCAACATGAAGGCATATTGATCCTGGTGTTGCTTCTATGGCATCACGGTAAGGGTCGAAAAGCACCTGATGGCCTTCCTTATTCAAAGGATAAAATGCCCAATTGTTCCAGGATAATACGCGCAAGTTGGCATATTCCTGATGTTTCAGGAGATGGGTAACATGCACAACACCTTATACAAGTGGTGTAATTTCGATTTGCCGTTCGCGGGCGTTGCGTTAAAGCTGCCATTTCATCAATGCTGATGGACTGCGGTACTTCCAACCAACAGCTGACGCTGATACCGGAGCTTATTTTCAAACTCGAACACAACGGCATTTATTTTATATTGAGCAAGTTTGTCGATGCGCTTGTAATAATAATTTTTGTGGTCGACGTGGTGCTTCATATCAAAATGCACAGCGCGGTATGAGAGAAAAGGATAATCAATTATTCTACAGGGAGGAACCGGCTTTCTATAGTCTCTGGTATCTTCAAGAAGTTGTTCAAGCGTTTGGCAACAGTAAAATAACCCCACATCACTTTTTGCAATTTTATTTCAACCTTTTCATCAGAAAAATTCATGATGTATCCCTCGTCAGTTGGAAGTATAATAATTTTAGTGTCCAGAATAAGTTCAAATGTTCCTTTCACCATTGACTTTCCGACAGTCAGTTGGGACAGGATTTCTCCCATTACCGGTTGTTTGAACTCTCCTTCAAGAAAAATTTGTCGTAGCTTTTCAGATTTAAATCCGAAACCTTTCAGAAAAGATACACTTTGGGGCTTGGGCAAATTTTATAATTGAGAGGATTTCTTGTAACTACTCAGGACTTCTTTTTATTCAACAACTGTGTTAAATAAGAATCGTCTATTATATTCTTAACTCGATTTGCGTTGAACGGGTTAGAAAAAGCAGGTTTGTTTTCATTTAGGCGATTGTCGTTGAGGTGAAATTTTAAAATCAGAGATTATTGTTTAATCTGTTGATAACTTGATGTTTAATTGTTGATAAACAATAGGAATTAAATTTGGGACTTCTTATTGTCTATAACGATCTTTGTAAAAAGCAAAGGC
>Ga0209123_1001262_pt1 | contig 25900 bp, 25 predicted proteins | sample BarGraIncu00431A_FD_184500 | JGI IMG/M metagenome (GOLD analysis project Ga0209123, IMG submission 184500) | Arctic peat soil microbial communities from Barrow, Alaska, USA - Barrow Graham LP Incubations 004-31A (SPAdes) (version 2) | ecosystem: Environmental > Terrestrial > Soil > Wetlands >...
AAGCTGAGATGACGCCGCAGCGCCGCTGGAGGCGCAAGGCTCAATAAACTGCAACGAGGTATGATAAAAAATGGCACAACCCTGGAAAGTTTTAGAAAGCGTGGCGACCGATGAGGGGATCCTTGAGTTGCGACAGCGCGGCGAGCGCGACTTCCTGATCACCGTCAACTCCCTGGTCCTCATGAACAGTTCGCTGCACCGCTCCGAGGTTGCCTTGGGAGAGCTTGCCTGTGGTCACCTGAAGGAGCAGTCGGCTCCGCGGGTGCTGGTGGGGGGGCTTGGCATGGGATACACCCTGCGGGCGGTTCTCGACAACCTCCCTCCCTCCGGGAGCGTGGTTGTTGCGGAACTGAACCCGGTAGTGCTCGAATGGTGCCGGGGGCCGCTGGCCTTTCTCACCGGCGGAGCGGCAAGTGACCCGAGGGTGACCGTGGAGATAGCCGACGTGGCCGATGTCATCATGAGGAGCGCCATGTCCCCCAAGGGCTTCGACGCGATTGTCCTCGACCTTTACAAGGGGCCGCACGCGAAGTCCCACAAGATCGAGGACCCGCTTTACGGCGCCACCGCCATCGAGATGACCCGGGCCGCCCTCAAGCCGGGCGGGATCTTCGCCGTTTGGGGGGAGAACTACGACCAGGCTTTCGACAAGCGTCTGGTGGCAGCCGGGTTTTCGGTGTTCAGCGACCGGCCCGGTCGCGGCGGTTTGAGGCACGTGGTCTATCTCGCCCGCATGCAGCAGCACCGCGAGGCTCCGCGCAAAAAAGGCTCGCGTCCCGCGTAGCAGAGACCCCCTCCTGTCCTTCCCCCCCACGACTCTCACTGCCATTAAGAAATACCCGGTGGTGCCTTGTCCCCCCTATGAAATAGGGGGGACAAGGCGAACGCTAGAAAGGCAGGGGGGGCTTTGCCTGGGCTCAATACCCCCCTGTCTCGCTACGCGAGCCTTCCCCCCTGTTTCCACAGGGGGGACCAAACAACGCCGGCCCCTTAACTTACCGGACGAAATCCGCGCCGGCGAACTGGATCGCTGCTGTGTCGTTGGCTGGCGGGGGCGAGACAGCGTGAACGCCGCCGCACGCAGGGCAGTCCTGCACGAAGGTTTCCATCAGGAATCCGGTGCCGCAACCGTGACATTTCAATTCATGCCCGCCATTGGGCAGGGACGATACCGCCACCCCGCCGCCGTGGGCGGCCAGGACGAACTCAACCAGTTCCTTCCCGGTAGCGTATGGTCCACCTACTCCCGTCTTGTTCGAACCGCAATCACACATCTATACCCCCTGGTAACTCTTTTCAAGTAATGTCAACCGTACGCCACAGTAGCTGCAATCGGCCCGGTAAGCCTTGACCTTGGTCAAGAAAGCCTACCTTGAGCGGCTCCTGATTCCTGATATCCCGCCAAAGTCGTCCGGTAAACTGGCAAAGTTCCCGCCCCTATTGCATTGTCGCCAGATTCCAGTATATTAGATGTGAAATTTCTAACGTTTATGTGCCAGGAGATGGCGTCATGCCGGAGAGTAAAGAGCAGGTCGAAAATACCGGGCTGGAGGCTTGCGTACCACACGGGCATTTCTGCCTGCTCTACGAGTCGGAGGCGGAGATCCTGGCGCCGGTCATCCCGTTTATCCAGAAGGGGGTGGCACTCGGCGAGCGCTGCGTCTACCTCAATGCGGGAGAGGAAATGCTCGAGCGCGTGCTTAACAAAGCCCTTGCCGGCCAAAAGCACGATATCGGAGCTCTTATGCTGCTGTCGGCGCAGGAGACCTGGCTGCGGGGGGGAAGCTTTGACGCCGAGCGTTTGCTCCGCCTGTTGCAGACACTTTGCTCCCGCGCCGCCGGTGACGGCTTCAAGGGGACCCGGATCATCTGTGACATGGGGTGGGCGTGCGGGGAAGGTCTCAGGGGGGCCCTGCTGGCCGAGTTCGAGTTGGCGCTCAACCTCTTTGCGGCGCGTAATGAGGTGACGCTGCTTTGCCTGTACAACCGGGGGAGTTTCCCCGCCGAACAGCTGCTGGGGCTCGCCAGGCTGCACCCGCAACTGATGATCAGCGGGAAACCGTGCAGCAATCCCTTTTACCTCCCTCCCGACCGTGATCCTGACGTCCCGCGCGCTACCACTGAACTCGACATTTTCCTGGCCGCGGCCCAGGCGGCCTCGGGTGCCGTAACCGACAGGGAAAGGTTGCACCAGGAATTGGAACAGGCTTACGCGGCGCTGGCGCGGAAAATTTATGAGAACTGGCAGGAAGAGGACACCCTGCGTGCCAGCGAGAAAGAGCTCCTCGAAAAGGACGAGGCGCTCCTGGAGTACCGCAGACGGCTCCAGACCACCTTGCAGCACCTCCCGGCCATGCTGATGGCTTTGGATGCCGGCAATCGGCTCGCCGCCTGCAACCACGAATTCGAGCGTGTGACCGGTTTCAAGGCGGAGGAGGTGATGGGAAAGCCGCTGCTGGAGCTTATCGTAGTCGCCCCCGGGGAGCGCCAGGACGTCGTCCTGGCCCATCCCTCGGAGGGGGGCGACTATCGGGGGATGCAGTGGGAAATCAGGGGCAAGGACGGGTCCCTGAGAAGCGTCTCCTGGTCCAATTTCTCACGCTACGTGCCGATTCAGGGGTGGCCCAACTGGATCATCGGACTGGACGTGACGCCGGCGCTCCGGGCCGAGCGCGATCTGAGATCGCTGAGCGACCAGCTGAGCACGCGTAGCGGCGAATGGGCAGCCCTGGGAAACGCGGTGTCCCGCGACTTAAGCAGCCAGCTGGCAAAAATAAGCCGCCACTGCTCTGATCTGCAGGAACTCCACGCCATCGAGCTGTCGCCCCCCTGCCGGGAACTGGTGCGGGAAATTCATCAGACGACCCTCAAAATGGCCGCTCGCGTCACCTCGCTGCAGTGCTGCTCCGCGCCTGCCGCCGGAGAGCTGCGCCTGGAGCAGGCGGAGTTGGCGGAGCTGGGCGCCAGCGCCGCGGAGGGAGCGGAGGAGGCAGCCACTTGAACTTAGACAAAGAAATAGCATCCGGCATGCTCAACGCGTCCTCTGCGGTTGACCTCAAAACCGCCGTGCACAGTTCTTTGGAGACCATCAGAAATATGCTGCTGGAGAGGCCGAACAACGAGGAAATCAGCGTCCTGACCCAGCAGGTGGAGCGGTTGCTCACCGAACAGAGCGAACGGCTCGAGTCGATCAACCGGGACCTTGAGGCCTTCAACTACTCGGTGGCACATGACCTTTGCGCGCCGCTGCAACGGATCTGCGGTTTTACCCGAGCTCTCCAGGAACAGTATGCGGGTAGGCTCGACCTTGACGGGATGGATTATCTGGAGCGGATCTACAAATCCTCCCGGCACATGAACGAGCTCATCGACGCCCTGCTGCAGCTCTCGCAGCTCTCCTACCTGAACCTGAAGCGTGAGGTGGTAGACCTCTCCGAAATTGTCAGTGATACCGCGAGCGATCTGAGGCAGAGCATGCCGGAGCGCCGCGCCGAGTTCGCCATCCAGCCGCGCATCCGGACCTTCGGAGACGCGAACCTGCTCGAGATTGCGCTGAGAAACCTGCTGAGAAACGCCTGGAAATTCAGCAGCATGCGCGAATCGACCCGTATCGAGTTCGGAGCCCGCGAACTGGCTGCAGACAAGGCCTGTTTCGTGCGCGATAACGGGATCGGATTCGACATGGCGAACTCGGAGAGGATGTTCCACGCCTTCCAGCGCCTGCATAACAGCGTGGATTTCCCGGGAAACGGCATCGGGCTCACGACGGTACAAAGGATCATCAACCGCCACGGGGGCCGGATCTGGGCGGAGGGGGAGGTAGACAAGGGTGCGACATTCTATTTCACCTTGCAGTCGTGCATCACATGAGCCGAGCTTCGAGCAGGCGATTTTCCGCAGGGGGGCCGCAGGCCAGAGGGGAGCTGCTTGCGGAGCACCGATCTGCCAAGTAGGGAGGCCTCTCGATTTCCTGGCAGACTCGGAGGAACCCCGCTCCTCCCGGGTGAGCGGGAAACGGGATCCGGCTGAGGCTGCACCCGGGTTGCCGGAGCAGGCCGCCCAATTGCCGGGCCTTGGTGCGCAGCTGCTGGAGCAGGTGGTCGCCTTAGGAGAAAACGTGTATTTCGCCACGCAAGTCCGTGGAAACCAGGGGGAGAGTGCCATGCCCGGAGCCGGGATAGAAAATAGATGTTATACCCGCTTCACGCTAAACGCCCCAGCCACTATCTGGCGCGAAAGCGTAACCATTGCCGGACAGGTCGTCAACATCAGCCTCGGAGGCGCCTTTCTCCGGGTGGAGCCGGCCATCGCGCTGCACGAGGCGGTAATGGTGAGCGTGCACGACAGCATTAAACAGATGGGCCTACTGAACGACCTGCCGGCCACGGTGGTGCGCACGACCCGGACCGGCTGTGCGGTACGCTTCGAACGGATGCTGCTGGAGCGCGGCATTGGGGATGCCATGAACGACTCCTTTTACAGGGGCCGCTGAAGGGAAAAGATGCTGAGTCGTCGGGTGACTACGGCGTTGAGTGGTCGAGTCGTTTGGTTTAACGACTCAACGACTTAACGCCTTTGCCTTTCCTGGCAAAAGACCCTTTTGCAGCGCTCCGGTTTTCTGTTATGATCCCACCTTTACTTTCAGCTGGCAGCGGAGGCGGGCGATGCACGAGATGTCGATAACCCAGAGCGTGGTGGAAATTTGCGAAGGACATGCCGGGGGGCGCCGGGTGACCGATGTGGTCCTGGAGATTGGGGAGCTTTCGGGGGTGGTGCCGGACAGCATCGAGTTCTGCTTCGAGGCGTGCACCAAGGGGACCCTCCTGGAGGGGGCCCGGCTTACCTTGGAGATCGTCGCCGGCGTCGGCCGCTGTCCTTCCTGCGCCCTGGAACTTCCCATCAGGAGTCTTTTCGAGCCTTGCGCGAGTTGCGGAGCTTTCGGCCTCACCATCGTCACGGGGGAGGAGCTTCGGGTCAAGGAACTCGAAGTGGAGTGAGGTGTAACGTTGCGCCGGAATTGGGACAAAATGATACAAAACGAGACAAACGGGACAGAAGTATACAATGTCCAGGCGGCGCGCAATCGGACCTTCCGGGAGCGCGCCGCTTTTTTTGTCGGAATTCCGACGGCTTGCCGGATTAAATTTAACTGATCCAGTTGGCACGACTGTTGCCGTATACGAGCGATACGATTTTTAAGAGGGAGGTGCTATGAGTGCTATGAAAGAAGATACTGAAATGTTTTGTGATGGGGTTACCCGCAGGAGTTTCATGAAGGCCATGGTTACAGCCACGGCCATGATGGGACTCCCTTTTGGAATGCACGCCCAGGTCGCGGAAGCGGTTGAGAAGAACACCAACCCCGCAGTTATCTGGCTCCATTTCCAGGAATGTACCGGTTGTTCGGAATCGCTGCTGCGCTCGACGCATCCGACGATCTCCACGCTGATCCTGGACATGATATCGCTCGATTATCACGAGACCCTGATGGCCGGCTCCGGCTTCCAGGCCGAGAAATCGCTCCACGATTCCATGACGGCGAACCATGGCAAGTACATTCTGGTTGTCGAAGGGGCCATTCCGACCAAGCAAAACGGAATCTTCTGCAAGGTCTCCGGGAAGACTTCCATCGAGACGCTGCAGCACGCCGCAGAAGGGGCGGCCGCCATCATCTGCATCGGAAGCTGCGCTTCCTTCGGCGGGATTCCGGCAGTCTCCCCGAACCCGACCGGCGCGGTCGGTGTCAGGGATATCATCAAGGACAAGCCGATCATCAACGTCCCCGGTTGCCCCCCGAGCCCCTACAACTTCCTCTCCACGGTCCTTTATTACCTGACCTTCAAAAAAGTTCCCGAGCTCGACGAATTGGGCCGCCCCAAGTTCGCCTATGGCAGGAGAATTCACGAGCATTGCGAGCGCCGTCCCCATTTCGACGCCGGCCGCTTCGCCAAAAACTACGGCGACCCGACCCACGCCCAGGGGTACTGCCTTTACAAGCTGGGATGCAAAGGGCCCGCGACCTACGCCAACTGCTCAGTGGTTCGTTTCAACGACGTCGGGGCCTGGCCGGTATCCATCGGGCACCCCTGCATCGGCTGCACCGAGCCGGACATCCTCTTCAAAAAGCCGATTGCCGAAAAGGTCCAGATTCACGAACCGACCCCCTTCGACAGCTACGCCCCGGTCGACCTGAAGGAAAAAGGAAAAGGTCCCGATCCTCTGACCACCGGGTTTGTCGGTCTCGCGGCGGGTGCCGCACTGGGCGCCGGAGCCATGATGGCGAAGAAGCTGCCCAAGGGCGACGGGCCGCAGGAGGGTGGCGATGAAAAAACAAAGTAGAAGGGATTTCCTCAAGCTGGTGGGCGCTACGGGCGCGGGGCTCGTCGCTACGGGCGCTGCCACCTGCCAGGCCCACGAAGCGCAGCGCATCAACAACGAAGAACTCGGCATGCTCTACGACGCCACCAAGTGCGTCGGCTGCAAGGCCTGCATGTCGGCCTGCAAGAGGGTGAACGCCGACTACGGCTCCCTCTCCTACGAGAAGGCGAAGTTCGACACGGACGGCCTTTGGGACGCACCGAGCGACCTCTCCGGAAGCACCCGGACCCTGATCAAGCTGTTCAAGGAGTCCCCCAAGAGCTGGAGCTACGTGAAGTACTCCTGCATGCACTGCCAGAAACCGTCCTGCGTCTCGGTCTGCCCGGTCAGCGCCATGACCAAGGAGCCGGTAACCGGCATCGTCGACTACAACAAGAACACCTGCATCGGCTGCCGCTACTGCCAGGTCGCCTGCCCTTACAACATCCCGAAGTTCCAGTGGGAAAAGGCGCTGCCCCAGATCGTCAAGTGCGACCTTTGCAAGAACACCAACCTGCGCGAGAAGGGGATCTCCGCCTGCGCCGAGGTCTGCCCGGCCGGAGCCATCAAGTTCGGCAAGAGAAAGGATCTCCTGAACGAAGCGCAGATCAGGCTGAAGGACAACCCCGACAAGTACATCGCGCACATCTATGGCGAGCACGAGGGTGGGGGAACCAATCACCTTTACCTGGCCTCCATGCCGTTTAACAAGCTGGGGCTGCCGGACATCAAGCCCGAGGCGCCGGCCGAGTTCTCGGAGAAGATCCAGCACACCATCTACAAGGGGTTCATCGCTCCGGTCGCCCTCTACAGCACCCTTTGCTTCATCGCGGTGAAGAACATGAAGGGGAACGAGGGGAAAGCTGGGAAGGCTGAGCACAAGAAGGAGGATAAGTAATGGGACACAGTGAAGAGTATCAAAAGCTGGAGGGGAGGATTTTCACCAAGTCCTTCTTCATCCTGCTCGCCGTGGTCCTGGTCGGCTTCTTCTTCGTGGGGGTGCGCTTCGTGAAGGGGATCGGTGCGGTCTCCAACATGAGCGACGGCTACCCCTGGGGGATCTGGATCACCTACGACGTGGCTACCGGCACGGCCATCGCCTGCGGCGGCTACGCCGTCGCCATCCTGGTCTACATCCGTAACCGCATGCAGTACCACCCGCTGATCCGCTCGGCGATTCTCACCTCCATGTTCGGCTACGGACTGGCGGGCTTTTCCGTCATGGTCGACTTGGGCCGCCCCTGGAACGCCTACAACTTCTTCATCCCGAGCAAGTGGCAGGCGAACTCCGCCATGTTCGAAGTGGCGCTCTGCGTCATGGCCTACACGACCGTTTTGATCATCGAGTTCATTCCGGCGATCCTCACCTCCATCGAGAACAGCAAGTGGACCCGGATGACCGCGATCCGCAACTGGCTGCACCCGCGCATCGCTCCGGACCAGAAGACCATGACCGACACCCTGGAACTGGTGCGTCTGGGCGCCGGCTGGCTCAAGCCGCGCCTGAACAAGGTGCTGATTTTCTTCATCGTGCTCGGCATCACGCTCCCGACCATGCACCAGTCTTCCCTGGGAAGCCTGCTCTTGATCGCATCGACCAAGCTGCACCCGCTCTGGCACACGGGATTCCTGCCGCTACTGTTCCTGATCAACTGCATCTTCATCGGCTACTCCATCGCCATCCTGGAATCGCTGATCTCCTGCTACTCCTTCGACCGGCCCTACGAGGTCGAGGAACTCTCCGGGCTCGCCAGCCTGGTGCCGTACGTGACGATCATCTGGCTCGCAGTGCTGATCGGCGACCTGGTGCACCGCGGCCAGCTGGGCGCGGCAGTCAGCGGCGATTTCTACTCCCGCTTCTTCCTGGCAGACTTCCTGCTGGTGGCGATCGGCTCCCTGATCCTCTTCTCCAAGAAAATGCGCCGCTCACCGCGCTGGCTCTTCGTGAGCGCCTCGATGATCGTATTGGGCGGGGCTCTTTACCGCTTCAACGTGTACCTTATCGGCTTCAACCCCGGCAAGGGTTGGCATTACTTCCCTTCTTTCGGCGAGGTTATGGTAACCTTCGGGATCGTGGCGCTGGAGATCCTTGCTTACAAGGTATTCGTCGCCCTCTTCCCGGTACTGCCGAACGCGGCGGGGCACGGCGCCCCCAAGCACGCCAGGGCCAAGGTGGCGCAACCGGAAAGAAGCGCCGATTTCAATGGAACGCTCACCCCGCTTAAGGCTGCAATCAAAAACCAAAATTAATTAGTTTCGGAGGAATACATGTCTACAAGAATCACGCTGGATCCGATCACCCGCATCGAAGGCCATCTCCGGATCGATGTCGAAGCAAACGGCGGTAAAATCACCAACGCCTGGTCCTCGGCACAGATGTGGCGCGGCATCGAGGTCATCCTGAAAGGGCGCGAGCCGCAGGACGCCTGGAGCTTCGTGCAGCGCTTCTGCGGGGTCTGCACCACGGTGCACGCGATCTCCTCGATCCGCGCGGTGGAGCACGCCCTCGACGTCGAGGTGCCGCTCAACGCCCAGTACATCCGTAACATCATGATCGCCCAGCACTCGGTGCAGGACCACATCGTCCACTTCTACCATCTCTCGGCTCTCGACTGGGTCGACATCGTCTCCGCCCTCTCCGCTGACCCCAAGAAGACCGCGATCATCGCGCAGAGCATCTCCGACTGGCCCGGCAACTCCGAGAAGGAGTTCAAGGCGACCCAAGACAAGCTGAAGAGTTTCGTGGCGGGCGGCAAGCTCGGCATCTTCTCCTCCGGCTACTGGGGCCACCCGGCCATGAAGCTTTCCCCCGAAGTGAACCTGATGGCGGTCACCCACTACCTGAAGGCGCTCGACTACCAGAGAAAGGCTTCCCAGGCGACCGCGATCCTCGGCGGCAAGAACCCGCACATTCAGAACCTAGTGGTAGGCGGGGTCGCCACCGCGATCAACATGGAGAACGAAGCGACCCTCAACATGGAGCGCCTGATCTACCTGCGCACCCTCATGGAAGAGACCCGCGACTTCGTGCAGAAGGTATACTATCCGGACCTGCTCGCCATTGCCGGCGCTTACAAGGACTGGTTCAAGTACGGCGCGGGCGTCACCAACTACATGGCAGTGCCGGAATTCCCGGAAGACACCAGGAACACCAAGTTCTCCCTCCCCGGCGGCATCATCATGGGGGGCAACGTGGCTGGCATGCGGCCGGTCAAGGACCACCGCGACGACTACCTGATCAAGAACATCAAGGAAAACGTCACCCACGCCTGGTACGAGGGGAGCGGGACCCTGCACCCCTGGGAAGGGGAGACCAAGCCGGATTACTCCGACTTCAAAGAAGACGGCAAGTACTCCTGGTGCAAGGCTCCGACCCTGGAAGGAAAGCCCGTGCAGGTCGGCCCGCCCGCCCAGATCCTGGCAGCCTACGTGTCGGGCAACGCCAAGGTGAAGAAGCTTGTGGACGGCGCCGTTGCCACCCTCGGCATTTCGCTTAGCGACATCCACTCCACCATGGGACGGCTTTACTGCCGTGGCGCCCGGGCGCACCTCATGGCTGACATCGCGCTGGAGAACCTCGACAAGCTGATCGGCAACATCGCCTCCGGCGACAAGTCCTACGCCAACCCGACCGAGATTCCCAAGGGCGAGTACCGCGGGGTCGGCTTCCACGAGGCGCCGCGCGGCACCCTGTCGCACTGGATCGTCATCAAGAACAAAAAGATCGAGAACTACCAGGCCGTGGTACCTTCCACCTGGAACGCGGCCCCCAGAAACGAGAAGGGCGAGCACGGGCCGTACGAGGCTTCGCTGATCGGCAACCCGATCGCCGACACCAGCCGTCCGCTGGAGGTCTTAAGGACCATCCACTCCTTCGACCCCTGCATCGCTTGCGCGGTGCACACCATCGACCCGGAAGGGAACGAAATCACCAAGGTAAAGGTGCTTTAAAAAGGCAGCAGGCTTGAGTCTGGGGGGCTGGGGGCTCGCACAGGGGACAAAACCCTTGAGCCCTCAGCCCCTTTGCTTTATCATGTGAAACTTCCGGACTCCGGTGGCCTCGTTTCCGGCCCCCAGTCCCCAGCCCCCAGCCCCTGTTTGTAGGAGGTTACATTGAATATTCTCATTTACGGAGCCGGCAATCTGATCCTTTCGGATGAGGGCTTCGGCGTCCATTTCATTAGACACATGGAGCGGGTCTACCAGGTTCCCGAGAACGTCGAGCTGTACGACGGCGGCACCCTGGGAATCATGGTCCACTTCAAGTTCGAGGAATCCGACAAGGTCATCCTGGTCGACGTGGTCAAGGCCCAGGGCGAGCCAGGTGATATCTTCCGCTACGAGCGCGAGGACATCATGCTGAAAAAGATCCCGGTGAAAATGTCCCCGCACCAGATCGGCCTGCAGGAGATGCTGCTGATTTCCGAGATGCGCGACGCGCCCAAGCCCGATCTCACCTTCTACGGCATCGTCGCCGGTTCGCTCGAGCCGGGGGACCAACTCTCCCTCCCTCTTGAGGCGGGGCTGGAGAAGGTCGCCGCGCTGGTTATCGCCGAGTTGCAAACCGTAGGTATCGATATCAAAAGGAAAGAGCCCCAGGTTCAGGCCTGACGGCGTCAGGCCGCCCGGTAACTTGGGAAATAAGGAGAGCATCATGTTCGGTTTCGGTTTACCTGAGTTGTGCATTGTCCTTGCCATCATCCTCGTCGTCGCCGGCCCCAGCAAACTTCCGCAGTTCGGGCAGGCTCTCGGGAGCAGCATCCGGGGTTTCAAGAAGGCGGTAAGCGGCGACGATGCCGTGAAGATCGACGAAAAAAAATAGGGATTGCAGGGTCGCCCGGACCGATCTCGTTACCCGCCTCGCCCGCTCCTGGGGAGTCATCGAACTACTGTAGCGGTCGGGGCGGGGAACAGGGCGTTGCGACCTTGACTTTTTTCTGTTTTCCTATAGGCTCGTGGGCGAGAAAATCGGCCCACGGGAAGAAATGCGGAGGTTTGTACTATGTGCATCGATTGCGGTTGCGCCCCACCTGATGACCAGGACCATGACCATCACCACGACCATCACCATGGACACGAGCATGGACACCATCACGATCATGGACACGACCACGGTCACCACCACGATCATGACCATGACGCTGCCGAGCCTCAGGGTAAGCAGGCCGTCCTTGCAGTCGACGGCGGTCCTGACCACCACGCCGGGAAACACCATGGGCACCATAGTGACAAGAAGCACGATCATCACCACGGCGAAAAGCACCACCAGCGGGATCTGGTCCAGGAAACGGTGCAGCTCCCCAAAAAGGTCAGCATCGAGACCGATATCCTCGCCAAGAACAACCGCATGGCGGAGGCAAACCGCGCGCTGTTCCAGTCCAAGGGCCTTTTCGTGCTGAACCTGGTGAGCTCCCCGGGGTCCGGCAAGACGACCATCCTGGAGCGGACGCTGAAGGACATGGCGGGGACCTGCCGCTCGGCGGTCATCGAGGGAGACCAGCAGACCGACAACGACGCGGTCCGCATTGCCGCCACCGGAGTCCCGGTAAAGCAGATCAACACCGGCGCCGGATGTCATCTCGATGCGCACATGGTGCTGCACGCGACTGCCTGCTTTGATCTGAACGACCTCGACCTGCTCTTGATCGAAAACGTCGGGAACCTGGTGTGCCCCGCCTCCTTCGACCTCGGCGAGCACCACAAGGTGGTCGTTTTAAGTGTGACCGAAGGCGAGGACAAGCCGCTCAAATACCCGCAGATGTTCCACGCGGCCGACGTCATGCTGCTCAACAAGGTGGACCTGCTCCCGTACCTCGATTTCGACCTGGAGTCGTGCAAGGAAATGGCCCGACGGGTTTCTCCGGGCATCACCATATTTGAGGTCTCCAGCCGCACCGGCGAGGGGATGGATGCCTGGTACTCCTGGCTTAATGAAGGAATCCGCAAGTCGCATGGGCAGTAGGGCGAACCATCATTCGCCCCTACGGGGTAGCACACCATGACCGGCAGGCAGCGCGCCAGTCTCGAGGTGGAAGGAATCGTCCAGGGGGTGGGTTTCCGCCCCTTTGTCTACCGCCTCGCCGGCCGTCACGAGCTGGCGGGCTGGGTGCGTAACACCGGTCGCGGCGTTCAGATCGAGGTCGAGGGCGCCAGTGCCAATCTGGACGCTTTCTGCCGCGCCATCCGGGAGGAGGCGCCACCGCTGTCCGTCATCACGGCCCTCAGCGTCCAGCCCCTCAGTCCCGAGGGGACCCGCGGTTTTCTGATCCTGGAAAGCGCGAAGGTTTCCAAGGGTGGCGAGGTCTCGCCCGACTGCGAGGTGTGCGAGGACTGCCTCGCCGAGATGTTTGACCCCGGCAACAGGCGCTACCTGTATCCGTTCATCAACTGCACCAACTGCGGCCCGCGCTACTCCATCATCACCGGCATCCCGTACGACCGTCCCTACACCACCATGGCACCCTTCGCCATGTGCGACGACTGCCTTGCCGAGTACCACGACCCCCTGAACCGACGCTTCCATGCCCAGCCCAACGCCTGCCCGGTCTGCGGCCCGCGCTTGCGGCTTCTCGACGTGAGCGGCGCAGCCCTGCCGGGCGATCCGCTGACGGAAGCCCTGCGCGCTTTGGCCCTCGGGCTGACCGTGGCGGTGAAGGGAGTGGGCGGCTTTCATCTTGCCGTCGACGCCTGTTCCGAGGAGGCGGTCGCGCGATTGCGTCAGAGGAAAAAACGCGACGAGAAGCCGTTCGCGTTACTTGCCGAGGATCTGGACGCGGTTCGCCAGATCGCCCACTGCTCGGCCCAGGAGGGGCGGTTACTCTCCGGGGTGGAGCGGCCGATCGTCCTTCTGAGAAAGCGCGAGGGAAACCCGATCAGCCGCCTGGTGGCTCCGGAAAACGGCTGGTTCGGCGTCATGCTTCCCGGAAACCCGCTGCAGCATCTGCTCATTAAGGGAGGCTGCGCTCCGCTGGTCATGACGAGCGGCAACCTCTCCGACGAGCCGATTGCCTACCGCGATGCCGATGCGCTCGGGAGGCTTTCCGGCATTGCCGATCTGTTTCTTACCCACGACCGGGAGATCCATACCCGGACCGACGATTCCGTGCTGCGGCTCAGCCTCGGGGAACCCCTGTTCCTGCGGCGCTCGCGGGGGTACGTGCCGCGCGGAGTAAACCTGCCAGGCGATCTGCCAAGCATACTGGCGGTGGGAGCCGAACTGAAGGGAACCGTATGCCTCACCCGCGAGGGACGCGGTTTCATGAGCCAGCATATCGGCGACCTGAAGAACGCGGCGACCCTCGCCTGTCTGGGTGAGACCGTAGCTCATCTGGGCCGCTTGCTAGAGGTCACCCCAGAGGCGGTGGCTCATGACATGCACCCGGACTATCTCTCCACCTATTTCGCCGAGAGCCTGACACTTCCCCGGATTCCCGTGCAGCACCACCACGCCCACATGGCCTCCTGCATGGCCGAAAACGGCCTGGACGGCGAGTTGATCGGCGTCATTCTCGACGGCACCGGTTACGGGGCCGACGGCGCCATTTGGGGAGGGGAGTTCTTGCTGGGTGGCTACGGCGGTTTCCAAAGGCGCGGTCATTTCAGCTACCTGAGGATGCCCGGGGGAGATGCCGCGGTCCGGGAGCCTTATCGGATGGCGATCTCCGCACTCTACGGATGCTTCGGGAAGGAACTCTTCGAGCAGCCCGTCCCGTTTCTCGCCGCGGTGACCCCGCAGGAGAGGTCACTCTTTTTGAAGATGCTGGAGCGCGGCATCAACTCGCCGCTCACCTCCAGTTGCGGCCGGCTCTTCGATGCGGTTGCCGCGCTCATTGGCGTGAGGACCCGCATCAGCTACGAGGGGCAGGCGGCCATCGAACTCGAGGCCCTAGCCGAGCGCGGGTCGTCCTCAGCTCCCTATTGCTACCAGGTGGAAAGCACCGACTGCCACCGGATCGACTTTGCGCCGATGATCGCCGCCATCTGCGCCGACCTTGCCGGGAAGAGGGAGGCTGCGGATATCGCGTGCGCCTTTCACCACACGATTGCGAGCGGCATTCTGGAGGTCTGCACCAGGATCCGCGAGGAAAGCGGCACCACAAGAGTCGTACTTTCCGGCGGCGTGTTTCAAAACCGGCTTTTAACCGAGGAGGTCGCGCAGTTGCTGAGCGGCGCGGGCTTCGAGCCCTTTTGCCACCGGCTGGTGCCTCCCAACGACGGGGGGCTCGCACTGGGTCAGGCGGTCATCGCGGGGCTGCAGTTGCAGGGTGCGGGGACCAAGTTGAAATAACGTAAGAATAGCCTGGCGAGTGCTCATCTGCGGCAACCATCTGCGCTTCGACTCCGCTCAGCGAGCGATCGGTCCCTGAGCGGAGTCGAAGGGCCTTGATGAAGTCACTTAAGAGCGTCACACGCCGTCCTGTGGCCGGCCTAATGTCAGAGTGTAAGTACACTCTCATACTGCAGCCTGATTTCAAGCACTTGCGATTAACTTACTTGAGAGCCCATAGGAGCGTCCACTGCGACGCGAAATTCACGACAGGATGCCGCGGCCTGCGAGCGCTCCTCGATGGGCGGAAACGTTGCGCTACTGAAATAATTTAAAAGACGGAGCAGCAAAAGGAGTTTTTATGTGCGTTGGCGTACCCATGCAGGTAATTAGTATCGAAGGCGACCTGGCGATGACCGAGGTCGATGGTGTGAAACGCGAGGCGAGCCTCATGATGCTGGACCAGGAGGTCGTGGTCGGTGATTATGTCATCATTCACGCGGGCTTTGCTATTTCCAAACTGGACCAGGAGGATGCCAGGGAGACCCTTGCCCTGATGCGAGAGGTGTTCACGCCGGAGTTGATGGGATGAAACCAATGAATTACCTGGACCAGTTCCGGGATAAAGAGTTAGTCGCGGGTCTGGCCCAGCGCATCAGGACACTGACTGCGGGGCTGGAGAAGCCGCTCACCTTCATGGAAGTCTGTGGCACGCACACCATGGCGATCTACCAGTTCGGGCTGCGCACCCTGCTGCCGCCCGAGGTGCGGCTCATTTCCGGGCCCGGCTGCCCCGTCTGCGTCACCCCGAACGGCTATCTGGACCGGGCCGTCGCGCTTTGTCGCCTTCCCGACCTGATCATCACCAGCTTCGGCGACATGCTGAGGGTTCCCGGCTCCAGCTCTTCGCTTATGGAGGAGCGGGCCAAGGGTGCTGATGTGCGGGTGGTGTACTCGCCGTTGGACGCGGTGCAGATCGCTGTCAAGAATCCCGGAAAACGGGTGGTTTTCCTAGGCGTTGGCTTTGAAACCACGGCGCCGACGGTTGCCGGGAGCATTCTGAGCGCCCAGGCGCTGGGACTTGACAACTATTTCGTGCTCGCCTCGCATAAAACCATGCCGCAGCCGATGGGCATCCTCTCCGCCGACCCGGAACTCGCGGTGGACGGTTACCTTTGCCCGGCGCACGTCAGTGCCATCATCGGGGCCAATGCGTACCGTTTCTTGTGCGAGGAGTACCGGGTCCCCTGCGTGGTGACCGGATTCGAGCCGACCGATGTGATGCAGGGCGTGGAGATGCTGGTGCGCCAGGCTCTGGCCGGTGAAAGCAAAGTGGAAATTCAGTATTCGCGGGTGGTGCGCTGGGAGGGGAATGCCAAGGCGCAGGCGATGCTCGCCCAAGTGTTCACGCCGTTTGACGCCGACTGGCGCGGTATCGGTACGCTGCCGGGAAGCGGTTTGAAGATCGCCGACGCTTACGCCGCCTACGACGCCGAGCTCGCCATTCCCGTGGTTGTTGAAGAGTTGCGGGAGCACCCGGGGTGCCTTTGCGGGGAAATCCTGAAAGGGAAGGTTTCCCCCTTCGACTGCCCGCTCTTCGGCAGAACCTGCACTCCGGAATCCCCCGTGGGCGCCTGCATGGTCTCCTCGGAGGGGACCTGCGCGGCGGCCTACAAGTACGCCAGATAAATTATCGGTCGGATCCGTCCGATCGGTCTGATAATAGAAAAAAAGGAGCGACGCATTGGATAACGACATCATTCTTCTGGGCCACGGCAGCGGCGGGAAGCTTTCCCACCAGCTGCTCGACGACCTGATCATACCGAAGCTCTCGCAATCCCTTGCCAAGGGCCAGAACGACGCCGCGCTGCTGGAGATTGGCGGCACCAAGCTCGCATTTACCACCGACTCTTACGTGGTGGATCCCATCTTTTTCCCCGGAGGCAATATCGGGGACCTGGCCGTGAACGGTACGGTGAACGATCTTGCCATGATGGGGGCACGCCCGCTCTACCTGAGTGTCGGCTTCATCCTGGAGGAGGGGTTCAAAAAGTCGGAACTCGCCCTGATTCTCGCCTCCATGCGGAGCGCGGCGGACAGCGCCGGCGTCACCATCGTCACCGGCGACACCAAGGTGGTGCCCAAGGGAAAGGGGGACCGCATCTTCATCAATACCTCCGGCATCGGGGTCCTTGAGCACGGACTGCGCATCGACGGGGCCGGCGGGCGGATCGGTGACCAGGTGATCGTGAACGGCAGCATCGGAGACCACGGCATCGCGGTGCTCTCGGCGCGGGAAGGGCTGGAGATTGACAGCGGCATCAAAAGCGATTCCGCTGCCCTGAACGGTCTGGTGCAGGAGCTGCTGGTCCTTGGTGAGGCGCTGCATGTGCTGCGCGACCCGACCCGGGGAGGGGTGGCCACGACGCTCAAGGAAATCGCCATGCAGTCCGGCGTCACCATCCTGCTCGACGAGGAAAGCCTGCCGATAAACCCCGGCGTCAAGGGGGTCTGCTCCATTCTCGGACTCGACGCGCTCTACGTCGCCAACGAGGGGAAACTGCTGGCGTTCGTAGCCCCCGAGCAGGCCGCAGAGGCGCTCGCCATCATGCAGCGCCACCCGCTGGGGAAGGACGCCGCCATCATCGGTTCACTGACCGAAAGCTCCGAGGGCCGGGTACAGATGAAAACCTCCGTAGGCGGCGTGAGGGGAGTGGAGATGCTGGCCGGTGAACAACTTCCGCGCATCTGCTGAAGACCGGCGGCCCTTTGGCCGCCGTCAGACCACAGTAGTTATCCAGGGACCCTTCTCAATCGAGAAGGGTCTTTTCAAACTGCAGCCCCATCCCCCTGTCAGTCACCCTCACCACCTTCGCTTTCAGATCGCAGAGAATCTGCGGCGTGAGAGTGTGGTAGATGGTGACTGCCACCTTGTCGTCAATGTCCATCCGCCTGACCGATGTAACAAAGACCCCCTTCATACTGAGGTTCTCCACTTCGGCTTCGATGAGCTCATCAACTAAGTGGATGTTTGCCTTTGCATGCAAGGCCAACCTGGCAAAGTTCCTTTTTTCTTTATACATCGGCCCTCCCTCGTAGTTACTCACAGAGGATATGTGACGCATCATTATCGGTCTTTGTTAGTCTAGTCTAATCTTTTCGGAATGCAAGAGGGGATGTGCGAAAAGATCAGGTAAAAAGGGGCCGGGGGCACGTTGCGCTGACGGCGCGCTCTGTTATCCTTTTCTCATTGATGGATACCAGAGAGGGGTGCGCAATGGACGAAGATGGCTTGGTGGTTCAAAGGGGAACGGCAGTATTCACGCCGGCTGCGCACTACTACTATCCGATCGCCATCAGCGAGGGGAGAGGATCCACCGTCATCTCGCTGGAGGGGCGGCGCTACCTCGATTTCACCTCGGGGCTCGCGGTGCTGAATCTCGGTCACAACGAGCCTCAGGTCATGGACGCGGTACGCAGCCAGATGGAGCGCTTCGTCCATACCGGCGGAATCTACTACTCAGAGGCAACCGTTTCCGCAGCCGAGGAACTGTTGTCCATCGCCCCTGCGGGACTGGACATGCTCTTCTTCGGCAACTCCGGGGCCGAGGCGGTGGAGGGTGCCTTGAAGCTTGCCCGCTACACGACCGGGCGCCAGGCGATTATCTCCTGCACCGGCGCCTTCCACGGCAGGACCATGGGTGCACTTTCGGTAACCAGCAGCTCGGCCGCCTATCGCCGGCGCTACCACCCGCTCCTCCCCTCAGTCTACCAGGTCGGATACCCCGCCTGCTTCAACTGCCCCTGCGGGCTCACCCCGGACGCCTGCGGCACCCGGTGCCTGGAGCAGATCACCCGGCTTTTCGAGCGCCAGGTTCCCCCGGAGGAGGTCTGCGCCTTTATCATCGAGCCGTTTCTCGGGGAAGGGGGATACTACCCGGCGCCGGCGGCCTACCTGCAGGGGTTACGCGCCATCTGCGACGCCTACGGAATCCTGCTCATCTTCGACGAGGTGCAATCGGGGATCGGCCGGACCGGGAAATGGTTTTGCTTCGAACACGCCGAAGTCGTCCCCGACGTCATTACGGTCGGCAAGGCGCTGGCCTCCGGCTTTCCGCTCTCCGCTGTGGTTGCCGGACGGAGCGTCATGCAGAAGTGGGAGCAGGGCGCCCACGGCACGACTTTTGGCGGCAACCCGGTCAGCTGCGCCGCGGCCCGGGCGACTCTGCAGGTGATCAGGGACACCGGTCTGCTGGAAGCCTCGCTTGCCGTGGGTTCCCGGGCCCTGGGCTTTCTGCAGGATCTCGCCTCGCAAGACCCCCGCATCGGCGAGGTGAGGGGGCTTGGCTGCATGATCGGGGTGGAGTTTGTCGATCCGACCGGCGCCCCCGATGGCGCCACCTGCGCCCGGCTCCTGGAGCGCTGTCTGGCGAAAGGGCTCATCCTGATCGGCTGCGGATTGCATCGAAACGTGGCCCGCATCCTTCCCCCGCTCAACGTCACCTCTGACGAGCTGGAAGAGGCGCTGGAGATCTTTGCCGTTTCGCTGGCAGAAATTTCATGAGGCGCAGGCGGACCGTCATCATGGGGGCCGCGGGGAGGGATTTCCACAATTTCAACGTCTGTTTCCGGGACGACCCCAACTACCTGATACGTGCCTTCACCGCGGCGCAGATACCCTACACCGCGGGAAGGACCTACCCGGCGAGCCTTGCCGGGGAACTCTACCCTGACGGCATACCGATCATCGACGAGTCCGAGCTCGCTTCCCTGCTGGCAGGCGAGCAGATCGACGAGGTGGTCTTCGCCTATAGTGACGTCTCCCATGAGAGCCTCATGCACAAGGGGTCCGCTGTCCTCGCCTCGGGGAGCGATTTCCGGCTGATCGGTCCCGGCGCCAGCATGCTGCCAAGCCGCAGGCCGGTGATCTCGGTCTGCGCGGTGCGGACCGGTTGCGGTAAGAGCGGTCTTTCCCGCCTGGTCTGCCGGATCATCAGGGGGGCGGGGCTGCGTCCGGTCGTGGTGCGCCACCCGATGCCTTACGGAGACCTGGCGGCTCAGGCAGTGCAGCGTTTTGGGACGCTTGAGGATCTGGCCCGGGCCTTTTGCACCATTGAGGAGCGCGAGGAGTACGAGCCGCACCTGGCGGCCGGGGTGCCGGTCTTCGCCGGGGTTGATTATGCCCGGGTGCTGCTGGCTGCGGAGGACGAGGGGGAGGTCATCGTCTGGGACGGCGGGAACAACGATTTTCCCTTCTTCCGTTCGGACCTGCAGTTCACCCTGCTGGATCCGACCCGCGTCGGCGACAGCTCGGTGTTCTTCCCCGGTGAGGTGAACCTGCTGCGCGCCGACGTCCTGGTCATCAACAAGTGCAACCTGGTTTCGCAGCAAACGATCAGGCAGTTGAGGGAGGTGCTGCAGGAAAGCTACGGCAGGGCGCAGGTGCTGACGACCGACTCGGTGCTGACTGTCGATGACCCCGGTGCGCTGCGGGGGAAGCGGGTGCTGGTGGTGGAGGACGGCCCCAGCGTCACGCACGGCGGGCTCCCCGGCGGTGCGGGGCTTGCCGCGGCCCGGTCGCTCGGCGCCCTGGTGGTCGATCCGCGCCCCTTTGCCGCGGGAAGCATTGCGAAAGCGTACCGGGATTTCCCGCACCTGGGGCCGGTGCTCCCCGCCCTGGGGTACAGCGCGGGGCAACTGGCCGATCTCGCGGCGACTGTCGCGCGGGTCCCCTGCGACCTGATGCTGACGGCCACGCCCATTGATCTTGCTTCCCTCATCGGCACCGCGAAAAGGGTGCTGAGGGTGAGCTACGAGGTGAGTGCGGAGCAGGACATCGCCCCACTCGTGCTGGGAGCGCTCAGGCGGATGGGGCTGCCTGTGCCGGCCTGACCTGCTGCATGATCTCAAAGGCCCGCTTGACGCGGGACACCACGCGGACGGTCATCATCGGCTTGGCGATGAAGTCGTGGAAACCGGATTTAAGTGCCCGGTGCTCCTCCTCCGGGGAGGCCTTCGCGGTGAGGAGGATCATCGGGATCTCCGCCGTCGCCGGATTCGCCTTGATGGCGCGCATCAGACCGTAGCCGTCTAGTTTCGGCATGACGGCGTCGCAAAGGATCAGGTCCGGCTTCTGGGAGAAGGCGATCTTGAGACCATGCACGCCGTCGTTGGCGGTCAGCACCTGATACCCTTCGCTGCGAAGGGCCCCCCCGAGTGCGGAGGTGATCTTCGAGGAGTCGTCCACCACGAGAATCTTCAGGGAGTTGTTGCCCGCCCCCTCGCCCCGCAGGTAGTGCTGCCTCACGGCGTCCAGTATGTCGTCCCGGGTGGCGAGTACCGGCACGATCCTGAGCGAGGTCTTTTGCTCCAGAAATTCGATGGTGTCCGTGTCAAACGGGTCGGTGATGGCGAGAGAAAGCTTGCCATCCTGGCGCAGCAGCGGAAAGACCAGTTTCTGGAGGGCGACCTCCTTCGGGATCAACTCGAGGAGCGCGTCGGGGATGGCGCGGGAGGAGGTGTCCCGCACCGTTTCGAAGCCGAACTGCTGAGCCAGCGCCTGGATCAGCTCCTCCTGGCTCATGACACCCATCTCGTCGAGAACGGTGCCGAGACGCTTGCCGCTTCCCTGCTGCCTGACCAGTGCACGCTCCAGGGTCTTCACCGTTATGATGCCGGACTCGACCAGTAGCTCACCCAGATGCATTTTCATGATTGATCCGACCTTTCAATGTAATTAAAATCGATTCACCAATTAGTAATATACCGTTTTTCTGAGAAATATCAAAAAATAAAAAAGGCCCGCTTCCGGGCCTTTTCAAATGGTGCGATGTTTTACCCCTCGGATCAGCGGATGCTCTCCTCGGGGTAGGCGCCGATGTTGTGGATGGAGAGGTCGGCACCGGCCATTTCGGAGTCGGGGTCGAGTCTGATGCCGACGGTCTTGGCGAGGATGCCGTAGACCAGGAAGCCGTTTGCCAGGGCGAAGGCGATTGCCGCCAGGGTCCCCATGAGCTGGGAAACCAGGGTGACCCCGCCCATGCCGCCCAGCGCCTCCTGGCCGAAAATGCCGGCGGCGATCCCGCCCCAGGAGCCGATGATGCCGTGCAGCGGCCAGACGCCCAGGACGTCGTCAATCCTCAGTTTCTCCTGCTCGATGTGGAAGCCGTAGACGAAGATGACCGAGGCGATGGCGCCGGTCGCGAAGGCTGCCAGCGGATGCATGATGTCGCTTCCGGCGCAGACCGCGATCAGCCCTGCCAGCGCCCCGTTGTGCACGAAGCCGGGGTCGTTCTTGCTGGCGACCAGCGCCGCCAGCACACCGCCCACCATGGCCATGAGGGAGTTGACGGCAACGATGCCGGAGATTTTTTCCAGGTGCCCCGCGCTCATGACGTTGAAGCCGAACCAGCCGATGGCGAGGATCCAGGAGCCGAGGGCCAGGAAGGGGATATTGCTGATCGGGATCGGGTGGGATTTGCTGCGCGTGTAGCGGCCCAGGCGCGGGCCGAGGATCAGCACCGCGGGAAGCGCCAGCCAGCCGCCGATGGAGTGGACCACGACCGATCCGGCGTAGTCGTGAAACTCCGCTCCGCCGAAACGCTTGAAGATGTCCTGCAGCAGGGCGCAGTTCTTCCCCCAGATGAGCGACTCGAAAATCGGGTAGCTGAAGGCCGCGAAGATGCCGCCCGCGAAAACTTGCGGCCAGAATTTGGCCCGCTCGGCGATGCCGCCGGAGATGATGGCGGGGATGCAGGCCGCAAAACAGAGCAGAAAAAAGAAGTGGGTGATGTCGTAACCCTGGGTGTCCCCGAGCAGTTGCTTCACCGGCTTAAGAAAGCTGATGCCGTAGGCGATAGGGAAGCCGATCAGGAAGTAGACAACTGTGGAAACCGACCAGTCGGTCAGGATCTTCACGAAGGCGTTCACCTGGTTCTTCTTGCGAACCGTACCCACCTCGAGGAAGGCGAAACCCGCGTGCATGGCGAAGACCATGACCGCGCCCAGCATGAGGAAAAGCACATCGCTACTGTTGCCCAGTGGCGTCGCCATTGACATCCCGTTCATTTAAATTACCTCCGTTGGTAAATTGCCCGGCCATCGTTGGAAAGGGCGCTCTGACTTAGCAAACTCTTTGCCAAGTGGCTATCATGCTGAAATAGCGTGTTTGACTCCGGAGCGGGTCTCAGGGTACCTCCGGATATTGCCTATAAAGTGTGCGGCGCTGCCTAATGAATGAGCAAGATTAGTGGTTGACCTCCCCAACGCCTCGGGGTAAATTCAGTTGGAATCCTGCCGGGGGGTATCTTTGACGCGCAAGACAGCACTCATTAACTGTACCGACCTCGGGAAGTACTGCTACGGCGAGCAGCACCCGTTCAAGGTGCAGCGCTACCGTCTGGCCCATGACCTGATGGATGCCTACGGTCTGCTCGATTTTCCCGGCATGGAACTGCGCCGCCCGCGCGGGGTGACGCATCAGGAACTACTGAGCTGCCACAGCCCCGAGTATCTCGGGAGGCTGCGGGAGTTCAGCGCGGACCTGGAACCGCGGGCTGACTTCCGCTACGGTCTGGGCGATTTGGAGAACCCTGTTTTTCCGGGGGTGTACGACTGGGCCTGCCTTGGTGTCTCTGGCACCCTGGAGGCGGCGCGGCTGGTAACCGAGGAGGGGTTCGCGGCCGCCTTCAACCCGCTCGGGGGGTGGCACCATGCCCAGAGAAGCCGGGCCTCCGGTTTTTCCTACCTGAACGACGCGGCGGTTGCCATCAACCACCTGGTGGCCCAGGGAAAGCGGGTGGTCTACCTGGACGTCGATGCCCATCACGGCGACGGGGTGCAGAACGCTTTCTACGACACGGACCGGGTGCTGACCATTTCGCTGCACGAAAGCGGTCTCTACTTTTTCCCGGGGACCGGATTCGAGTCCGAAACGGGCACGGGCGCCGGGAAAGGGTACTGCGTGAACCTGCCGCTTATGGCGCACACGGACGACGCCCTTTTCATGAAGGCGTTTGACGAGGTCGCCTTCCCGCTCATCGCGGCCTATGACCCGGACGTCCTTTTTACCCAGCTGGGAGCGGACACCTTCCGGACCGACCCGCTCACCCGGCTGGAAGTAACTACTCACGGCTACGCCTATGTCATGAGAAAGCTGCGCGCCCTGCAGATCCCCTGGGTAGCGGTGGGGGGGGGCGGCTACGACATGATGAACGTGGCCCGGGCCTGGACCATCGCCTGGGCGGTCATGAACGACCGGGAACTGCCGCCCCGGCTTCCCGCGGCCTTTGTGAAACTGAGCTCGGAGCTCGGCTTTCCGCATCGCATGCTGCTGGACGCCATGCACTGGGCCCAGATCGACGAGCGCAATGCGGCCCTGGATGCCGTGGAAAAGAGCATCGCGCAGGTGCGCGCCAACGTCTTCCCCGTTCTGATCGGTGCCTATGGCCATAACCGTGGGAAATGAGATGCTGAGGGATGCCGGGGGGCGCGAGCTCTACTCCCTCAATGACATCAACCGTCTGGAGATCCCGGAAAAGGAGCGGATCTACGGCGCGCTGCTGCCGCCGCGCCTGTTGGGACTGCTGCAGCGCTCCGGGGGGGAGCTGCGTTTCATTGCCCCCGAGGGGTTGCGTCTGTTGCGCATCGAGGCGCGCCTGCATCCCGGCGACCGGGATCTGGTCTTTTTCCTGGAGCTCTGCGACACCCAGTTCGGGCAGATGGAGCTTTCCTTTTGCATCATCGCCGACCCCGCGGCACCCCGCTTCGACGTGGACCTGGACCAGCAGGGGCGTGATAACTGCTTTACCACCCTGGGGCGCAACCTCCCCGAGGAAGAGCGCGCCATGTCGGCCGGGCTCTTTCCGAACCAGACCAGGCGCGGCATGAGAATGTTCGGCGAATTCCTGCCGCTTTTGGAGCGCTTCACCGGAGGGCTCGGGATGCAGCTGATCGTCGCCGAACCGCTCACCTATGACAACGCGATACGCTACGAGCGCTACGGCTTCGATTACCTGGTCGGCAAGCGCCTGATGCAGGAGATCGACGCCGGTTTCGCCCCCGGCGGGGAGCTGTATCGGCGGCTGGACGGCTCCACCCCCTTCAGGCGCCGCGGCATGGAAAGAACTGTCCTGGGACGGAGCTGGGCGATCCACGATGGCATCCTCGACGAGCCCTGGGACGGGGTCCGCATCTACAAAACGATCGGCGTGCGGGCAGGCGTCGACACGTTCCCCGCGCGGGAACGCTAAGGAGGTTTGGCCATAGCACTCGAAACTACGACAATTCCGGGCATCATTTACCTGACTCCTCCTGCCGACGCGGTCCTTTCCGGGCTGGACGGCAAGGTGACGCTCCACTACGGCGGCTGTCCGGTGCCTCTCCTGGAGGCGGACTTCCAGGCCCTCGAAGGTGAACTGCCGGGCTACGACGCGCTCGGCCGGGGCATCTACCAGGCGCTGCGCTCCGACCCCGGGTGCTTTAACTGCGCGACCTACGCGGCGCTCCTGAAGGAGGGGTACCCGCACTACGTCTCCGAACTGGCGAGTCATATCATCATGCTGGGCGAGAAGGACGTGGAGGTTCCCTATCTGGACCGCCGGGTGAACCTGCTGCGCATCTTTGCTCTCATGGAACCGGAGGACGCGCATTTCCCGCTGGAGATCGGCGCGACGCTCCTGGAGAAGGGGTGCCGCTTTTCCGCGCTGCAACTCTCCACGCTGACGCTCTTCAAGGCCGAGACCTATCTCGCCCGGGCCCTGGAGCTTGCTCCCGGCGACCCCAAGGTCGTCTCGACGCTCGCCGAGGTCCGCTATCTGCTTGGCAAGTACGACTCTGCGGATTCCCTTTGGCGCGGGCTCCTGCCGGGACTCTCCGCCGTGGCGGCCGCCCAGCTGACTGCCCGGCTGGAACGGATCGAGCGGGGGGATCTCCCGAAGGTCCCTGCGGTCGATTACCTGGAGGCGGTTGCCGTGGCGCTCTCGTTGCAGCAGGATGGGGAGAGCGACGAAGCGATCGCCATCTTCACCGACATCATGGCGGACCAGCATTTTGCCAGCGAGTTCCCGATGCCGGAAATCCCCTACCTCTGCGCCCTTTGCTGCGTCGATCTGGGGAGGGGGCGCGACGCGCGCACCCTGCTGCGTCAGGCGCTTGCCATGAACCCGGACTACGCCGAGGCGCGGGCCGCCCTGGACAAACTTGAAGCTTAGGAGGGATTATGGGCGCGTTCAGTCCGGCAGATTGGATTTTTATTGCAGGGGTTATGGTCATCATTTT
>Ga0209123_1001264_pt1 | contig 25869 bp, 19 predicted proteins | sample BarGraIncu00431A_FD_184500 | JGI IMG/M metagenome (GOLD analysis project Ga0209123, IMG submission 184500) | Arctic peat soil microbial communities from Barrow, Alaska, USA - Barrow Graham LP Incubations 004-31A (SPAdes) (version 2) | ecosystem: Environmental > Terrestrial > Soil > Wetlands >...
TGTACATAATCGCGATACAAATCGGGGTTATAGACTTCTGCTATAAAAATAATAGTAGGATTCAGTTGTTTGACTCTGGAAATGACCCATCCCCAAAATTCGACCGGAACCATTTCAGCCATATCGCAACGGAAACCATCAACACCCATTTCTGTCCAATACTTCAACACATCAAGCATTTTGAACCAAGTGGCCGGTATGTTCTGAAAATATTTCCTTCCCCCACTCTGATAATCAACTCCATAATTTAACTTGACGGTTTCGTACCAGTCATAATCTCCGGGATTTGCCGAAAAACAGTCGTTTCCGGTCACTTTAACAGGAGTTTCAGTATAGGGTTTTTCAGAACCTGCATACCGATCGATGAACGGTTGAAATTTCTGACCCGGAAGGTAGTAAAAATTATTGTTGGGATTAAATGATTGACTGACAAGATCATCAGCACCGAAGTCACGCGTTCCTTTAGGACTGGCGTCCGATTTATACTGTCGTGCTACGTGATTGGGCACTATATCAATGATGACCTTTAAATCTAATTGATGGCATCGTTCAAGAAGTTCCTTAAATTCAGTTTTTCTATTTTTGGGATTGACCGCCAAGTCAGGATCTATGTCGTAGTAATCTTTAACGGCATACGGCGATCCCGCTTTTCCTTTCACAATAGCCGGATGGTCTTTTTTTATACCTATAGCCGAATAATCAGTTTTAGTAGCATGTTCCAGTACACCGGTAAACCAAATATGCGTGATGCCCAGATCACGAATGGACTCAAGAGCCTTAACAGTGAAATCGTTTAGTTTTCCACAACCATTTTGCTCTATATCACCGTCATGAACCGGATTTTCTGTTTCATTTCCAAAATATCTTGGAAAGACCTGATAAATTATCATTTTCCCCATACCTTAACAATTTGAAAAAAATTTGAAAAAGGGATAGTGTTATAACACCATCCCTCCATGTAAAGTTTAAAGAATCAACAATAAACCCGAGCACAACAACGGTGCTTATTGTTGGCCCTGTGTGCTTACTTCTTTATCAATCTTTTTAATCAGGCCTTGTAAAACGGCACCAGGTCCAAGTTCTGTAAAAGAATCGGCACCATCGGCAATCATAGCTTGTACAGACTGAGTCCAACGAACCGGAGAAGTGAGTTGATCAACCAGATTGGCCTTGATCACTTCCGGATCAGTCTGTGGTTTTGCATTCACATTCTGATAAATGGGACAAACCGGTGTAGAAAATGGCGTATTTTCAATGGCAGCAGCCAATTCCAAACGGGCAGGTTCCATCAACGGTGAATGAAAAGCACCACCTACGCTCAGTTTCAATGCACGCTTTGCTCCTGCTTCCGTGAGTTTTTGACAAGCCTGGTCTATACCTTCGTTACTTCCTGAAATAACGACCTGTCCCGGGCAATTGTAATTGGCAGGAACCACCACTTCGTCAGTGATGGCAGCACAAACTGATTCAACCACGTCATCGGACAAGCCCAAAATAGCAGCCATCGTTGAAGGTTGAGCTTCACAAGCTTTTTGCATAGCCAAAGCACGTTGATGTACCAATCTCAAACCATCTTCGAAGGAGAGGGCTCCGGCGGCAACAAGTGCTGAAAATTCACCCAAGGAGTGTCCTGCAACCATTTCAGGTTGAAAATCTGCACCCATCGTCTTGGCTAAAAGAACGGAATGTAAAAATATAGCTGGTTGAGTTACTTTTGTTTGACGCAAATCTTCAGCACTGCCTGTAAACATGATGTCAGTGATGCGAAAACCTAAGATTTCATTTGCTTTCTCAAATAAATCGTGAGCCAAAGGAGATGCTTCATACAAATTCAATCCCATACCCGTAAATTGAGCTCCCTGACCGGGAAAAACATACGCTTTCATACTAATCTTTTAATTGGTTAATGCGGCAAAGATACTATTATTTACGAACACGCTTCAACATATCACTGGGACTTTCCTTGAAAAAAGCCCTGAAACATTTGGTGAAATAGGATGGTGAAGTAAATCCTGTATCGTAGGCCACTTCAGAAACTGTTCTTTCTGTCGTGGAAAATAACTGATAGGCTTTTTTCAAACGAATAATCTTTACCAACTCATTGGGGGCATAATCCGTCATGGCTTTGATTTTTCGGTACAATTGCACCCGCGATAAGCCAATAGCTTTGCCTAAATCTTCCATGTTCAAATCAGGATTGGAAATGTCTTTTTCTACGATTTGACGAAATTTTTCAATAAAACCTTTATCATGGACGCTCCATCCATTATTATTTTCTTCGGTAAAAAGCTGATCACTGAATTTTTTCTTTAAACTTTGCCTATTTTCAATCAACTTACGGATACGAACTTCCAGCAAATTGGAATTAAATGGTTTGGAAATATAATCATCTGCCCCACTTTCAAAACCGGCGATGCGCTGTTCATCCAAAGAGCAGGCTGTCAGCAGTATGATGGGGATATGGCTGGTGGAAAGTTCCTCTTTTAATCGTTGGCATAAATTGACGCCATCCACCTTTGGCATCATCACATCACTGATAACAAGATCCGGCACCAGTTTGATAGCCTTTTGAATGCCTTCTTCCCCGTCTTTTGCTTCAACAATGGTATAATTATCCTGCAAAATGGTCCGGATGTAGTACCGAATATCCGGATTATCATCAACCACCAATATGGTTGGAAGTTCATGATCGCCCATTTCTTCAAAAAAAGTGGTGGATTGACTTTCGTCGGCCTCATCCAAATTAAATAAAACTGAAGGCTTCATGATTGGCAGGTCTTTATCCGTTTCAGACAGCGTTTCAGGGATGAATAGCTGATTATAAGGAATACGGACTACAAAAATAGTATTCCCGTTCTCACTGTTCACCTTTATTGTACCACCGTGCAATTCTACCAATGCTTTAACCAAGGCTAAACCAATTCCGGAACCTGCCATCCGTGAGTCCACCTGATAAAACCGTTCAAAGATATTTTGAATGTCCTGTTGAGAAAGGCCCTGACCTGAGTTGGCTATAGACATTTCAACGAAAGGTTGATCCGACAGTTGAACAAAATCCAACGTAATGGAAATTTTCCCTTTTTCAGGGGTAAATTTAAAGGCATTGGAGAGCAGATTAAAATAAATTCGCTCCATCTTTTCCAGGTCGAAATTAAAGGTGAAATCATTTCCGGAAAGTACCTGAAAGCGGAAGTTTATCTGTTTACTTCCAGTCATTTCACGAAAAGATTCATTCCATTCCTGAAGTTGTTGTTTCAAATCCCGACGACTCCATTGCAGTTCGAGCTTGCCATTTTCAAACTTTCTGAAATCGATGATCTGATTAACCAGTTTGAGCAGGATTGCAACATTCTTTTGCACCAGCGAAAGCAATCGGTGATGTTCCGGTTTTAATTGTTCCTCATCCAGCAGTTTGCTGACCGGTCCGGCAATCAAGGTGAGTGGTGTCCTGAATTCATGGGAAATATTGGTAAAAAAGACCAGCTTGGTGTGGGTAGCTTCTTCCAGTTCTTTGGACAGTACAATCAACTGATCCCGCTGTTTCTCCAGAATATTTTTTTGCTCTTGGATGGAATTGTTCTTTTGTTCCAGCTGAATATTCAATCGATTCTTGGAACGGTAGGCGTGATACAGGAAAAAAAACATCCCGATCAACAGAAGGACAATGGCTGAAACGCTTATAAGCAAGTACTGCTGCAAGGTGTATTTTGAAGTAAAGGTATCAACACGTTCATTCAGAAATCCAATCTTGTTTTCCTGTTCAATGATTTCATCGGATTGCAATTTAAAGACTCTGGCATTGGTCTGATCAACGACAGCTGTATAAAGGGTGTTGTTTTTTTTGAAAGCTTTACCCTTCAAAATAGTCATCACCAACTGGATAATCTTGTCACCACCGGTCGGATAGATAAATGTTGCCTTTAATTTATGTTCGAGCACTTGCTCTATCCCTCCGTTTTTACCCGGTAAAGCATCAATCCCCAGGAAATAGATGTCATCTGCCCTGCCTGCCTTTTTTGCTACTTCATAAGCACCAAGCGCCATCCTGTCGTTTTGGGCAAAAACCAGATTTATTTCTTTATTTTTTGCCAAAGCTTCTGCCATTTTTTTCCCGGCTTCTTTTTTCAACCAGGCTGCATCGGCCTGATAAACCAGGTCTATCTGAGGATATTGATGGATGATGCTGTAAAAGCCCTCATGTCTTTCGGAGGCAGAAGTAGAACCTTTCAACCCGCTGAGCTCAACAACTTTACCTTTACCTTTCAATAAATTGGCAACATAAATGCCAACCTCTTTTCCGATTAAAAAATTATCGGCCGCGATAAAAGCTGTGTATTGATTGGACAGAATTTTCCGATCTACCAGAACTACAGGTATTCCGCTTTTATAGGCTTTTTCCAGGACAGAAGTCATCGGAGCTGCTTCGTTGGGAGAAACGATGAGCAGATCTACTTTTTGAGCGATAAAATATTCAATATCCTTGACTTGTTGCTTCGTATCATCTTCTACCGTCCTGATCGTCAAATCGACACCCGGATAAAGAAGCGCTTCGTGACGCATCTCGGTATTCATTTTCTGGCGCCATTCATCGTTGCTGCATTGAGAAATGCCAATAGTATAGGTCGGTTGTTTTTCTTTACAGGATGTTAAAGCGAGGACGATGATTAGAAAAAACAGAAAGGCTTTTTTGCTCATGAATTATTCAATCACTTCATTGTTAAGGTTTCAAAGTTAATCTTTTTAGAAAGCAAAAGGCAAAGTCTTATTCTTATTTTTTCAATTTATTTAGCAAAGCTTCCGGGAGAACGGGCATAGCACCATGTTGAGTGCAGACATAGGCCGATACCTCGACAGCCAGCTGATGGGCATCCTGTATGGACGAGCCATAAAGCAAAGCAGCAACAAAGGCTGCAGTAAAAGAATCACCTGCTCCTACCGTATCTGCCACTTTAACCTTGGGCGTTTCAAAATAAGAAGTTCCCATCCGGGCAAAAACAAAACTGCCTGCCGTTCCTTTTGTCAAAACAACTATTTCAAGAGAATAATCTTTTTTTAGTTTGAGGCAGATTTCTTCTTCCGAAAGGTTTTTCCAGTCGAAAAGTCTGGCAACCGCCTGCACTTCCTCGTCGTTAATCTTCAGGATGTTGCATTTTAAAAGGGATTGATGAATCAGATCTCTGGAAAAATAATGCTGACGAAGGTTGATGTCAAAAACCCGGAAGGCATCATCCGGCAATAAATCGAGGAAATCATTGATGGTCTTTCCCGATACATCGTTTCGTTGAGCCAAAGAACCAAAGGTTACTGCTTTGGTTACTTTCGCCAATGCTTTCATTTGTGGTGTAAGCGGAATGTAATCCCAGGCTACCTGTTCACAAATTTCGTATTGCGGAACTCCTGCCTGATCTAAAGTAACCTGAACAGTACCCGTGGGGTAGTTGGTGCGTTCCAGGATATAATTCAATTTTTTTTCGGCGAGGCTTTCCAGAATTTCATTTCCGGACAAATCTTTTCCGATGGCACTCAGGGCATAACCCTCATATCCGAACTGCCCTACATGATAGGCAAAATTGGCCGGAGCCCCACCCAATATTTTCCTGTCGGGAAAAACATCCCAAAGAATTTCCCCTATTCCGACAATAATTTTATTCATGCAACTTTATTTTAAAATCTCTTTTTCAATCTGTTCCAGTGATTTTCCTTTGGTTTCCGGAATCCATCGCTGAACAAACAGGAATGCCAGGAGGCTAAAAATACCGAAAAATCCGAATAAAACCGCACCACCAAATTGATTGAGTATGTAGGGTGAAAACTGCACGGTCAAAAAGGTACAAAGCCAGCTCACTGCCGTTGAGAAAGACAACGCCAATCCACGAACACGGTTTGGAAACATTTCCGATGTAACTACCCACATAACAGGTGCAAAGGAGGCTGCAAAAAAAGCGATATAGGCCAATAAGGCAACCAAAATACTAACACTACTTCCATCAAAAGCAAAAGCATACGTCAGATAGCCCAAAGACAAGGTCATTCCGGCTGCTCCCCACAACAACAGGGTTCTGCGTCCCTTTTTATCGACCAGCCACAGGGCTACGATGGTTGCCAGAAAATTGACCAACCCCACCAGCATCGATTGCAGCAAAGCGGTATCCCCTCCTACTCCTGTTTTTTCAAAAATGACAGGAGCATAATTTACGACCGCATTGATACCTGTTATCTGTTGAAAAGCTGCCAAAAAAGTACCCAGCATTAAAACTTTTCCGGTCTTTCCCTGAAAAATTTCTTTGAAAGCTACTTTTTCCTTGTTCGTTTCCAGATGGACGGATTGATCGATTGAGTGCATTTCTTCCTGAGCGAACTCACGCCCTCCTATTTTCGTCAAAACACTTAACGCCTTTTCTTTCATTCCTTTGGACAAAAGCCAGCGAGGGCTTTCCGGCAAGGATGTCACAATTAAAAAGAGGAAAAGCAGACTAAAGACAAAGGGTACAACCAACATATAACGCCAACCGTTCACCTGATCCATCAGAAAATAGTCAAAAACATAGGCCAATAAAATACCGATAACAATGGCAAACTGATTGAAGGAAACCAAGGTGCCACGCTTATTGGCCGGCGCAATTTCGGAAATATACATAGGTCCGACCACCGAAATGGAACCAACTGCTACCCCGGTAATAAGTCGGGACAGACTCAGCAACAACATGGATGGAGCCAGAGCACATCCCAATGCGGAGAAAGCAAAAAGGACAGCGGTAAAAATCATAATTTTTTTCCGACCGTATAAATCGGAATAATGACCGGTAAACAAGGCCCCGATCAGGCAGCCCAGGGTCAATATACTGACGACGCTACCCAGACTTCCGTCACTCAGATTAAACCGGGACTGAATGGAATTCACTGCACCGGATATTCCGGCCATGTTCAATCCAAATAAAAAGCCACCATTGACTGCAACAAATACAATCCAATACAAAGCTACTTTCTTAGGCATTTTGTTTTTATATTAAAGCTTACAAATTTTCTGAACGAATCTGATTTTTTTATCTGTGATGATCGTGCAGAAGTAGATTCCTTTATTCAGTTGAGAAATATCCAGTTGAACTTCACCGGGCAAGGAAACTCGATATGTCTTGAGAGCTTTACCTGAAAGGTCAGATAATTCAATGGTACTGGACGTTGCAGTACTTTTGACATTTATAGAATTCTGAGCAGGGTTTGGATATAAAGTCATACCCATTTCGCTTTTTGCTACATCACCGATGGCTGTAGATTCCAACATAGAATGAATGAACGTTGCCAGTTCTTTTCCGTTGATTTGTCCGTCAATTATACCCGGATGTCCACCGAAACCGCCTCCTTTCATAGGTGTAAAGGCAAAGTAATGGACTTTACTATCACCCGCCGTATTGAATCCGGCCACATCTGTTTGAATATTATCCCCCAACAAGGTATTGGCAACCATTGGGCTATTTGTACAAACAATTTGAGCATTGGGATAAGCTGTACGAATCATACTGACTAAACTGTTGTAACCGGTATTGAAAGTAGCAGATGTTATCGTTCCGTTTCCTAAACCAAGATTGTAATCGTTTGTCCCCAAAGCAATCACTACGACATCGGGAATAAACCGGGAAGTGTTCCAAACATTATTTATAGGGAAAGGAATGTAAGTTGTATTAGCTATCAGACGACCGTACATGTCTTTCATCAGAAAGTTAGGCCACCCCTTCACAACACCAATCCCGGAATAGCTGGTAGTATGAAATTGAGCATTCAGTTCCCTGGCAGCAACGGCAGCATAAGACTTATAGCTATTGTCGGAAGCCGGTTGAGCACCACCTTCAATGCCAAATCCGGATGTAATGGAGTTACCAAGAAATTCAAGTTTCAATTCCGGCAAGGGATCGGACATTTGAAGTGTTTTAGACGAATCAAGCTCAAAACCCAGGAACTGACATTCTCCACAGTACGATTCTGTCACTTTAACAATTTCAACCGTATGAATGGTATCGATCAGACCCTTAGCAATCGGATATTTTTCCAGAGCTGAAGTCACTTTAAATTTGAACGGAGTCTTTCCGTCGATAATGGATATAAAATAGTTGTCCGCAAAATCCGAGCCGTTGTAATGTTTTAGCAAAAGATCCAGGGAAGTACCTTCAAATTTTGCCTTGATTGTTACATTCGGATAGGCGAATAAGGGTTTATCCGGATCTGTGAAATCAATCCTGCCCATGTATTGAATCTTAGTATCGCTGGGTAAAATGGTTGTACCTGTTGCAGAAGTCGCTCCTTGCTTAAAAATCACATTGAAAAATGAAGTTGAACCTGCACAGATGCCCAATCCAAAAAGGCCATTCGAATAAATGCGCCCCGTTGATGCGATGTCTTTATAGATGACCGTTATAGTATTAATCAAAACGGAAATGACAGTTCCATGTACCTCTACGACCACATGATTTTTACCGCTTGTACGAACAGCCGGGGATGTCAGGCTGGTGAACGTGTAATCATTTTTAAAATCGAACAGTCGTACCTGATTGCTTCCGTATATCAACTGAACGGCATAACAACCTTCATACGCATTCGTTGTTTGTGATCCAAAAATTAAATTGACGATGCCACTGGTATTTTGAACATCAGCCGTGTACGTATAGGTTTGATCTGAAACTCTGTTATCGGCAAATGCAAAGGAATTGTCCGAAGCCTGACTCGTAAACAGTGTATTATCGAAATACCAATTAGTAGGAATTTGAGTCCAATCCAGATTGGTTACAAAATTATTTTCCCGAATGGTTAAAGTTATTTCCTTAAAGATGTTGTTATCAGCTGCAGAATGGACCTCCACTTTTACACTTCCGGCCTTCTTTGCTGTAAAGGTTGCCGTGTTTCCATCTGCCTGCATGGTGACCACATCGTTGTCGGCCATTTGCCAAACCACAGATTGACTTACTTCATTGGGATAAACCGATGCTTTAATCGAAAAGACATCGTTTACGGATTTTGAAAGCACCGTTGAAGGCACCAGCACTTCTGTCGGTTTTGTAACGACGGCTTTATCCACCCAAATGGTATTCAACGGGTAAATTTCGATGTTTGCTGACGCTGTTCCACCCACTGCGAAAATTTCTAAACTGTCACAACCTGCCGTTGGAAATATTTGTGTGGCTCCCGTGATGGTGTAGTTGTTTGCAAACATTTCAACCGAAGAACGATCTACGAAAATATGCAATTGAACTTTACCATCGTGAGCTAATATTGCTTTTTGGGAAAAGGACTGAAAGAAACTATTGGTACCCAATCCGGACTTAGACCTGTCCATAAAAAATTTGTCTTCTGTCAGGTTGTATCCTACTTTTGTGAAGTTTTCAGCACCAACGCGAACATTAAATCCAACTTCAGTAACTCCGGCTTCCGGTGTAAACTCAGCGATAATTTCATACGATTCACCTCTAAAATCCAACTTTTGTTTTTCATTGTTGATGATTTTATTGGAAAGTGATACCTTACTTCCGGTGTTTCTAATGGACTCATACTCCTTAATCGGAGTCTGTTGCATAAAATATTTTCCGTTATTGTCCTTGATTAAAGTCAACTCCAGTTGCATATTAAAATTCCCATTGAAGGTCAGATTTTGTTTCAGCCCATCAATATCGCTTTTATATGGCCTCATCCAATTCGTCTGAATCACTCGTTGATAGTCGTCAAATTTTCCCAGTGAATAGGTTTGTGCTGCATAAGCATCCGGTCCGAAATTTTGAATTCCGTCATTTTGTGTGCCCGTTCCTGAGTACTGACTATCCATAACAAACTGATATTTATCACCAACCTGTTTGAAATCTCCAACCTTGTAATAACGTCCACCGCGGCTTAACACCCATTTGTATCCTGCAATCTGACTACCTTCCATGACAGGTAAACGATACAAATCAGGGCATTCGGTATCCAGACCGCTATAGGTTGATTCAACCGTCCAGTCAATCAGATTATCCGATGAATAAATACGTACAGGCCCGCCGGCTATAACCATGAACCATTTATTTTCAAAGCGGAACACTTTGGGGTCTCTGAAGGCAGCATCATTCAACGGATCTTCCGTCCAGTCTTTTACAACGCCCTCCACTTTATTCCAGTTCCTGCCATCTTTGCTGTAGGCTATGGTCACACGCTCACCGTTTCCATCAGCGGTAATGATTGAAACCATACCGCCCTGTGCCGATTTTGATCCATCATTTTCCAGAAACAAACCTGAGGTGTTAGTGTCATCAACGACTGCACTGCCTGAAAACATCGTCCCATATTCGTCGGGATACAATGCGATGGGTAGTTCTTCCCAATGAATCAAATCTTTACTGACTGAATGAGCCCAATGCATCGGTCCCCAGTTTACATCGGTATAGAACTGATAAAACAAATGATATTCTCCGTTGTAAAAGACCATTCCGTTGGGGTCGTTGGACCAACCTTGTTTGACTGAAAAATGGAATTGATCCCGATATTGCTCGTTGTAATAGGTTTCCGGATCGTTGCGACGGATCACTATCACCCGATACACCAAGGTTGCGTCGCCCTCTTTGGTTGTGATGGTGTAGGTATTTAATCCCAGCTTGACAGGCAAATCATTCGTTAATTCCAGCTTGTCTGAATTGGTTATGGTGGCCGTTGTGGTTGCATTCAATTTACCATAATCCAAATTCACCTTGGTCGTGGCATTGCTTACATAGGCAATATAAACATACTGATCCGGTTTAAAAAAAAGCTGGTGTTCCACGGCACCATCCACTGCCAAAACACTTAATTGATTCAATTGCGGATTGGTGGCATCGGTTATTTCTGTCAGTATCATATTCTGATACATCACATTGGCATTCCAGCTGAGCAATCCTACATAGCCTTCCATAATGGCATCATTTTGTCCGTAAACAGTTGCCGAAGTGTAATCGGCCGTATTGACCACCAGCTCTCCGTTTACCTTAAATACCATGTGTTTTCCTATGGCGGTCACTTCCAGATGGTATTTGTTATCAGCCGTCAATGGAACAACCTTGGATGAAACCAGATCTAAGGCGGAATTATTCTGAAATTTAAACAAACGTGCCACCCCTGTTTGAGCATTGACATTGGCGATGTACATGTTTTTAGTAACCAGGTCATTGGTACCCCGAATCAATAAAGAGGCTGCGGAATTGTTTCTGTTACCAAAAGTAACATCAGCTGAATAGACAAAATCCTTCACTTTGGTCGTCGAAAAAAGGAATTCATCACCGGCTGACACATTCTTTAAGCCACCATCAATAACCGACCATGTTCCATCACTGTAAAAAAGATCTTTAATGTTTGTATTTAATTTACCCGAAGTATTATCGATGTACGTTCCCGAATAATTGGTTCGATCCGTAAATTTCACATGGGAGAACAAGGCTTCAGACCGGAAAGTCAACAGGCCAATAAATCCGCCTTTCCAGTTGGAAATATTTCCCTGGAGAGATTTTGTTAAACCATCTTTATTACCGATCGTATAGGTAAAATCGCCATTGTTGGAAACATCAATGCTCAGGTGCAAGGTGTCATCAAAGTTTATGTAATCTGGTTTTACGGATTTTACGAGATCTCCTCTGCCACTTCCAGCATCAAAAACACGGATGGCATTGACCGTTTCATTCTTATTGAAATTTACACCAAGCCATCTCGATCCCGGATTGGCCAAATCCTGAATTCCTATCAGAAGAGCAGCGCTAAAACCGCTGGTGAGTTTGATGTCTGCTTCGTAAAGAAAGCTTTTGTAGAGTTTTTGAGTGCCATTGTACAAGGCAAAGTGATCGCCTCCGGTATCACTGATTTTGATCGTCTGATCATCTATCAGTGTAATGACTCCATTTGACTTGGAAATGAAATTCGTTAAACTGGAATCAAATTCTCCGGCTTGAATTTCTTTGGTAACATTTTGCCTGGCGTAAACAACTGTTGGAATGGAAAGCAACAGTGCAAAGAATAATAGCCCAATACATGCTTGTTTCATGGTATTAAAATGTAAAGATGAACGAACTCTGTCTGGTGAACTGAAGGTTGACTATTCACCCGGACAAATATAGATTGTTTAAAAGAGTTGAGATAAGAGCAATGTTACAGATGCGTGTAATTTTGATACATTTTGGAAAAAACAGGTACGGAAAAAGCCACTGCATGAAATCATACAATGGCTTTGATTTTACAAGTGATCCCGAAGGGATTCGAACCCTTGACCCACAGCTTAGAAGGCTGTTGCTCTATCCAGCTGAGCTACGGAACCCCGCTTATTTTGCGCCGACAAAGGTAGTAATAAAATAGAAATTTCCAAGAAAAAAATCAGAACGGATAACCTATTGCAAAGTGCAGAGCAAAATCATTCGTGTTATCAATGTGTTGTATCCTCCAACGTTCATTTCCCAACAGGGAAGGATCATAAACCTTCATACCAAGATCCAGTCGCAACAGAAAATAACTAAAGTCCAGACGCAAACCAAGACCTACACTGGTAGCCAATTGGTTGTAAAAAGAATTTAATTTAAATTGACCACCGGGCTGATTTACATATTCACGAAAAGTCCATATATTTCCCATATCGGCAAACAGGGCACTCTCCAATTTCCAGAATAAGGAACTTCGGTATTCAGCTCCCAAGTCCAGTTTAATATCCCCGGACTGATTCATAAAGTCGATCCGACTGCTCCTGCTACTGTAAGAACCAGGGCCAAGGGTGCGAACCGACCAGCCACGAACAGAGTTTGCACCTCCGGAAAAAAAGCGCTTTTCAAAGGGTAGAACGGAAGAATTCCCATAGGGATAAGCCATACCCAGACCAAACCGATACGCCATCCTGCTTCTGGAATTCAGGACCATGCTTCTGGTATATTCAAAGTCTCCTTTTAAGTATTGCGCAAAATTGATATTTCCAATTTTATAATTGTTATTATCCTTAGGAAGACCAGCTAAAGAACAAAAGGCATAAAGTAAATTACCTGCAGATTCAATACCACCTTTTAAAGTATAATAATTTCTATTGGCCGATCCGAATGGAACGCTGGAATAGGAGAAACTATACCCTGTTCGTAAAATAAAATGATCCTCGTAACTATACTTCAAATACGAAGTATCGTTTAGATAGTTTGCTTTAAAAGTGGAATCAACCCTTGGCATATAGACGTAGCTGATATCAATCAGATCGAAGGTTTGTCGGAGATTTTTCCGCAACCAATTGTAACGAATACCTGTAGAAGCAATTGTTCGTTCAAACTCCGGTCTGTTCATCCTCTGATAAGACATGTTAAACTCGGTATTTGCATCCACATTCTTTTTGAACGCTGCATTCAGAAAAGGCATTTTAAACTCAGGTAAGGTCAAACTTATCTCCGCACCGATTTCGGTGTAATCACTCGAAAATTTAGTGGCAGAAAGTGCCTCGTATGCCCCACGAACCTTAGCCTGAAAGAGCTCAGCACCTTTAAAAAAATTGCGGTGAGTATAATTTAGATTCCCGGCCACACCCATATCACCTGCCGTATTGGTACCTTCCAGTTCAACCGACATCGCCTGTTTAAGATTCGGGGTAAGTACAATGTAACAATCCAGCTGATGCATTCCAAGACTATCCACTCCTTGCTTTACAAAAAGGATATTAATATACTTCATTATTTGAAGCGCACTCATTCTGGAATAGGTTCTTTCCACTGTATTCTCATCGTACAATTCACCTGGGGATATCCGGCAATTCCCAACCAAAGCCTCGGGAGAAACGAAAGGTTTTCCTCTGTAAACTGCATGATAGGAATCAATGGATATGGTATCAAAATCGGCCACATCAAATATCATGTTGCGGGGATTCGCTGCATATCCCGAAGCTGTGTTTCGGTTAAAACTGGACATAGGCACATCCAACATAAAATAGACTTCACGTACACGAAAAACGGGATGACTAAATTTGGATAGCTCATCCTGTGTAAGACTCATTCCCGAGGTATCCGGTAAATATGGATTAACAAGCAGGTTTACATCAGCCTGATGGGTTCCTAAAGTAGTATCAACCGTATATGAAAAAAAATCTTTTTGCATGGCATAATAACCTTCTCTCATCATTTTTTTGGTCAACCGAAGCCGTTCCCCATCCAATGTTTCACTGCTCAGGAGCATACCGGGACGAACTGTAGAAGCATTCATCTCGCGTTTAATCAAGTAGCTGATTGTATCTTTTGTAGGTTCGAAGCTGTACTTTCGAATGGTATAAGGCGTATGACCATTTACCAGATAAGAGACATAAGCCCTTCTGTTTTTTACAACGACACTGCTCTGAACATCGGCATCGTAATAGCCTTTGCTGATCAGAACATTTTGCATGGAAATTCTGGACCGCTCCGTTTGTACAGAATCGTAAATGACAGGAGCTTCACCCAACTTTCGCAACGTACGGTTAAACCATTTGGTGGTATCTCTTCCTGACAAGTTATACCAGGAAAGATTCAGATTAAACAAACCCAGTAAACGTTTGTTGGGTTCCTGATACAGAAACATCTTCAGGTCACCGTTCTTAATTGCACCCTGATCGGTCTTAATATGTACCCTTTGCAGCAAGATCTTATCCTTAGGTACATACTTTAAGGCATTGCATGCTGCAAAGAGTAGTACAAAAAAAGGAAAAAGCAGGAATAAGTATCTGCGCATAAATTTATAGTTGGAAATTCGTTCATTCCGTCGATGGTACAAATGTACATTATCTGAGTAAAGATGGCAAATACCGTGAGACAAATTTCCACGAGAAAAAATTCTTTCGTAAATTTGTTCATTAAACGATCTATATGCTAAGTAATGCCAAATTAAAGTGGATTCATTCGCTGGAACAAAAAAAGTTCAGGCAACAACAGGATCTTTTTATCGCTGAAGGAAACAAACTGAATGCTGACCTGCTCGAGCTTCTGCCCTGCCGGCTTTTAGTCGCCACGCAAGAATGGCTTGACTCCAATTCCAACTTCAAGGCTGATGAAATCATTACCGTCGAAAAAGAAGAAATTCATAAAATTAGCTTACAAAAAAGCCCACAGGATGTACTTGGCATTTTTGAGATTCCACATCCTACATTGGATTTCAATCAGCTGAAAGGTAAAATCAGCCTGGTTTTAGACAACATCCAGGATCCGGGCAATCTGGGAACCATTCTCCGTATTGCCGATTGGTTTGGCATTGAATATGTCATCTGTTCCATCGGTACAGCCGATGCATTCAATTCCAAAACCGTACAGGCTACCATGGGTGCTATAGGACGAGTAAAGATCCACTATGTGGAACTGACTTCTTTTCTTTCCGAAATTAATCTACCAATCTTCGGCACTTTTTTAGAGGGTGAAACCATCTACAAGTGCGAACTTCCTACTGAGGGACTAATCGTGATGGGAAATGAAGGAAACGGAATTTCCGAATCAGTGGCTCGCCTGGTTACCAAAAAGCTGTACATTCCCGACTATCCTTTTGGTAAAACCGGATCTGAATCGCTGAATGTATCCGTAGCTACAGCCATCGTATGTTCTGAATTCCGTCGCAGACTCTACGGAAAAACAGAATAGACTGTGGTTTCATTAAGCAACAAAAGCTTCTTTAAATCCAGAGACTCAATGCACCATAAATTGGGTTTATCCCCTACTTTCAGCTCTGAATCATTGGTAAAAGATTCCAGAATTTCCTTGATTTGAAGTTGTGGATTAATATCCCGGATTTTTGAAAAAAAGGAAGTTGCATCCAAAGGAGTCATCCACTCATTACTGCCCGGAAAATCAAATGCCGCGCAAAGTAGTCCATTCAGGAATACGGTTGTAGCTGTTTCATCATTTAATGGTTGAATGGAATAAATACATCCCATTTCATCGAGACAAACAATGTGTCTGGTCAAAAGCTCACCATGACCTACGTAAAGATAATGCGCTGCAAAACATATCATTGAGGTGTCAGATTACTTTTTATAGCTTCACGAACACCTATATGTGGCTTTCTGGGCACATCCACCCCAAACATATCTGATTCGTTTGAAAGCGTATCCAACGGAATAATGGAATGAACTGCCGGAACTACTTGCTTGAGAAGTATCAGAGAAAAAGGAGTTTGATCTATGGTGTACTTGTGCATCCATTGATTGGCGTTAACTTCAATAAAAGAAGGTATTGAATCAGCAGGTAAATACAGTTTAATCACCGAAACATTCAAGGGCTGACGAAGAAAAATATCGTATAATTTCCGGACTTTTATCGAATCTACATGCTGATTTGTCAAAGATTTTTCAAATGTGGACTCACCATATTTCCCATCTTTAATTTCCCCGATAAAACGACTCAATCGCAGATCGACATCTGCGTATATTTTGGTATAAATGCGTAAATGCTTGCTGTAGTATTCGACGGAAGTGAAAAAAGTTGCTTCTGAAATTTTGTGTTTTCTCAATACGGAACGATAGGCCATATCCCTGAAATCTTCCAGATTCATTCCATGCAACCACCCCACAGGAACAGGTTCTTCGTTACCATTGGTCAACGCTTCCGTTAAATGGATATCATAAATAACATCGGTCATTTCACTTCTGGAAAGCACCTTCCCGGGTCGGCAAGAACTGAAACCTACCAAAATCAGAAAGAGTCCAAAAATCAAACGATATTTTGACATGGTGAATTAATTCTCAGACGGAGATACAATTTCTTCTTTTTCTTCTTTTGCGGTAGTCACTTCAGACAAATCACGCCGGAAAAAAAGCAAGATAAGCGTAATACCAACTGTAATGGATGAATCTGCCAGGTTGAATATTGGTCTGAAAAATTCAAAGGGGTGACCGCCAACGAAAGGCATCCACTGAGGAAACCGGGTATCGATCAACGGGAAATACAACATATCAACCACTTTTCCGTAAAAAAGGGAACCATAGCCACCTCCAGCAGGGAAAAGCGTCGCTACTTGTCCATAACTTTGATTAAAAATCAGACCATAAAAAAGACTATCGATGATATTTCCCAATGCTCCGGCAATAATCAGCCCTACGCATACGCAATAGCCAAAACGTGTTGTCTTTTTAGGTGAAATCCGAAAGAGGTACCAAAAAAGTGCAGCTACGGCAGCAACACGGAAAAGCGTCAGGAAAAGCTTGTCAAAAAGCTCAATACCAAAGGCCATTCCGTTGTTTTCGGTAAAATAAATATAAAACCAATTTGTGATTCTAAAAGAATCGTGGAGCTCCAAATGAGTTTTAATCCACAATTTAAGAGCCTGATCTGCCACTAAAATCAAGAAAATCAGGATGGAGACTTTTCCGCCTCTTGAAAGTTTAGGCATCATTTATTTTTTGTCGCTTTTTGCTTCGATGGTAAGAGTAGCATGAGGAACGGCACGAAGACGTTCCTTTGGAATTAATTGTCCCGTTTCGCGGCAAATTCCGTAAGTCTTGTTTTCGATACGTATCAAAGCTGCTTCCAGATGTTGAATAAATTTCATCTGACGCTGAGCCATACGACCGGTTTCTTCTTTCAACAGTGTATTGGCACCTTCTTCAAAAACCTTGAACGTAGGAGACGTGTCCATCACATCATTTCCATCCATATTGGTTATGCTGGCCTTCAATTGTTCATAATCTTCTCTAGCCTTCTCCAACTTAGTATCTATGATCGTACGGAATTCTTCCAATTCCGAATCTGAGTATCTAATCTTGTCTGACATAACCTTTTTGCTTTAACGTTTGAAAAAAATGTAATTTTTAAACCTGAAAAAAGAATCCGCGAATATAGACAAAAGCAAATGCAACCACAAATAATAATACAAAATAGTCACAGTTTCCGGTTTGGAAACAGCACTATATTTTTTTTACACTCATGGTCAAATCCATATCTTCCATATCGAGTGAAACACCATCTTCTACCAAATTGGTAAACTCAATGCTTTCAGCAAGGGTTTGGGTCAGAATATAGCTTTCCCATTTATTCATGGCCGATTTAACCACCTCATTCTCGCTTATTTGAATACGAATCTTATCCGTTATTTCAAAACCGTTTGTCTTACGGATATTCTGAATACGATTCACCAGTTCTCTGGCCAGACCTTCTTCACGAAGTTCATCCGTAATGGTGATATCCAGTGCAACGGTCAGACGACCGTCATTGGCCACCAGCCAGCCTGGAATGTCTTCAGAAAGGATTTCCACATCAGAGGTTTCAACGACAATCGTTTGCCCTTCGAGTTGCAAGGTGCAAATAGATGTCCGCTCAAAATCAGCGATGACTTCCTGTGACAGATCGGTCAGCAAAGCGGCAACCTGTTTCATGAGCTTGCCACACTTTGGCCCGAGTTTCTTGAAATCCGGTTTGATGCGTTTCACCAGAATGCCGGCTGTATTGTCTACGAAATGAAGACTCTTGACATTCACTTCACCCAGAATTAAGCTACTCACTGCTTCGATGTAGGCCTTTTGTTCAGCATCTGCTGCCGGAATCATGATGGCGGAAAGAGGTTGACGTACCTTGATGCTCACTTTTCGACGTAAAGCCAGAATCAGGGATGAAACCTGTTGAGCAAGTTGCATGCGGGTTTCCAGTTTTTTATCGATGAAATGTATATCGAATTTTGGAAAATCTGCTAAATGAACAGATTCGGTGAGATCTTTGCCGGTTACGCCATTCAAATCACGGTACAATTGATCCGCATAGAAAGGCGCAATGGGAGCCATCAATCTGGACACTGTTTCCAGACAGGTATATAACGTCTGAAAGGCTGCAATTTTATCTTCTGTGTAGTCTCCTCCCCAGTAACGTTTGCGGTTGAGGCGAACATACCAGTTGCTCAGGTTCTCGCTCACAAACTCACTGATGGCACGTCCGGCCTTGGTTGGTTCGTAGGTGTTGTAACATTCATCCACTTCACGGATGAGACTGTTCAGCTGCGAAATAATCCAACGGTCTATTTCCGGTCTTTTTTCAAGTGGAACTTCCGCTTCCTGATAGTTAAAACCATCCACATTTGCGTATAGGGAGAAAAAGGAATAGGTATTGTACAACGTGCCGAAGAATTTTCGACGAACTTCTTCAATACCTTCCGTATCAAATTTTAAATTGTCCCAGGGAGATGCATTGGTGATCATATACCAGCGCAAGGGGTCAGAACCATACTTCTCAATGGTCGAAAATGGATCAACGGCATTACCGAGTCGCTTGGACATCTTGTTTCCGTTTTTATCAAGAACCAAACCGTTTGATACGACATTTTTGAAGGCAACCGTATCAAAAATCATCGTAGCAATGGCATGCAGGGTGAAAAACCAGCCACGAGTCTGATCCACTCCTTCTGCTATAAAATCGGCGGGGAAAATGGTGCGGTTGTCAAAGGCTTCCTTGTTTTCAAACGGATAATGGATTTGAGCATACGGCATTGCGCCTGAATCAAACCAAACGTCTATCAGATCGGCCTCCCGTTTCATCGGTTTTCCGGAAGGAGAAACCAAAACTACATCGTCCACATAGGGACGGTGAAGATCTATTTTGTTGTAATTTTCGGAAGTATAAACACCTGGTTTAAAATCGCCAAGGCTGTTGGATTTCATAAATCCGGCTTTTACCGATTTTTCAATTTCAGCATGCAATTCAGCCACGGAACCAATACAGATTTCTTCGCTTCCGTCTTCTGTACGCCAGATAGGCAGAGGAGTTCCCCAAAAACGACTGCGGGAAAGGTTCCAGTCCTGCAGATTTTCCAGCCATTTTCCGAAACGACCTGTTCCGGTAGACTGAGGTTTCCATTGGATGGTCTTATTAAGTTCCATCATCCGTTCGCGGCTGGCTGTCGACTTGATGAACCAGCTGTCCAGCGGGTAATACAAGACCGGCTTGTCGGTGCGCCAGCAATGTGGATAGGTGTGAATATGTTTTTCGATCTTGAACACCAGATTTTGCTGTTTGAGCATGACGCAAAGGTCGATATCCAGTGTCGTATCGTTTTCTGTTAAATGGGGATCGTAGGCATTTTTCACAAAACGGCCTGCATATTCTGAATAGAGTGCCACATTCACGTTTGATTTCACGTAGTCGGCATCCAGATCTTCTATTTTGTAGAATTTTCCGGTTGGATCGACCATTGGACGCATGTTGTCCTCTTTGTCAGGCATCAAAAGTGGCGGTATTCCGAAGTTTTTGGCCACACGGTCATCATCGGCACCAAATGTTGGCGCGATGTGCACAATACCAGTACCATCTTCTGTCGTGACAAAATCGCCCGAAATGACACGGAAAGCGCCTTCACCCGGATTCATAAAGGGTATCAGCTGTTCGTATTCCATTCCAACCAATTCGGAGCCTTTGTATTCAACTTCCAAAACCCTAAATGGAACCAATTTGTCACCTGTTTTGTAAGAATCAAGTTCCAATTCGGCAGCCTTTGGATTAAAGTGAACAGAAACCAGATCTTTGGCCAAAATGCAGGTCATTGGAATGCCTGTATACGGATTGTAGCTTTGAACGGCAACATAGGTAATATTGGGTCCTACACACAAAGCAGTATTGGAAGGCAACGTCCAGGGAGTCGTTGTCCAGGCAATGAAATAGGCATCGCCAAAGGATGTCCATTCCGCTTTTGGGTTTTTGATCTTAAACTGAGCCACACAGGTGGTATCCTTGACATCCCTGTAACAACCGGGCTGGTTAAGCTCGTGGGAGCTAAGGCCAGTACCGGCAGCAGGTGAATACGGCTGGATGGTATAACCTTTGTATATCAGGTTTTTATTATAAAGCTCCTTCAGCAAATACCAAAGGGTTTCGATGTAACGGTTGTCGTAGGTAATGTATGGATCATCCATATTTACCCAATAACCCATTTGATGGGTCAGGTCTTCCCATTCTTTGGTGTATTTCATGACATCCCTGCGACAGGCTGCATTGTACTGGGCAACGGTAATGGTTTTGCCGATATCTTCCTTGGTGATGCCCAATGTTTTTTCAACACCGAGTTCAACAGGAAGTCCGTGCGTATCCCAGCCTGCTTTACGCATAACCTGGAAACCTTTCATCGTCTTGTAGCGACAGAAGATATCCTTGATGGAACGGGCCATTACATGGTGAATACCAGGCATGCCGTTTGCAGAAGGCGGGCCTTCATAGAAAACAAAAGAAGGAGAACCTTCCCGTATTTCCATACTCTTATGAAACAAATCTTCTTCGTCCCACTTTTTCAGGACGTCCTGATTAATTTTTGATAAATCAAAACCGGAATATTCCGCGAATTTCTTAGACATACATCACGTTATTTTTCAAGGCGCAAAGGTAGCAAAAAAAATTGTAAGGAATAATTTTTGAAATTCATTTGTCCAGGTACAAATCAGCTGTCAAATCCGAAAATTGCTGCGTCATTTTGTGGTCTTTCGTTTCCAGTATCAACGATGTACGTTCAATTGTGGAGCGGTGCAGTAAAAATTCGAGCAGTACACGTTTGGGAGCCAGGCCTCCCACCGAAATGACTTCACATCGTTTGGAGAGGTATAACTTATTTTGCCAGCAGAGGTCTTCGAAATCGTCCGAAGAGTCAGCAGGAAGTATAACTGAAAAACGGCCTTCCGGCATTAGCAATTGCACCGACTTTTGAATGAGCATTTCATACGAAAGCATATCGGTATGTCTGGCCTGATTTCGCTCTTTGGCAGGTGCTTTCAGCGATTTTCTGAAAAATGGAGGATTGGATACGATCAGGTCGTAAAATTCGTTTTGGAAATCATTGAAATCTGCCTCAAAAATATTCATTCTTTCTGCCCAGGGTGAGTTCGAGACATTCTCATCGGCCTGCTTTGCAGCTTCTGCATCCAGTTCAACTCCATCCACCTGAGCCATGGAACGTTGAGCCAGAATAAGGGCAATCAGACCACTTCCTGCGCCTACGTCGAGTATGCGTTTGGCATTACCGGGATTCACCCAGGCTCCGAGTAAAACGCCATCGGTTCCGACTTTCATGGCACATCGGTCATGAAAAACCTCAAAGTGTTTGAAGCAAAAGGAGGATTTTCCCATCATTTAAAACCGGAACTTATTCCGACTATTTCCGGATTGACGTATCAGAGGAAGAATTTTCGGAATCCTTTGCCTGAGCATTTTCTTTTTCATACAAAGTAAAGCGCATACTTGTATAAAATTCTATGATGGCTACAATCAAAAGCAGGACGATCCATGAATTATTATTCTGAAATTGAAGATATGCGGCAACAGCCAAAAACATGGAAGATAAAAAATACAGTCTGTTCAGGCGTTTCATGCGAAAATCCTTACCTGTATATGTCATCCTGCTTCTACTGATCACAAACAAGGCAACCCCAACGGCGAAGCAATATTTGCCCCACAAAACATGTTCCATCACTAAAACAGAGGATATCAACACCAGGATTGCTCCTATCGAAAAAACAGTATTCAGAAACTTTTTATTCATAATGTGTAAAGGGTAATTGGGAATATAGATATCACTCGACAATAAAGACTTCTTCATTGGGTTTTTTCATCATATAATCTTCTCTGGCTATTCTTTCCAACTCACTATCACTCGAGTGGAGCTTTTCCAATTTCAGAGTATTCTCGTCACGTAATTTCTCATAGTGACGGATTTCCTTTCGTAATCTTATTATCTGCAGTTCGTATTGTACTCTTCGAATCACATTATTGTCATCAATAAAAATGATGAACACCACAAACACGACCACTGTAATGACGTATTTGTTCAAATAAGGTTTTATGAAGGCGTAAAATTTCCTGAGCGTATCCATTTTCTTAAAATGATTGGAACAAAAGTAGTTCATTTTTATTATACATCCGAAAATTTTGAAAGGATTTTGCTACATTTGCAAAGCACAAGAAAAAAAGACTTTCTCTATGGATAATTACCTGGTTTCCGCCCGCAAATACCGTCCGGATTCGTTTCAATCGGTTGTTGGACAATCTGCCCTTACTACAACCCTTAAAAACGCCATCAAGAACAAACAGCTGGCACATGCCTATTTGTTTTGCGGTCCCAGAGGTGTCGGAAAAACGACTTGTGCCCGTATATTCGCAAAAACCATCAATTGTTCCAATCCAAAATCTGATGGGGAAGCCTGCAACGAATGTGAATCCTGCCAAAGTTTCAACGATCAGCGTTCCCTGAATATTTTCGAGTTGGATGCTGCATCCAACAATTCGGTGGATGATATTCGCAGCCTGGTGGATCAGGTTCGTATACCGCCACAACTTGGCCAATACAAAGTTTACATCATTGATGAAGTCCACATGCTTTCGACTTCGGCTTTCAATGCTTTTTTGAAAACGTTGGAAGAACCGCCGCACCATGCTATTTTTATTTTAGCGACCACCGAAAAGCATAAAATCATACCCACCATCCTTTCCCGTTGTCAGATTTATGATTTTAACCGCATCAGTGCAAACGACATGGTAGGTCAATTGCAATTTGTGGCTAAATCTGAAAATGTGGAAGCAGAGGATGAAGCATTAAACATCATTGCCTTAAAAGCAGATGGTGGGATGCGGGATGCCTTGTCCATCTTTGATCAGGTTTCCAGTTTTGGAAATGGGAAAATTACCTATCAGAATGTTATCGACAATCTGAACGTGCTTGATTATGATTATTATTTTAAGTTGACGGATGCTTTCCTGAGCGGAGATCTCAGCAGCACACTTCTTATTTTCAACGACATTCTGAACAATGGTTTTGAAGGTCAACATTTCATCACCGGGCTAAGTGCTCATTTCCGTGATTTACTGGTTTGCAAAGATCCTGCCACGCTCGTTTTACTGGAAGTTGGAGCCGGTATCCGAAAAAAATATCAGGAACAAGCGGCCAAATGCCCCCCTGAATTTTTATTTACCGCCATCAAAATCAGCAACGATTGCGATCTGGATTACAGAGAAAGCAGAAATAAACGATTGCTTATTGAACTTGCATTAATCCGGATAACTCAACTTTCGGATTCAAAAAAAAAAATAAGTGAACTGATTTTTGACGAAACGCCCATTCCCATCCAACCTTTATCCATAAGTGCGGTAACGGATCAGGTAATTGCCCCTGCTCAGCCTATAAAAACTACTCAGGAAGTGAATACACTTGCTGTTTCTCCTGCTGTAAACACTGAAACGACTGAAGCTCAAACAGCATCAAACAATCAGGACGATGCCCCTCGTCTAATCAAGTCTATTAAAACCAGTTCCATCCGGAAACAGGTCATGAAGGTCGAAACAACCGTTCAGCCGCAAGAGGAAGCACCGATGCTCAATCAACCTTTTACGCTGGATGCGCTTATCCTTTCCTGGAACCGTTTTACTGAAAGCATTGTAAAAGATGTTCATCTGAAAAACGCCATGAAATCGTGCATTCCTGTCATGCAAGCTGATTATCAGTTTGAGATTGTTGTACAAAATCCCGTTACGGTTGGAAAATTTCAGGAAATCAGCCGAAAAATTGAAACACATCTGCATAACGACCTCAAAAACAACCGGATTAAAATGAATATCCGACTCGCGGAAATTGGGGAGAATACCAGACCTTTTACTGCAAAAGATCGCCTCGAAGCCATGAAAAAGAAAAATCCGAACCTCGATTTATTGTATCGTGCATTCGGATTGGAATTGGATTAAGACGGGAAGGTTCCGGAATTCTTAAAATTTTTTATTAAAAGAGATCATCTTAATAGCAGTTACAGCCGCCTCATCCCCCTTATTCCCAAGCGCCCCACCTGCCCTGTCAATAGACTGTTGCATCGTATTGTTGGTAAGCAGTCCGAAAATAAATGGAATAGGATAGGTGATATTTAAAGTTGCAATAGCCTGAGCTACAGCTGAGCAGATATATTCAAAATGAGGTGTTTCACCACGAATGACACAGCCAAGAACAATGACAGCATCCACATCGGTTTTATCCGCCAATAATTTTGCTCCGTAAATAAGCTCAAAACTTCCGGGTACCCAGCGTTCAATAATATTTTCAGGAGAAACACCGTTTTTAATTAAGGTGGAACGTGCTCCTTCCAGGAGTTTGGATGTTATCTCTGTGTTCCATTCAGCAACAACAATCCCGACCTTCATTGCTGAAGCGTCGGGCATAATCGTTGAATCGTAAGACGATAAATTGTGATATTGGGTAGCCAAATTATTTCTGGATTTTAGCGCGTTCTATGTACTTTTCTACTTCAAGACCTTCCTGAGATAAAGGATATTCTTTCTTGATGCGTTCGTAAATTTTTAAGGCTTTGCTGTACTTGTTAAGACTTTCATAAACGCGGGCAGCTTTCATCAGATAGATGGGAGACAACATTTCATTGTCTGCATCGGCTGCTTTTTCAAAGTAAGAAACGGCTTTTTCTGCTTTACCAAGTTCTACATAGCAATCACCAATACTTCCAACCAAAGAAGGAGAAATCATAATATCATCTGCATTGCTTCTACCTAAGTAGTCGATGGCTTTTTCATTGTCTCCCATTGCCTTGTAACACAATCCGGCGTATGCTGCTGCAAGTTTAGCTGTTTTTGTAGCACCATAATCGTCAATAACACCTTCAAAACCGATAAATTCAGCGCCATCACCCTGTAAAGCAACTTTAAAGGAGTCAATGGCAAAATATCGTTCGCCAATAAAGATCATTTCCTGAGCAGCTTTTTCTTTAGGCAACAGGTAACTGTGACGGAAAAGAATAACGCCGGCAACAATAACAACTATTGCAGCTAACGCTATAAGAAGATTTTTTTGATTTTTTTCTATGAATTGTTCAGAACGGCTTAATGCTTCATTCACTTTTTGCAATTCTTCTTTTTCTTCAGGTTTGTTCGACATATCTATTTAGTCTTAGGTGTATGTGGTACT
>Ga0209123_1001265_pt1 | contig 25863 bp, 15 predicted proteins | sample BarGraIncu00431A_FD_184500 | JGI IMG/M metagenome (GOLD analysis project Ga0209123, IMG submission 184500) | Arctic peat soil microbial communities from Barrow, Alaska, USA - Barrow Graham LP Incubations 004-31A (SPAdes) (version 2) | ecosystem: Environmental > Terrestrial > Soil > Wetlands >...
AAAACCCACTGGAATAGCTTTCCAGAACTTTTCGTTTCTGATAATCCGGAATTAAGATTGGTAACCGAACAGCAAAAGGGAATAGTTAGTGCAGCAAAGTCATCCACCGGAATGTGTTTTTTCAACACTGTCTGGACTTTATTTATATCAAGGAGTCCGCTTGAGGGGACTTTCCATTTGATCATTTTATACATCTTGCTGGATTTTACCAATTCAAGAATCTCCAGTGGGTCCATACCAGCAGCATATAATACCCCTACAAAGGCACCAATGCTGGTTCCTGAGATAATTTCGGGAGGAAGACCATATTTATGAAGAGCCTCAAGAACTCCAATATGTAGAATTCCACGTGCACCGCCACCACTAAGTGAAATACCAAAGGTGTACTTTTCTTTTGGTGTTTCAATGGTTAGGTGATTTATCGCATTATTAAGTTTTAACATTGTATGTTCCCCTATATTTTAAAGTGGAAGCACTGTACAATAAATATTCAGGTTCTACGATGAATGGACAATTAAGTTCTAATGCTTTCTGAACGTTTAAAATCGCTTTTGGTTGCCACTTCAATCAATTATTTATTGCTCAATCAGAAAAGTTGCAGTTGATCTCTAAAAGGATAGGTATACATTGCAATTGGTCAGATTGGTGATGAGTGATATTTAATCATAACGTGTTACAATTTTGTCATGTAATTATTGAATCAATTAAGTCTTTAGCAGAATATGTTGAGTTATAATTTTCTTTTACCTTCCTGAATACTGTGCCCAATCTGGGTAAAGTTTCCTTAAATTGTGTGCTATTTAAGAAAATTCACTTTGGTTGATTATTTAATTCTATAGGAACATTCATTTAATTCAAACTTTAAACATTCAAGGTGACTTCCAGTTCGGTAATTCAATCGAAAGTTTGTAATATTGCAATCATTAAATAGAGTGCCATTTTGTTTGGTAAAACCTGCATTATATAGGTGGTTTTATACAATATTAATCCAAATTGGCAGTTTATCCTAAAGTCAATAAAAATCAACTTTTGGTCAAACGGTTTTCATATCGCCTATTTTTCGTTATAGTATTGTTTTATCTGGGTGGATGCTCCACACAAAAAAACACAGTTGTTTCGCGTGCGTACAACAATTTAACTGCCCACTACAATGTTTATTTTCATGGGAAGGAAAGCCTGCGCGCAGGAATTGATAAAATCAACAAGTCGGTCGAGGATGATTATTCGAAAGTTTTACCACTCTATAAATCCAGCAACCCTGCAACAGCCACTGCCGCCACTTCGGATATGGATAACGCTGTTTTGAAAGGCTCAAAACTGATCCAATCGCATTCAATCACCAAAAAGCCCAAGCGAAGAAAAAACAGGAGCAAAGCATATATCAAATTTGCCGGCCAGGAAGAATTCAACAACTGGGTCGACGATGCTTATATACTGATGGGAAAAGCCTATTTTTATGAGCACAATTTCATGTCGGCCATTTTGAATTTCAACTATGTATTGCGAAAGTTCCCGGATAATCCTTCCAAATACACTGCCAACATTTGGCTGGTCCGTTGTTATACTGAACTTGGACGTTATGTTGAAGCGTATGAATTGATCCAGGTTTTACAGGCTGATGAAAATTTTCCCAGACGCCTCGATGGAGAACTGGCCACGGTAACGTCAGACTATTATGCCAGGCAACTTTCATATCTTGAGGGAATTCCTTTCCTGTCAATCGCCGTAAAACAAGCCTCCAAAAAGGAGGATCGCCTTCGATATACCTATGTTTTGGCCCAATGGTACCAGCAAACAGGGAATACAGAAAAGGCTTCAAAAACCTTCAGGGACGTCTCCCGGATGAATCCTCCCTACAAAATGGCTTTCAATGCGCAAATCAGTGCAGCAGGCACTTTCACAGGAGTCGGAGATGCTGAGAAGCTCAAAAAAGAGTTGCGCAAAATGCTTCGCGATAAAAAGAATCTGGAGTTCCGTGATCAGATCTATTTTGCCATTGGCAATATTTCGATGAAAGCAGGAAACAAGGAACAGGCAAAACTAGAATATACAAAATCGGCTTCATTGAGTTCCGCAAATTTATATCAGCGCGCACTTTCATGTCTTACTCTGGCGCAAATCTACTTTGACGAACTTAACTACAAAAACTCGCAATGTTATTACGACAGCGCCATGGTGGTCATTGATGATAAATATCCCAATTTCCAGCAGATTTCACAACGTCATCTGAGCCTGACCCGACTAACAGACAACATTTATGCTGTTGAGCGGGAGGATAGTTTGCAACGAATTGCCCAGATGGACGAATCCTCAAGAAACATTCTGATTGATAAATGGATTGCATTAGCAGGAGAGAAAGAAGCCAAAGATAAAAAAGACAAGGCAGCTCAATTAGCTAACCAGAGCTTTTTTAGATCGAATGAAAGTCGGTTCGGATTAAGCCAACAGCAGGACGCCGGATGGTATTTCTACAGCCCCACAACTGTTGCGTATGGAAAAGTGGAATTTGAACGTTTATGGGGCAAACGTAAACTCGAAGACGGATGGCGCAGGGCCGATAAACGCAATGCGATAGAAGATGTGACGGCCCAAAGTGAAGACTCTTTGAAGTCCAATGAACCAGTGGTAAAGAAAATTACTGATACTAAAAGCCGCGATTTCTATACCCAAAACTTACCTGTCAACGATTCGTTGATGAATGTGTCGCACGCTCATATCAGAAATGCACTATTCAATGCAGGAAGAATTTTCAAGACCGAATTTTCTGATTATCCCCGATCCAGCGAGTCATTCGAAGATCTTAACAAACGTTATCCTGACAATTCCTATAGCCTTGCTTCCTATTTTGAATTGTATGACCTGTACACCAAAATGAACAATCAGGAAAAAGCAGCCTATTATAAAAACCTGATCGTGAACAATTATCCGGATTCAAAATATGCCAAATATTTGTTAAATCCCAACTATTTCATTGAACTGGAAGCCAAAGCAGACAGCGTGAACCGATTGTATCAAAAGGCATTTCTTGAATTCAAAAACGGACAATATGCCCAAGCCGGACAAACGACCAATCAAATTAACTCGATGCAACCAGATAGTGTCCTGATTCCGAAAATAAAATTCATCCATATGGTTGCCGATGGAACTCAAACGAACTGGAAAGCTTTCGCAACCTTACTCACCGATTATATCACTGCCTACCCGAAAGCTGAGCCCAAACCATTGGCTGAGCAAATACTGAAATTAATTCAAGATAGCACATTGGCCGATTACCAAAATCTGGTTGATATTGGATATTTAAACGACCAGATCAAAAATAGTGAATTGCTGCCAGGGAATAAAAAAGGCGCTGATCCTTTTGAAGGCAAATTCTCCTACGATGAAGACCTGCTGCACTATTTCGTCATTGCATATCCGAAAACCGCCAATGTAGACCTTAATCGCCTTAAATTCGACATTGCCAATTACAACATTGATCATTATACCAAAATAGATTTCGAAATCGAATCGCAAAACCTGAATAACAATACCGCTCTGTTACTCATCCGTTCCTTGAACGATAAGGAACAGGGGTTGATTTATTTTAGGTCAATCATCAAACAGCGAGTCGTTTTTCAATCGCTTAAAGACATAAAATACTACAACTTTGTGGCGTCATCCACCAATTTCCGGGATATTACCGCCGACAAGGATATTACTGAATATCTGAAGTTCTTTGTACTCAATTACAGCAAGTTTATTACCGGCGATTTTACTGACGAAGTATTGCCTGAACCTGAAGAATTAATGACCAAAGCAAAAGCTGAAGAGAATGTACTAAAAGAAAAAGGATCGTTTGTAACCATTGCTCCCGTTGCTTCGGGAATGGAATTGTATACCGACGAAAATACAGGACCTCAGAATTTTGTGATTGCAGTAAATTCACCCGTATTTAATCTTAAACCGTTAGTTGCCAGCTTCGAAGCTCACAATAAGGAACTTTATCTCAAGGAAAACCTGTCCATTGATCAAAAGCAACTTGCTGAAAACCAGCTATTGGTTGTTCGTCCATTTAAAACCAAAAACGAAGCGATCAGTTACTTTACAAATGCAGTTGCAACACGCAAATTATACAAGAGCCTCGACACATTGGGTTACCGTAATTTTATCATTACCGATTCCAACTTGAAGAAAATGAACGAAACAAAACGGATTGCCGACTACCTTACCTTCTTCAGGGCCAAATATATTGGAGTAGAAACCGCACCTGCCAAACCTGTTAAAGCGGCTCCGACGGTCTATGCAGGTCCTTACAAACAAAATATTGAAGGTGTACAATCATTCGTGCTGATTGCTCCTAAAGAAGAAATAGATCCGGAATTACTGGCCCAGGCAATAGTAAAATTCAATACTGATAATTACCCCCAGCCAGCGCTGACGCTCACCAATACGATGCTCGACGATTTCAGGGTCATTATAAAGGTTGAAGGATTCACTTCTAAGAAAATAGCCCTCGAATATTTGCGGGCTATCGCAAAAGACCAAAATGTATATGGCCCCATTCAAAAGGCCAACTACCGAAATTTTGTCATTACTCCCGAAAATGAAGTAATCTTTACAAAGAGTAAAAACATTTTGACTTACATGGAATTTTACAAACAATTCTATCTTGCAAAATAAAGTGCTTTTAAATCAAAAAGTTGTCCCCTATGTACTGTATGTATGCGACTTAGTAAATAACAACCAATCTTGCCAATAGGCCGGATTTATAAATCCTGAAATTATAAATAGGATCTCTGGCAAGCCTCAAAAGTATTATTTTACAAAAGACTCAGCCCTTGCTATTGCATTCTTCGTTAAAATTTGTTAAATTTATACTTTCTATCCATTTCAATTGTTTATAATAACAATATCATTAATTCTGAAAACCAATCATTATGGCGAAGACTAAAATACTTTGGACCGACGACGAAATTGATTTATTAAGGGCTCACATCATTTTCCTTCAGGAAAAAGGATTTGAAGTAGTTACTGCCAACAATGGAAGTGATGCAATTGAATTGGTCAAAATAAACTTTTTCGACATTATCTTTCTGGACGAAAATATGCCTGGACTTAGTGGTTTGCAGACATTGAGCGAAATCAAAACAATTGATCCCAATGTTCCGGTTGTAATGATTACCAAAAGTGAAGAAGAGGATATCATGGATGAAGCAATTGGTTCGAAGATGGCCGATTATTTAATCAAACCGGTGAATCCGAATCAAATTCTACTTTCAATAAAAAAGAATGTGGATCAACGTCGATTGGTGACTGAACGCACTAACTCAGCCTACCAAAGTGAATTTTCTAAAATTGGGATGCAAATCAGCGACCGGCTTTCATTTGACGAATGGGTGGACGTATACCGCAAACTGGTATTTTGGGAACTCGAACTTAGTTCCTCCGAAGATTCAGCCATGGACGAGGTGCTGAAGATGCAAAAATCGGAAGCCAATAACTCGTTTGCCAAGTATATCCGCAACAATTATCAGGGTTGGTTTTCCGGCAATCAAACCGATCGGCCATTGCTTTCAGTCGATATTTTCAAGACTAAGATTTTCCCTCAGGTTGATAAAGGGAATAAAGTATTTGTTTTGGTGATGGACAATCTCCGTTACGATCAGTACCGATTATTGGCTACCATTTTGACCAACTATTATCACATTGAAGAGGAGGAGCTTTATTGCAGCATTCTGCCTACTGCTACCATGTATGCCCGAAATTCAATGTTCGCGGGACTTATGCCCTCTGAAATCGAAAAACTATATCCTGATTTATGGGACGATGATGACAATGAAGGACATAAAAACCGCCATGAACAAGAATTATTACAGAAACAGTTAACAAGACGAGGTAAAAATTACAAACTGTTTTTTGAAAAGATTACCAATGTAAAAGGGGATAAGAAAATGACCGACTATCTGGGAAACATTCTCCAGAGCGACTTATCTGTAATGGTGGTTAATTTTGTAGACATGATTTCACATGCCCGTACCGAAATGGATATGATCAAAGAGTTGGCAGGCGACGAGGCAGCTTATCGGTCACTTACCCTGAGTTGGTTTAATCACTCATCACTGCTTGATTTGGTGAAGCTGCTTGCCGAAAACAAAGTGAAGGTGGTACTGACTACCGATCATGGAAGCATCAGGGTAGACGATGCCATTAAAGTGATTGGCGACCGAGAAACCAATACCAATTTACGTTACAAATTAGGACGCAATCTCAATTACAAATCAAAAACGATTTATGAAGTGAAAAATCCGGCATCCATCTTATTGCCATCCCGAAATGTGAGTACCTCCTACATTTTTGCTACCAACACTGACTTTTTTGCATATCCGAACAACTTCAATTATTTCGCTCAATATTTCCGCAATACTTTTCAGCATGGAGGCATTTCACTCGAAGAGATGATTATTCCGGTAGTGACTATGACTCCGAAGGGATAAATAATTGAATTGGAATTCCTCTTTTGTGAATTCTAAATCATTATATATTTGTTTTTAACATCTTCAATAAAAGAGGTTATGTATTGGAAGCAAAATCTTACTTCCTTTGACACAAAGCCAAACCCGCTTCTTTTCCTATATGTTCACCTATCAGACAACTCCCCTGGAGGCTGATTAAATTCCAAACAATTGCCATACAGGAGCATTTTTTAAAAAGCTCAATTCTACACTTCCCCCTGCGACAGATTGAGACTTTGGCGTGAGCGTTCAAATAACTGAAGTCCTCTCAAGTTACCACCCATTTCAATATATATTTAGAGTCTGCTGAAAAATTCTAATTGTTCTGAATAATAGCTGTTTATAGGAATATACACTGTAATAGGTGCAGGAAAAAAAAAGAGGAAGTGTCCAAAATACCTGCACCCTGAAAGGTGTTTGACCCAGTTTACTAAGTTCCACACGTATTTGGAACCGTTGATCAAAATAAATAACAGGGATGTACAAATGCAATTATGCCAGGGATAACATGCTACCATCTGATACCTTTCTGATACCTTTCTGATACCTTTCTGTAACAATAGGTTACAGAAAGGTATCAGAAAAGTATCAGAAAGGTATCAGGAAGCTATCAGATGGTGGCACTCAAACACCAACCTATTCCATGGGAACATAGGGAGAAATCCAGGTTCGATTGCGTATTTTGAAAAGTAGATGGGAAGGTGTAAAACTATACTCCTAAAGATTATTAAGTGCTGTTGAATAGTTCTTTTGTATCGATCCCTCCCGATCCCGAGTACTCGGGAGGGATCAGGATGCCCTACGTTCAAATTGACTGTGTGAGTTTTTCAGCAGACCCTAAATAAGGTAATATTTTAGCAATGCCAAACGTTGATTAATTGATATTCATCATGATTTGGAACCACAATACCTCCAAAGCTATCTCAATGAGATCTACTATAAATATAATAGACAAGATGTTATTTGGGAGATCAACTTTTTGATAGGCTACTGATTGCTTGTGTCATTTACAAAAATGAATTTTAGGTACGAAATCGGATACTCATATAATAAAAACATTGGCGTCAATTACGATCCTGATGCCTGTTATGTTCATTTGCCCAATGATTCATGGTTTGATCGTCCCATTTGTTTTCATCCGACAACCGATACATCTCATCCGCTGCCTCTTCTGCAAAATAGTCACTCAACAAATATTATATTTCCAAAAAACTGGGCTTCAGATATTTGGGTTGAATAAAGCTTAAGCAATTTCTTTTACATATTACTTAAAACAAATGCTTCCATTTCTTTTATTTTTAATATCTACAAATATATTCAATTTGTAATCTTCCTCCAAATTTATACAATTCAAACTATTATAAAATATCAATAAATCTATTCATTCATTTTATCGTCCCGAAGCTTTTGGTATTGTTTATTGGCAAATACAAATTCCTGAAGCTTTTGGTTATCAGTACTTAATATCTCTTTTCTGTTTCCTTCCCAGCACATTTCTCCGTCGGATATAAATAGGATATTGTCTCCAATTTCCATCACCGAATTCATGTCATGCGTATTGATGATGGTCGTAATTTTGAGGTCAACAGTAATTTGATGAACCAGCTCGTCAATCAATATAGCCGTTTCAGGGTCGAGTCCAGAGTTTGGTTCGTCACAAAACAAATATTTGGGGTTCAATACTATAGCACGTGCAATGGCTACCCGTTTCTGCATTCCTCCAGATATTTCGGATGGAAACATTTTATTGGAATCCGAAATATTTACACGGTCCAAACAATAATCTACCTGTTTTTGTTTTTCAGCATTCGAAAGCATTGAAAACATATCAAGCGGAAAACGAACATTCGCCTCTACACTCAACGAGTCGAACAGCGCTCCACCCTGAAAAACCATGCCCATTTCCTGCCTGAGTTTCTTTCGCAGCTTCAGGTTCATGGATGTAAAATCGCGATCATCATAAAATATACTTCCACAGTCAATCTCAAGTAACCCGACAATGGATTTAAGTAGTACAGTTTTTCCTGACCCACTTCGTCCAATAATCAGGTTGGTTTCTCCTTTTTTAAATTCCTTCGAGATATTTTTCAAAACCTCTTTGTGATCGAAGGACTTGTATATATTACTTATTTTAATCATAAAAGCAACTGAGTTAAAATCAAATCTGAAACAAGTATTAAAATGTTGGTATTCACCACTGCACGCGTACTGGCAGTACCCACATCGAAAGCCCCACCTTCGACTGAATATCCAAAGAAAGCAGCAATGGAAGCTATCAGAAAACCAAATACTACACATTTGATCAATGAGAAAGTGACATAATAAGGATTAAAATTAAATTGAATCCCCTGTAGATAATCAGGTAAAGACACTGCACCAACGGCAGGGCCAACAATCAATCCGCCAAGTATCCCAAAAAACACGCTGAGAATAAATAACAATGGGAATATAAGAACTACTGCCAGTATTTTGGGCAATATCAGGTAACTTGCCGAATTAACTCCCATAATTTCCAATGAGTCAATCTGTTCAGTAACTTTCATGCTTCCTATTTCAGAAGTAATATTCGCGCCTATTTTACCGGCCATGATCAATCCCATGATGGTAGATGAAAACTCAAGAATCAGAGAATCGCGGTTTCCTAAACCAATCAGGGTTGTTGGTAACAAAGGGTTATTCATATTATAGGCAACCTGCAAAGTCATGATTCCCCCCATAAAAACTGAGATAATTGCTACAATCCCTACCGATTTAAGGCCAAGGTTCTCAATTTCATTAAAAGTCTGTCGGGCATAAAGACTATGTCGTTCGGGCCTGCTAAACACTTTTAACATTAAAGCAAAGTATCTTCCGGTTTGATTAAAAATATTCATTCTATGTTCGAATTTACTTTCAGACTATTTATTTCTTCTCTGGAAATCAAATTATGCTCTCGTTAGAAATAAAGTTTTGCATAAAGGTACAATTATTACAAAAGCAGCCATTTATTCTTAGATATTAATTTTAAACTCCTTACCTTCAAAAATATTTTTGACAGGTAAATCAGCCCTCATAAAAGCATTTTTTTAAAGGCTATTTCTCTAGTATATTATTCACTGTTAATGATTTATGACATGAACAACACCTATTGCGTTATAATGGCAGGCGGAATTGGGAGTCGGTTTTGGCCCCTTAGTAAGAGCAACATGCCCAAACAATTCCTTGATATCCTGGGAACGGGTCGTACTTTTATTCAGCAAACCTATGACAGGTTTAAAAAAATCTGTCCTGATGAAAATTTCTATGTAGTCACCAGCATCGACTATAAAGAACTTGTGCTGAAACAATTGCCCCAACTTCAGGAAGATCAGATTCTACTTGAGCCACTTCGCAGAAATACTGCCCCCTGCATTGCATATGCCTGCTACAAGATACAAACGATTAACCCTGAGGCTAATATCATTGTAGCTCCTTCCGATCATCATATTGAACAGGAAGATGAATTCCTGGTACAGATTAAAAAAGGATTGGAATTTGTGAAAAACAATGATGCTTTACTCACCCTGGGCATCACTCCCAGCCGTCCAGAAACCGGATATGGATATATTCAGATTGAAAGTAGAGACATCAAAAATGCAAATGAAACCCTTCATAAGGTAAAAACCTTTACAGAGAAACCAGATCTACAGCTTGCTAAAATATTTTTAGAAAGCGGAGAGTTTTTCTGGAACTCAGGGATCTTTGTCTGGTCACTTTCTTCCATCCTAAAGGCGTTTGAGACCCACTTAAGTTCTGTATCTGAATTGTTCAGTAAAGGGGCCAAGCTATATGGAACTGCCGACGAGATCCCTTTCCTGAATAAAATCTATTCAGAATGTCAAAACGTTTCCATCGACTACGGACTGATGGAAAAGGCCAGCAATGTTTATGTATTGTGTTCTGATTTCGGTTGGAGTGACTTGGGAACATGGGGGTCTTTGTATGAAAGCAGGATAAAAGATGTTCAGGGAAATGTGATATCAGGTGAAAATGTCATTGTTTACAATTCCAAAAATTGTATCGTAAATATGCCTGCTGATAAACTGGTCGTAATGCAGGGACTGGACGGCTACATCGTTGTGGAATCGGAAGGAACTTTGTTGATTTGTAAACGAGAAGACGAACAACAAATCCGTCAGTTTGTGAATGATGTCAGGTTGAATAAAGGAGATGATTTTGTTTAATAACTTGATGTAAAGATATTTATGCAGAAAATGGGGATTTCAACAAATGGAATCCCCATCTATTTATTCGGTTCTTCCCACTAATGCGTACCTGAAATAAATAGCGTAGTAAATTTATAATCAAATAGTATCAGTAACTGGTTTGCGTTATCATCAAGGGGGTAAAATCCAAAAAGCAAAAGAAAAATTGCCACACCCGACCTGCCTCCCTTTTGCTGAACTCTTTGCAACATTTGAAGCATTTGCAACGTTTGCAACATTTGCAACGTTTGCAAGTTTGCATTCTTACTCTTATTCCATTTTCTCCCTTCTCAAAAGAAACAAACTCATTGAACCGAAAATCAAACTAAACTTGCAGATTTGCAAATGTGCAAATCTGCAAATGTGCAAATGTTGCAAACGCTGCAAAATGGAATTGAATAAAAATCGCGATATGGAACATTTCAACCTCAAAATATTGGATCTTCACAATGTCAGGTACGCATTAGTGGGATGAACCATTTATTCATTCTAAAGGCATCAACTTATTCCCAGTAATTGGGTTTGAAAGTACTTCTAACGCAACGGAATCCGATGTATGATTTTGCAGAATCCTGGTATTCATAACTACGAGTTGAAACCTGAATATAATAGGCAATATCTTTCCATGAACCTCCACGGATTACTTTACGTTTCATTGCAGGAATATCATCAGGGGTTGCATTGTACTGAAAATCAGGACTGAAATCATTCATTAACTCGTAACCTGATTCATCGTAGGCACTGGAAGTCCACTCAGCTACATTCCCAGCCATATCATACAATCCATAGGAATTTGGAATAAAACCAGCCACCTTGGCGGTTGTAATATTGTTTTGATTGTCAGAAACATAATTTCCCCTCATGGGTTTGAAATTGGCTACAAAACTACCCTCCTGATTACGGGTATAATAACTTCCCCAAGGATACAACGTCATTTGGTGACCACCCCGTGCAGCATATTCCCATTCAACTTCGGTGGGAAGGCGATAATCCATTACGGTGGGCATTTTGATGAGTTCCTGGTAAGCATTCAACTGTTTGGTTCTCCAGTCACAAAAGGCTTTAGCCTGTGCCCATGTAACCCCTACGACTGGATATTCATCGTAGGCCACATGTGAAAAATACTTTTCGGTTAATGGTTCATTGTACGCGAAAGTAAAATCTCTAATCCAAACCAGGGTATCTGGATAAACCTCAGTTGTTTCCCTCATAATGAATGCAGACCGGTTAGTGACAGGATTTGACTTTCCTGTTTGATCAATCACAGTTCCGTTATAGCTTTGAGTCTTAAAATTATAACTATTTGATCTTTTTGCTGCCTGTTTATAGTCGATCCAATAATGTTCATATCTTAACTTTCTTGTATCCAATTCCTTACGATTAAAAAACCTTTCAGTTTCAGGAATGAACATTTCTTCAAGAGAAGCCTGGTAATCAGGATTTTTCCATTCAATAGGTTCCAACCAGTTTAAATGAGGCGTTTCCAGGATGGCTCCCTTACGGCCTTCGGTAATTAAAAATTCGGGGATTGTTTCTGACAATAACTGACGGGCAATCGAGTCCCTTACCCAATATACGAATTGACGGTATTCATTATTTGTAATCTCGGTATCGTCCATCCAGAACGAAGGTACAGAAACAGTTTTTACAGAAGTATTTGCCTTATCGATCTCCTGATCAGACGGTCCGATATTGAAACTGCCCTGTTTGATAAACTTCATCCCATACGGAATAGGCTCAAAAAAGGGTTTCCTGTTCTGAGCGCTGGTAAGCTGACTTTTCCAGTCTTTGTTACAAGCACTTAGACAGACTAGTACAAACAAACCTATCAACACTCTTTTATACATATTCCCTTTAATATACCTTCAAATAACGCAAATGAAATTCATATATTATTGCCACTCTCAAAAAAAAAGCCTTACCAGGAATTCCTCATAAGGCTTTTTCTTATGTAAGGAATAATTAATATTCCCAAAGGTTTTGTTCGTAATCAAAAATATCACTTTCAATACGTTTGCTTTCAAGCATTGCATCCTTTCCACTAAGGTATTGACTGATTGCACGATTGTTATAAATATTGGATTCTTTTAAGATGTATGATGTAAACATTCTTTTCAGAAAAAGATCATCGTAAGAAGAATTACGCGCAGTATTCTCGGTATTAAAAACTTCATTTGCTGCCATTAATTCTCTGGCTTCAGGATAATAAATCCAAAACATCTGCTGACGTAACACCGTTTCCTGGTTGGCATCATTGTCAGCATAATACTCTCTTATAGGACAAATGCCAATGATCCTTACATTCAGCGTAGAATTTTGCTTGTCAAAATACCATTCTTCCTTCAACTCAATCTGTTTAATTTCTTCAGTACGAATTTCTCCGGTGACCACTGTATCTTTCATCTCTCCGGTATCAATACTTCGTTTCTTAATGGTTCTGGTAGTTGCCCCAAAAGCGTCTTTAACTTGTTGTAAAGACATTGGAACCTTGAATTCGTCATCGTCTTTGGCATCATAAGCCGTAATTTTGGAATCTTTTATCCCCAGGAGTAAAAGATTTACCAAATTGTTTTTGCCCTCCACTTCCTTTGTTGGGAAATACATGGGTTGGTTCATTGTTTCGCGAAGGTCAATAATCCGCCATATTTTCTTCGACCACATTACATCAGCCTCCCGCGGCATAGGAAGAGGAGTTGGTTTTCGCTTAAAAAGGTCAGTCCTTGTAAATGCGCCATCAATGGGAATGACAGGCCCTGTGCGTTTAAAAGCTCCATCAATAGGAGTCATAGGCGTGGTTGCAGGCACAGCAACCTGCGTCTGAGCTTGTGTTCCCAAGCTGGTTGTACCACTCAAGAAAACTAATAATCCAAAGAATACAAGAATATTTTTCATAACTATCTTATTTTAAAGCTAATGGGGGACAATGTACGATTGCTGCCATCGTCCCCTTTGGCAGAAATATTATCAACAATAAATACACTTCCCGGTGTCAATTTTGCAAACTGATTTTTTTGTTCTTTTGTAAACTTGTTACCGGTTCCCTTGTAAATATTAACAAATCCGCTGGGCCCTGCAAATGTAATATCAAATTGTGTAACATGAAATTTCAAGTCAAAGTCAAAGTCTTTTAATTCAGCAAATATACCTTCTTCTACCTGTAAATCCTCTTTTCTTAATATACCTCCATTTTTGCCACTCACAGTAGCTACCGGTGGCGGAACTTCTTTTACCCTAAAGTCCATTGAACCCATAGATCGTGTTTCGGTACCCATCTTAGCTGTTACCGAAATTGAGGTGCTTTTGCCCATAATATCTAACTTCGCAGGGTACACTAAATACCCATCACCACTCTTTTCATACCTACCGTTAGAAACATTAATAGACAGATTTTCAGATGCTATACCCGGCACTGAAACTTTTACAGGATTGGCAATCCCTAAATATAAAACATTCATTTTGGTAGGCGAAATGGTAACACTGGGAGCGCCAACCTGATATGCGCCATTAAAATCAAGAGGGATGATATTCCCATCAGGGTTTTTATATTTAATTGTTCCTTTGTATGTCTGCGGTCCAACTTCTGTAGCAGTATGTGAATAAATAAATCTCTTGTCGCGCATGGTTATTTTAGAACCGTCTACAAATACTTCAGGGTCTTTGGTAGTATCTATGGCGGCAAGATAAATCTCAGCTTCGAACTGATCGCCTTTAATTACATAGGTTGATTTAGGCACAATCCTGGCCGTTAATCGATTAAATTTAAAAGAGGCGGCATCAATCTTGCTGTAAAATAGTGAAATAATATTGGTCTCCGCATTTTCAATATCAATCTGCATTTTTGAAAGAAGGGTAATGATTGCTATGAGTGGTTTGTTTTCGAAATTTAATGATTCCCATGTCTTTTTATCTCCAACCTCCGTCAATTTAGCTTTTGGATTAGTCGTATCCAATTGTTTGATGATATTGTCACGCATTCGATCATCCTTATCTAAAAAAGAAGCTAAAAATTCACGGTACCCTTCTATGCTGGTTTTTAAATCCAACCCTTTCTTCCTGTTAATCATGATTAAAGAAGGAGAATTCAAGTCGTCTTCTTTTTTAATTATAATTGTATCGCCTTTACTATTGACTATTGTGGCTTCTCCTTGGGACAGAACATAATCGGGCCCCGCCTCCTTTTTGGGAATACCTCCCGAACCCATAACCAATTCTTCCTTCAAATCAATAATCTTCGTAATCAATACTTTTGTTTTCTCCTTTACTGCATCAGATTTACCTTTCCAAACTTTTACTTTATCATGGTTATCTTGGTCAGCTGCTGTAAATGCATCATATATTTGCGCATTTTTTCGTTTAACAATATTTAAAGTCTGGTTTAAACTGGCATCAATAACTCTGAATGATTCCAGCACCTCAGACGCAACATTTAGTGCCAGCATTGCTGTCAGCACTAAATACATCATATTGATCATTTTTTGCCTCGTCGATTCCGGGCAATTCTTGCTAGACATAGTGGCTCTGTTTAATTACTTCTTTTTATAATTCACCGCACCAAGCATATTCCCATAAATTGAATTTAGAGCATCCAGGTTTGAATTCAATTTTTCAGCATTTTCTTTGTATTTCTTTAATTCCTGAGCTGATGAAGTAATGATCTGGTTCATGCGGTTCAGGTCTTCGAAAAACGTGCCTGAGGCTTGAATTTGCTCACTTGTACCTTTTAATTGCCTTTCATAAGAAGAATTCAGGGCATCAATATTTTTATTTAACTTCTGAATATTTTCACCATAACTGTTAGAATTTTGATCTAAATCCTTAAATCCCTTTTCAATAGATCCCGATAGTTTTTGATATGAATCAACAAGTTTGGTTCCTGACTCATCGATTTGACGAGTAAACTTAACGCTTGATTCATTCAGTTTAGAGACCATCCCCTCGCCTGTTTCAGCAATTTTGCTGGCCGTATTGCTATAAGAGCTGACCATTTTACCAATTGAATTATTCAGCGTTAGATTGGCCTGTGTATTAACCTCCGAGAATGCCACCATGGATTCGGAAGCTGAATTCAGATTATTGACATACACATCTGTAGCCAGGGTAGCCGCAGAAATATCACTAAGGCTGGAAGCGGTATTTGATAAGTCGATCAGGCTCTTTCCAACCTTAGATAACAACTCGGGAGAAATATTCGTACTGCCAAGCATGGTGTCAAAATTGGTTTTTGTATCAGCTTTGATCTCCTCTTCGATTTCTGCGCTTTCAAAGTCATCCTGAAGCTCAGGATACACCTTTGACCAATCAGGTTGTTCCATTGGAGGTTCAAACGCTGACAGAAAGAAAATAATAGCTTCAGTCATCAACCCAATAGTAAGCATAATACTGGCGTACTGCCAGTGTTGGAGTTTAAATAATGCACCGAGAAGCACCAATGAAGCGCCCCATCCATAGACATAACCCATCAGAACCTTCCACCTTTTCGACTTTTGTAATTCGCCAATATTCATGTGATAAAAATTATAAAGGGTAATTAAAATTCATTGCCAAATGAAGAACGAACACAACGGAAACCAATGTATGATTTAGTGGTATCCTGATATTCAAAACTCCGGGTTGAAACCTGCAGGAAAGCAGAAATGTCTTTCCATGAACCTCCGCGTATCACTTTGCGCTTCATGGCAGGTGCATCATCGGGTTTGGCATTGTATTCAAAATTTGGATTAAAATCGTTGATGTATTGATATGCCGATTCATCATAAGCTGAACTTGTCCATTCCGCAACGTTGCCAGCCATATCATACAAGCCAAAATCATTTGGATCATAACTTCCAACTTTCATGGTTGCCATACCGCCATCTTCGATATAATTTCCTCTCAAGGGTTTAAAGTTGGCCTGGAATGTTCCATCCTTTTGACGTGTATAGTATCCTCCCCATGGGAACATGGATAATTGCTTATCGCCTCTTGCTGCATATTCCCATTCAACCTCTGTTGGTAAACGATAATCATGCACAGTAGCTTGTTTTCTACCTGAAAGAAAATCATTGTGAACTTTAGTTCTCCAGTGGCAGAATGCCTTGGCTTGTTTCCAATCCACTCCAACTACGGGGTAATCATCAAATCCAGGGTGCCAGAAATAGCGGGTGGCCCAAGGTTCGTTATAGGAGAATGTAAAATCTCTGATCCAGCACAAGGTATCAGGATAAATTGGGGTTTGATCGCTCATGATAAATGCAGAACGATTTTGAATGGCTTGTTCTTCACCTTTTGCATTTACAACAGACCCCTCATAGCTCTGCGTTTTGTAATTGTACATATTTTGCCTTCTGGCCGCTTGTTTAAGATCAATCCAGTGGAACTCGTAAAATAATTTACGTGCATCAATTTCTCTTTTCTTAAAAAATCGCTCTGCTTCCGGTACATACATCGAATCAAGGGCTGAAATATAGTCCGGATTATTCCACTCAATTTTTTGCTTCCAGTTCAGACGGGGTGGGTCAACCGGATTTCCTTTCCGGTCTTCAGAAATCATGAATTCAGGGAATTGCTCCGATAGCTTAGTTCTTGCAATTGAATCGCGAACCCACTGAATGAACTGCCGGTATTCGTTGTTGGTAATTTCGGTGTCATCCATCCAAAATGCATCAACTGAAACAGTTTTTGTAGGTGTATTGGATGAAGCAACATCCTGATCGTTTGGACCAAGATTAAATGTTCCTCTGTGAACAAACTGCATTCCGTAAGGAGTTGGTTCAAACCATTTTCCTCTACCTTTAACCCCTGTTAGTTCTCCGTTGCCTGATTTGTTACAACTTATTAAAGTTGCAACGGTCAAAATAACTAACCCAATAGAAAAATGTTTTTTCATATTATAGCTATATATTGCTTCAAATTTTTCATTACAAAAACCTAACACTTTTATACTTTTTACTTCTGTTTTTTCCTAAATCGAAACTGTAACCCAAGTAAAACTCATGCGACCCGTCACCAACAGTTGCTAAGGCAGAGGTCGTTATATCGTAAGCATATCCAATTTTCAGTCCATTTACCATTTCAAATCCTAAAAGGACTCCTACTGCATCCTGTATCCGGTAATTTAAACCGGCCGAATATCTTTTTTTATAAACCAGGTCAACTGTCATATCGGCCTGATAGGAAACCATATCAGTTTTAATTAACACTGAAGGTTGTATTTCAAATAACGGATCAGCCATACTGATATTGTATCCTCCTGACACATAATAATGACGCGCCAAATAGGTACTAGCCAAATCCACAAAAACAATGGAGGCCTGATTCAGATGTGTAACAGAGGCCCCTATATAATAATCGTTTGACTTTAAATAAAATCCCATTCCCAAATCAAACGCCATCTGACTAACATCACCACTAGGTACTATAAGGTCGGCGGTAGCGGGTGCCCATAAATCACCATCAGGAACAATCCAATCACCTGAAAATGCGATGTTATAAAATCCAAACGACGCCCCTATTCCCAAATCCCCCCATGTTGTCTTTCTACGGTATGCATAATCAAGCTTTACCGCAATATTTTTTTGATTTCCCTGATCATCACTCAACACATTAAACCCCACACCGCTTTCAAATCCTAAAAGTTGGTTGGACGCATCAACGCTAAACAACAACGTTTTAGGCGCACCTACAAGACCCACCCATTGATAACGATTTAATATCAAGCCATTTACCACTCCTTCATTTCCTGCAAAACCTGGATTAACTGACAATTGAGTCAACTTATTAAAGGTGAACTGCGGATCTTGCTGAGCAATTGCGGCCAAGATAACTATTATATATAAAAATAAAAAACTAAATATTTTTTTCATATAAGAATGTTGCAACTTGATCGCATCCAAATAACGTAAAAGTAAATAATTTTAATTGATAATCACATTCAAAAAGCAATATTATCTAATGTCACTGAACGAATATAATATTCATTTATTTTGTCTTTTATGCATTTTACGGATATTTTTCCACCAACGGTCAGGAATTTCTCCATGAGAGGCTTTTATGTAATCCTCTTCATCACAAGGGATTAAATACATTTCATTGCTTTTCCTCTCAATATCAGCTATTTCCATCCACCATCTGCCTGATAGCCGGCTCTGAAAAAATCCCAAAGTCATATCCATATCCGACATATCAACAATAAATTGATTGAAATTATCGGAATCGTCTTTTGGATCTTCCGCTTTGCGGTTCACAAATCCGTCAATAAAATGCCATACAATGTGTGACATCAGCTTAGAGGAATTGCCGGAGAGGTCATTTTCAGGAATAAGATTAAAAAATCCTGCAATATTCATCTGATCACTGATTCCGGCATATCTGGACAATTGACAAGCTTCTTCGGAATAAAGTCCGTTGGGTGAAGCAAACCATTGACCCGGAGCATCCTGATAACGTATCACATTCAAATCGAAGCTGAAAATATTGGCATCCCTCATGATGGGTTCAGTGCAGCTCAAATCATAGCGAATCTGACCAAGCCGTTTGATATCCCAGTAAAAATTATTAAACTGATCAATTTCTGTAGCATCCACAAAATAATTTTGATAACCCAGTGCAGTATAGGAATATAAATTTTTCTGCTTCTCAAAGATCAAATTCAGATAGTTTTCTGAATTGACGGTTTTTACACCTTTGCGGAAATCAAATTTAGGATCTACAGTCACCAGATTAAACAGCCGGCCATCAAATGCCTTGGTGATTCCGAAAGTTAAATCCTGACTTCCCCCTAATACAATGAGCGTTTGATTATTCTCAATAAAATAATCACAAATATCACGCAGTGCAAAGTAGGAATCATTGACATTTCGTCCGATTTTCAGATTGCCAAGGTCAAGAATTTTAACCCTGGGTCCGATCCGGTTCAGATTATATAAATGCTTTCTGATTTGGTCAGGGGCTTTTCCAGCCCCGGCAGTCAGGGCATTCCGGTCCTCTTCAACGCCTATAATAATTAATTCCGCCTTTTCGAGCTTGAGTTTCTCTGAATTTTTTTGAAGAAGAGCCCCTAATGAAAGTTTATTATTGGCCCATTCGGCCAATTCAAACTTCTCGAAATCAACAGCATTAAAATATTGCAACAAGTCCATCTAAAAAATATTTTACCAGCCCTAAATGTACGCTTTTAAACAAAACGTTCAATCAGTAAAATGCATATACAATACTATTTATTTTTTACGACCTTTTTTTGCTGCTGGCTCCTTCTCTATCAGCTTCATAGCATCATCAAAAGTCAACTTTGCAGCATCAGTTGCTTTAGGAATTTTGTAATTATTCTTCTTAAACGAGATATACGGACCCCATCTTCCATTCAGAATTCTGATTTCCGGATTCTCATCAAATATTTTAATAACCGCATTTCTGTCTTTCTCTCGTTTGGCTTCAATCAAAACTATCGCACGCTCCAGTTCGACAGTATAGGGATCGTCCACATCTTTTTCAAGAGAAACAAAAATACTGTTGTGTCTTACATAGGGACCAAACCGACCAATGGCTACAGTCACCGCTTTGCCTTCATAATCGCCAAGTGTTCGTGGCAACTTAAAAAGTTCAAGCGCTTCTTCAACAGTGATGGTTTCAAGGTGCTGTTCAGCTCTGAGGCTCGCAAACTGAGGTTTTTCACCTCCTTCAACCACCTCACCCAACTGAGCTACAGGACCAAAACGACCGATCCTAACTGACAATTCTTTCCCCGAGGTTGGATCAACACCCAATGACCTGACTCCATTGGCACGCTCTGCTTCGTTTAAAGCGCCTTCAACTGTCGCATGGAACGGGTCGTAAAAACTACGGATCATATCATTCCAAACCAATGCCCCTTCAGCTATTTCATCGAATTCCAATTCAACTTTGGCAGTGAAATTATAATCCATGATCAATTCAAAATACTTGATCAGGAAATCGGTAACTACCATACCAATATCGGTAGGGAATAACTTTGACTTTTCGGCCCCTGTATTTTCGGTTTTATTTTTCTCTGCAATTTTTTGACCCGATAATATAAGTTCTGTAAATGGACGCTCTACTCCGACCCGATCTTCTTTCACTACATAACCCCGATTCTGTACAGTAGTAATAATAGGTGCATAAGTCGAAGGCCTTCCAATGCCTTGTTCCTCAAGCTTTTTAACCAGGCTGGCCTCTGTATAGCGTGGAGGCTTTAAGGTAAACTTTTCGGTGGCATGAATTTTTTCTGTATGAAGTATTTGTTTAACCGTCAATGGTGGCAATAACCCTTTGGTTCCGCCATTTTGCTCCTCGTCGTCAAATGATTCCATATACACTTTCAGAAAACCATCAAAGATCAATACTTCACCCGAAGCCATAAACTTTTCAGGTACCGATGATATATCGATCGTAACAGTTGTCTTTTCAAGCTCGGCTTCTGCCATTTGTGAAGCAATTGTGCGCTTCCAAATCAGGTCATATAATTTTTTCTCCTGACTGGTGCCTGCAATTTCCTCCTGATCGAGATAGGCCGGACGAATGGCCTCATGAGCTTCCTGAGCGCCTTTTGATTTATTTTTGTATTGTCGGAATTGGTGATACTTTTCACCCATGCTGCTGATAATCTTTTGCTTGGCAGTATTAATTGCCAAGCCGGAAAGCGTTACTGAGTCAGTACGCATGTAGGTAATTTTACCCGATTCATATAATTTCTGAGCCACGCTCATGGTTTGTGAAACAGAGAATCCAAGCTTCCGGCTTGCCTCCTGTTGAAGGGTGGAAGTAATAAATGGCGGTGCAGGAGATCTTCTACCCGGCTTTTTTACTACGTCACTGATCTGAAATTCAGCGTTTTTACACTTTTCCAAAAAGGCATATGCTTCAGCCTTTGTGTCAAAGCGTTTGCTGAGTTCAGCTTTGAGTTCCGAAATTTTACCATCACTTTCAGGAACCAGAAAATTAGTCGAAACCCTATAAGAAGAGGTAGATATAAAATTGATAATCTCGCGTTCGCGTTCAACAATAAACCTAACTGCCACTGATTGAACCCTCCCGGCGGACAGAGAAGGTTTGACTTTTTTCCACAAGACGGGTGAAACTTCAAAACCTACAATCCTATCCAGTACCCGTCGTGCTTGCTGGGCATTTACCAGATTGAGGTCGAGTGGACGTGGATTTTGAACCGCTTTCAAAATGGCTTCCTTGGTAATTTCATGAAACACAATTCGTTTGGTGTTTTTAGGATCAAGGGCCAGAGTTTCCATCAAGTGCCATGAAATTGCTTCACCTTCACGGTCCTCGTCAGATGCCAGCCATATCGTTTTCGATTCTTTCGCCAATTTCTTGAGTTCTGCCACCAACTTCTTCTTGTCAGGAGAGATTTCATATTTTGGGGTGAAATTATTTTGAATATCAATTCCAAAATCTTTTTTCTCTAAATCTCTGATGTGCCCCATACTGGAGGTGACAAAGAAATCTTTTCCCAAAAATTTCTCAATCGTTTTTGCTTTGGCAGGGGACTCAACTATAACCAGGTTTTCGTGCATAAGTCGAACTATTAATCTTACTAGTTTCAAAATTTTGTGCAAATTAAAGAAAAGGAAACGCTAAGATCAAATTAAAATACAATAAAAATTTAATCATATTGATTTGATAATGATTAATTTATTAAAAATGAGTACTTTTGACCAAGGATATTTAACCTCCAAACCGAGTCCACCAACGCTCTTAAACAGGTACAGTGGACATTGAATTAAATTACTGTATTTCTAGCATTTAACCCACCTCAGGATCAAAATTAAGTTCTGATTTGAAAGCCAACTTTCAATTCAAATTTAGGTACTTTTTTAACAGTAAATTTCAAAGAAATGAAATTTACTTTGGATTGATTATCTTTGCCCGTCAAAACCAATTCATTTTTGGATGGAAAGAGATATTACAGTATATAAAAAGTATATCAGGATTTTCTGGTATGTATATGGGCTGGGTGTTGTAGCTGTTTTTGGGTTGTTCTTCATGATTGCTGAAGGATGGCTTGGGTTTATGCCAACATTTGAAGATCTCGAAAATCCTGAAAGCCTTCTGGCCTCAGAGGTGGTTTCAGCAGACAATGTGGATCTGGGAAAATATTTCTACAAAGAAAACAGAAGTTTTGTCAAGTATGAAGAATTTAGTCCCGATTTGCTTCATGCACTGGTAGCTACCGAAGATGTGAGGTTTTTCGAGCATTCAGGAATTGATATCCGCGGTTTGTTCAGGGTTGTAAAAGGAATTCTGACTGGCGACACCAACTCGGGAGGAGGAAGTACCATCAGTCAGCAATTGGCAAAGATGCTTTTCCCTCGCGACAATCTGGACAATAAACTGAGACTGATCGTTCGAAAATTTAAAGAATGGGTCATTGCTGTTAAGATCGAAAAAAGCTATACCAAAGAGGAAATTCTCACGATGTACCTCAATAAATATGACTTTCTGAACCTGGCAGTAGGTATTAAAACGGCCTCCGCTGTTTATTTTAACACCACTCCTCCTTCACTTAAGCTTGAACAGGCCGCAATGCTTGTGGGAATGGCCAAAAATTCATCGCTCTTCAATCCTATACGCCGGCCTGAATTGGTGATTAAGCGTCGGAATGTGGTATTGTCACAAATGGAAAAATATGGGTATATTTCAAAAGATGTTTGTAAGTCAGCACAGGCAAAATCACTGGAGCTTGATTACCACAAAGTAGATTTTAAAACCGGACCGGCACCTTATTTCAGGGAGTACCTTCGCGCAACAATGAATGAAAGTAAGCCAAACCGATCGAACTACAAGGCCTGGCAAAATCAGAAATTTAAAGAAGATTCAGTTCAATGGGAAACCAATCCATTGTTTGGTTGGTGCAATAAAAATAAAAAGGCCGATGGCACATCCTATAATTTATACCGTGATGGAATACATATTATTACAACCATCGACTCACGCATGCAACGATATGCTGAAGAAGCAGTTAATACCCATTTGAAAAATAATTTGCAGCCTGCCTTCACGAAGCATCTACGTGGATTGAAGAACCGTCCATTTTCCAACGATTTGTCCAATGATGAGGTGGATAAAATCATGGATCAATCTATCAAACAGACTGTTCGTTACAGGGTTGCAAGGCAAAGTGGAAAGTCGTGGGATGAAATCAGGAACTTATTTAACACCCCGGTTGAAATGACTGTGTTCTCTTTTAAAGGTGACAGGGACACGACGATGACACCGCTTGATTCTATAAAATATTGTTTGAGTATTCTCCGTTCTTCGTTTATGTCCATGGAATTGAAAACAGGCCATGTAAAAGCTTATGTTGGCGGACCTGACTATTCTCATTTCATGTACGATATGGTTAAAGACGGCAAGAGGCAGGTAGGATCTACGGTTAAACCATTTTTATATACCCTGGCCATGCAGAATGGTCTTTCACCATGCAGCAAGGTTCCCAATGTTAAACAGCAGTTTATCTTGTCCGATGGACGTATTTGGGAAGCAAAAAATTCCAACCCGACCAAATTTGATGACAAGATGGTGACCCTGAAATGGGGTCTGGCCCATTCTGTCAACCAGGTTTCAGCCTGGGTGATGAAGCAATACAACCCGCAGTCGGTGGCTGATGTGATGAAAAAAATGGGCGTTTACAGTCCCATTGATCCCGTTCCATCCATGTTTCTCGGCACCTCCGATGTAACACTTTACGAAATGGTGGGCGCCTACGGGACCTTCGCCAATAAAGGTGTTTTTACCCAACCTATTTTTGTAACTCGCATTGAAGACCGGCATGGAAATGTAATATCCTCATTTCTACCCGACAAACACGATGCCATTGATGAACAAACGGCCTACCTGATGATTGAACTGATGCGTGGAGTGGTGGATGCAGGTTCTGGAGGACGGCTGCGCTGGAACCAGCAATATGGAGGGTTCAAAGGCCCCATTGCAGCAAAAACAGGTACCACTCAAAATCAGTCAGATGGCTGGTTTATTGGAATCACACCCGAATTGGTCAATGGCTCATGGACCGGCGCAGAATTGAGAAGTATCCATTTTGCAGACTTGCAGCAAGGGCAAGGCGCAAGCATGGCCTTACCCATCTGGGGCTACTTTATGCGTAAAGTCTATGCTGACACCAGCCTACCCTACCGTGATCAATCCCAATTTGTGAGGCCTGCCAACTTTTCAGTGAACACCAACTGCGATGATCCTGAAAGTATCGAACAGAGCCTCGATACTTCCGAAGATTTCTTTTAGCAGGAAGAAGTGCGGAGTGCCTGAAGTACTTAAAGTGCCTAAAGTTTAAGACATCATTAGTTCATTAAGCACTCCGGATTTTTGGCACTTCACATTAATTCAATTTCTACTTTCAATTTGTTTGATCCCCAAAACCTAATTTTAAATCTATTGACATGATATTGGTATCGTGTCAACATTGAAATGACGTACCATCAGGTAAAGTATCATCCCAGGAGGAAAGCCAATTTAATAGCCACAACAATGAAGGTGCGTCGTTGCAAGGCAATCCCTGCATGAGTTTGCAACAATACAAAACTCACACGAAAGTAGTAAATTCCCTTTTACTGATTCCTGATGCCTTGATTTCTTCAATATAGTCTCTGTATATTTGGGAACGTAGTGCTCAATACTAAGTCAATACCAATTCAATACTAATTCAATACCAATTCCAGCGTTAATAGGGTGTTAATAGGTTGTAAGTAGGTTGTAAGTAGGTTGTAAATAGGTTAGATTATCCTATTTATAACCTACTTACAACCTACTGTGAACCTGTTTACTATTGAATTGGTATTGAATTGGTATTGAATTGGTATTGAGTTCGTATTGAATTAATATGGACTCCGTATAGAGTTAATATTGAGTGGGTATGTACCATTATATTATAGAAGTTATCCCTAAAGACAGGATCGATATATTACCCTTGACACGACATTGGTGCAGAAGGATTAAATGAAAGTAGGTATTCCTATTTTAGATGAGGCAAACGGGCAAAAAAAAATCCCGCTGTTGGCGGGATTCAATATCTATTGAATAAGTATCGGTTATTTTACTTTCGATTTTGAATGATGATTTTATTTAACCTGATTCCCAATTTTCACCAGGATTGACTGTTCAATTTCTTAGACGGACTCAGGAGTTAAATG
>Ga0209123_1001266_pt1 | contig 25857 bp, 18 predicted proteins | sample BarGraIncu00431A_FD_184500 | JGI IMG/M metagenome (GOLD analysis project Ga0209123, IMG submission 184500) | Arctic peat soil microbial communities from Barrow, Alaska, USA - Barrow Graham LP Incubations 004-31A (SPAdes) (version 2) | ecosystem: Environmental > Terrestrial > Soil > Wetlands >...
AAGCCCAAAAAGCTCTGGACCGACAACCCGGACGGGGAGAGCCTGGTGTACCGCACGCTTCCCAACGAATGGGAGGAGGCCCGCCTGGTCTGCCGGGAAACCGAGCGCTACCTGGAGGAGGGGGGGGATCTCTCCGGCGTCGCGGTCTTCTACCGCACCAACGCGCAGTCGCGGGTGGTGGAGGACGCCATGGTCGCGGCAGGGGTCCCCTACCACATGGTGGGCGGGGTCCGCTTCTACGCGAGGCTCGAGGTGAAGGACATCCTCGCCTACCTGAAGGTGCTGGATAACCCGGCTGACGACGTGGCGCTAAAGCGGATCATCAATACGCCGCCGCGCGGCATCGGGCACGCCACGGTGCAGCGCATCACGGATCTGGCTGCCGAGAAGGGGGTGCCCTTTTATCATGCCCTGCTGGAGGCTTCGGACGGCAAGCTGCTGGCTACCGGCGCGCGTGGCAAGGTGACCGCCTTTGTCGGAGAGCTGCGCCGCTATCGCGCCCTCGCCGACACGCTTCCGCTGGGTGAACTGGCCGCTGCCGTCATGCAGGATTCCGGTTACCTGGCCAGGCTCAAGGAGGCCGGGAGCGAGGAGGCGCAGGACCGTCTCGGGAACCTCCAGGAGCTGGTGACCGCGATGCAGTCTTTTGAAAAGGGTGAGGGGGACCGGGGGCTCGCCTCCTTCCTGGAGCAGGTCGCGCTGGTTTCCGACCTGGAGCAGGAGGGGGATAAAAGGAAGTCCTCGGTGACGCTCATGACGCTGCACTCTGCCAAGGGATTGGAGTTTCCCGTCGTTTTCATGATAGGGATGGAGGAGCGGCTCTTTCCGCATGTGCGCGCGCTGGAAGACCCGGTCCAGATGGAGGAGGAGCGCAGGCTTTGTTACGTCGGAATGACCCGGGCCAAAGAGCGTCTCTTTCTCCTCAACGTGCGGCGGCGCCACATCTTCGGCCAAGAGCAGATGAACCCGCCGGCGCGCTTCATTCGCGACGTGCCGGCGGAGCTCATCGACAGCGGCGACCTCTTCCCGCAGCCGGAAGTAAGCAGCGCGACTGCGATTCCGGGCGCTGCCAGCACCGGGCACAACCTGGCGTCGCTCTTTGAGCACGAGATGGAGCCCGAGCCCGACTTCGGCAACGAGGTGCGCATGGTGCAGGAGGACCAGGGCGACGGCGTGCACCTCGGTATGCGGGTGCGCCACGCTCAGTTCGGCTCGGGAATCATCAGGAAGATCGAGGGGGTAGGGGACAACCAGAAAGTGATCATCCAGTTTGGCATCGGTTACAAGAAACTGCTGGTGCGCTTTGCCGGACTTGAGAGGGACTGAAAAGAGAGTATAGTTTTTCATCGTTGAGTTGTTGAGTTGTTGAGTTGTTGACAAGCCACCCTCTTCTTTAAGGGGAAGGCCTGAAATCCCTGCAGTCCTTGAAGTCCTTGAAGTCCTTGAAGTCCTTGAATGTGCAAACAAAGCCAATTTTTGCAATATCTGCTGAAAAGGTTTGTGCGGATGTTTTCTAAAAAAAGGGGCCGAGGCCTCTTTTTTTGTGTCTGGGAGACGTCTGCCGCCTATTTCTGTTTAATCAGGAGAAATCGTGGAAAAACCTGTTGTTGCCGTAACCATGGGGGACCCAAGCGGAATCGGGCCCGAGATCATCGCGGCGGCCCTGGCCGACCCGGCCGTCACCTCGCTCTGTTGCCCACTGGTCCTCGGGGACCGCGGCGCGCTGGAACGCGCACTGGCGCTCACCGGCCTACCGCTTACTATCGAAACCGCCCCCGAATCCGGTCCGCTCCACCCCAAGCCAGGCGTGCTCTACCTGCGTGAACTCTCCCGGCTCTCGCCTTGCGAGATGGAGTTCGCTCAGCCGAGTGCGGCCGGGGGGGATGCCTCGTTTCGCTACATCTGTGAGGCCGCGCGCCTCTGCCTGAGCGGCGCGGTCCAGGCCATGGCAACCGCACCCATCAACAAGGAGTCGCTGAACCGCGCCGGCCACGCCTATCCCGGCCACACGGAGCTGCTGGCGGAACTGACCGGCACGGACCAGGTCGTCATGATGCTCGCAGGGGAGCGCCTGCGGGTGACGCTGGTGACCATTCATGAGGCGCTCTCCCGGGTCCCCTCCCTGATCACCCAGCAGCGGGTCCTCGACACGGTCCGGATCACCAACCAGGCGCTGGAGCGCTATTTCTGTCCCGCTCCGCGCCTCGCCGTGCTCGCGCTCAACCCGCACTGCGGCGAGGGGGGACTCTTCGGCAGCGAGGAGCGCGAGATCATCGCGCCGGCGGTCGCCGCGGCACGCGCCGCCGGCATCGACGCGGTGGGGCCGCTTTCCGCCGACACCCTGTTCCACTTTGCGGCAGGGTACGACGCGGTCGTCTGCATGTACCACGACCAGGGGCTGATCCCCCTGAAACTGCTGCACTTCGACGACGGCGTGAACGTCACCCTGGGGCTTCCCATCATACGGACCTCGGTGGATCACGGCACCGCCTACGACCTGGCGGGCACCGGTAGGGCCTCGGCCGAGAGCATGAAGGCCGCCCTCGTCATGGCCGCCCGGATGGCTGCAACCGGCGCCGAACCGAGCCTTCAGGCCGGCAGCCGCAATGGGGGCGAGGCATGAAAAAGTACCTCAAGTGGGCCGGTATCGCATTTCTCATCTACCTGGTCTACGTCGTCAACTCCCTGTACCAAATGCCGCCGGTTTCCGAGCTGCGGGACCGCAACCTGAACCTCTCCATCCAGGTCAAGGACTGGCACGGCGACTACCACCCCTTTCAGGTCGGCCCGGAAAACCGCGACTGGACCCCCTCGGCAAGCATTCCCCCCGAGATGAAATGGGCGGTCATTCTCGCCGAGGATGCCAGCTTCTACAAGCACGAGGGGATCGACGTCAAGGCGATCAAGAACGCCATCAAGTACGACCTGGAGAAGAAGAGCCTGGCCCGGGGCGCCTCCACCATCACCCAGCAGGTGGCGAAGAACCTGTTCCTCTCCCGGGAAAAGACCCTCACCCGGAAGGTGAAGGAGCTTTACCTCGCCAAAAGAATGGAGCAGGAGCTCTCCAAGGGGAGAATCATCGAGCTTTACCTGAACGTGATCGAGCTCGGTCCCATGGTGTACGGCATCGGGCATGGCGCCCGCTACTACTTCGGCAAGGACGCCTCCCGGCTTTCGCCGCGCGAATGTGCCTTTCTGGCCGCCATGCTTCCGGGCCCGCGGCTCGCCTACAACCCTTACAAGAACCTGGGGCGCGTGCTGCAGCGCTCCAACATGATTCTGAAGCTTTTGGCCAATAAGGGGGTGCTCTCCCAGGCCGAATACCGGGTGGCACTCGCTGAGAGCCCGAACGTCGGAAGAATGCAAAAGAAGGTCGACGAAAGTATCAAGAAGGTGGAGGTCATGGCGAACCTCTCTTCGGCGCGCATGGCGCAGCCGCCTGAAGCGGGCGAAAAAGAGCAGGTCCAGCCGGGGGGCGGGGAGCCGGGTCAGCCCGGAACGGCGCCGGCAGCGGCGCCTCAGCTAGAGCCGGCCGCCCCGGCAGAGAGCCCCGCTCCCGGGGGCGCCGCCGCGCCGGGGAGCAATCCGCCTGCGGCGAATAACCCTTAGTTATTGTTAAGAAAACTCTCCCTTAAGTTTACCGGTCCATGTGCCGAAGCATAGATTGACACATAATCCGGCATTTTCGGGAGAGTACATATATGGAAACAACAACTTCAGGGCTGGTCATCGTAGTGGACGATGATCCGTACGTTTTGGAGAGCGTGGCGATGCTCCTCACGGTGAGCGGTTTCGAGGTCCATCCGTTCTCCAACGGCTTCGACGCACTCGCCGAGTTGCGGCACTCCCCACCCGACGTGGTGCTTACCGACGTCAACATGCCGCACATAACCGGGATAGAGCTCCTGGAGAAGATCCACGAGGCCGACCGGGACATACCGGTCATCCTGATGACCGCCTACGCCGAGTTGGAGATGGCGGTCTCCGCCATTAAGAAGGGCGCCTTCGACTTCATCATCAAGCCGTTCAAACCGCCCTACCTGATTCATTCCGTCGAGAAAGGGATCAACTACAAGCGGTTGGTCCTCATCGAAAAGAACTACAAGATCGAGTTGGAGCGCACCGTCGAGCTGCGCACCCGGGAGCTTGGCGACGCGCTGATACAGATGCGCTCCATGAGCCGGGAAACCATCGAGAGGCTGACCGCCGCGGCGGAGCTTCGGGACGAGGACACCGGCAAGCACATCGCGCGCATCGGCCTCTACGCCCGACGGCTCTCCGAGGAGATGCAGATGCCGGACGAGTTCGTGGAGACCATCGCAATCGCCGCCGCCATGCACGACGTCGGTAAGATCGGGATCCCCGACGCCATCCTGCTGAAGGCGGGGCCGCTGACGGCGGAAGAGTTCAACACCATGAAAAGCCATACCGTCATCGGCGGCAGGATTCTCACCGGTTCCGACCACAAAGTGCTGCAGTTCGCGGCATCCATAGCACTCACCCACCACGAGCGCTGGGACGGGGGCGGCTACCCGCACGGCCTGAAAGGGGCGGAGACCCCCCTGGAAGGGCGCATCGTCATGCTGGCGGACCAGTATGACGCGCTCAGGAGCAAGCGGGTCTACAAGCCGGCCCTGGACCATGACGTGACCGTCGACATCATCACTCGCGGGGACGGCCGCACCATGCCGGGGCACTTCGACCCCTACATACTCCACACCTTTCTCAATGCGGCGAAGGATTTCGAGGAAATCTTCGCTTCGCAGCAGGACGAGCAGGCGAGCTAAAGCGCCAGGTGAAACTATGCATACTTTGATGTCAAAAATAACCGGCAGCGCAGGGAACGGCCGTGCCGCGAGTTGGGAGGAGCAATGCTGAGGTCTGGTCTTGCCAGGCGATTGGCGCTCGCGCTGTCGCTGCTGCTGGCGGTTCCCCTTGCAGGAGTGGGGTGCCTCGGCTCCCTTTTGGGAAGCTTCCCGCAGGGAGAGGCCCACTTCGGCCTAGCGGGGGGGCGCCTTTTCGGGGCGGTGCTGGCCCTCGCCTGGGCTGCGTCGCTGCCGCTCGTCTGGTGGCTGGTGGCCCGCTGCACAGCCCCCATCGACACCTTGCTTCAGGAGCTGCGCGCCGGGGGAGCGGCCAACGGAGTGCCTCCCGAGCCCCCGGTCGGCGACGGACTCGCGGCCCTGGCAGGCTGCTGCCGCGCTAGGCTGGCGGAGCTTCGGGAACTGCGCGCAGCGCACCACCTGCTGCGGGTGATCCTGGACGCCATCCCCACCCCGATCTTCTACCAGGACCTTTCCGGCAACTACCTCGGCGTCAACTGCGCCTTCGAAGCGTACCTGGGGCGCGAGCGCTCGCAGATCATCGGCAAAGGCGTTTTGCAAACCTCCCCCCCCGGGCTAGCCTCGGTCTCTTTCGAGACGGACCAGGAACTGCTCTCCCGGGGTGGAGAACAGTGTTACGAGAGCCAGATGCTACACGCTGACGGCTTCACGCACGATGTCATTTTCTACAAGGCGGTGTATGGCCGGGCCGGTGAGCCGGAGGGGATAGTCGGTACGTTCCTCGACATCACCGAGCGCAAGCGGATGGAGACCCTCCTGGAGGAACAGAAGGAGTTTTCCGAAAACCTGGTGCAGAACCTGGCGGTTCCAGCCTTCGTTCTGAACGCACGCCACGAGGTGATCATCTGGAACCGGGCCTGCGAGGAGCTTTCCGGGATACCTGCGGAGGCGGTGCTGGGAACCCGTCGCCAATGGTCGGCATTTTACACCGAGCCCCACCCTACCCAGGCCGATCTGGTCCTCGACGGCGATTACCGCGAGGCCGACAACCGTTACAACCCGCTTTGGTACCGCTCGGCGCTGCTTCCCGGCGGGGTGCACGGTGAGGGGTGGTGCCGCAACCTGCAGGGGCTGGACGGCTATCTCATGTTCAGCTCAGCTCCGGTCCATAACCGCGCCGGAGAAGTGGTCGCGGCGATCGAGACGGTCGAGGACATCACCCGGAGAAAGCTCTCTGAGGACCAACTGCGCACGCTCTCCTGCGCGGTGGAGCAGAGCCCGAGCATCGTCGTCATCACCGACACGGCCGGCACCATAGAGTATGTGAACCGGAAGTTCGTCGAGGTGACCGGTTACTCGAGCGAAGAGGCGGTGGGGAGTAACCCGAGCCTGCTCAAGTCAGGGGCGACGCCGGACGAGTTGTACGGCGAGCTCTGGCGCTCCGTCAGCGCGGGCAAGGAGTGGCGCGGCGAGTTCCAGAACCGCAAGAAGGGGGGCGAGCTTTACTCCGAGTTTGCCGTCATCTCCCCGGTGCAGGACGTGCGCGGGGTCATCACCCACTATATCGCGCTGAAGGAAGACGTAACCGAACGGCGCGCCATGGAGAACGCCCTGCGGCATGCCCAGAAGATGGAGTCGCTGGGAACCCTTACCGGCGGGGTGGCCCACGATTTCAATAACATCCTCACCGCAATTATTGGCTACGCCAACCTGATCCAGATGAAGACCCCGCCCGCCGACCCCTGCTCGCGCTTTGCCGGACAGGTGGTGGCATCCGCGGAAAAGGCGGCGGTCCTCACCCGGGGGCTACTTGCCTACAGCAAGAACCAGGCGATGAACTCCTCTTACCTCAACCTGAATGAAATCGTCGAGCGGGTGGACAGGCTTTTGAGCCGGGTGCTCGGGGAGGGGATCGCCTTCTCCACGCAGTTGCACGGGGAGCCGCTGCGGCTCTTCGCGGACAGCGGGCACCTGGAGCAGATGCTGATGAACCTGGCCGTGAACGCCCGGGACGCCATGCCCGGAGGGGGGACCCTGCAGATCCGCACCGATGCCTTTACCATGGAGGAAGATTTCCTGAAGCACAAGGGGTTCGGCGCCCTGGGGCAATTTGCCCGGGTGAGCGTCACCGACAATGGCGTGGGGCTGGACCAGGCGACCAGGGAAAGGATTTTTGAGCCGTTTTTCACCACGCACGGGGTGGGAGGCGGACCGGGGCTCGGGCTCTCCATCGTGCACGGCATCGTGGAACAGCACAAAGGGTACATCGAGGTGGAGAGCGCGCCGGGACAGGGAAGCCGGTTTCTGGTCTATCTCCCTCTGGTGCTCCCGATGCCGAAGCTTCCCCAGGCGGTGCGGCGCCCGGGAAGCGGGGGCGAGACGGTGCTTTTGGTCGAGGACAATCCGGAGGTGCGTGACATCGTCGGGGAGGTGTTGCGGGGAGAGCGCTATCAGGTGCTGGAGGCTGCGGACTCGGATGAGGGGATGCGCATTTTCTCCGGGCACGGCTCCAAGATAAGCCTATTGCTGGTGGACGTCGTCATGCCGGGGAGGGGCGGCCTGGAACTGTATCGCGAGATCAGGACGCTCAACTCGGCGGTGCGGGTACTCTTCATGAGCGGCTATCCGGAGGAGCACATCCGCGCTCGTGGGGTGCTGGCAAGCGATCTGGCCTTCATCTCGAAGCCGCTGGCCCCGGCCGAACTGCTGCGCCGGGTCAGGGGCATCCTGGACGCCTGAAACTCGGGGTGGGCTTCTCCACCAAACTGGTTAAATCTTAAACGGGCTCATCGGTCGGATCCGACCGATCCGACCGATGAGCCCACAAAGCCGGGAGCCAGGGGCGCTAGAGCCTGAGCGCTTCCACGGCGGCCTCGTCGAGGCTGTGCACGGTCGTCAGCATGCTCTCCTGGCCGTCGACCCACAGGCTCATCTCGGCCTCCTCTCCCGCTGGCGCCTTAGTGTAGCGCAGCAGCACCTGACTCGCCAGCCTCAGCAACTCGTCGGAACTCTCTCCCAAAAGCGCGGCCAGCGGGCTCGGTCCGCCGCTCCAGCGCAGGGTCGCCTCTCCAGCCTGGACCGCCTGCTCCAAAAGACCGTTCTCCGCGTCGTTTCTCCCGAGGATCACCTTGGTGCGCTCGCCGATCCTGAAGTGCCTCCCCAGCTTCAACATCCTGAAGTCCCGTAGATTCAAATCCTGCGAGTGGTCGAAGACGTCGCGCACCTTTCCCACGAAGGAAGGGTCGGTCAAAAGGCACCCCCCCGCCGGACAGGGGTAGTTCTTCACGTCAAGCTCCGCCGCCAGTTCGAACTGCTCCTTGCGGGAGCGCCCCTGGATAGAAAGGAGCTTTTCCCGGTCCACCCACCCCTCGATCTCCGGAACCGTCGGCTTGAAATGCTTCGCCGAGAGCGGGCGCAGCAAAAGCCCTTCCAGGCCACTTTCCTTCTCGATGACGCGCAGGGTGTCGCGACGCTGGCTCATGGGGCGCTGTCCCAGCACTTCGCCGGTGAAGACAAAGTCGGCACCAATCTCCAGCATGTACTCCTTCGCTTTTTGCAAAAGGTAGATGCGGCAGTCAATGCAGGGGTTCATCCCTTTGCCGTAGCCGTGCTTCGGGTTCTTGAGAATCTCCAGATACTCGACACCCTTGTTCATGACCTTGATCGGGACGTTGAATTCATTGGCCACCCGGACCGCCTCGGACTTGCAGCCGGAGTTTTTGCCGGTGCAGGTGCAAAAGGGCGAGGTGAAGTTGAGCGCCTCCACGGCTATTCCCTGGTCGAGCATGACCTTGACGGCCAGGGTGGAATCGAGTCCCCCTGATAAAAGGGCGATCGCTTTTCGTTGCATGTTGTTCTCCTGTGGGGTCTGATACTTTTCACCGGCAATTGATTTGGGGCAATCGACAAGGAAAATAGTACGGATTAGTTCGGGGTAAAACGTGAGACGTCCCCAATTGGCAATTGAGGACGCCGGTAACGTTTGAGATAATCGATTGATTGTCTTTGCAGCGGATAGCCAACCTATTAGTTAATTGTCCTTTGAGTGGGTCAAAGTACCACGAAGAGGCAATCAAAGTAAAGGTTGTCGGTGGGCGGTTTTTCGGGTACATTTCCCTGTGCCGGCCGTCTGCACTACCTGGAGGTGACGTTATGAACGAGCTTGTCAAAGAGGGTTCCATCGGGGCGGTCCTCTTTAAATCGCAAATAATCACGGAACAGGAACTGAGGGCGGCCCTCGAGGCGCAGAAGGTTTCGGGCTGCCGCGTTGGCGAGGCCCTGGTGCGCCTGGGCGCGGTCACCCAGGAGGACATCGACTGGGCGCTCGCTAACCAGCTGAACATCCCCTACGTCCGGCTCAAGAAGGAAAACATCGACTCCGCGGCGGTCGCCAGGGTCCCGGGGACACTGGCCCGGCGCTTTCAGCTTTTCCCGGTCTTTCTCTCGGCAAACGAGCTCTCGGTCGCCATGGCCGACCCGTTGAACCAGGAAGCGATCGACACCCTGGCCCGGGTGACCGGCTGCCAGGTCACCATCTCGGTCGGCCTGCAGCGCGAGATCCGGGAGATGCAGGAGCTTTCCTACGGTCCGGACCAGGGTCTGGAGGAGCTTGGTTTCACTTCGGCGCTCTTCTCTGCCAAGGCTCTGGAAGCGATCAACGCCGACCTCTCCGGCGGAAGTCTTCTGAACCATCTGCTTTTGCGCATCGTACAGCAAAAGTACGCGAGCCTTTCGCTGCAGCCCCTGGGCGATGAGGTCTCGATTTTGGCACGCGCCGGCGGGCAGGCGGTCGAGATCGGGCGCCTGCTGACGGCTCATTACGGGAAATTGACCGAGCGGGTCAGAAAGCTTGCCAAACTCGGTGCCGCCGCCGGGCTTTCCAGCTGCGGCGTCCTCACCTTCCTTTGGCAGGGGAAGCGGATCCCCTTCCAGGCCTTCCTGCTCGGCGGCGAGGGTGGCGAATACCTGACCCTGAAGATCAAAATTTCCGCCCCGCAGCTGGCTGCGCTCTCCGACCTGCCGCTTTCCCCCTCCAAGGCCGAGGACCTCAAGGCACTCACCGATGCACGCGAGGGGCTGGTCCTGATCGCGCTGCGCGATGGCGAGGAAAGATCCCGCCTCATCGACCTTTTCCTGGACGACTGCCCCACCTCCGGCAAGTCGGTGCTTCTGATCGGCGAGCGCATCGGCCGCGGCAGGAACCGCTTTCCCCGGATCCCGACCGGCTGGGAGGGGGGGGACGCCACTGCATCGACGGTTGCCGCGGCGCTGGAACACGACCCCGACCAGTTGGTGATCGAGGACGTGACCGAGGTGGAGTCCTTCATCGCGGCGAGTAAGGCCGTCATGCGCGGCAAACTGGTCGTGGCTGGCCTAGCGCACGGCTCCACCCGTGCCGTATTGAAGCAGCTCCTTTACCTGCACCAGAAAAATTTCCTGATCCCGAGCCAGCTCAAGGGGATGGTCTCCTGCAAGGCGGTGCTGATGCTCTGCCCGGCCTGCAAGGAGCGCTACCTCCCCTCGGTCGAGGAACTGGCGGCCCTTAGGCTCCCGACCCACCAGAGGGAGTATTTCCGGCCCAAGGGGTGCCCGGAGTGCGACCACACCGGCTACAGCGGCAGGCGCTACCTGGCGGACGTGATTCGCTTCGACCAGGAACTCCTGGAAGCGTTTGACACCATCAGGAAGAGTGCCGAGATTATCAGCTTCATGAAGGACAACGGTTACCGCGGCATCACCGAAGAGGGGGCGCAGCTCCTGGAGCGCGGCGAGATCTCACCGGGCGAGTTCGTAGCCTCCATACTACTGTGACGGAGAACAAAAATGGCACGAATTGATGCACTGTTCAAGCTGATGAGCGACCGGGGTGCTTCGGACCTGCACCTCTCCACCGGCGCCCCGCCGATCTTCCGGCTGCGCGGCGAAATGGAGCGGCAGAACTTCAAGGTACTCGCGCATGACGAGCTGAAATCAATATTGTTCGAGATCCTGACCGAAAAGCAGCGCGAGATGTTCGACACGTCGCACGACCTCGACTTCGCCTACACCGTCCCCGGGCTGGCCCGATTCCGCGGAAACCTGATGCTGCAGCACCGGGGGATCGCGGCGGTGTTCCGGATCATCCCGAGCAAGATCCTTTCGGCGGACGACCTGGGGCTTCCCGAGGGGGTGCGAGCCCTCACCCGTCTCAGAAAGGGGCTGGTACTGGTGACCGGCCCGACCGGAAGCGGCAAGTCGACGACCCTCGCCGCCATGATCGACCTCATTAACTCCACCCGCAACGAGCATATCCTGACCTTGGAGGACCCGCTCGAGTTCATCCACGAGAACAAGATGTCGCTCTTTAACCAGCGCCAGATCGGCGAGCACTCCGACAGCTTCTCGACCGCCCTGCGCGCCGCCCTGCGCGAGGACCCCGACGTCATACTGGTGGGCGAGATGCGCGACCTGGAGACCATCAGCCTTGCCATGAGCGCCGCCGAGACCGGGCACCTGGTCTTCGGCACCCTGCACACCAGTTCCGCGGCGAAGACGGTGGACCGGATCGTGGACGTCTTCCCCAAGGACGGCCAGGAGCAGGTGCGCGCCGTACTTTCCGAGTCGCTTCGGGGGGTCATCTGCCAGCAGCTACTGAAGACCGCGGACGGTCTGGGAAGGGTGGCGGCGCTGGAGATCATGGTGGGAACGCCCGCCATCGGGAACCTGATCCGGGAGGGGAAGACCTTTCAGATCCCCTCCATCATGCAGACCGCGCGCAAGGACGGCATGCAGCTCATGGATCAGCACCTGCTGGATCTGCTGAAAACCAAGAAAATTTCGCCGGAGGAGGCCTACCGCTGCTGCAACGACAAGAAGCAGTTCGAGGCGCAGCTGCCGCCCCCCGCCGCCCAGACCCCAGCGCGCTGATTTTCCCGGCATTCAGCTGCGTGACATAAAAAAAGGCCCTCGATGCGAGGGCCTTTTTGCGTTAGGGTAGTTGTTGAACTCTCCCGCCCCTTGAAGGGAGGGCTGGGGTGGGGATGGGGTCGCCGGGGAAGGGACCTGAACAGCGGAAGATGAGCACCATTCAGGACGAGAATGCTAGCGCTACTTTGCTTCCAACTCCTTAAGACGAGCTTTGGACAAGCAGTCGAGATGTCTCATGGAATTATCGTTGTCGCACCACATGCTGCGAGTGCCGACAATCTCATTGCATTTGGCACAGTAGACCAGAAAGAGATCCGGGTACTGAGTCGAGTAAATCATTTGATCCAATCCCGTCGTTTGATTGGTCGGCTTTAATTCCAATTGTCCGGTCGAGTCCATAAGCTTTTCCTCGCTTTTGCTATGCTAGGCGGCGGTGTTCAGATACTTGATCAGGGCTTCCTTGGTCTGCTGCGGCAGCAGAGCGAAGCTGACTCCGAAGCCACCCGAGGTCCCCGCCGCTGATCCTTTGTGCCAAACGATCGTCCCCTGGCACTCGATGAGTGACCCGTCCGGGAGCGTGAAGGAAATCTGGCTGAGACGGCCGAGCTCTCCCTGGAAATTTTCCTGGGCGGCGAGAAAAGCCCCGCCGACGCTCAAGTCACGCAAGGTGCAGGGGAAATTCCTGCCGCGCGAGCGAACCTCCCCCGGTACCTGAAGGCGATGGCGCTTTTCCCGGCGGTCGATGCTGTGCACGAACCTGACTGCAGTTTGCAGGAACAGGTTCCTGTTGAGCGGTTTGGTCAGCAGGTCGTTGCAACCTGCCGCACGACAGTTTACCAAACTCTCCTGGTCTCCCCTTCCGGTGATCATCACCACCGGAATACCGGCGGATTTCGGATCTGACTTTATGGCCCGGCAGCAGTCGACTCCGTCCATCTCCGGCATTTCCAGGTCCATGAAGATGAGATCCGGCCGTTTTTTGTTGATAGCGTGCAGCGCGTCGACCCCGTTTTTGGCGGTCATGACATGCACTGACGAGTTTTGCAGAAACTCTTTCTGAATTTCCAGAAAAAGACGCACATCATCGACGAGAAGGATGGTCCTTTCCATCTGGGAATCCTCCATTATCCCTCCGGGGAACTGCCCTCGGGCAGGGTTATCGGGATGACCTTGCCGGCAGTATAGGATGGTGCCGGAAATCCGCAGGTAGCTGACGCTAAGCGGAGCCGAGGCGAGTGCTGGGGGCAGTTGTCCGACGTCTAAAGTAGTAACCCGTTTCTCTCGGTGGCTCAACCAAGCAAATGGTACGAGATGTGACGAGTTGTGATGTCAGGTCAAAGGATTGGCGCATGTCCGGGAACTGGGAGAATCTTCCTCCTGAAGACGAAAGCCTCGGCAGGGGTGACCTAAAGGCAGGTTCCTGATGCACCATGATAGAGACATGGCCTATCATGGTGACTAACTTTCTATGAAGTAAACAGATGCCGTTTGGTACTGTATCAGAGGGGTTTATACATCAAATAAAATCAGTAATAAATGAAAAAATACTTACATTTTATTGCGATAGCGGAAGTAGTGACAGTCTGCGGGGGGCAGGTAGCGGAGCATAGGCTGCGAGGAAGGATAACAAAGCTTCGCCTGGCGGCAGCGTCCCGCCGTAGGAGCGGCATTCCTGACCGCGATGGGCGTCCTGGAGGGCACTGCTACGGTTTGCTCTGCGCCGGGCGAAGATTGGCTCACACGGTGTGCAGCGTGGCGGAGAAACAGTAGCCGACCGCGTGGGCAGTTTTAATCGGTACCGGGACTCCGGTGTCGGCGGTGATCTTGGCCCGTAGGCGCCGGACCAGAGAATCGAGCGAGCGGCTGGTATATTCGTCGTGGCGCAGGTAAAGCGTGTTGAGCAGCGAGTCGTGCGCCACCGCTCGCCCCGGGGTGGAGGCCAAAAGCTCAAGGAATTGCATCTCCTTGGCCGTCAGTTCCGAGCTGTTCCCGTTGGGCGCTGCGAGCTTCCAGGAGCCAAGGTGCAGCGACCAGGTGTCGGGGGCGAGGTTGTGGGGCGGCTGCGGCTCGCTTCGTATTAGCTGGCGCTGTGCCAGGCTGGTGACGGCCGCCGCCAGTTCCCGGGAATCGACCGGTTTGACCAGGTAAAGGTCTGCCCCGGAGTCGTATCCTTTAACCCGGTCCTCCAGCGCGTCACGGGCGGTGAGGATGATGACCGCCAGGTCGGTGTTGTCCCGGATGTATTTCGCCAGCACGTAGCCTGACTGGTCGGGGAGCCCGATATCCACCAGGGCGACGTTGAAGTCGCCAGTAACCAGGGCCAGGTAGCATTCGGAGGCGCTGCCGACGCCGGTCGGAGCGAGTCCTGCCAGGGTGAGGCATTCCACGACGCTTTCGCGCAGGTCATGGTTGTCTTCTACGACAAGAACCTTGATTGTCGTGTCCATCAGTAAACCTCCAGGTAAACATAAGTTCTCAGCAGCTTTCGTTCTCTTCGACTCTGTTCAGGGACCGATCGTTAGACCGCAGACTGTTCGGCCAGGGGCAGCGTTACGGTTGCCAGGGTCTCCCCCTTTCCGCTGCTGGCTAGAGTCACTGTGCCGCCGAACTGCTCGATGATCCTGCGTACCAGATACAGCCCAAGCCCGGCGCCGCGCGTGTTGCCGCTGCCGGTGCCGCGGTAGTACTTCTCGAACACCCGGCTCAGATCATGGTCCGGGATCACGGCGCCGTGATTTTGCACACGCACCAGCGCCTGATCGGTCGTGAGGCAGAGGGAGACGCGGACCGATTCGCTCTCCGCGGAATACTTGATGGCGTTGTCGATCAGGTTCAAAATCGCGGTCTTTAACAGGGACGGATCCCCAAGGACCAGGCAGTTGGAGCACCCCTTGAGGTCGAGTTCCAACTGGCGCTCGCTCCAAAGCTCGCGGGTCTCCTCCATCAGGGCGCGCATGAAGAGCACCAACTGGATTTCACTGTGGTCCAGCTTTAGGTGCATGTTCTCCAGGCGCTCGCGCCCCAGCGAGACATCCATGACCTCCACCAGGCGCGACATGGCTCGCTTCATCTTGCCGAAGTTGGTGGAAAGTACCCCTCCGGCTGCCCCGTCCTTCATCTCCAGGATGTCCAGGTTGGCGCGGATGATGGCAAGCGGAGTCCGGTACTCGTGGGAAAGCATCTCCACCAGCCGCACCTGGTTCTCCAGGGCCTCGTGCTCCATTTTCAGGGCGACCTCCAGCTGCTTGTGCAGGGTGAGCAGCTTGGTGGTCATGCGCAACTGACGCTGGAGCTTGCCGTTTAGCCCCCCCTCGGAAAGAAATCCGAAGAGCCCCCTGACTGCCACCTGCCCGGGGGCCTCATCCGGGTCCCACCCCAGCATGGAAATCATGACGTCGTGTTCCTTGTCGAGCCGGCGTGCCGCGACATCCAGTCGATAAAGGTAGGTGACCAGGTACATAAAGCTGAAGGAAACGCAAAACTCGCTGGGGGGGAGCCAGAGGTTACGGCCGAAAAAAAGCAGCGAAGCGGCGGCTCCCCCAAGGACGATGCTGAAGCACCAGCAAAGTGCCGCATTTCTCTCATTGAGCCGCAGGAAAAAGAGCGCCAGCAGCAGCGAGGCCGCCAGCAAGAGGGCGGCACGGACCCAGTCGGACACCTCGGTGAGGAAGCTCCGGTCCAGCAGGTTGTTGAGAATGTTCGCCTGTACCTCGACCCCCGGCATCCTGTTTCTGGCCTGGCTGAAAGGGGTCGAGATCTCGTCCACGATGCCGGGAGCGGTGAGGCCTACCAGTACGATTTTGCCCCGGAAAAATTCCGGAGCCAAGGCGCCACTTAAAATTCGCGCCAGCGATAGCTGCCGGAAGCTGCCCGGGGGGCCGTAATAATTGATCTTCTGGCGGTCCTGTTGAAATACGCGCACTCCGGAGCCCAGTGGCGCCTGCGGCGCTCCCTGGCGCGTCAAGGGGGTGCCGGAGACCATGTCGTGCAGCACGGAGGTGAGTGAGGGAACCAGGACTCCGTCTAGATAGAGGCTGTGAAAAACCTCGCGAGCCGTGTTGTCCACTCCGGGCTCGATATGGATGTGACCGGTTCGGAAAGGGGAAAGGTGGGCCAGCGGTTTGGCGAGCCCCAGGGCGCTGTCCAGGTATTCGGCCAGGGCGACTCTGCCGTGGCGCAGCACTGCTTCCCGCAAAAGGTCGTCGTCGGCGCTCGGCTCCATCAGCAGTAGGTCGAAACCGACGGCGTCGGCCTGGGCGAGACGGTCCAAAAGAGCGGCGTAGTGGCGCCGGGGAAGCGGCCACTTCCCGAGTTCGGCAAGTGAGGCAGCGTCGACCGCGATGATGACGATGCGGTCGGAGACCTTCCAGTCGCCCCGAAGTCGCAGGAAGGTGTCGTAGACGTAGGTGTCGACCCCGGCGTAGAGCCCGAGCTGCTCGCCACCCAGCACGAGCAACACGACGGCAAGTAGCAGCAGGAGAAGTCGCAATTTAGCTGCCATGTTTTTGACCATAAACGGGAATCCGGTGCTGCTTGGTTGTGGTAGTTCAGAGCCCGGGGTTGCAGCTCCCCTCCTCCCGGAGGGGGGAGGCCGGGTGGGGGGAAAGCGGCTTCGGGCTTCCCCCTCCCTGTCCCTCCCCCTCCGGGAGAGGGACAGGGAGGGTAGCCTTCAATCTCGGTCTGTTCCGTCGGATGTGACCGGTCGGCCAGATCTGGCCTTGCACTGGTGAGGGCTTAGCTTAGCTTACAGCAGGAACATCAGCAAAACCGCTGCGACTCCCAGCCACTCGTAGGGGGTGCGCGCCGGTTTTTCCACGCTGAAGTTCGCCACCTGGGAAAAACTACCAGTGTGGCCCTGGGGATCGACCCCGCGGACCCGAACGTAATAGGTCCCTGGCGCCAGCGCGCTCTCCAGGTGCAGCTGAGGCTCCGGCTGGGTCCGGTCCAGGATGGTCGTGGCGAAACCGGGGTCTGAGGCAAGCTGCAACTGGCAGGCGATCCCCTGCTGCAACGGATCCCAGGCGAAGTCCCACCCCTTGACCGCACTCCTGGTCTGGCGCAGCACTGGCGCCGGCAGTTGGAGTATGGTGAAGCTGCTGACGGCGGACCACTCGCCTACCTGGCCGTCCTGCTCGCTGGCGCGCAGCCGCACAAAATAGTCGCCGACCGTCAGGGCGCCGGTCGCATAGCTGGTACCCTCAATCCCCTCCGCATCGGCCACGGGGCTGGAAAAATTTGGCTCGCTGGCGATCTGCAGCTGGTAGCGCGCCGCCCCGGGAACCTTCTGCCAGGTGATGGTGGTTCGGGTGGTCTGCAACTGGGCGGTGTCAAGCGGCCCGGCTACTGCGGGCACCGGGGCTTTCCTGGCCACTTTGTGCAGCACAACCTCGCGCGGCTGGGACAGGCGCCCTTCCAGGCCGTAGCTGTCGATGCTGCTGGCGATGACGAAGTAGCTGCCGTCGGCCTCGGGTGCCACCTGGAAATCCTCCCCGGGCACGAGCAGTGCCTCTTTGACGGTGTCCATTCCCTCCCGGTCCCGGGCGAGCACCGCGCGGTATCGGGAAGCGCCTTCGACCGCGCCGAAACGAAGCGCTATGGGGGACTCCGGGTAGCTTTCCTGCAGGCCGACCGGGTCCGGCGGGGGGAGCAGTTTCCGTGCGGGAGAAGGGGGCTCCTTGAATTTGGCGACCGACCCTTCGTCGACTCCCAGCGGGATCGTGGTCCCCATGGAGGAAAAGCCGATGCTGCTCTCCAGCAGTTCCGCCCTCGTGGTGGCCTTTTCGTCCAGTCCGACGCGGTATTCGGTCCCTCGCGCGGCGGCCAGGGCGGACGGTGTCTCTATTTCAAAACGCGAGTCGCGGCCGGTGGCCTTTTTCACCCGCGCGATCACCTTGCCCGCTTCCAGATAGAGCACCCGCAGTAGGTGCAGGACCCCCTGCTGCGCCGCCTTGACGCTGATCTCGGTGTTCTCCCGCAACAGGAATTGGCTTCCGTCGGCAAAGGCGACCTCGATGCTGCTCTCGGGTCCGGATTTAACTGAGCTGCCCACCGGTAGGACATCGCCCTGGTGCAGCGGCAGCCACTCGCCCGCTCCGGGCTGCTTCAGAAAACCAGTCCCCTTAAGAAAGGTCACCCGTGCTTCCAGCGGGACCGCTTTCAGCATTTCGACCGGGACCGCGATCGTTTGTCCCGGAGAGAGCCGGTCGGGCTGCGCCAGCCGGTTCAGGCGTGCGACCGTCTGCCACTTCTCGGGGTGCTGCAGGTACTTTTTGCAGAGATCTATCAAGGTGTCGTGGCGGGCGACGCGAATCTCCACGGTACGGGATTCACTTGCCAGGGCGGGGAGCGGCAGCAGCAGAAAACTCAGCAATGCCATCAGAGGGAAAATATGTTTTCTCACTGGTAAAAAGACCTCCAACGGTCACATCTGGTCACATTTTGTGGGACTTAATCGGTTGCCGCAGCAGTGAATAACATCTAATATGACTATGAAGCAGACCAGCAGGTCGGAATCAGAGCCTAAATAACGGCATGATGTTCCAGTGCATTGTCAACACGTATGGACCGTGAAAAGGTCCACGCTCATAGTGAGTGGATTCGGGGAAAGCAGGGCTGGCTATAGCAAACTAGTTTCAAGCGTTGCAAATTTGAATGTCAGGAAAAATTTCTCTTTGTGCTTGAATTGTAAATATACTCGTTTATAGTACAGTAAAGAATAATAAAAAACTTACACTTTCTTTCGTTTTAGCCCTCGCGGCCGGCGTGGGAAATCCATTTTGCCCTAACACGGGGTGACTGGCACTGTCACCGAGCTCGGCTTTTTTTTCTGTTTCCCCCGATGCAAGGAAGTGTAATAATTTTATTGTTAGGTTTCTGCCAGATAGGGGTTATAGTAAGCCGTTTTTGGTCAGGATATCAACACATTTTTTCATTAAAGCAGGTACTAAACTATGGAAAGCGAAATGAACCTCTCCATCGTCATCGTAGAAGACGAACCGGATCTGCGCGAATATCTCAGGGAGGGGCTTTCTTACTTCGGTTTCGAAGTGAGGGGAGTCGGTGATGGCGCCGAGTTGGACGCCGCACTTATGAAGAAACCGGCGCAGATCGTAATCCTCGATCTAGGGCTCCCCAGGGAAGGGGGCTTGGAAATTTCCGCTCGGTTGCGGGACGACCCGACCCTCGGCATCATTATGCTGACGGCGCGCAGCATGACGGAGGAACGGATTCTGGGGCTGGAAAGCGGCGCCGATCACTACTTCGTCAAGCCGGTGGACATCGGCGAGCTCGCTGCCGCCATCAAAAACCTGGGGCGCCGCCTGGCCCGGCCCGCTGCGACCCCCTGGAGTTTCAGCGCCGAGTCATCCTCCCTGCAGACGCCCAACAGCGTCTCCATTTCCCTGACCGCCCAGGAGTGCATCCTGCTCAAGCTGCTTTTTGCCCATCTGGGCAAAAACGTGTCGCGTCAGCTGATTTTCCAGGCCTTGGGGCAGCCGGACGACATCTCGTCCAACGCGCGCGTCGAGGTGCTGATCAGCCGGCTGCGCGCCAAGGTGTCCAAGGCGGATCCCGCGGTCTCGCTACCGCTACGTGCCCGGCACAATCTGGGTTATATCTTGCTGGCCGGCGACGGGCTGTGAGCGCAAAGGCCCGACTTTCTTTTTTCCCGCCCCTTCCCGCATTCGGGCCTTCAAAAGCTGGCGATCTCCGAGGCTCCTGAGGTTATCGTGACCGGGGCAGCGCAAGCTCGCCGCCGAGGAGGGCTACATGAACCGCAGTCAGTACGCAACCGACCCGCAGCAGTCCCGATTCGGAGAGCTGCTCTGCGAATCCGGCGCCATCAGCTACGAGCAGCTGAACCAGGCGCTCATTCTCCAGAAGCAGAGGGGGGGAAGGATCGGCGAGGTGCTTTTCTCCTTGGGGTACATCTCCACCAGCTCGCTCGTGGAGGCGCTGCAGAGGAAACACCAGGTCCGCGCCCTGGACCTCTCCCACCTGGAAATACCTTCCCGCGCCCTCAAACTGCTGCCCCTGGAAACCATGGAGTTGCACAACGTGGTTCCTCTTGAGTTGAACGACCAAAGCGTCTATCTCGCGATGGCCGATCCGGGGAACCTCGACCTGATCACGGAACTGGAGTTTCGCCTGGGGCGCAACGTCGAGCCGATCGCGGCGCCCAGCGAGCAGATCAGGATCGTGCTGCGCACCCTGAGGGGGAACTACGCCCTGGCCGACGGGCCGCTCAACGTGCGCGAGCTCTGCGGCACTCAGCGCACGAGCAGTTCCAGCGAGGATTTCCCTTCGCATCAGGAGCTTTGCCGGCAACTGGTAGCAGAACAGGGCTCCGACCTCCTCCTCTCGGTGGGTGCGCCGCCGTCTCTGAAGAAGCACGGAGCCCTACTCAGGCTGCCCTATCCCGCTCTTACCGCCCAGAGAATGGTCCTGTACGCCCGGGGGCTTATGACCCAGAGCCAGTGGGAGGATTTCCAGCGCTTAAAGGAACTCGATTTTTCCTGCAGCTTTCCGGAGGTCGGGAGGTTTCGGGTCAACATGTACCTGCAGCGCGGCTCCATTGCCTGCTCCATCCGCGCCACCATCGAAGTCATCCCCACCCTGATCCAACTCGGCCTCCCCGTCTGGTTGACGGAGTATGCGCTGCGCCCCAGCGGCCTCATCCTGATAGCGGCTTCCACCGGCCAGGGGAAGACCACGACACTCGCCGCGCTGGTCGACCTGATCAACTCAACCAAAAGAGCCAACATAATCACCATTGAGGAGCCGATAGAATACCAGCACCGCCACAAACTAAGTAACGTGAATCAGCGCGAGGTTGGGGTCGATACCGACTCTTTTCAGGAAGGGCTGAAGCGGGTGTTCCGGCAGGCCCCCGACGTGATCGTGATCGGTGAAATCCGCGACCCCGAGAGTGCGGCCATCGCCATCCAGGCCGCCAGCACCGGCCACCTGGTCATTTCCACCGTGCATGCCAGCAGTTCCACGACGGCAATCGAGCGCCTCATCGACATCTTTGCCCCCAACCACCAGCACCAGATCCGAAGTCAGTTGGCGGAGAGCCTGCTTTTGGTGCTGGGTCAGCGGCTGGTGCCGGACCGGGAAGGGAAGGGGAGGGTGCTGGTTTGCGAAAAGCTCATTAACTCCAACCGGGTGCGCTCCCTGATTCGGGAGGGAAAGACGCATCTGATCAGAACGCTGCTGCAGCAGGGGACCGACGACTTCCAGCCGCTGGACGCCATGTTGGCGCAGCTTTGTCGGGAGGGGCGCCTCAGCCAGGAGGAGGGATTGAAGCATTGCGACAACAGTTCATTTTTTCATGATGCCTTGGCGCGGGTGCAACGGAGCTAGTACCAGTCAAAACTTAAACTTTTCTGCCGATTCGTTTGCGCTTCGACTCCGCTCAGCGAACGCCTGTTCCCTGAGCGGAGTCGAAAGGCGGGTCGGGGTGAGGGGGAAGGTGCCGCATTTCTAAGAGTTGGCGACTTCACCCGCCCCCCCGCCCCTCCCGTCAAGGGAGGGGGATCCTTAAATTAACGGCAATGAGGGCCGGGGTGGGGATGGGTTGCCGTAATCCTACAGGGTCTGGGTGATGGATTCCGCGGTCACAGCCAGTGTGGCCCGTGCCCAGGCGAATTTGGCCTTCAGCACATCAAAGTCGGGGCCGGACGTGACAAAGGTTGCGGTTCCCTTGATCAGAAATCCCGTTCCCGGACCGTGCATGCCTGCCACTTCGTGACTGCCGATGGTTACCAGCACCCGGCTGTCTCTGGCTATGTTGGCTTCCGTCACCTGCATGTAGCCGGCAGGAATCAGTATGAGCCCCTCCTCGGAAATCCTCAGGTAGCTATTCCAGCTGTTGACCAGATGCGGTCCGTGTTCACCCTGGGTTGCAATGGCCACAATGCCCGGACGTTTCAATACTTCAAGCAGTTTCTCTGGGATCATCGGTAAATCCTCCATTTTTTTTGATGTTGGTGCATATATCGTTCGTGCAGGTTGGTGCAAGTACTGTTGGAGCAAGTAACTTCGAGGGTGACTGAGGCGCCCACGAGGGTGCCCCCGACCATACCTCCTTCAAGGGTCGGTGGGGATGGGGACAACAAGAACTGTCTTAGCCTAAGAGGAAAGGCGACCGCGCCAGTTTCACTTTGACCTGCTTGCGGCGCTTGACTTATACTGCCGGTTGCAACCTGCCTTCGGCCCTTGACACTATACTGCCGTTACGCAGGGCGACTACTGTCAATTGGTAATAAGTGCGGAGCGCCATGTTTGTCCTGAACCCCCAAAGCGAGCTGCCGTTATACACACAACTCTATCAGCAAATCAGAGATCACATTTTGTCGGGAAAACTCCCTTCGGACTCCAGGCTTCCTTCGGTCCGAGATTTGGCAGGCGAACTCTCGGCCAGCCGCAACACTGTCGAGAATGCCTATCAGGAACTGTACGCCGAAGGATACATTTACAGCAAGCCGCGCAGCGGGTACTTTGTGTCGGCACTGACCCATGATGATGCTGCGCCTTTGCCTGGGAAACCAAAAGCGCGCGTCGGTTCTCCTCAAGAGTTCCTACCGGATTGTGCCTATGACTTCCACCCTGCGCGACTCGATCCCACCAGCTTCCCGGCACCTCTCTGGCGCAAGAACTTCATAGAGTGTCTGCGCGAGAGTGCAGCGGAACTTTCCCATAACGGTGACAGCCAGGGTGAACCGGAGCTGCGTCGCCAGATTCAGCATTACCTGGAGCGTTTGCGCGGTGTTGTTTGCGCGCTGGAACAGATCGTCATCTGTTCCGGACTGCAACACAGCCTCGGCTCAGCCGCTCAGCTTTTGCAGGATAAGCATGGCAGCGTCGCCGTCGAGAATCCCGGATACTCCGTGCCGGGGTCGGTGTTCCGGAACCATCGCTTCCAGGTCCTGCCGATCAGCGTGGGAGCGGGCGGTATGGACCTCGACGCCCTGCAGAAAAGTAACGCCACCGTCGCCTATGTCACACCTTCACATCAGTTTCCCACCGGATGCGTGATGCCTGTCGCCAACCGGCTCAAGTTGATCGACTGGGCCGAATCGGGCGGAAAGTTCATCGTCGAGGACGACTATGACAGCGAACTGCGCTATCACGGTAAACAGATTCCTTCGTTGCAGGGACTGCGCCCCCGGGCCAACATCATCTATCTGGGAACCTTTTCCAAGATACTCTCACCTGCGCTGCGCGTGAGCTACCTGGTGCTCCCTAGCTGCCTGCTGCCGGCTTACCAGAGCCTGTTCCGGGATTATCTTTGCAACGTTTCCCTGCTGGAACAGAGAACCCTGGCGGCCTTCATGCAAAAAGGGCACTGGGACCGGCATGTGCGGCGCATGCGCACCATCTACAAAAAAAAGCACGACACGCTGCTGCGCGCCATAGACGTTCATTTCGGCCCACGGGCCGTCGTCATCGGCCAGGGGGCGGGAATCCATGTGGTCTTGCAGTTGTGCGACCAACCACTGAGCGAAAAGGAACTCATCGCCCGGGCTCAAAGTAGGGGCATCAAGTTGTTCCCGTATTCCGGGACCCATGTCGGTGGCCGGCCCGGTTCCTTGAAGTTCCTGCTCGGCTTCGGAGGGATTAGCGCCAACGAGATAGAGGAGGGTGTAAGGATCCTCTTTGAATCGTGGTACGGCTAAGGCGGCAAGCCGTTTGGTTCCCGCTGCCCGTTGGCCAGCGGCACTATCGGCAGCATAAGCGAAAAACGCCACCTTGCACAGGTGCAGTTCTGAATATAAAGGTAGGGGCAGACTAAAAAAGGCCCTTGGCGGATGCCAAAGGCCTGTTAAATTCTCCCATCCCCCACCCCGGACCTCCCCTTGAAGGGGAGGGAAAGTTTCCTTCCTTTGAGTAGTGATAAAAGAGGATCTGGTTGGTGCTAACTATTGAGATAACCGCCTGCCTGCACCGGCTGCTAAATCTTGAAATGCCGGACCAGCCGCTGCAGTTCCTCGGCGTGCCCACTCAGCTGCGCCGCCGCGGTGGCGGACTCCTGCGCACCCTGGGAGGTCAACTGCACCACCTCGGTGATCTGCTGCATGTTGCTGGAAATCTCGCTGGTAGTTGCCGTTTGCTGCTCGGCCGCGGTGGCGATCTGGTTCACCTGCATGGCGACATCGTTCACCTGTTCCAGGATATCCCGCAGCGCAACCCCTGATTTGGCCGCTTCCTCGGTTCCGGACTCCACCTGCCGAACCCCCTGCTCCATGGCGGCTACCGCTCCTTTGGTCTCGCTCTGGATCGCCTTGATCATCTCGCTGATCTCGCGGGTGGCCTTGGTGGTGCGCTCAGCGAGCGCTCTGACCTCATCTGCCACGACGGCAAAGCCGCGTCCCTGCTCACCGGCGCGTGCCGCCTCGATGGCCGCGTTCAGGGCCAATAGGTTGGTCTGATCGGCAATGTCCTCGATGGTGCCGATGATGTCGCCGATCTGGTCGGAGCGGGCTCCCAGGCTTTCGACGGTCTTGGCGGTCTCCTGCACCTTTTCCGCGATCTGCCCCATGACCGTACGGTACTCTCGACGACCCCGGCACCGTTTTGGGCGGATTGCGAGGCGCGTAGCGCACCCGTGGCGGCCATCTGGCAGCTCTGTGCGATGTCACCGGAGGTGGCGGACATCTCCTCGCCTGCGGTCGCGACGGTGCCGGACTGGGCAGCCACCTCCTCGGCGCCGGTGGCAATGCGGTCGGCGGTGGAGTGCAGTTGGTTGGCGGCGGATGCCACCTGGGTGGCGGTGCTGGCTACCTGGCCGATAATCTTACGCAGGTTCTCGGTCATGGTCCGCATGGCTGCCATGAGCTGACCGGTCTCGTCCCTGGAGTCGACCTCTATGGTAACGGAAAGATCTCCCTGGGCCAGTTTCTCCGCGACAGCCACCCCTTTTTTCAGCGAGCGGCTGATGATCCCGGCTACCAGCAGGGCGAGCAGCAGGCCGGCCACCAAGGCGGCCACGATGACGGTGCAAATCATGATGCGGGCCTGGCTGTAGACGGCCTTGGCTGAGGCAAAAGCGTCATCGGAGCCCTTCTTGTTCAGCAGGGCATCTTTGTCGAGCGCGGCCATGGCAGCCAGAAAGGACTTTTTCGTTTCACCCCGGCAGAGCGCAAGAGCCTCTTCGTGCCGGTTTTCTGAGGTAAGGGCAATTTCCTTTTTGACGGACTCCAGATAAGCGACCCAGTGGGTACGATACTCCTCATAGAGTTTCTTCTCTTCCGGGGAAGATATCAGCTTTACATAATCGGCTTCGAGCAGCTTCAGCTCACTCTCCACTTCAGACATCTTTTTGGTGAATAGGTCCCAATCCTCCTGTTTGGTGGAGAGGATGTACTGCAGTTCCTGGCGCCGGTAATCACTGATGGTGCCGTCTATGCTATCGACGGCATGCACGCTTGGCAGCCAGTTGGTGGCGATCTCCTCCGTCGAGCCGTTTACCTTTGATAATTCGAAAATGGCGATAGCGCCAAGAAGCAGCATAAGCGTCATGATGGCGAGAACAATGCTGATTATTTTGCTGCTGATCTTCAGATTATTGAACCAGCTCATTTTTGGTGCCTCCTGTGGTAACTTTCATGCTGCTCTTCACAGTATCGGACTGTTAGCGGAAGGATTGAGGGGAATTGTGTTAGGTTGGTAATTTATAATGGCCGAGGGCGTGACTTCTGGCGTAGCATCCCATTCATTTGGCAGGCGCTGTCAGGGGCGAGTTTCGTTTGGGCAAACGTATCTCAATGCGGGAACCCGTCCCTCTCCCTGCAATGGGGAGGACGGGTGGAGGATAGCGATCTGTGCCTGACCCAGAGGCAGGATGGGTGTATTACTTATCAACGGTGTCATGGCTCTGCTGCTTTACTGCGCGGTCTCGCTTTTTGTTTAGGGAGATGCTGGGGATGGAATTTCAGTAGGGATTGTTGTTTTCCGGCTGCCTTCAACTTGACAAGCTCCCCCTCGCCCCCCGGGAGAGGGGCGGGGTGAGGGGCACTGCCGTTATAGTTAAGGAATATCTCTGCAAGGGGCGTATTTTATCCCCCCTATGAAATAGGGGGGAAGCCGAGCGCAGAGAGGCAGGGGGGTGATTTGCCAGGGCTAAAGACCCCCCTGTCTCGCTGCGCGAGCCTTCCCCCCTGTTCCC
>Ga0209123_1001267_pt1 | contig 25845 bp, 23 predicted proteins | sample BarGraIncu00431A_FD_184500 | JGI IMG/M metagenome (GOLD analysis project Ga0209123, IMG submission 184500) | Arctic peat soil microbial communities from Barrow, Alaska, USA - Barrow Graham LP Incubations 004-31A (SPAdes) (version 2) | ecosystem: Environmental > Terrestrial > Soil > Wetlands >...
CTGTTGCTTGCGGATATTGGGGAATGTATCGCTACAATCCTACTCTGAAAGAACAAGACAAGAATCCGTTCATCATGGATTCCAAAGAACCAACTGGTGATTTTAGAGAATTCTTAATGGGTGAAGTTCGTTATTCATCCCTACAGAAACAATACCCAGATACGGCGGAAGCTTTATTTGTCAAAACGGAAAAAGATGCTAAAGACAGATTGGCAACTTACAGAAAACTGGCTCAATCCTAAGAAGGAACCTATAAGTTAATAGTAGATAGAGAGGCATCTGATATCCTGAAGGTATCAGATGCCTCTTTGTTAAAGAAAAATCTAAAAAGAAAATTTAATTTTTAATAGTTATTTTATAATTGAAATAAAAATAACTATTAAAAGAAGGATTTTTTCAAATAATAGAGAATGTATTTAATATTAAGAAATATCATTTCATTATGTGAAATAATGTAATTGGGAACAGAAGTCGCATAAATGAGATGAAGGACACTATTCCTTAACATGGATGAAAAACAGGTTACAATATTAAATAATCAATAAATAAAAGGGGAGAATAAAATGGGGAAAAATGAAAAAAATACAGGATTTACACCACGAGGAATCATACCAGCGGTAATAACGCCACTCACTGCTGAGGAAAAATTTAATGAAAAAGGTATGCGCAAGTTAATAAATCACCTCATTGATGGTGGCGTACATGGCTTGTTTGTTATTGGCACTACGGGTGAATTTTATGGCTTGACACCAGAAGAAAAACGGGAAATTTTATTGGTTACCATGGACGAGACGAGAGGCCGGGTGCCCGTTTATGCTGGTACCAATGGCATCACCACCCGGGAGAGCGTCATGTTGACTCAACTGGCAGAAGAATGTAAAGTTGACGCAGTATCCGTATTAACGCCTTTATTTGTCACTCCTAACCAAGACCAATTAATTAAACATTATAAGAGTGTTGCTGCTAGCACATCCTTGCCTGTGATTCTCTACAATAATCCTCCAAAGACAGGTGTGAATATTACAGCTGCTACAGTAGCGAAATTGGCTGAGGTATCCAATATTGTCAGCGTCAAAGATTCCAGTGGGGATTTGACATTAACGGCTGATTACATTCGTTTGACAAAAGATCGAGATGATTTTTCCGTGTTGATGGGACGGGATACATTGATCTATGGAGCACTTTGCTACGGTGCTACGGGTTCCATTGCATCTTGCGCCAATGTGGCACCTAGAATGTGCGTGGATATCTATGAAAAATATATGGCGGGGGATTTAGCCGGTTCTCTTAAAGCTCAATTTAATTTAGCGCCGTTACGCAGTGCTTTTACCATCGGCACGTTCCCTGCAGTGATTAAAGAATCTCTAATCTTACTAGGAATTGACGCCGGTCCATGTATGGCACCAGCAGGTGCTATGACCCATGATGAAAGAGAAAAACTTCGTAAAGTACTCATGGAAATGGGTTTGATTCAATAAGATAAGAAGATTGTTTCTAAGATGAAAGTTGATAACAAACATCTTTGTCTGATTCCCTGAAAACAGATGTTAAGATGTATAGTAAATTATAATTTGGAAAAATGAAGGAGTTTATACACATGAAAATTGGATTAATTGGACTAGGAATTATGGGTAAACCTATGGGGAAAAATTTAATTAAGGCTGGTTATGATCTGACTGTAATGGACAGAAATCAAGCTGCTGTTACTGAGCTTGTAGCAGCAGGAGCGAAGAGTGCGCCGACAGCTAAAGCTGTCGCTGAGCAGGTTGATATTATTATTACCATGTTACCAAACTCACCTCACGTAAAAGAAGTTGTTTTAGGTGAAAATGGCATACTGGAAGGCGCAAAACCAGGAACAGTCTTCATGGATATGAGCTCCATTGCTCCACTAGTGAGCCGGGAACTGGCAACCAAACTTGCTGAAAAAGGTGTAGACATGTTGGATGCTCCTGTAAGCGGTGGCGAACCGAAAGCCATTGATGGTACAATGTCGGTTATGGTTGGTGGCAAACAAGAAATATTTGATAAATGCTACCCTGTAATGAAATCCATGGCTGGTTCTGTTGTCCGGGCCGGTGAAGTTGGCGCAGGAAATATCACTAAGCTTGCCAACCAAGTCATTGTTGCTCTCAATATTGCAGCCGTTTCTGAAGCGTTGGTATTAGCTAGTAAAGCAGGCGTAGAGCCAGAACTAGTCTATCAAGCAATTCGTGGCGGTTTAGCAGGTAGTACTGTTCTTGATGCGAAAGCGCCTTTGATGATGGATCGTAAATTTGATCCTGGTTTTAGGATTAATCTTCATATTAAAGATTTGAATAATGCGCTGGAAACTTCCCATGAAATGGGTGTTTCTTTACCGCTGACTGCAGCAGTCATGGAAATGATGCAAGCTCTCAAGACGGATGGTAAGGGTGATGCTGATCATGGAAGTTTAGTAACATATTACGAAAAAATGGCCAAGGTTGAAGTAAAGCGCTAATCCATCTTGCTAGAACCCCTTATCTAATGATGAGGGGTTCTAGTAAAAATCAAAGAATAATGAAAAGCACCTCTTTTTTATGTAGTGTTTGTATTACAACTTACTTTACCAAAAAAGAGAGGTGCTTTTCTCTATGTAAATAGGAATTATGATAGGACAATGGACTTTTATTTATTGGGCGGTACTGCAGGTTTTTCGCCGAAGAAAAATGGAGTACATAGTTATTGAAAATTAACGTACCAATGGAGGCTTAAGATTTAAATGAAGAAAAAACTAATTACTATTTTAATGATAGTAAGTATACTGCCGATTATCCTTGTATCAGCATTTTATTACCATGTATTTCAGAAAAACTTAATGGAAATTTGCAATGAAATTGGGTTAACTCAAGTGCAAAGAACCCAATCTAATGTTAATGAATTTATGGAAAAACATCTTATGGCATTAAGATCAATGGCTGATAATCCCTCATTAAAAAACAGAGATCTAGTAGCAGCAAAACCGCTTTTAGTCGCTGGTGTAAAACTGTTTCCTGAAATGAGCATGGTGATGGACGACTTGAATGGTAACCAAATCCTAAGAGGCGATAATGAAAAAATGGGTTTTGTAGGAACAAGAGAGTTTTACAAATCAGCAGTAGCGGGGACAGAGGCAATATCAGAGCCGTTAGTTAGTAGTACCAATGGTAAAATAGGCATTAATTTTGCTGTACCAATTAAGGACAATAATAGTAAAATTATTGGGGTTATACAGAGTTTAGTGGCTCTTGACAAAATTTCTGAATTTGTTAAGAAGGAGTCATCAACGAATACTACGGTCTTTATTACCGATGGAAAAGGAGTGGTACTTGCTCACCCTAAAGGTAACTTGACGGATAAAGAAAAAGATTTAACTAACGTTCTTTTTGTGAAGAATGCATTAGCTGGTGAAACGGGTAGTGCTGAATATAATAATGAACAAGGACAAAAAATGCTTGTTTACTATACTGCAGATAAACTTACAGGATGGGCTATTTGTGCAGAAACGCCTTATGATGTGGTGATGAGTAAGGTGTATGGAATTAGAACGACCTTTGTTGTAGTTTTAATCGTAACGTTGATACTTGTATTATTGATTGGTTATTTTGCTGCAGGACTACTCATAAAGCCAATTATCAAGATACGGGATCGGGCAGTGCGCGTAGCGGCAGGAGACTTACGGATTGAACAGCTTGCTATTAACAGTCAAGATGAAATGGGAGAACTTGCTCGTAGTTTCAATGAAATGACAGAGCATTTGAGAAGGCTGGTTAAACAGGTTCAGACAGAGTCCCACCATCTAGTTGGGGCTAGTGAAGAATTAACGGCTGGTTCGGAGCAGTCGGCATTGGCGAGTAATCAGGTAGCAACATCTATTACAAAGATTGCATGTGGCAACTTGGAACAACTGAGAGCGGTAGGAGAAGTCTCGACGGCTGTGGGAAATATGGCAGCAACACTGCAACAAATAACCGCCACCGCAAATGAAGTGGCGATTGCAGCGGATCATGCGGTGGCAATCACGAAATCAGGTCAGGTTAGCGTTGATCACGCCGTCGTGCAAATTGGTAACGTTGATAAGGGGACAAAAGAAGTAGGGCACGCCATCACTGATTTAGAGGAGAGTTCTCGAAAAATAGGTGAGATCGTAACACTTATCTCTAGTATCGCCGGTCAAACCAATTTGCTGGCCCTCAATGCTGCAATTGAAGCGGCAAGAGCTGGGGAACAAGGCCGAGGCTTTGCTGTTGTTGCCGATGAGGTGCGAAAGTTGGCGGAACAGTCTCACAATGCCGCACAAGAGATTGCAAGCCTAATTAAAGATAATACTGCAGATATTGGTAAGGCTGTATGGGCCATGGAACAGGGCAGTAAAGATGTAGAACAAGGAATGATACTTGTCAGTCATGCTGGGAATGATTTTAAAAATATTTACCAAGCCATTCAACAATTATCCGCACAAGTGCGGGAGATATCAATAGCCATTGAAGATATGGCGATTGGTAGCCAGCAGATTGTCACAGCGGTGGGGAAAATTGAGACCGTTAGTAAAATTGGGGCTTCTGAGACGGAGAGTGCTTCAGCTGTAACACAGGAACAGTCCGCATCCATTGAGGAAATTGCATCATCCAGCCAAGAATTGGCCCGATTAGCAGAAAACCTACAACAAACAATCAATAAGTTTCAAATTTAATCATACTAGTGATAAATAGATAAAAAGTAGCTAGATTTAAAGCTCAACAAGCAGTAAAAATATTGCATGTTGAGCTTTAAAACTAGCTAGGCCTAGATATAATTGTATTGAAAATGGTTTATGCATTGTTATATAATGAACAATGCATATGACGTGAAAATGTAGACTTAAAGGAGGATTTTATGTCAATTAATATAACTGGAGGAGAAGTGGATAATAATTCATCATCTCACCCCAATCCTTTGCGAACAGATGTATCATCTGATTCTCCTACAATAACTCAGCTATTTATCACGTGGCTCCGAATTGGTTTCACGTCCTTTGGTGGTGGTGCCGTTACCCAATATCTTATTCAAGAGAATTTTATTCACAAGAATAAATGGATAAGTGCTAAAGAATATACGCGCCTTCTAGGGATGTCTCAAATTACACCAGGTATTAATATTCTTGCCATGACGATCCTGATCGGTAAACGTCTTGGCGGCCGGATGGGGATTGTTGTTGCATTACTGGGGCTTATTGTACCCAGTGCAGGAATTACCATTGGCATAACGGCTACCTATGCTGGTTTCAGTGAGTTTCCTCAGGTGAAATCCGCATTACGTGCCGTATTTGCTGCGATTTTTGGTATTAGCCTAGTGACTAACTGGCGCAATGTTAAACCAATCTTTGTCAATAATCGTAAGAAGGGCCCCTTAACCTTATTCGTTGCAGTGGGGATTATGATAGGAAGTGGCGTTGTGTACTTGTTTTTTAATCCGCCTGTGGTCGTCTTATATCTTATAGGAGGATTATGTGGCGCAATTACTTACTGGCGTGTAGCCAGGAAAACTAAGGAGGAATAGGGAATGGACTGGCCTTTATTCTTTTGGGTTGTACTCAAATCCATTTTGTTCTCGACGGGCGGTTTTGGTCCGTTACCTAGTCTTCACACTGATTTTATTGCCTACGGGTGGGCAGGTGAAAATCAGTTCACGGAGGCCCTAGCAGTAGGACAGATTACTCCTGGGCCTAATGGCCTGTGGGTTGTCAGCTTTTGCTATCTGGTTGCTGGTTTTCCAGGGGCTTTGCTGGCATGTCTGGCCCTAATGTTGCCACCATTGTTCATTGTAATCGTAGAACGATGCTATGTGCGGATTGCCAATCGTCCTACCACGCACGGCCTACTTGATGGCGTTGTGCTGGTTATCGTTAGCTTCAACATCATTATTTTGGCTAATCTATTGCGCAGTAATGGTCTGGATATGGGGATGTTGTCGATTGTCGTGATCAGTGCCGCACTTGCCCTATCGCGACGGATATCCGTGAATCTAATCTTGCTTTCGGCCGCTGTAGTTGGGGCAATCGTTGGGTAGAAAAATAACTAAAAAGGACTATTGATCTTTTTCGGCGTTTTTCTAGTTGTTACCTTGCTTTTTTTGCATGCCCTCATATAGCAACTTTTTGCCTTGACGTGCCGCCAACTTGATTTCGTTGGCAATAACTGCTACTTCAATTAAAGCATGTAGGTGGTAACTAGTAGTGATTTTTGAATGCCATTCATCAATGCCTCTCATTAGCTGTTCCCAGTATTCTTCACTAATTTCCTCCATTTCCAATGATATGCCAGCGACGATCAGATTCCGGAGTTTGCCATTAATTCTGTCAATTGTTGCGCAACGACTTGCTAGTAGTTCTAAGATAACCTTGAATTCGGGACTAATAGGAGGGTAGGCGGCTTGTAGCCGTCGCTCATATCTTGCTGGCAAGAGGGTGTACACCCGATCGGCTTTTTCGATGAGGGATTCGTTGTAGTCAATAAATTTTTTCGCAAGAGTAAACCAGTCACCTTGCTCGGATGAGGCAGGGGAAAATAACTCTCCTTCACGTTTGAAAAAATTGGCTAAAACATGCAATTCGGTGTTCAATTGATGGACTCTTTTTTGTTGCTGCTCGTTGATCTGGGGTTCTTTATTTTCAAGCTGAACATAGCTGTGCAAGGCACTACAAAAGTAGCGCACTGATTCTAGATTGCTTTCATTAAGCTTTTCTTTAAACTTCCGACTGTAGTGAGGGGGCCATAATACAATATTGATGAGCATTGCTGTAAAGAGACCCGTAAAGATGACGCCTGTTCTCATGAGAGCATGGGGTAAAAATTGTTCAGGGCTGGAACTCAGTATAAATACAGCCGCAACGACGCCTGTAGAAATACCACTTTGCAGTTTTAACTTTCGATAGAAGATGATGATCAAGATTGTGATGAGGCCCATTGATAAAGGATTACCACCGATGAGAGAACCTAATCCGATGGCGGTGGTGACAGCTAAAAGATGCACGCAAATTTGGTCTCGTGATGTTTTAAATGTCAAAAATATTGATGGTTGCATATTAATGACTGCCGAAACGGCACCAAAAAAAGCCGGTTCAAGACCTAGCGTCTTGCAAATGAACATTGTAATTGTAACAGCAATTCCTGTTTTAATAATACGCGCACCGATTTTCATGTTTGCCATCTCACCGACCTTTTAACGTTATGATATATACATGTCATGTTTCTGTATCTGTATCTGAGATCCTTCTTTAATAAAAGAAAAAATGGCTAATTTGAAAAAAATCTACCCCGCTGGGTAGATTTTTTTTGTGTTTATACTTTATAGGGCATCTTGAAGTTAATAAATTACCTTAATATTGTATTTCTCGAAGACTTCTAGCCAGCGGTTATCGGGTTGCTGGTCGGTAATAATATAATCTACATCGTTGAAATCAAATAATTTAATAAAACCGGTTTTGTTGAATTTGGTATGGTCTACAAGGAGGATGACTACTTCTGCTTGTTTGAACATCCTTCTTTTTAATTCGCTTTCAGGTTCATTGGATTCCATAATGCCTTTATCTAAGGATAAGCCTTTACAGCTCATAATAGCCATATTAACATAATAACTTTGAATTGCATTTTGAGCGATAGAACCAACGAGGGCAAGAGAATGGGCACGCAACGTGCCGCCAGTAGAAATAATATTGAAACTGGAGTTGATAAAATCATAGGGAATTTTAATTGAATTAGTAATGATTGTGAGCCCTTTTTTTTCTTGGAGAGCTTGTATCAATTCCAAGCAGGTGGTACTGGCATCAATCATAATCGTATCATTGTCATTAATTAAATTGGCAGCTTTTAATGAAATGTTTTTCTTGATTTCATGATTCATAGATGTGCGTGTTTGAAAAGGCAGATCCTCTAGTGTAGATTGGTTTAGGATGGCACCGCCGTAAGTGCGGGTTAACATATTATCATTTTCTAACTTTTCTAGATCACGGCGGATGGTTTCCTCTGTGACTTTAAATGATTGACTTAAGCTGGATACATAGACTTTTTGGTCTTGTTGAATGAGCTCAATAATACGTTGCCTGCGTTCGATTCCGAGCATGAAAGATCCTCCTTTGGATTGGGATATTGCTAAAAATTACGTCCTTATAGGATTCTAGTATAGCGATGTTTTAGACAAAAAACAAACTTTAAATCTTTTATATCTTCTGGTTAAAGCCTTTTATTCCTCTAAAAAGATAAAAAGATATAAGATGTTTCTACAAATTTTTCTTTAATGTAGATAAATTAATGGAGATTTATGAATAGAGAGGTTGAATTCTACTTATTTGTGTAGAAAAAATATCATATATAAAGGAATATTGTAAAACAACACAAACAAAAAAGAACAAACAAGAAAAGAAAAGAATGAAAAAGCAGAATTTAATAAAAATTATTGACAATACAGAAAAATATGGTAGAATAAAAACAATAACGAGAGAATTTGTAGAAATAAAAGATATTCCACAAATTAAAGATTGTTTAACCTGCAATAAATCTTTATTTACAAGATTATTAAAGAAAATAACAGAATTAATATCCGAAACAAAGGAATGGTAATGATGAAAAAGAGTATTGCGGTGGATATTGGAGCGTCTAGTGGACGTCTAGTTGTTGGAACGAAAGAAAATGGGAAAATTCACTTAAAAGAGATTTATCGCTTCGAAAATGAAATTAGGGAACAAAATGGCAACTGTTTTTGGAATGTTGAAAAATTGTTTGAGGAAATTATCAATGGATTAAAAGTAGCCAAGCAGCAAGGTATTGAAGAATGCACCTTGGGCATCGATACCTGGGCCGTAGACTATGCTCTGATCGATGTGGAGGGAAATCTCATACAAAAAATTTATGCCTATCGTGACGAGCGCACTAAGACGGCCATGCAAGAGATGCAAACAGAAATATCCATGGAGAAAATTTACGAAAAAACTGGCATTCAGTTTTTAAAATTTAATACCCTATTTCAATTATATGTACATGACAAAGAAGAACTGAAAAAAGCGTATAAAATACTCTTAGTGCCTGATTACCTGTATTATCTTTTGTCAGGAAAGTTGATCAGTGAAAAAACCAATGCCTCGACAACCCAGTTGCTAAATTTGGAGACTAAAGACTATGATGAGGACTTACTGAAATTGATTGGCGTGAAACGGGAACAATTTGCGACACTAACCGAACCTGGGGAAGTTGTAGGGCCTATTTTGGAGTCTTTGCGAAAGCAGTATGATCTACCTTATTGTGAATTAGTTTGTGTAGCCAGCCATGATACGGCTTCTGCCGTCCTTGGTGTTCCAGGCACAGAGGAGGATTTTGCCTATCTTTGCAGTGGAACCTGGTCGTTGTTGGGCGTGGAAAATAGAATCCCCATTGCCAATGAACAATCCTATAGTAAAAATTATACTAATGAGTGGGGAGCTTATGGTACGTATCGCTTTCTAAAGAACATTATGGGATTGTGGCTGATTCAAGAAGTGCGCCGCAATCTAGGCAAAAAACATTCCTTTGGGGAACTTGTTACGGCAGCCCAAAAGGTAGAACCCTTTCAATTTTTAATCGATTGCAATCATGCTTGTTTTTTAAAGCCGGAAAATATGATTATGGAAATTCAAAATTATTGCCGCGCAACAGGGCAATTAGTACCAAAAGCAGTAGGCGAACTGGCCAGATGCGTGTTTGATAGTCTTGCTCTGACCTATGGTAAGACGATACGCGAAATGGATTCCATGAACGGATATCCTGCTCGTTCCCTACATATCGTGGGGGGCGGAGTGCAAAACCAACTACTTTGCCAGCTGACGGCAGATGTTACAGAAATTCCAGTTATTGCTGGTCCCGTAGAATCTACCGCCCTTGGTAATATTATCGTGCAGATGATAAGTCGTGGCGAACTAAAGAATCTAGTAGAAGCACGAAAAATCATTAGGGAATCCTTTGTTATTAAAACGTATCTACCGACTAGGATTGGAAAGTTAGATAATATATGGAGAAAATTTAGTCAGTTAATGCCTACAGAGATGAGGTAATAACCATTATCAGAGATAAGAGGAGAAGGTTACAATGGACAATGAAGTGGGAAAAAACTATGCAGCAGCCAAAAGAATTTACAACGAATTAGGGGTTGATACAGATCTAGTTCTGGAGAAACTAGCTCAAGCTAAAATCTCATTGCATTGCTGGCAAGGGGATGATGTGCGTGGATTTCTGCGGAATGAAGAATTATCGGGAGGCATTTCAGTTACCGGTCATTATCCAGGCGCTGCATCCACTCCCCAAGAACTTCGCTTGGATTTAGAAAAAGCTCTTTCTTTAATTCCCGGAAAACACAAGGTGAATTTACATGCGATTTACGCCGACACTGATGAACAAGTGGATCTGGATCAATTAGAACCTAAACATTTTGCGCCCTGGGTAGAGTGGGCTAAAGAGCAAGGGCTTGGACTGGATTTTAACCCTAGCTGTTTCTCTCATCCTAACTTCCAAGATGGCTTTACAATCAGTCATCCTGATGAGATGATTCGGAATTTTTGGATCCAACATTGTAAAAAATCTCGTAAAATAGCCGAATACTTTGGGAAAGAATTAAAACAGACTTGTGTGACGAACTTTTGGTTTCCTGATGGTTTTAAGGATGTACCCATTGATCGTATGGCGCCTAGAAAACGAATGAGAGAAGCTCTTGATGAAGTATTTGCCGAAAAAATCGATTCCTTATACAACGTAGATGCCATTGAAAGTAAATTATTTGGTATTGGATCGGAAAGTTATGTGGTTGGTTCTCATGAATTTTGTATGAGTTATGCACTTAAAAATGATAAAGCTATTTGTTTGGATGTGGGGCATTTTCATCCCACAGAAACCATTTCAAATAAACTTTCAGCCATTGCGTTATTTGATACTGAAATTTTGTTACACGTTAGTCGCCCTGTGCGCTGGGATAGTGACCATGTTGTTATTATGGATGATGAATTACAGGAAATTGCCAAAGAACTTGTTCGTAATGATCTGTTAGGCAAAACTCATATTGGGTTAGATTATTTTGATGCGAGCATCAATCGCATCGCTGCATGGGTCATTGGCTCGCGTAATATGATTCAAGCATTGTTACGTGCTATGCTTGAACCCACTGAAATGTTAAGGAAAGCAGAAAATGAAGCTGATTTCACAACTCGGCTCGTAATGTTAGAAGAATTAAAATCTTACCCTTTCGGTGCAGTCTGGGATTATTATTGTGAAAAAATGAATGTTCCCATTCGAGGATCATGGTTGGCTGATGTGAAAAAATATGAAAAAGATGTATTGAGCAAAAGATAATATAAGGACAAAGTATTGTATGTTATAGGAATCGCTGCTAGTAAAAGATGGAGGAATTAATATGGAATTAATTACAACGAAACATAAAATTCCCTTTGTAACGGAGATGATGGAAGTTACCCGTAATATGTGGGGACTAGGCTGGGATGAACGTAATGGTGGAAATATCAGTTATCTTCTAACAGAGAATGAGGTAAAAGAATATATTGACATAACTGATGTAAAGCGGAGGATAGCTCTTGAATTTCCCGTTAAAGAGCTGATTGGCAAATATTTTATTGTAACTGGCACAGGGAAATTTTTTAAAAATGTGGTAGTCAATCCCGAAGATAATTTAGGCGTTATTCGTATAACAGAAGATGGAAATGCCATTGATATTTTATGGGGATATGAAGATGGGAGTCAACCTACTAGTGAATTGGCAGCACATTTTATGAGCCATATTGAGCGTTTGCAGAAAGATCCTCATCATCGTGTTATCATGCATGCCCATGCGACGAATGTACTGGCCATGACTTTTGTCCATGATCTTAATGAGAAGGCGTTTACGAAAACATTATGGCAGATGTGTACAGAGTGTGTAGTGGTTTTTCCAGATGGCGTTGGTATTATTCCGTGGATTGTCCCGGGGACGAATGAGATAGGTCAAAAAACAGCAATTAAAATGAAAGATTATCGATTAGTGATATGGCCACAACATGGAATCTTTGGTGCTGGTAACACGATGGACGAAACATTTGGGCTAATCGAGACTGTTGAAAAAGCAGCGCAAATTTATATGTTGATTAGTTCCCATCAAGGTGGTATTAAGCAAATCATTACTGATCACCAACTTTTGGAGTTAGCCAAAACCTTCGGCGTCAATCCGGTAGCAGGGATACTTAATGCACAGTAATCATCAGTAAGTCTTTAGTACAGAGGGGGTGAGAAAATGATTCGAAAAGCATTTGTTATGAAATTATTGGATAACTGTTATGTTGAATACAAAAAACGTCATGATGAAATCTGGCCGGAAATGGTCAAGATGCTAAAGGAACATGGGGCATCCAATTATTCGATTTTTTTTGACCCCAGTACTCATTCCTTATTTGGATATCTTGAAATAATGGATGAAGAGCAATGGCGTAAAAGTGCTGAAACCCTAATTTGCCAGCAGTGGTGGACGTATATGAAGGAGGTGATGGAAACGAATCCTGACAATTCTCCTGTGACAATTAGCTTGCAAGAAGTTTTCTTTTTAAAATAATACTAAAGTGGCAAAGGAGTTGTACAAGGAATGATGGTAAACAGAATCAGTAGCGTTGGAAAAGCAGATGTAATAAAAACAATCAATTTACTTATGGACAATTTAATCAATATTAAAGATGAAACAGGAGAGTTTCTATTAAAACTGAATGATGGAAGAATCATCGATACAAAGGGGTGGGGTGGCTGGGAGTGGACCCAGGGAATTGGGTTATATGGAATGTACAAATACTATGAATTAACAAAAGATGAAAAGGCATTACAGATCATCAATGGTTGGTTCGCCGATCGATTTGCCGAGGAAAGTACGACGAAAAATGTCAATACCGTGTCTCCCTTCTTGACCTTAGCTTATTTATATGAAGATACAAAAAATAAATCTTATCGGCCATATTTAGAACAATGGTTGGATTGGGTCATGTATGAAATGCCTAGAACAGATGAAAATGGCTTGCAACATATTGTTTATAATAGTGAAAATAACCAACAAATTTGGGATGATACCTTAATGATGTGTGTCTTACCCTTAGCAAAAGTTGGTAAGTTGTTCAATAATCTTGCGTATATCGAAGAAGCAAAAAAACAATTTTTATTACACATCAAGTATTTGGCTGACAAGAAAACAGGCCTTTGGTTTCATGGTTGGGATTTTGCCGGTCGTCATAATTTCGCCAATGCTTTATGGGCAAGAGGAAATTGTTGGATAACCATCGCCATACCTGAATTTATAGAACTGCTAGACTTGAATGAGGATGATGCCATACGAGAGTTTCTCTTGGATGCACTAAAAAATCAAGTGGAAGCATTGGCTAAGTATCAAGATGAAGTGAGCGGATTATGGCATACCATATTGGATGATGATAGTTCCTATTTAGAGGCTTCAGCGACAGCTGGCTTTGCATACGGAATATTGAAGGCTGTTCGTAAGCGTTATATTGATAAGAAATATGAAAAAATAGCGATTAAGGCCGTACTGGGAGTTTTGAACAATATTAGCAAGGATGGGGAACTACAGAATGTCTCTTTTGGAACCCCCGTCTTTAATTCAATTCAAGAGTATAAAGATATACCTCTCACTTCCATGCCCTATGGACAATCTCTTGCCATATTATGTTTATCAGAGTATTTACATCGGTATATCTAAGATGCTGACTTCCGTAACGTTACCGACTTCCCAATTGTTACATCATTTTAATTTCAGATTTTGTCTTGCTGTTATGATATGCACTTTTCTATTGATGAAATGAAAGGGAAGAAGGAACGTAACGATTGTTGTTAAGAGATAGAATGTAATTGGATTAAATCATATTTTGAAGGGAAGATTGATGTTTATGATTAAAGAAGAGCGAAAATTAAAATTTATCAATTATTTTTCATATGGTATAACCGATTTTATCGGCGCGGGGGCTTTTGCCTTAACAAGTGCCTGGCTGTTATATTTTTATACTACATTTTGTGGATTGACCTTAATTGAAGCCAGCTCCATATTTGCATTGGCGCGAATTGTTGATGCCGTAGCAAGTCCGGCAATGGGGTTTGTAACAGATAATTTTCATAAAACTCGTTTGGGTAGAAGATTTGGGCGACGCAAATTTTTCTTATTGGCCAGTATACCGTTGGTCGCCTGTTATTCAATGATTTGGGTGAGTGGCTTTTCCTATTTATATTATCTAGCTACCTATATTTGTTTTGAAATCGTATATACCATGATCTTAATTCCTTACGATACTCTCGCAGCAGAAATGACATCGGATTATAAAGTTCGCGCAAAACTGACGAGCGCCAGAATGTATTGTGCACAATTTTCGGCATTTATCGCCGCCTTTTTGCCAGGAAGATTAATTAATGCCTTAGGAAAAGAAGATCCTGGTTCCTTTCTCTATGCTGGAGCTATTTTCACGGTGATTTTCATGATTGTATTAGTCCTTGTGTACAACTTTACGTGGGAACGGTCGTTAGCGGAGATAAAGTCTACGGAAAGTAAAGAGCCGACAAAAGCACTGAATCTAGGGCAAAATATACAAAAGATTTATGTGGATTTGATTACGACGCTTCGAGTTCAAACTTTTAGAGCTCATTTAGGGATGTACATCGGTGGGTACTTAGCACAAGATATTTTTAATGCCGTATTTACCTACTTTATCGTATTTGCCCTTCTCAAAGATGCGGTTATCGTGTCAAATTTACTGTCCACAATGTATGTATTCCAACTTGCTGGCGTAGCAATAGCCACCTATGTAACATTAAAAGTCAGCCCTGGTTCAGCCTTTAGAATTGTAGCTTGTTTATTTATGTTAAGTATTTTTGGGTATTTGGCTATATATGGAGTCGCTGCTGATAGTATGATCGCCCTCTATGTAGTTTCAGCTGTCGCTGGCCTTGGTCGGGGTGGACTCAACTATATTCCATGGAATAATTATACCTTTGTTCCTGACGTAGATGAAATCGTATCGGGAGATAGAAGAGAAGGGGTTTTTGCCGGGTTTATGTGTTTCTTGCGGAAAGCTTCCCAAGCTCTTGCCATCTTTGTGGTTGGAATTATATTGCAAAGTTTCAATTTTGTCTCTGGTGTGAAGGAACAACCACACGAAGCGATGGTAGCGATGGTGTGTATATTAGTACTAGTTCCACTGACATTCCTAATCGGAGGTATCGTAGCCTCATTTAAATTTAAGATTAACGGTACAACACATGCTATCTTGAAAAAAGAAATTTTAAGAGTGAAAAATGGTGGAAATAAAAATGACGTGGATGATGTGACCCGTAGTACTGTTGAAGCCTTAACAGGTTGGAAATATAAGAATTTATGGGGGAATAATCCTGTAGGATATGCAAACTGGATTAAGTATAACAAATTAGAAGATAAACAAGCTACAGATAAAATTATTAAAAATGAAATATGAGTATACAGGACTTTTTCTAAGTGAATATCATCTAAAAAGTAAAAAAGAGAAAGAATATATGTTTTGAAAACTGATTATTGAGAATTGATAATTAAAAATAGGGAGAGAGATGAATGAAAATGAAAATGAAACGACAAATTGCTTTGACCACCATAGCATTGGGGCTGACGGTATTTGGTACCGCCTTTGCAACTCCTGCCAATCCTTTTGGTGATGTTCCGAAAGAAAATTGGACATATAATTCAATGAGCAGATTGGCTAAGAGTGGAGTTGTGGATGGCTATAATGATACCGCATTTACGAGTGGTAAGATTCTTACTCGCTATGAAATGGCATCTCTCGTCGCAAAAACCATGTGGAAAGTGGACAAAGCTAACGCAACAGTTAAAGCTGAAACAAAAGCAGATCTTGAAAAACTTGAAAATGAATTTTCCGTAGAACTGAAGAGTTTAGGTGTTTGGGTTCCACAGCAGGTTGGGGATGTTTCCAATATCAAATTTAGTGGTGATGCTCGCTTTCGTTATCAAATCAATCCTGTATTAACTGCTACTAATAAAAGCAGTTCAAATCCTTCGCGCCTTCAAGAACGTTGGGACTTAAATTTTACGGCACCCGTTAGTGAAAAAATCACTTTTAATGGTCAACTTTGGACAGAAAATAGAGTGCTGAGTCGTGGAGCAGATACTGGAACTTTAATCGCTGAAAATGCCGGAGCTATGTTTGATAGGGGAGAATTTGTTTGGAAAAATGCGGATACTGCTGTAACAATCGGCCGCTTTCAGCCGTTTTTAGGTCAAGGAATCATTTATGCAGGTGGACCAGGTAACTTCATGGATGGTATATATGGCACATATAATTTACATCCGCGAATGAGTCTATCTTTTGGTTACGCCGATATGGGTGCTGAATTTGAAAATATTGGTACTAGTGGCTTGTCGGCCACAGTCGGGAGCCAACCAAGTGTCAGAGTCAATATGGAGAATGTAAGCTATCAGGTTGGCAGTAATACGACTCTTACTGCTGCTCACCTGAAGGTATTGAATCATCCGGTTGTTTTAGCCACAGCAGTTCCATACAATTTTGATCAATATGCTGTTGGTGGTAAAGTGAAAGCTGGTGCCATAACATTCATCGCTGAATACGTGGTAAATAACGCTGCGAATCTTCCTGCGAATGCACAAACAAAAGGTGGTTGGGCTCGATTACAATGGAAGGCTTCTGATCCGAAAAAACCTGGAACGTTCCAAACTTCCATTGATTACCTGAAATTTGGCAATTGGTCAATTGATTCTCAGTACTGGAAAATTGTTTTACCAGTGCCAGCTGGTAACGGTATTGGGGGAGATGGTGCACAGGGGTTTGGCTTTGATTTTGATTATGTTTTAGCAAAAAACCTTGATGTAGACTTTAAATGCTATAGTTTAAAACCCTACAGTAGTAATAGTACTTTCTCATCCTATAACCCTTACTATGGTTTCATCACTAATTGGAGATTTTAGTTAAAAAGTTTGCAATTTTGCAAGTGGAATAAAAGGGGATTTACTATGAATGATAGTGAGGAATCTCAATATCGGGAAACGGCAACATTTATGGTTGAAGTATTAAAACATAAAGGTTTTGATACCTATTATGCCAAGGATTTGCAGGATGCAAAAGAGCAAGTTTTAGCCATGGTGCCACAACATGCATCCATCGGACTGGGTGGCTCTATTACTATCGAGAAGATGAATATTTTGGATACATTGCGATCTAGCAGCTATCAATTGATCGATCGTTATCAAGAATGTTCTCCGGAACAACATATTAAATTTTACAAAGATGCATTACTGGCTGATTATTTTTTAACGGGGGCCAATGCAATTACCAAAGACGGGGAAATTGTATGTACCGATTGTTCGGGCAATCGCGTAGCGGCTATGATTTTTGGGCCAGAAAAAGTGATTGTCGTGGTTGGAGTCAATAAGCTGGTGGAAAATCTTGATGAGGCATTTAAAAGAATAAAAACCATTGCTCCAATTAATGCAAAAAGGAATCATCATAATACGCCATGCACAGTAACGGGCAAATGTGAAAGCTGTAATCAGCCGGAAAGTATGTGCAACTATACAGGGATTATACATAACGGCAAGAGGTTTGAGGGAAGAACAACTGTCATCGTTATTGGGGATGCAGTAGGTCTTTAAGTATTTTTTAGCCCTTTCCTCTATAGGAAAGGGCTAAAAAAATAGGAGATGAGAGTATGTATCATTGTGGAGATGTAGTCAATGATATTACAATTGCCTACATTGGTGGAGGATCAAGAGGATGGGCCTGGAGGCTCATGAGTGATCTAGCAGCAGAAGAATGTATGTCAGGTACAGTTAGGCTTTATGACATAGATTTTGAAGCGGCTCAAGATAATGAACTGTTAGGGAATAAACTTTGTGATCGTGAGGAGGTAAAGGGAAAGTGGCAGTATAAAGCCGTAGAGACGTTGGAGGCAGCACTATCAGGTGCTGACTTTATCGTCATATCAATTCTGCCTGGCACGTTTGCCGACATGGCCTCAGACGTTCATTTGCCGGAACAATATGGAATCTATCAATCTGTCGGTGATACAGTAGGCCCTGGGGGATTACTAAGAGCTTTGCGGACAATTCCCATGTATGTAGAAATTGCTCAGGCAATAAAAAAATATTCACCACAGGCTTGGGTGATTAATTATACAAATCCTATGGCCTTATGCACCAAAACCTTATATGAAGTCTTTCCTGAGATCAAAGCATTTGGCTGTTGTCATGAAGTCTTTTCCACCCAAAAACTTCTGGCGGCGGTTTTAAGAGAAGTCAAGGGGCTTATTGGTATTGACCGGTCGGAGATTAAGATTAATGTACTAGGCATTAATCATTTTACATGGATTACTGAGGCAAGTTATAAGAGTATGGATGTATTTTCTTTATATAAAGAATTTGTGGATCTTTTTTATCAAGAAGGATATGAAGATAGTGCCCAAAAAGGACATTGGATCAACGATTCTTTTTCTTCAGCTAACAGGGTCAAATTTGATCTGTTCAAGCGTTATGGCGTGATAGCAGCGGCGGGGGATCGGCATTTGGCAGAATTTGTACCAAGTAATTGGTATTTAAAAGATCGTCATACCATTGAAAAATGGAAATTTAATCTTACTACAGTAGATTGGCGAATCAATGATTTGCATACGCGACGTGGAAAAAGTAAAGAACTAGTTAACGGTAGAGAAAAATTTGAATTAAAGGAATCTGGTGAAGAAGGGGTCAAACAAATAAAAGCACTTCTAGGCCTACAAGACTTAGTTACTAATGTAAATATGCTCAATAGGGGACAAGTAATGGGGATTCCAATGGGAGCAGTAGTCGAAACTAATGCTTTATTTCGGAAGGATAGTCTTAGACCCATTATGGCTGGTAAATTACCTATTGCCATTGAAAGTCTGGTAGTCAGACATGTATATAATCAAGAGAGCATTTTGCGAGCTTCCTTGACCAAAGACAAAACATTGGCGTTGAGTGCCTTCTTAAATGATCCATTAATAACGATACCTGTTGACAATGCAACTCAGTTGTTTCATGAAATGCTTTATAATTCCCGGAAATACTTAGGGGGCTGGAATTTATGACCATCTCGTAATGTGGATTATAAATTTGACTCGATGAGATGAATTGACATATGAACTACGGTCGGTTTATTCTCGGCGTATCAATGATTTGAATTTAGAAAGGAATAATTGCCGTGAAAAATATCAAAATATCAATTGCGTTTATCATTTTGGCCGTCCTTTCGATTATCGCTCTTATTTTCATCAGTCTTTTCGGTATCAAAATAGTGAATGTGACGAGACAACTGCAATTAGCCATGTATCAGGAAAGATATTTGCCAACGAGTAATATATTGGATGTAAAAACAGATTATACTCTGATTCGCATAAATTATCTTAAAACACTCTATGAAGGATACAAACCTGATAGTGAGAAAGAAGTAAAAAATAGAACTAATTTAGCCATGCAAAAGCTGGATGCGGCAGAGAACTCTGCTGGAAATGAATCGGAGAAGAAATCAATCAAAGAGTTGAAGCAATTGTTGCAAAAGTATCAAGATAATCTTTTGCAAGTCATGCATATCGTCAGAGATGGTCAACAACTTTCTGAGGAACAAAAACAACCTATATTTTTTATGGGACAGGATGTTGTAAATAAGATTGAGGAACTTGTTAAATATGAGTTAGAATCAACTGAAAACTTAAATAAACAAGCAGAAGTGCTTGTTGGACAAAGCAAATCCGTGTTTATAGTAGTGAGCGTAGTAACAATTTTGTTATTGTTGGTATTTTCCAGGATGATAATTTTGAAAGTAAAGCGGGAAATGACTGCTATTTTATTGTATTTTGATAAATTGGCAGTCAGTGACTTCTCTGGTGGAGTACCCAGTGAATTGACAAATATTAAGGATGAAATTGGGGATATTGCGCAAAAAGCAGATCGAATGGTTACAACGGTAAGGGGGATTATCCAAAATGTAGTTGTAGAGTCTAAGAATATTAAAGCAACAACGGATACGACCCATCGGGAAATTGGTCAACTTCATGGTCAGGTTAATGAAATTGCAGGTATTACCCAAACCTTGTCGGCTGGAATACAGCAAACTGCTGCAGCAACTGAAGAAATGAATGCAACATCTTTTGAAATTCAAACAGCGCTTACCATCTTCTCCAAGCGAGCAGCGGAAGGCTCTTTAAATACTAATGAGATTAGCGCTAGGGCAAGTCAACTGGGTAAGCTCGCTGAAGAATCCTATGATGAAGCCAATCAAATTTATTCGAGTACCAATGTAAAATTAAGAAATGCAATTGAAAGCTCTAAAGCGGTGGATCAAATTAATGTTCTTTCGAATGCGATCCTTGCTATTACTGAGCAAACTTCTTTGTTGTCATTAAATGCTGCTATTGAAGCGGCAAGGGCTGGTGAACAGGGCAGGGGATTCGCAGTTGTTGCTGATGAAATCCGCAAGTTAGCTGAAAGTTCCAAACAATCTGTAACACAAATTCAGACTGTTACAAAGACTGTGGTCGAAGCAGTCAAACATCTGGTTGATAGCTCTGAGCAAGTATTGATTTTTATTGATAAAAGAGTCATTAAAGATTATGAAAGCCAAATTGAGACTACGAAAAAGTACACCAATGACGCTCAATATTTTAATAATATCGTTACTGAGTTTAAGAAAAGTTCAGAAACGATACTGCAATCTGTTCAAAGCATGGCGACCGCAATTGATGAAATTTCTGCATCAACCAATGACGGTGCCCAAGGGTCTCAGACGATTGCACATAAGACGTTGACCATTGCAGATAAAGTAAACAGTATTATTACGCAAGCTGAAGAAGGAAGAGGTAGTTCCGAAAAGTTATTATCAGTGGTTAACAAGTTTGCTTTATGAAAAAAAGGGGTAGTTGTATATAAATAACCTCTGGCCGGGTTTATTATCTAGTATTGCACTCCTTTGACAAAATTTGCAGAGGTTATTCAATATACTGTAAACAACAGTAAATAATGGAATTAATCTGCAATATTGGGGAGATGTAGATGGCTGAGAAACTGCATGATGGACATAGGAAACGGATTAAAGCAAGGTATTTGGAAGAAGGCTTAGATGGGTTTGCCGATCATCAAGTTTTGGAAATGCTACTTTTTTATTGTATTCCCATGAAGGATACTAATGAATTGGCACATAAGATGATGAGGGAGTTTGGTTCTCTAGCAGGTGTTATGGAGGCTGGTCCCCAAGAAATCTGTACAAGGTGTAATGTTAGCGAAAATGTAGCCATTTTAGTTTCCATGATTCCTGCCTTAGCTCGTCGCTATTTTAAGGGCAAGTGGGGTGATAAACCAGTACTTACTAGTTCGACCAAAGCAGGAGAATACGTGACGACTTTATTCGTAGGCAAGACCTATGAAGCCTTTTATTTGATTTGTTTGGATGCCCAAAATCGTGTTAATTATGCAGCCTTAGTTCATGAAGGAACCATCAATGAAGCACCAGTCTATCCACGATTAATTGTGGAAACGGCACTCCGGCATCAAGCCAACTCCGTAATTCTGGCTCATAATCATCCAGGAGGGGCAATTGTGCCTTCCCAAGGGGATATGGAAGCCACAAAACGGGTGGCGGCAGCTCTTGGAGGCATATCCATTCATGTGGCAGATCATATTATTGTGGCTGGTGAACGATATTTTAGTTTTATCGAAAATAACTTGCTATAAAGAGAAAAGCATATCCTTAGTGAGATACTCATAGTAAAATAAGAGGCTTTTGAGGTTTTTCCTCCGAAGCCTCTTATTTTTGCTAACTGCTATTTTCGGCGATTTCCACGCGGAGTAATGAACGTACATTTTCAATCTGATTGGCAATACTCATGGACGCGGAGCTGGCGAAATGTAGACCTACGGCGAAGGGAATACCATCAATGATGGTAACGAGTAGTGATCCGGAATCACCACCGGAGGTCATGGCTGTATTGACAATTTGATCTTTGAAGCGGGCTACTTTGCCTCCTGAGTAGGAGATATCAACAGTGGCATTGGTGGCGAGTATTCTGCCCCGGGTAAAACCCGTGGTGCGGCCGGTTTTTTGTACGACCATACCTACGTTTACTTTTTCTTGGGGGAGCCAGCCGCCAACATAACCCATCCAGCTAATAGCACGATCTAAATTATGCAATTGACCTTGGGCAATGGCAGCATCCACCTTATTATCGTGTAGATAACGAGGGATCAAGGGTTCAAAATCGATGGGAATAAATCGGCTTAAGGTGGCAATGGTATCAAAAGGGTAGCAACCACCGTCAATAGCGCCGGGCTGGATAATCGGATCACCATGGCGAGCCATGTTTTGGGCGGCTAAGACATGATTATTACTTAAAACATAATATTTTTTTGGTATGCCTATACCTTGGGGCAGTAAATCATAGACACATGTGGCGATGGTTCCGGCCGTAATATCCATATGACCAACACTATAACCTCCTTGTATAGGACGGATATGCTGGGTTAGTCTGGAGGCTTCATTGGGTATGAGTGAACTGCCGGCTTTTGCGCTGAGTCTTCCTACCGAAATAACATCTACATCCACGCCCTTCAAGACTGATGGTAGCAAGCTAGCCCTAGGGAGTTTCTGAGTTGGTGCTTTATGGGTAACTAGAGCCATGAGGGCTGGTCTACCTGTTGGCTGATTATTTGTCCATTTGACTCCCACGCCTAGGCCGATAACATTGACGAGTAAATTACGAGGGTGTAAAAAATCGTCGACAACTTCACTGTGTATTTGTTGTAAGGCCGCTAAATCAGCGGCTGACAACGTCATTTTTATCTCATCATTCATGAGGATGCTCCCTTCATCGGGGATTTGCTGTTTTTATATTCTATTTAACATATAAAAAAATGGTGATATAGTTGCAGTATTTATTATTACTATTATAATGGACTTATTAGCTATGTAATTTAGCCCAATGGAAGAGAGAGGTTTACTATAAATCAATTGATAAAGGAGTGCTTCCCATGAATGAACAAAAACCTTGGGATGATAAGGAACAATTGAAAAAACGATTAACTGCGATGCAATATGAAGTAACCCAAAACCAAGGCACTGAGCCGTCTTTTGACAATGAATATTGGAATCATGATCATGCTGGTATTTATGTTGATATTGTATCGGGTGAACCCTTGTTTACCTCCCTAGATAAATATCAGTCAAGTTGTGGTTGGCCAAGTTTTACTAAGCCATTATCCCCAGAACGTATTGCCGAGAAGGCTGATGAAAGCCATTTTATGCAGCGTATTGAAGTGCGGAGTAAAAAAGCAGATTCTCACCTGGGGCATGTATTTAATGATGGGCCCACGTCAACAGGATTACGTTATTGTATTAATTCAGCAGCCTTACGCTTCATCCCCCAAGAAGATTTGGTCAAAGAAGGGTATGGTGAGTATGCGGATCTATTCAAAAATCATTAATAATACTTTGGTTACGGCATGAAATATACAAATATCACACAGGGGATTTTTATTAAACGTGTCAATCGATTTATTGCCCATGTTCTGATTGACGGCACAGAACAGATTGTTCATGTGAAAAATACAGGACGTTGTCGAGAATTGTTAATTGCTGGGGTTGTGGTATTGCTTGAACCATCACAAAAGCCAGAACGGAAAACTGCCTTCTCCCTCATTGCGGTCTATAAAGGTGAGCGACTCATTAATATGGATTCTCAGGTGCCTAATCATGTAGTCTTTGAAGCGCTGCAAGCAGGACGTATTCCGGAATTAGGTTTACCGGAGATGATGAGAAAAGAAGTAACTTATGGTAATTCCAGGTTTGATATTTATTATGAATCGGCTCAGCGCAAGAGTTTTATTGAAGTCAAAGGTGTCACCTTAGAAGACGAGGGGGTAGCCATGTTTCCCGATGCTCCTACCCTACGCGGCACTAAACATGTTTATGAAATGATAAAAGCTGTTGAGGCTGGGTATGGAGGCGCTATTTTTTTACTAATCCAGATGCGGGGTGTAATCTGTTTTAGACCTAATGTGAAAATGGATGAATATTTTTCCAAGGCACTGGTACTCGCTGAGAAAAAAGGTGTTACTCTATTGGCCTATGATTCGATTGTTCATGAAGATGAAATTATTCTAGGGGCGAGAGTGCCGATTTTATTATAAGAAAAATCTTGAAAGGAGTGAGAAAAATGTATTTTGACATTGCTGAAGGCCCAGTATTTCGGCCACCGAGTGAGGCTGATAGTTTTATTTTACGTGTGACGATGGGCTGTTCTCATAATCGCTGTACTTATTGCAATATGTATCGATCAGTAGATTTTCGTGTGCGGACCATGGATGAAATCATGGCCCAAATTAATGCCGCCAAGGATTATGGTGAGTTTGTTCGGCGCATATTTTTGGCTGATGGCAATGCTATGGTATTGACAACGAATCAACTATTAGACATTCTAGGAAGAGTAAAAGAAACTTTTCCTAAATTGCGCCGAGTCTCGTGTTATGCTGGCCCAAAAGATATTTTACATAAGACGCCCCAAGACCTGAAACTGTTATATGACGCCGGACTTACGTTGGTTTATTATGGTATGGAATCAGGTGATGATGAAGTGTTAAGCCATGTTTGTAAAGGGGTTACTGCGCAGCAATCCATTGCAGCCGGACAACGCATCGTGACTTCAGGGATCAAATTATCGATCATGGTGATTGTAGGCTTGGGGGGGAAGGCTGGCTCTAAGGCTCATGCTTTTCATACGGCAGAGGCTATTAATGCCATTCACCCCAATATGTTGAGTGCTTTAACGTTGATGATGTACCGCGGTAGCGAACTACGGGATGAATATGAACGTGGTCAATTTGACATATTATCGCCCTCTGAAAGTATGGGGGAATTATATGAACTGATTGCTGGTATTGAACTGCCAATTGAAACTCATTGTTTGTTTCGCAGTAATCATATCTCAAATCGTATTGCGCTGGCGGGTACGTTGCCCCGTGACAAACAAAAACTGCTTAATGCCGCCAAGCAGGGGATGATTGAGCTAGCAACTTTGACGGATTGGGATGTTTATAATAATGTGGAAAGCTAATTTCCCATTCATGAATAAGAGCAGCTTCTGGCGTAAGGTCGAAGCTGCTCTTATTCATGAATAGAAAAGATTGAATTTATATGATGATTAGAAAGCCGCGAGAAGTATAATGAACTTTCTATCAGTGAAAATGAAAAAAAGTATCAAAAATAATTTTAATTATGAAAAATGTAAAATGAAAATTAGTCAATTAACTTTATATGTTAATTGACTAATTTAGGGAACTAAGTCTTAAACAGAGGTAAATAGGAATAGAAAAGTATAATATTTGAATATATTGAAAATTATTATTGATTTTGTATTGGATAAGTAATATAATACAAATGAAAATAAGTTACAAAATAATAAGGGTAATGAAAATAAATTTCAATTATAATGTGGAATGATATCTCAGATCCTTAGTGAAAAATTTTTACGTAATCAGAAAGTATAACACTTTCTTGATTACAAGTAAGAACAACTAAGGCTTCGACCGTCGTCTGAGGACTTGGTCGAAACCAAGTTTTTTCTTATCGAGATATGAATTTATACGAATTTGCAGAGGCAAAGTATGATTAGGTTACTATAAATAATAATAAACAAACAAGGGGGAGCCGTTATGAAAGCAGCCATCTATAAAGGAATTGGTCAAATGACAGTGGAGGACATCCCTAAACCTGAAATTCAGCCAGGGACGGTACTGCTTAAGGTGAAAGCGTGTGCC
>Ga0209123_1001268_pt1 | contig 25829 bp, 25 predicted proteins | sample BarGraIncu00431A_FD_184500 | JGI IMG/M metagenome (GOLD analysis project Ga0209123, IMG submission 184500) | Arctic peat soil microbial communities from Barrow, Alaska, USA - Barrow Graham LP Incubations 004-31A (SPAdes) (version 2) | ecosystem: Environmental > Terrestrial > Soil > Wetlands >...
TACCTCACCAGACTTGGCCGTAGCGCTATTGCCGCCTGTTGCCGAATAACTGAAATGGCTATCGTTCCTGCTCTTGCATGAGAAAATTTGCTCAAAAAATGTAAAGTCTCAAGTTGTAAGAGACTAACCCTCCCCCTCCGGGAGAGGGGACGTTCCGACGGGATAGGGAGGTTCAGATGGGAGAGGGACCTTCCGACCCGCCTGAACACTCGACCCGCCTGAACATACTCAGAAGTCCGCTGGAACTCATAAGTCCGCTGGCATAGGATGCATCGTCCGCTGGCATAGGATGCATCAAATCTGGACGGTAATCCCCGCGCCGCTCCCCGTCTTGGGGACCGTGATGGTCAAAACGCCGAGGTCGCAGCTGGCGCTGATCTTGTCGCGGTCGAGTTCCGCCGGCAGGGCAAAACTCCTCTGAAAAGGTCCGAAATAGCGCTCGATCCGGTGGAAGTTCTCCTTGCGGATCTCTTCGCCGTGACGCCTCTCTCCCCTGATAGTCAAAGTGTTCTCCTCGACCCTGATCTCGATGTCCTTCTGCTCCATGTCCGGAAGCTCGACCTTGATGGTGACGGTTTCGTCGTCTTCGTAGATGTCTGCGGGGGGGTGCCAGGCGCCCTCGCGAATCTCTTCGCCGACCTCACGGGTCCAGGCCATGTCCAGCAGCCGGTTCATTTTGTCCTGCATGCTGCGCAGCTCGCTCAACGGGTTGTACCTGACTATCGCCATCCACCACCTCCGGTCCTGCTTGACTGCCTGCCCCCGAAATTAAAGGGGAGAGGACCGTTTCCTCAGGCCCTCTCCCTTATGTTACAGCAGCCTCGTGCGCCTCAAATCCGTTTTCCTTTCGGTACGGTATGTTTCAACTTCTTGGAGCCGTCGTAGAGGTTCTGCTTTATCTGTTCCCTCTGTGCCTTCAGATCTTTTTTCTCGTAGTCCATGTCCAGGTTGATTTCCACCTGCTGCGCCAGTTGATCGATCGTCGCTTCTTCGTTTTGTGCCATGCTGACTCCCCTTTTGCCTGGGTTATTAACGTCGACGCCGGTTATGTCCTGACCCTCTCACCCCCTTGGTATTTTCCCAAATCATAGCAGTTATTGGTGTTATTGCAACAACATTTCGCCTTGAAGGGCGCCGGCTTATCGGCTACTATGGCTGGAGAAAAAGCTCATCATGAGGAGAGTCTATGCTGCAGTATAAGGTCGTGGAGTTGAGCAACGTTTCCGAGGATACCATCGAGGAGGCGCTCAACGAGTGGACCCGCAAGGGGTGGCAGTTCGACGCGCTGCAGTTCGCCATGCGCGAGTCGAGCAAGCGCCCGGCCATGGCGTTCGTGGTCTTCACCTGCGAGGTGGCCTAGGTGACGACCGAGAAAGAGACCCTTTACCTTTTGGACGGCTCGTCCTATATCTACCGTGCCTACTTTGCCATACGCCACCTGAGCTCCCCGAAGGGCTTTCCCACCAACGCCATCTACGGCTTCACCCAGATGCTTTTGAAGATCATGAAGGACCACGCCCCGGCCCACGTGGCCGTCATCTTCGACGCGGGGAAAATCACCTTCCGAAACGAGCTGTTCCCGGCCTACAAGGCAACCCGCGCCACCATGCCGGAGGACCTCGCCCAGCAGATCGGTCCGATCAAGGAGATGGTGCGCGCCTTCAACATCCCGGCCCTGCAGCTTCACGGCTTCGAGGCCGACGACATCATCGGCACCATCGCCCGGCAGGTCGAGGCGAAGGGGATGAAGTGTGTCATCGTTACCGGCGACAAGGACCTGATGCAGGTCGTGTCGGAGAACGTGACGCTGCTCGACACCATGAAGGAAAAGAGCTTCGGGATCGCCGAGGTGATGGAAAAGTTCGGGGTTGAGCCGGCGCGGGTGGTTGACGTCCTTGGCCTTTGGGGGGATGCTTCCGACAACATCCCGGGGATTCCGGGCATCGGCGAGGTGACCGCCAAGAAGCTTTTGCAGGAGTTCGGCACCCTGGACGAGCTGTTGGCCAGGGCCGGCGAGGTGAAGGGGAAAAACTCCGAGAAGCTGGTGGAGTTCGCCGACCAGGCCAGGCTTTCCCGCACTCTCGCCACCATCGACTGCGCCGTGCCGATTGAATACACCATGGAGGACCTCGCGGTCTCTCCGCCCGACAGCAAGCGGCTCGGCGAACTGTTCCGGGAGTACGGCTTCACCACCCTCATGAAGGATCTGACCAGCAGCCCCACCCTTTCCTGCGAGCAGTACAACGTCGTGCTGCGGGAGGAGGAGTTGCGCGCCCTGGTCGACTTGCTCGCGCGCCGCGGCGCCTTTGCCTTCGATCTGGAAAGCACCAGCCTGAACCCGATGGAGGCGCGCATCGTCGGCTTCTCGGTTAGCTGCAAGGCGCACGAGGCCTGGTACATCCCCGTCGGGCACCGCTACCTGGGAGCCCCGGAGCAGCTTTCCGAGGAGCTGGTGCTGGAACTGCTCGGCCCGCTTTTGACCGATCCCGCAATCCGCAAGATTGGCCAGAACATCAAGTACGACTACCAGCTGCTGCGCCGCGCCGGGGTGAAGCTTGCGGGGATTTGGTGCGACACCATGCTCGCTGCCTACCTGGAAAACCCGGGGCGCACCAGCCAGGGGCTGGATCCGCTCGCGCTGGAATTCCTGGAGCACCGGATGATTTCCTACTCCGAGGTGACCGGCAAGGGAAAGGGACAGCTGAACTTCTCCGAGGTGGACCTGGATCGCGCCGCCCCTTACGCCTGCGAGGACGCCGACGCCACGTATCTTTTGCACGAGATCCTGCTCCCCAAGGTGCACGAGTTCGGGATGGAAAAGCTCTTTTTCGAGACCGAGATGCCGCTTCTGGAGATCCTCGCCGAGATGGAACTGACCGGGGTAAAGCTCGACCTGCCGCTCATGAGGGAACTCTCCGCCGGATTCGGGCACGAGCTGGTCGATCTGGAGGGGCGCATCCACGAGCTTACCGGCGGGCCCTTCAACATCAACTCGCCCAAGCAGCTGGGCGAGATGCTCTTCGAGAAGCTGGGGCTTGCCGTCGGCAAGAAGACCAAGGGGAAGACCGGCTGGTCCACCAACGTGGAGGAGCTGGAGCGGCTTGCCGAGGAGCACGAGGTGGCGCGGCTGCTCCTTTTGTACCGCACCGTTTCCAAGCTGAAATCGACCTACACCGACGCGCTTCCCAAGCTGATCGATCCGGAAAGCGGCCGGGTGCACACCTCCTACAACCAGGCGGTCACCAATACCGGCAGGCTCTCCTCCTCCGAGCCGAACCTGCAGAACATCCCGATCCGCGGTGAGGTGGGGCGCGGCATCAGGCGCGCCTTCATCGCCGAGGAGGGGTCGCTTCTGCTCTCGGCCGACTATTCCCAGATCGAGCTGCGGGTGCTGGCCCACATGTCCGGGGACCGGGTGTTCTGCGAGGCCTTCGCTGCCGGAGAGGACATTCACCGGCGCACCGCGAGCGAGGTGTTCGGCATGTTCCCCGAGCTGGTGACCTCGGAGATGCGGCGCCAGGCTAAGGTGATTAACTTCGGCGTCATTTACGGACAGGGGGCCTTCAGCCTTGCCAAGGAGCTCGGAGTGACGCCGAAGCTGGCCAAGGCCTTCATCGACAACTACTTCGAGCGCCACTCCGGCGCGCGCAGCTTCCTGGACGGCTGCATCAGGGAGGCGGAGGTGTGCGGGTTCGTCACCACCATCCTCGGGCGCAGGCTGCCGATACCGGACATCGGTAGCAAGAACGGTAACGTGCGTGCCTTCGCGCAGAGAAACGCCATCAACTATCCGATCCAGGGTTCCGCCGCCGACATCATCAAGGCAGCGATGATCGGGGTCACCCGCCGCATGCGGCGCGAGGGGGTTGCCAGCCGGCTCATCATGCAGGTGCATGACGAACTGGTGTTCGAGGTTCCGCTCGCCGAGCGCGAGCTCATGGAGGAGCTGGTGCGCTCCGAGATGGAAGGAGCGCTCCCCCTGCGGGTGCCGCTCAAGGTGGATCTCAACTTCGGCCTGAACTGGAGCGAGGCTCATTAAGGCGTTGCGCCATGGAGCTTCAGGGGTAGACTGTTTTGCAGAGGGAACCGGCAAGGCAGTCGGACAGGTCTGACTGGTTTTTCAGAAATTTAAAGCGGAGGGAGGATGCCCGGAAATTTCGCAGCATATGCCAGCAGTTTCCCAGTCGGGGGGCGGGTGCGTATCGGCATCCCGCTGGCCGGCGGTGGGGCCTTCTAGGAGTGGGGGGTGGTTTCCTCGCTGGAGCGGGACCTGCTGGGGCTGGAACTCTCCCGCGACGCGCTGCCGCAGGGCGCCAGCCTGACCCTCGGTAACACGCTCGAGGTGCGCTTCGCCGAACAGGAGGAAGAACGCTGCTGCCGGGCCGTGCTGGTCAGCGGGGCTGGCGGTGGTAGGCTCGCCCTGCGCCTGGTCGACGGCGTGGTGACTTTCGAGCCGAGGGAATACTTTCGGCAGGACGTCTACCTTCCGGTGGACTACCGGCTTCCCCCGCACCAGAACAGTGCGGAGATCCGGGAACGCTGGCGTCAGGGGCGCCGGGACCAGGAACTCGCGGCGCAAAGGCCGGAGCCGGGGGAACCGGCCCAGCTGACGGCTAAGAGGGAGGAGATCCGCTCCCGCCTGGAGCAGCGCTGCGCGGCTCCGCCTGCTGCAGCGAACATGAGCGGCGGCGGGGTCCGTTTTAGTATTCCCGAGCGGCTGGAACCTGGCCTGCTGGTCTATCTCACCATCTACCTGCCGCAACCTCAAAAGATGCTGGAACTGGTGGGCGAAGTCGTGGGGGTGCAGCCCGCCCCGAGCGGAGACGGCTTCGTCACGGCGCTCCGCTTCCGCTTCATCGACGAGGCGGACCGGGACCGGATCGTCGGCTACATCTCGGGGGAACAGCTCGCCCAACTCTCCAGGCTGGGACGGGGGGAATCCTCCGCCCCAAGGAACCGGGGCACGGGGAAGGGCCCCAGGCGGCTGCTCCTCCTGGGACTCACGCTGCTACTCCTGGCGGCACTGGTCGTCTACCTGGCAAGCGCCATCATCGCCAAACGGGAGCGGGGCGAGAAGCACGAAATCGAGCGGATCTTCGAGGAGGGGATCGCCAAAATCCTCAAGACGCGGAACTGACCATCTCCATGGCGTCTTCGATCATGATCTCCAACTCGGCGAGCATGATCTCCTTGATTCCCAGCCCCTGTGCCTCGAAGGTCGCCGCCAGCATGAGGCTCGGCTCCGGCGTAGCTCCCGCCAGGCCGAGCTTTCTGCAGGTGTCGTCCACCAGCCGCACCATGCTGAGCAGCACGTTGCTGGTGTTACTTTGCTCTTTGTGGTGGTCCCTGACGATGACGCAGTAAAGCTCCGGCAGGTTCCATTTCTGCATCAGCTCATAGCCGGTGTCCGCGTGCATGGCAGCCATGATCTCCGTGGTTAGCTCGCGCGAGAGCGCCTTGGTGCCGCTCTCGGAAAGCTGGATCCCCTCCACCACCTTCAGTATCAAAAGACTCCCGATGTCGTGCAACAGCCCCGCTATGAAGGCTTCCTGGGCGAGCTGCTTGTAGCCGGTCTTCTCGCAAAGCCACCTGCTGCCGATGGCGCTCCCGATGGCGTGCCTCCAGAGCATCTGGGAATGGGACTTCAGCTCGGGCACGGTGAGGTTGTTGTAGCTGTTTTGCTGGCTTGCCAGCATGGCGACGGAGGCGATCTCCCGCGCGCCCAGGCGCACCACCGCCTCGGTGATGGTGGTCACCTTGGCGAGGCCGCTGAAAAAGGCGGAGTTGGCAAGCCTCAGCACCTGGCTGGTGAGTGCCTGGTCCTTGATGATCAACGCCACAACCTGCTCGATGGTGAAATCCTTGGTGGCGAGGATCCCCTGCAGTTTGAGCGCAATCGGGTGGAACATCGGGAGGTTGAGCGACTCCGAATCGAGATGCTCCTTGATAACCTCGACAAACGGTCGTGTCGACATAGCGTCATTCCCCCAAAAGATGCCGGATCTCGGCGATCGGCCTCGGTTTGCCGATCCGCGGCAGCAGGCGGACCGTGTCCTGCAAGGAAACCAGCCCCTGGGCCGCCTTGGAGAGCCCCGCCTCCAGAAGGGTCACCATGCCGGTGGTATCCGTGGAGATCTTCCGGATTTCGTAGGAGGTCTTCTTGCTCAGTATGGCGTCCTTTACCAGTTCGTTCAGAATCAGCATCTCGAACACGCCGACCCTTCCCCGGTAGCCGCTGTAGCGGCACTTGGGGCAGCCCCGGCCGATGCTGAATTCAGCTCCGCGCAGCTCCGCGTTACTGTAGCTGATCCTTCTTAGCTCGGTCGGGGTCGGCGGGTACGGCTCGCAGCAGTCGGGACAGATGCGGCGCAGCAGGCGCTGGGCCAGGACGCAGATGACCGTCGAGGCGATCAGGAACGCCTCGATGTTCATGTTCATCAGACGCAGCAGACCCCCGACGCTGTCCTCGGTATGGAAGGTGGTGAGCACCTTGTGCCCGGTGAGCGCCGCCTGGATTGCGGTCTCCGCGGAGAAGCTGTCACGGATCTCCCCCAGCACGATGACGTCCGGGTCCTGACGCACGATATGCCTCAGGGTCTCCTCGAAGGTGACCCCGATCTTCGGGTTGATGGAGCACTGGGCGATCCCCTCGATGACGTACTCCACCGGCTCCTCCGCGGTGACGATGCAGGTGCTGGGATCGTTCAGGTGCCGCACGCAGCTGTAGAGCGTCGAGGTCTTGCCGCTTCCGGTCGGGCCGGTGACGATGATGACCCCGCTCGGGGTGTCGAGGGCGTCGTCCATGAAATGCTCCAGCATGCGCGCCGGCATGCCGATGTCCTTCAGGTCCAGCAGGTCCCCCTTCTTGCTCAAAAGCCTCAGTACGATCTTTTCCCCGTAGATGGTGACGTAGAAGGAGACCCGCATGTCCAGGGTCGTGCCGCTTTTGGCGCTCTCGTAGCAGATCCTGCCGTCCTGGTGGCGCCTCCTTTCCGCGATGTCCGCCTCGGCCATGATCTTGATGCGGCTGCTGACCGGCATCGCCAGCTCCTTGGTGAAATCCTTGTAGAGCACGAGCATCCCGTCCCGGCGAAAGCGGACCCTGAGGGCCGCGTGCATCGGCTCGATATGGATGTCGCTCACCCCGTCCTTCAGCGCCTCTTCGAAGATGGAGTTGACGATGCCGGTCACGGTGTGCTCATCGGTAGCGGTGCCGTCTCCCTGGACGATCCCCCTTTTCAGCGAGCTGACGGTTTCCCTGATCCCCTTCAGCGTCGCGATGGCGAAGGAGGTTCCCGTTCCGAACAGCTTTTCGGCGGTACGGCGCGCCTCGAGGTTCAGCGGGTCGGCGATCGCCACCAGGATCTGTCCCTTCTCCTCCTTGACCGGGATGAAGCTGTGCTGCGCGATCCAGTGCTGCGGCATGCGGGAAAGCAGGGCACGGTCGATCATTTCCGGGGCCAGGTCGAGGTAGGGGAAGCCGAGCTGGAAGGCGATGACCTCGGCCAGGGTGAAGTCCTCGATGAAGCGCTGTTCCACCAGGACCTCGCCCAGCATCTTGGAGTGGCCGCCGTCGCGCTGGATGCCGAGCGCCGCCTGCAGCTCCGCCGGCTTCAGATAGCCAAGCTCCACCAGGAGGGCCCCGAGCTTTACCGAGACGATGTTGTTCCTGAGCGTTTCCCGCAGCTGCTCCTTGGTGAAGAAGTTCAACTCCAGCATGACCGCGATCAGGGTCCGCGGGGTCGGGAGCTTGTTCTTCACCCGCTGTGCATAGGTGAGTTGCCCGTCAGCCAGGTAGCCGGACTTGACCAGCAGCGTGGCAATTTCCAGCCCCGAGTCGCTGGTCCCGTCCTTACGGGCCGTCGTGGCGTCGTTGGTGACCTCTTGCTGCATACGATTCCCCTTAGGCGAGCGCCTGAGCGCCGGCCGGATCTCCCGATGGGACACACACCTTTTTTCGGGTGAGCTCTTCATTGACATCCACCCAGGTTAACTGGTAGTATAGCACGCCAATTGGAGAGGGCTAATCTCGCGCTGTGGTAAAACAGACGCCCAAAGGTCCTGATTTGGGGCTCTCAGGGCTGCGGCTGCTGGCTACTGATGGGCCTCTGGCGCGAAAAAAGCATTGACACCTGATTTTCAACAGGCATTATTGGGGGCGGTCCCTTTCTCCGTTCGAGGCGCCTCGAGTGAACCTCGGCCGGGTGGTGACGAAACCCTTCAGGAGGATGAATTATGCAGCGCAGTTTTATCTATGGCGTGATGTTGGCACTGGCAGTGCTCTCCGGATGCGTCTCAAGCGGCACCTACCAGCAGAAAAAACTCCAGGCCGACGGCCTGGAACAAAGCCTCCAGGAACAGCAGGCCGCCTACCAGAAGCTCAGTGCCGAGAACGGTGCGCTGAAGGGGGAGGTGGCGCGGCTTACCGGTGAACTTGCGGCCATGACCTCGGAGCGGAACGCCCTGGGCGTCAGCAAGAAGGGGCTGGAGGAGTCGCTCAAGTCGACTTCGGACGCCAAGAACCAGAAGATCGGTGAACTGAGCCAGAAGCTTGGCCAGTTGGAGGCTGAAAACACCCGGTTGAAAGACGACGTGACCCAACTGCAAAAGCTCAAGGAGATCGAGGTCCAAAAGACCAGCAAGACTTATGAGAGCCTGCTGGACAGCATGAAGAGCGAGATATCCAAGGGTGAGGTGACCATCTCGGAGCTGAAAGGGAAACTGACCGTCAACCTGGTGGAATCGGTGCTGTTTGATTCCGGGAAGGCGGAGGTGAAGCCCAACGGCCTGGTCGTGCTGCAGAAGGTCATCGACATCCTGAAGAACCTCAAGGACAAGGCAATCAGGATAGAGGGGCACACGGACAATGTGCCGATTGTGGGGGCGCTCGCGCGCAAGTACCCGACCAACTGGGAGCTTTCCGCGGCACGCGCCATAAATGTTGCCAGGTACCTGCAGCAGCAGGGGATCGATCCGGCGCTGCTGGCCGCCGTGGGGTACGGGGAGTACAAGCCGGTGGCGGCCAACGACACGGACGAGGGGCGGGCTAAAAACCGCAGGATCGAGATCGTACTGGTCTCCAAGGAATAGGCAACGGGTGCCATGAAAAAGAAAGAGAAGCAAAAAGAAAAGCCGAAGGAATTTACCGCCTCCCCATTCGGGGCACTGAAGGGGGTCGCGCTCGAGACGCGCGAGAAGGTGGTGCCCGCGCCGCCTGCGCCCAAAAAGCCAGCGGCGCAGCCTCGGGAGGCCGACGACAGGGCGCTCTTTCTCAACGCCTTTGCCGACGTGCGCCCCTTGAACCCGGGCAAGGCAGCGGCGCCCAAAAAACAGCAGGAAAGCGCCCCGGAGGCGGACGACGAGGCGCTCTTCCTCGATGCCTTTGCCGACGTGCGCCCTCTGCAGGCGTCCCAGGCCGAGCCGCACCGGACCAAGGCGCAGGCGGCGAAGGTGCAAAAAGATGATGAGGAAATGCGGGTCTTCCTGCAGGCCGTCGAGGCGCTCAGGATGGATGTCCGCTTCTCCGACCAGCTGCCGGAGCACGTCGCCCCCCAGGCCCCGGTGAACCGTTTGAGGCAGTTGCGCCGGGGCGGCATCAGGATCGATCTGCAGCTCGACCTGCACGGGCTTACCAAGGACGAGGCGATCGAAAACCTGGACCGTTTCGTGAAGGGCGCCTACAACCGCGGCCAGAAGGGGGTGCTGGTGATCACCGGGAAGGGGAACAACTCCCCGGGTGAGCCGGTGCTGAAGCTGGCGGTTGCCGGATGGCTCAAAGAGAGCGGCAAGTCGATGGTTTCCGAGTTCGTCGCGGCGCCCAGGGACATGGGAGGCACCGGCGCCTTCGTCGTCTTTCTCAAGGAGAAAAAAGCCCCCGAACCAGCATCCCCTTAGCACTCCAGCGCCCCCGAAAAGGGGCGTTTTTTTGTGTCTTCGTTCCTGACCGACGAGCAGCTTACTTGCGCTACGTCAGCACTTTTCTGGGAGCAATGGATTTCCCCCTCCCTACCCCTCCCCCTCCGGGAGAGGGGACTTTTGCGGAGGTCTGCCACGTAACCGAGTAAGAAACAGGCTAAGTACTGGGCTTCGTAACCGGTCAAATGAGGCTATCATGAATGTCAGTGGACTCTACCGCATCGGAATAGACCTGGGCGGCACCAAGACTGAGGCCGCTCTCCTGGACCCGGGCGACGTCACCGTCATGCGGGAGCGCCAGGCGACGCCGCTTGCCCTGGGCTACCGCGCCATCCTTGAGTCGGTGACTGTCATGGTCCGCGACGCCGCAGCCCTGGTCCCCGCCGGCGGGAGCTACTCCGTCGGGATCGGCATCCCCGGCTCGATCGACGGTGTGACCGGCCTGGTGCGCAACGCCAATTCCGTCTGCCTGATCGGGCGTCCCTTTCAGGCAGATTTAGAGGGACTTTTAGGGCGGGAGATCGGGGTGAGAAACGATGCCGACTGCTTCACCCTTGCCGAGTGCCGGGCGGGGGCCGGGGCCGGCTACGGAATGGTGTTCGGCGTCATCATGGGGACCGGGTGCGGTGGAGGGCTCTGCCTGGACGGCGTGGTGCGGGAAGGGCCGCACAGGATCTGCGGCGAGTGGGGACACCTTTCGGTGGACCCGCTGGGGGCCCTCTGCTACTGCGGCAACCGCGGCTGCGTGGAAACCAAGATCAGCGGTTCCGGGGTGGAGGCGGCTTACCTGACCCGCTACGGCGAGAGGCTCAGTATGGACCGGATTGTTGCCGGCGCCAGAATGGGGGAGGCGGGCTGCCGGGCAGCTTTCGACACCTTTCTCGACGACTTCGGACGCTGCCTGGGCGGGGTGATCTCGATCCTGGATCCTGATGCGGTCGTGCTGGGCGGCGGGCTTTCCAATATCGATGAACTGTACCGCGAGGGGATGGAGCGGGTACGCCACTATGCTTTTCACGGAAACCTGGGTACGCCGGTTCTCAGGAACCGGCTGGGCGACTCCGCTGGGGTTTTCGGCGCGGCCTGGAGCGGGAAATAAGGCTCCCCGTGAGTCTCCCTTCCCATCCCGGATGGCACGGACGGCACGCGCGAATTTTCAGTTACCTCCCCTTTGCTCTGGTCAGCTTAGTTTCCTCGTTATAGTAGGGTGAGGCACCCGGAGCCGCCTTGGGATTGTCCTCAAGCCGGTCCCTGATGGCCTTCATCTCCTCACGCAACTTCCTGCGGTGCTTGATTTTTTCCACCACCATGGGATGTATCTCGTTTACTCCGATCACTTTTTTATTCAACAGTACGATCATCAGGTCTTCCAGGGCCCGAATCATCATAGCGTCAGAGTCTGCAAGCTCTTTGGTGATGTTCTTGACTCGAAATTTGGCGTCGATGTCTCTTATGCTAAATGCCTGATCCTTCTGAACCATGTTGCTCTCCTCGAACTTCGCTTGTTCTCTGCTCTGCACCGGGAGGTACTCGTGCCTCCCTGCCCCGCTGCAAAAGGGCAATTGCCCAGGGCTGCAGTCATTCCTTTCGGCAGAATCTGCTTTTTCTTTAGGATTAGATCTCTTTTTGCAGTCAGACAATGGGCTCGGTCGAGGGGGCGGCATTGAAGTCGGTTCCGAGCGGGTCTGGTAGGCTCATCGCGCCGCGAATCCCGATCAGCTTCGCAGTGAAGGTCAGTCGATTCCGGCATCGATCAGGCCCGTGTTTAAACTTCTCGTAGACTTTCCTGCAGCCAGAAAGGGCAAGTGACAAACAAAGGGCTAAAGGACGGTCGTTCTATTACCGATACTAGCTAATACTGACAGCTGAAGCGAATAGTTCCTTCGAGAAGGTTGGGATGGTTAGCACTCGTCAACAATTCCGGGTCACTGCTTGTATTGAAGTTTCCTTGGTTGGGGTAATGGCACGGGGCACGGCGTTGGTTATGAGAGAACGGACTTTTTCAGGAGCAGATATGACAGACGATGGATGCGCCGAAACTGTGCGAGCAACAAAACTCCTTACGCCGGTCACCTCGCCGAATGGTTCCACCCGAGCTATCCGACGCTCAGCTCTGATAATTCTCTCGCTGCTTTGCGGGCTGTGCAGTACAGCCTCGGCAGATCCGCTGCGGGTTTCGATTTCACTCACGCCGCTATCGCTTCCCTTCTTTGTCGCCGACACCGAGGGGTATTTCGCTGCCGAGGGGGTGCCACTTGCCATCAACGAGGTGGTCGGCGGGCACCGTGCCATGCAGCAGTTGCTGGAGGGGAGTGCCGACCTGGCGACCTCCTCGGAAACGGTCGTCATGTTCAACAGCTTCCAGCGCGCTGATTTTGCCATCATCGGATCATTTGTCACCAGTGAGGACGACGTCAAGGTCATCACGCGTGCCGACACGGGGATAACCACCCCCCAGCAGCTGGCGGGAAGGACCGTTGCCAACGTCCCCGGAGCTGCCAGCCACTACTTCCTCGATACCCTGCTCCTTTTCAACGGCGTCGATCCCAAAAGGGTGCACATCCGTAACCTGGCACCCGAGGCGATGGTTGAAGCTCTGAAGAATAAGTCGGTCGATGCCATTGCGGTCTGGGAGCCCATCCCCTTCCTCGCCCTGCAGGCGGTGCCGGGTGCCCGGATGCTTCCCAAGTCGAGCACCTACCGGTTGACCTTCAACCTGATCGCACACAAAAACCTCCTTGGGGTGCGCGACGACGATCTGGTGCGGGTGCTGCGCGCGCTGGAGCGCGCCCAGGAATTTATTTATCACAACCCGCAGCAAGCCAAGGCGATCCTGCGCCAACGGCTCAAGTCAGACCAGGCGTTTATCGACTGGATCTGGTCGCGCTACAGCTACCGCCTGTCGCTGGACCAGTCGCTTTTGACCACCCTGGAAGGGGAAGCGCGCTGGGCGCGGCAAGAGGGACTGGTGAAGGGCGAGAGGTCACCGAACTACCTGAATTTCATTTATGCGGGCCCGCTGCTCAAAGTGCGCCCCTCGGCCGTTAACATCATCAGGTAACCCATGCGCATCAGGACCCTACTCCAGGCATTTCTGTCGGCTGCCATCTTGCTGGTGCTGGGGCTGACGGTCACCAGCTGGTTCATCTCCGAGAAGCTCGCAAGCGTATCAAGGGCCGAGGAGCATGCCCAGGCGGTGGCGCATGACGTTTCGGAGTTGCTTGCGCTGACCCAGGAGTACGCCCTGTACTCGGAGGACCGCGCCGCCCAGCAGTGGAAGGCTCTGCACGCGCGCATCATCGTCAATCTGGAGGCAAGCGCCCACGGTGCTATCCCTCTCCCCCGCGAGGCACTGGAAGAGGCCGGATTGCTCCCCGACATGTTTCAGCAACTGGTCCGGGCAATGCTGCACCAGGGCGAGCTGCAGAACCGCCAGAAAAACCTCCTGTTAAGCCAGCTGCAGGCCACTTCCCAAACCCTTGCCGAACAGGTGCATTCCTGGGGTACCGCCCTGGTGCACCAGCACCGGAAAACGGAACGCACCTTTCGCCTGCTCGCCATCGCTATTCCGGGCCTGATGCTCCTCATCCTGGTGCAGATAACCTATCTTCTTAACGCGCGCGTGCTGACCCCGCTTTGGAAGCTGCTCCACGCGGTGCGCGCCACGGCGCGAGGGGACCTGACCGTGCGCTGTGCCACCGGTACCCACGACGAGTTCGGAGAGTTGTCGAGCACCTTCGATGCGATGGCGATCGACCTGGTCTGCGAACTGCAGCAGGAGATCTCCGAGCGCAAGCGGGCCGAGCAGGATCGCGTCCGGGCCGAGGAGGCTCTGAGGGAAAGCCAGTACTTCTTCGAGGAGACCCAACGGTCGGCGCATATCGGGTCCTACAAGACTGATTTCTTGGCGGGTTACTGGGAATCTTCGGAGGTACTTGATGAAATTTTCGGTATCGACAAGGATTATGACCGGAGCATCCCCGGCTGGCTGGGAATCGTGCACCCGGATGACCGGGAGATGATGGAGCGGTACCTGATGACGGAGGTCGTCCCCAAGAGGATCCCTTTTTCCAAGGAATACCGGATCATCCGCAAACAGGACGACCAGGTGCGCTGGGTAAGCGGATTAGGAGAGGTGAAGTTCGGGGCCGGCGGCGAAATCCTCACCATGTACGGGACCATCCAGGACATCACCGAACGCCGCAAACTGGAGGAGGAAAGGGTCGCGCTGGAGCAGCAGCTGAGGCAGGTCCAGAAGCTGGAAAGCCTCGGTGTGCTGGCGGGCGGCATCGCCCACGACTTCAACAACATCCTGATGGCGATCATAGGAAACGCGGACCTGGCGCTGATGCGCGTCGAAGCGGCCTCGCCGGCCCGGGAAAACCTGGCTCAGATCGGAAAGGCGGCTACCCGGGCAGCCGACCTCGCCAGGCAGATGCTGGCCTACTCGGGGAAAGGGAGGTTCAGCGTCGAGAGCATCGACCTCAATGAGGTGCTGGAGGATATGCTCCATCTTTTGGAGATCTCCATTTCCAAGAAGGCCGTCCTGCGCCTGAACCTTCAGGGCGAACTCCCCCCGGTGGAAGCCGATGCCACCCAGATTCGCCAGATCGTCATGAACCTGATCATCAACGCCTCCGAAGCGATCGGGGACACCAGCGGAGTCATCGCAATTTCCACCGGCGCCCTGGACTGCACCCGGGCTTACCTGAAGGACGTCTGGCTGGATGAGAAGCTCCAGGAAGGAAGCTACTTGTTCCTGGAAGTTTCGGACAGCGGCTGCGGCATGGACCAGGAGACCCTGGCCAAGCTCTTCGACCCCTTTTTCACCACCAAGTTCACCGGCAGAGGCCTGGGGATGGCCGCAGTGCTCGGGATCATCCGCGGGCACAAAGGTGCCATCAAGGTCTACAGCGAGGCGGGGAAAGGGACCACCTTCAAGGTGCTGCTGCCGGTATCGGGCAGGGCCGCGGTGCGGGCCCGGGATGCGGGCGGCAGTGACGGTTGGCTCGGGAGCGGGGTCGTGCTCCTGGCAGACGACGAGGCGACCGTGCGTGAGATCGGGAAGGAAATGCTGCAGGAACTCGGTTTCACCGTGGTAACCGCCAACCACGGCAGGGAAGCCGTGGAGCTGTTCAAGGCCGCCCCCGAGGTTGCCTTCGTCGTGCTGGACCTCACCATGCCGGTCATGGACGGCGAGCAGTGCTTCAGGGAACTAAGAGAGCACAACCCCGAAGTCAAAGTGGTCCTGTCGAGCGGGTACCACGAGCAGGAGGTGGCCCGTCAGTTCGCCGGCAAGGGGGTGGCGGGGTTCATCCAGAAGCCGTATCACCTCTCCACACTGAGGGAGGCGATCAGGAAGATTCTGTGAGCATCCTTGACACTGTCGGGTCCGCTAGGACCCCGAACTCCCTTCGATAACAGTCCTCGGCTTCCTTCACCCTTCCTGCTTGCGCAAAGCGACACTTTCCCCCCGAAACGCCCGGCCGAGCATTCCCTGCCCAATCCGGCATCGATATTGCTGTAATAGCAGTCGAAGCAGGCCGAAAGCAGGCTTTAGAGCATTTATGAGCGGAAAGCGTCGCACCTTCAGTCAGCAAAATATTGGCACTGTCGTACTTTTGACGAATATTCTGGAACCAAGGTGAAAGTGAGACCGCTTCCCCCGGGCGGAGCGTGCAGAGAAGCGGTTGGGCGAGAAAAGATACCTGGGAAGGGTTAACAACAAGGTTAAGGTCACCTAAAAGGCCAGTTGGGGAGGAACATGCAGTCAGTTGATTTCCGGTGCTTCGACAATGGACTCTCGAAATTTGTCAGCGAAGCCATTTTAAATGGAACGGTCTATCACGCATTCCCGGATCTGGAACCGGTAGACGTTATCGTCGACATCGGAGCGAATGTCGGAGCCGCGAGCGTTTTCTTCAAAAACACACATCCTGACGCGACCATCTACAGCTTCGAGCCGAGTCCGAAGCCTTTTGAGCTGCTGCAATCAAATACTTCCTTCTATAGAGGAATGCATTGCATTAATTATGGATTATTTGACATCGATGCAACGGTAAAATTATTTACCGGCAGAAATGACAGTGTAACCCCCTCAATTTATCAGAACAACCTGGTATCTTCAGACTATATCGAAATAAAGCTCAAAAAGGCTTCTCAACTGTTTGAAAGCCTGGAAATAGCTTCTATAGACATTCTCAAAATAGACACGGAAGGTTGTGAAATTAATATTCTGAGGAATATGATTTCATATTTGCCGACGGTGAAAGTGATCTATATAGAGTATCATTCAGAACTCGATCGCGTACTTATCGATGTTATCCTGAGAAGGACCCACGTGCTTTACAGCTCAAAATCCGAAAATCCGCACCGCGGAGACTCGACATATATCAACAACTCCATGAAGAGCGAGTATCGCTACAAAATAATTGAATAAGGTGAGACGCCTGATGAGGAAAGGAGCCGGAACAGCTCTGCGCGGATAGCGCTCTCCAGGATACTAGAGGCAGGATCATTCCCCAAAGGAAGCTGAAACAAAAAGGGACCCAGGCTTACGCACGAGAGACCAAGGTCCGGATTGAGACGAAAAAAAGGGCTACGAGAAACTCGTAACCCTTTTTTTTATGGAGCCATCTAACGGAGTCGAACCGTCGACCTACTGATTACGAATCAATGAAACCTAGTGTTTTTGCGGTATTCTGAACGCTACCTAGTGATATTATAGCTCTTATAACTTCTTGATAATGCTCGAAAAATGCGTTGATTGTTTGCTATTGCTTAATATTGAATGATACGGTATATTACGGCCATCTCGCTACCTATACGCTACCTAAAACGCTACCTATGGAGATGACCACTATGCCTACCATGAAATTTACCCAGAAGGGTCTTGAAAAGCTACCGTTTGAAGACGGCCAGGTTGACTACTTTGATACTGTGACACCTGGCTTCGGCCTTCGGGTTGGTAAGTTATCGAAGACGTTCTTTGCGCAGAAGAAGGTGCTCGGCAAGGACACCCGAAAGAGTGTAGGCAAGCTGAGTCAGTACACGGTCGAGGATGCTCGTAAGATCACGCTAGACCTCCTGCATGATATGAGGAAGGGGGTGAATCCGACCGACAGGGAGAAGCAGGAGAAGGCGGCGGTGGAGGCAGACAAGGCTAAGGACATGACTCTTGCTGAGGTTCGCGAAGACATGCTCACTGTTCGTGGAGATAAACTGAAGCAGAACACCATAGATCAATACAGGCAGTTCTGCACAGTGTACCTGTCCGATTGGGAAAACCTCCCCCTGCGGAAGGTGACGCGGGAAATGGTGCTGGAACGTTTTCGGTCGATAACTTCGGAGGGCGAGAAGGGTAAAGGTGCCCCTGGGTCTGCTGATCTCACCTTTCGCTATTTCCGCGCAATTTGGAACCATGCTGACGGTAGGTGGCAAGATACCTTTGGTAAGAACCCTGTTAAAGTGCTTAGTGATCTCCGTGTATGGAATAATCTGCCGAGGAGAACGCGCCATATCGAATCAGATACCATGAAGCAGTGGTATGATGCCGTAGTGCTGGAAGAGAACCTGACTATGCGTGACTACTTTTTGTTGCTGCTCTTTACTGGGATGCGCAAAGGTGAAGCCTGCGCCTTGCGGTGGGACTCTGTAAACTTTGACCGGCGCTCTCTCGTGGTAGCTGAAACAAAGAACGGGAAGGCGCTGAAGATTCCGTTGAACTCCTACTTATATGAGTTCTTTAAGCGCCGGTATGAATCGACTAGGGAGAGCGAGTACGTGTTTCCTGGGGGTGGAGCTGCTGAACACATGGTAGAGCCGAGATGCGCGTTTGAACGAGTGGAGAAGGTGTCTGGTTTAAAGCTCACTTCACATGATCTGCGGCGTACCCTGTTAGGTGTAGCTCTGGAGGAAGGGATTGATGCGGGACTCCGTAAGACTCTTGTAAATCATACTATCGCTGTCAGGGTTGATGACATAACCGATGCGTACATTGAACACACCCTGAAGCGGATGCGCAAACCCTCAGAGACTCTATGCAAAGCCATTCAGGAAAGGTGTTTGGTAGGTTACAGCTACGAAATGGAAGACCTCTAGGGTAGTGGTGCAGTAATTTGGTTGACAGAATCGAACATCCGGGTTAGCCTAAAATTCTGTCAAGAAATTGACTGTACTTTTGGAGGAGGTTGTAATTGTGTCTGATGCTGTACTGTTGAATGAGAAGGAAGTGGCCTTGATTGTCGGTATGTCGGTTCCGTGGTTGCGGAAGGGGCGAAACAAGGGGGAGGGGATACCCTGCCTGAAGATCGGGCGAGCGGTGCGCTACCATCGCGACGAGGTGCAGCGTTGGGTAGTAGGCTTGCAGTGTGCAACGTGAGTTAAGGGGCCGGGTTATATAAGATTCAGGTTTTTCTTTCGCGGGTGGAGGTGCGGGTGAAGGTTTACCGGGATCGAAGCTCATTTTGACCCCGCCCCCACCTCGGCAGGATCACGCCGGGACAGGTGGCAACCCTGCCCCGGCTTCTTACGTTGTGCAATGAGGCAAGCGGTGAGGCAAATATAGGCGTCCCTGGTCATCTCGCTGGACTCTTAAGAAAGAATCGTTGGCGCTACGCCTCTGTAGTGCCGTTCGATTTGCTTCTGAATCTCCATTTCGGCTATTGGATCAAGTTGTAGACCGTCCAGCACCAGAGAAGTTTTGAGCACTGTTTCCCCAAACACCTCTTCCACGTCAGCCGACATTCCATGGTGCACCTCGCCCTGTACACCTCTTCTGATCTCGATCTCGAAAGTCAATCCCAGCACTACATTGTTCTCAGTTCTTTCCATGATCTCGTGTCTCGTGAAATTCCGTGCTGTAACTGTTGCCATAAGCTCCACCTCCATTGATTAGGTTATGCAAGGAACATAGCATACAACTAAGAATGCGTCAATCCGTATATTCAATATAGTGAATGTAGTTGGCGCGCTATCACTAGGGCGTGCTCCCGCGATAGGGTTAAAAAGTACCTAAAAGACCTATCAACAGGGTTGACTTTGGGCTTTTGATAGTATATTATCAAAACATCTAAGAACTCAATGATTGGCCGGGAGGGCAACATGGAAAAGCACAAGAAGAATCAGGTAATCGGATACGCCAGGGTTTCGACTACGGACCAGAAACTAGAGGTACAGCTTGACCAACTCAAGGTGGCGGGAGTAGATCGGGTATTCCAGGAGAAGGCCAGCGGTGCAGATGCTGAACGGGTAGAGCTGGCTAAACTGCTCGACTTCGTGCGCGAGGGTGACGTGGTGGTTGCCTGCAAGCTTGACAGACTCGCCAGGAGTACAAAACACCTCTTGGAGATAGTCGAGACGATAGAGGGTAAGGGCGCATCGCTCAAAATCCTTAACATGAGCTTAGACACATCTACCCCCAACGGCAGGCTCATGATAACTATGCTCGCCGGGATCGCTACGTTTGAGCGGGAGATGATGTTAGAGAGACAGCGAGACGGCATAGCCAAGGCAAAAGAGGCTGGTGTCTACACCGGCAGGAAGCCAACGGCGAAGGCAAAGAGTACAGAGGTTATGGCGCTCCTGGGCCAGGGCAAGACGAAAGAGGCGGTTGCTGCTGAACTGAAGATCGGGGTTGCCAGCGTCTACCGGATTGCTAAGGAGCACCGGGCCGCAATGTAAGCCGGGATATTCCCGCACTGGGCACAGGAAAGGACACCCCGTTAATACTGGGTGTCCTTCTTCGTTTCCTGGGTCTTGATCCTGATCGGCTGCGCCGGAAGTGTCGGAATTATTCCAGCCTGGTACTCCTGATCGACTTCTACACAGGTCTTCTTGTCTCTATCGAGGCAGTACTTAGCCTGTTCCTCAAAACCGATGTAGAGCGCATCTGGTCCTAACTTCTTTCCATCGACTTTCCGCGCTTCCTGAATATATTTATTCACGTCTTGGTTACACCACGCCTTTTCAATCTCGTAGCTCAACTCATTATAGACCATTTGTTCTATTACTACTTCGTCTTTAGCCAAGTTGCCTAATGTCTCAAAGTTACCTATGTAGTCTTCAAGTTGATGGTCAGAATAGCCTTTATGTGTCTTAGTTGATAGTATTTTGAACTTAGAGTCATGATCATTAATCGAAGTATATATTTTACTGTACTTGTCCTTGTTGACCTCTTCGCTGATCTTCAAAACAATAGTAGCGGAGGCTACTTTCTGTGCTGCGCTGTAGGTACGGGACATGTTGTAAATCTGGAAGCAGGTAAAACCTATACCAAGGATTATCGAGATTGACTGTATAACGTCAAGACTACCTTTCAATGATCCCTTTCCCATGGTAGCCTCTCTTAGCAATGTTCTAGTGCTGCTAATGCAGAATGTTTATATCACCGCTGTGGTAATATGGCAACCAATCGTACAGGGCACAGGATGAACAGAAGAAACTCCATACACGGCGAGCAAAGAGGTGCCTTAAGGGCACGATCTCTTGCGAAGGCAGGCAAAGGTACTGGCACTTTTTAGCGTAAGCATGTTTCGTGCCACATTATCCGATTTCTCTTGACAGTTTTGCCAATCCGTGCTATGATAGACATATTCCGCGAGAGTGGAATGTGTATATATACAGTAGGTAGCCTGGGCAAACCAAACTAATAAACCTTACTGCCCATCGCCCCCGAAGGGGGCGGGAATTCCCGACTAAAATGGTAAAGTATAAAGCGAAAGAGCCGCTGCCCATATCAAGGGTGCGGCTCTTTTCGGTTATGTGCCACTGACCGCGAAACAGTTGCCGACTGGATAGACGCCAATCAGTTGGGCCGGAGAAACCTGCCGCCTGAACAGATGAAGTTCCTCCTGGGCCGCAGGTACAACCGGACGAAGAAGGCGGCTCACAGCAGGCCCAACAACAAGCACGCCGCTGCAAATCCCGGTGGACAAAATGACCACCGAGAATCGACAACCGCCGAATCCCTCGCCGCTCAGTACGGCGTCTCAGAGAAGACGGTCAGACGTGCCGGTGCCGACGCTGCTCTTCTCGATGCTCACCCTGAGGTGGCTGCTGCTGTGATCCGGGGAGCGTGAGGGGGAGGGGCTACCCTAACGGGCTTAGGTCAATCTCGATCTCTGGGATATTGTCAGCGTCAGCGGCATCTTCTACAGGAACATCAAGCTGCTGAAGTTCATCCCGGTACTCGTATAGCTCCTCGTGCAGACTCGCAAGCGGATCACTGTCAAGGCAACCATTGTGCAACGGTTCGTAGTAAGCAGAGGCGGTTTTCTTCCGTATGATCTTGGGGTAGGTCTCCGGTGGATACCAAACACCGCAGGCACATTGACGGCCTGGGCGATAAGTGGCATGGCAAAAGAAACAGCGGTTGCGGTCACCGGCATAAGGAATTTCCATTTTGGTTCGTGATGGAGGGGCGTGGAGGGTATGAGTTATCATCGTTTAACCTTCTTAATCGTTTTATGGGTAGGTCAGGGTATGGGCAGGTTTGAAAAGTCCTGCTGAAGGACAGACACGGAGACCGGCTTTAAGGCTCCGCCACAATGAAAGAGACCGACTCTTTATTAAGGGTCGGTCTCTTTGGTTGAAGGTTTGCAGTCGGTGGCGCTAGTAGTTTGCTGGCACCGGCAGGAGGGACAGCAAGAGGTGATTGGCTACCGTCTGCGCGTCGATCACTACGTAAGCCAAACCGTCACTGTCCCGGATCACCTCGCCCTTTTCGAGGCTATCTAGGTCAGACTCGGCTATGATGTTGACCACATGGGAAGGTACGGCTCTGAAGGCGGCACGCAGGCCGGTGTAGGTTTCGCTGGATGCGTTGATGCTATCGCGGATGTGAAGCTGGAGTTTTTGCATTATGTTTTCCTTGTGACGCGAAGTTAGGTTAGGCCAGTTTAGGCTCATGGCCGGGAGCTTTAACCGCCAGGAGATGGCGGACTATCTGCAGGACATCCAGGCATTCAGGGCCTTGAGCTGCGCGTTGATAAGCGTGATTGCGAGCATCATATCGTCGTAATCTTCCTCGGTGACGATCTCGCCAGGCGAGATTTCAACGAGGCTCTTGCACTCGGTCATGTTGATTCTGTAGCGGCTGCCGCTGCTGTTGAGGGACTTCTTGGTTGAGGTGTCGGGGGCGAAAAACTTACGGGTGATATTGCCGATTTCTGCTTTCATTGGAACTCCTATGGTGTTTTGGGGTGGGAGTATCGCGTGCGCTGCGCTGCGCTCCCTCCCTCGCCGCTGCGCGGCTCGATGGGCAAAAGCCCCTCTTTTTTGTATAGCCTGGGATTACTGAGGCAAGACTAGGAGTGCGGGATCGGACTCGCTGCGCTCCCCCTCCCCACGAGCTGCAGCACAGCTCGACCCGCTCAAGAGGTATCTTTTTATTTGTTTGCTAATTGATTTGACAGAATGGTTGTTTCCATCGTTGGAATGGTAAGTTACGGGTAAATGTACGTATCAGGAGGACTGTATTTATAGAGAGCTTAGAAGAGAATCTCATGCTCAACTTCCAAGATTTCCGGCTCCTCCAGCTCCTCCGCAATCGCGCTACCAAGATCAAGGCAAAGCTGATGCTCTGGTGACCGCTCTTCCGGGTATCGGTCAAGATAGTATGCTTGATCTACATTTGCCTTAGCCTGTTCGTAAGCTTCCTCCCCGATCTCCATACGGGATTTCAGCATCCGTGCTTCAAGAGATTTCTGCTGATTCGCAACCTGCGGCTTAGTTGGTGTCACTCGGTCGAACCTCCTGGGGGTTGCGGAGCTGGTCCAAGTCTTCCAGAGCGGAAGAACAGGGCGGCGGCCCACGTTACTATCGGTAGAGAGCTGCTTGAATGAGACCCCGAACTGTCCATTGATGTAGGATTTGATTAGTTGCTCCAGGTTCTCAGGTGCCTTACGCCACTCGGCAAAGAATTGCCTCGCTTGGGTACCTTCAAACTTCAGCTCATGGCGGCACAGGTCTTTGTTGGTAATGTGGCTGTGATAGAGACCGGCTTCGTAAATCTCATACTTCGGACCTGCACCGAAAATCATTGTCCGGGTTTTGCTTTGACGATCTGAACCCTTCACTGTATTGGCTGTTACGGCATCATGCTGGTAGCATTTGAACAACTGCCTGAAAGGAGTCTCGGTGGTGTCGATCTTCCCGTGGAGGGCAGTCACGATAAAATCAGACTCGATAATCGAGCACACCTTCTCAATGTTGATGGTGGCGTGGTCGAACCCCGAACCGTTGATCTCAATGCTGATGCTCTTACGCTTCGTAAAGTCATCGGCAAAGACGATGACTTGCTCGTTGAAGGAGTAGGCGTTTCTGTACTTGCGCTTGTGAGCTGTCTTGTCTGGCATGTGCACGAAGTCATCGAGTGTCAGGTTGAAGAGTCGCTTTACTATTACGTTGATGCTGGACGGATGGATCATGCCGTTAATGTCGAGGAATGGTGGTTCTTTTGGTTGGAAACGGAGGTGATGAAGTCCTGCGGTGTTCATGCTGATAGCTCCTGACTCAATTATTTTGTTGCTGCTTCATGCCAGAGTCAGGGCTACAACGGGTATTGCTGCAAATACTGTCTCTACTTCTTTATATACATAGTTAGGGGGTAAAATTCTCACGCGCATTAAAATATATTTAATTTATAGCAAGTATGGAGGTTTGATAAGGAAGGGCGGGTGGCTGAAATGGGGTTGCTTACGAGATACTGGCGAGGGTCTATCTGGTGCACCAGGAGGGGAGGTGGGTCAGAGGACTGGTACTACGCAGGTGCAGCGGGATTGAGTTCATTAAGGTACGATCTTAACCCCTGATTAAATCCAATTATATGTATGTTTGCATGTGAAGGGCCGCATGAATAGGGGCATGGCAGTTGGATTCTGGATACGTGTAGACACCTGAAGATTGGGAGGTAAGAAAAAAGAAGGGGATAGCTACCTATACGCTACCTAAGGTGCAGAAAAAGAAACAGGGACTCGGGCTAAATGCCGTAAGTCCCTGTTTTTAATGGAGCCATCTAACGGAGTCGAACCGTCGACCTACTGATTACGAATCAGTTGCTCTACCAACTGAGCTAAGATGGCAAATCATTTATCTTGTATGTTACTGTTTGTAGGAAGTTATTTGCCATTTTTTTGATGCATACGAGGTCTGTGAGCCCGCATAAGACCGTTGCAGCACTTAGTCTTTTACCCGAAAACGGCCACCCCGTCAATATCATTCTGCCTTCGGTCTGCCTTAGTCCCACAACCGACGCCCCCAGGATCTAAAAGCTTGCAGGGGTCGAGGGAAGTACGGCCCAAGCCAAATGTTCGGACCTATCTCTGTACGCCGAGGAATGGGACATTAGCGGTCCTTCAAGGACGGGCAACCACCCCACATTCTCCCGCTCTCTTTGTTTTCCGACGTGGCCGTTGCACTGCAACGCGGTTTGGATGACCTTCGGGGCAAAAAAGGAATACATCGCATGTACCACTACAGAGTCGCGTCAATCTCTACATTTTTCCTCCGGACGAAGCATATCTTAACGGATAAGATGGTTAACATATTATAATTCTACGGTATAGTGTTTGTTAAGTAGCTAAATCAACGAAGAAAATATTTGCAATTGAGGATGAACAGTGCTAGGGTGTGGTGCACATGGGTCAGAGCTTTTCTGTTGAAAGCCGCCATGGAGCATGGGACGGGCTTTTTTTAGGAGCCGCCGTGGAGCATGGGACAGGCTTTTGTTAGAAGCCGCCATGGAGTCTGGGGAGCTATCTGTTGGAGCATCCAGGAGTATGGGACAGCGCTTGCTGAGAGGAGCCGCCATACATAGAAATGAAGAGACCCGCTTTTTAGAGTGGGTCTCTTTTTTTTTCAGTTGGGTTGCGCTGATCGTAGAGGTAATGATGCCATCGTTAAGTTCAGGGGACGTCAGCGGTCAATGACTGACGACCGAATCAGCGAGATCAAGAGACGTGTTGACTCCGGCGAAAAGAAGGCGCAGGTTGCTCGCGACATGGGAATAAGTCGGGAGACGTTGCACCAGTACTTGCGGACAGCTTGGCGCCGCAGGGAAGAATAGAAAAAGGCACTTCCGTCCAACGCGTTAGCTTAACGTGTGAAAATGCCGCCTTCCAGAGTATCTGGAGGCGGCATTTTCTTTTTGCAATCAGTTAGATCAATTTCAAATACTTAAAGGCCGATCACTGCCTCAACGCCTCAACAACACTAATGAAGATCTTGACAGCTATCTTCTGGTGTTCATCGTCCAGTTGTCCTAGCAATGCCTCAACTCCTTCAGCGCGAGTCTTCTTGTCAGCGAGATGAATAAAGTCAAATATTCCCTTTAAAGGCACATCCAGTACCTGTGCCATTGTTTCGAGCCGTTCGAGAGGTGGAAAGCTTTTTCCAAGCTCAAGCCGACTAACATGCTTTTGCTCCACTCCGATCAGCTCCGCAAACTTCTCCTGAGTTAATCCCTTGATTTTACGTAGTTCCCGTATGCGCTCCCCAAGAAGTGCTTTGTTGGTTTTCATTAACTCCCTCCGCCGATCATTCTATTTTAATCAGCGGAAAAGTACACCTCGTGCAGTAGGTTATTGTGGTGTTAAATAACCTATGCTATAAGGTATTAGCTGGTCTTGTGGGTAAATCCAAGGCTCGATGCATATCAAACCCTCTGGACCTGGTACAGACACCACCGGGCGCGGTAACAGGTATAGCAGACACGCCGATTGACACGAAATCTTATCAAATTAAACACAGGTGAATTTTGGGAATGATTACAATACCTGAAGGCATTAGGGTTAGTGCAACATGGTTTCTGTAAATTCTGGCCTGCCGATGATTGCTGACACCGGCAGAAAATTTACCCGCAGGCGATTTCTTCGGGGTATTCTCACCCGCTAACTTCGAAGGAGTCGACAAATGTC
>Ga0209123_1001269_pt1 | contig 25823 bp, 17 predicted proteins | sample BarGraIncu00431A_FD_184500 | JGI IMG/M metagenome (GOLD analysis project Ga0209123, IMG submission 184500) | Arctic peat soil microbial communities from Barrow, Alaska, USA - Barrow Graham LP Incubations 004-31A (SPAdes) (version 2) | ecosystem: Environmental > Terrestrial > Soil > Wetlands >...
ATGATTTTTTAAACATTTGATACTCTTTTAATGATGGGAGCAAGATACATAAAACAATTGAAATATACAATTAAATATCTGATTATTAATTAATTAAAAACAAAAACACTTTTCGGAGTAGACTCATACTTACTTTTCAAAACTGAATTTATAGGTCTCACTTTTTTTAGGAGACGTTTTAAATACCCGCAATTCAGTAATATAGATTCCATTGCCTTCCGATTTTTCATATTTTTCGCCTTTTACAACCAATCTTAGCGTATGTTTTCCTTCAGGCAGATTTAGCTTATGGAATAAACTCATATTGGCTTCTTGCTGGAAACCATTCCATAGATACCAGGTGTTTATAGTTTTAATGAATTTATTATCAATAAAAACATCGGCTTTCCCGCCATCCCTTTGCCAGTTCCCTTGCAATGAAACACCAGTACCTTCAAAATCTATTGTAATTTCATCACCTTTTTTATCGGAATATAGGGCCTGTTTGAATGGTTTAGCTACCCACCAATAATGAATGATAAAATCTTTCCAGATTCCTTTTTTGCTCCATGCTATAGAATCAAATATTGAAACCGTTTTGCTTAAAACTACATTTGGAAACGATTGGGTAAGTGCAGGTGCCACAGATTGTTGAATGGCGACTGTTAAAGTACTATCATTGAGGTTGCCGCCATTATTTTTAATGTTTTCAATAGCATATTGCATTGTTTTGCTTACGGCTTTATTGAATGTATAGTGGGTATGTTCAAAGGTCGAATCTGCGATTGACAAAACGCCAGTTTGCATTTTTTCGGGAAGGTTGCTGAATCCTTTAATAATTCCAATAATAGCCATTGCATTTGATGGGTTGCAATCTGCATCCTGCCCGCAGCGTGTAGTTATTTCCATGGTCTTCTCGGCATCACCATCGCCATAAAGCAAACCAATAATTACATAAGCCCCGTTTAGCTTGGCATCGATATTAAATTTATCGCCGGCGCCGCACATATCTGTTTCCCCCCACTTATTCTGTATTTCATGCCAGGTTGCTCTCCAATCGTTAGGGTTGTGTTTATGCAACTTTACTACATCACCAACAATTTTAGCATATTCGCTTTCGGCCGGTATTGAGAGCAATGCATGGTCAATTACCTTTTCAATGTCGCTATCGAAAAAAGCTTCCGCATATAAGGCTGCAATGAACATGCCACCATAAATACCATCGCCATAATTCATGATTTGCCCGATCCTGCTTGCTATTTTATTCGAATTTTGCGGCATACCCGGATTCATAAAACCGATGTAGTCGCTTTCTATCTGGAAATCAATATCATCGGCATGAATATTATTCTCAGGCATACCTGATTCGGGCGGGAGAATACTATCGATATAATTTTTGCGAGCCTGCAAATTAGCATGCCAAAGCATAAAACCGGCATTGGCCAGATCAGCCTGAAACTGTTTCAGAGGCGCATCAACACCGTATTTATCCATCGTTTCCATAAAGGTCAGCTGCACATAAATATCATCCTGCCCGATGCTGTTATTGATTTTTGATATTTCGATGGAATCCTCCTTAATTTCACCTTTAAATCTGAATTCAGATTTAGCTCCAAAAGAAACGCCAATCATTTTGCCGGCCCAACCTCCCGCGATCTTATCTTTTAGCACATCAACAGAAATTTGTCTGGGTTCCTGCTTTTTACAACCAATCATTAATATCGCCAGTATCAAGGCAAATGGCATGAAGGTAATTTTTTTCATAACTTATTGTTTTTTAATTAATTTTAAAAGTTTGACACCATGAGGCAATACCTCCGATTCAAAAGAATCTGAATAAGTGCCGATATTTTTTTGTCTCCAGACATCGCGTACCGTATAGTTTCCATCAATGCCCAGATCAGCCCAATTAAGTATTATTGTATGAGGTAAAATTCCGAAATTACATAAGCCTACTGCTTTGCTTCCATCGCTTAAATCTTTCACCCAAACTTCAATTAAGTCATCAATCTTAATCTGTTTCACATTGCCTCCGAGTATGTCCTGGTCGATGTCAATAACCTCACTGTTCGAAAGCAGGTTAAAGGTAAAAGGTTCCAATTGACTTAAATCGGCGCCAATAAGCAGGGGAGCAGACATAAAGGCCCAAAGACTGATATGACTGTATTGTTCAGTTGGAGTTAACCTGGTATAATGCAAATCCTTACCCCAACCAAGCCAGCCTAATACCAGCATATCAGGGTCGTTCCAATGGCCAGGCCCACCAAAGGCACCCCATTTTTCCTGTTGTTCTGTAGCAATAGCATAGATGCTTCCCCAGGAATCAACAATATCACCTGTTGTCCGCCATAAATTACTATATTGCTGCCAATAGGTGACTTGCTCAATGGGTGCAGCATTTGAAAGGCTGTAAACAAAATCGCGCCCTGTTTCCTCCAATGCCTTTCGGAACTCTATGGTATGAGAAACACTGTTCGGGAACCAATCAAGCTTAAGATAATCGAATCCCCATTCTGCCCATTGTTTGGCATCCTGTTTATAAAAGGGGTAAAAACCGAACTCAATCCTGTATGTATTTTTACTGTAATAAGGACTTGTCCCATCTTCACAATCGGATGAACTTCCAATAAATTGTGCATATGTCCTGTCCCAGGGAGTTGAATATATGCCTGTTTTAAGCCCAAGGCGATGAATATAATCGCATAAGCCTTTCATGTCCGGAAATTTCCGATTTGGAAGAATCGCATTCCACTTTCCACCGCGAATACTATCCTGCCAGCCATCGTCAATATTCACATAAGTCCAGCCATAATTAATTAATCCGCTGGTTTTGATGACATTTGCAGCGGCAAGCAGCTTTTCCTGCGAAACGTTAACCGCCCAGACATTCCAGCTATTCCAACCCATAGGCGGGGTCAGTGCCAAGGTATCGCCTACCTCAATGATAAATTCTTTTTTAGACGATCCTTCTTTGTTTTTAACTTTTAAAAGCAATTTGTAGGTTCCCCGCTTCACTATTTGGCCCGAAATAATCCCTGTTGCGGGATCAAGGGAAAGCCCATCCGGAAGATTTTCGATTTCATAGCTGATCGGCCTGGTGCCACTCACCGGAATGTAATATTGAAAGGGCGCCCCGGGATGAACACCTACTTTGCCAGGTCCGTTAATCTGTGCCATAGCTGATACTAAAGGCGTTAGTATATATGGCGTTTCTTTTTTACGCTCAAAGGCTTCCGGCTTTTGCCCGGAAACCTCCAGTTTTGCATCTGCCCATGCCGAAAAGCCATTCCATTTGCCCCGCACACTTTTTACATAGAGGGTTAAAATGCTTTTACCTTTCAGGTTTACATCAATTGGTTTCGGTGCGTCCGTTGGTTTCATTGCGCCACTGCGCCAGACTATTTGATCATCAGCATAAACAATAAACTCAATGGGGTGACAACCCTGGCCAAGGACCTCATCGTCAAAGCCAACCATAGCCATAAATTTGCTGGCACCCTTATTCAAATTTATGTGCAGCATACTGTTGGTAAAAGTGCCTAAACCTCTATCGTACTTAATATGATTGAGTTGAATGGGATTCCCTTTCACATTTTTACAATTGCCTATCGGATAATCATCCTGCTCAGCATTCGACAAATCAAGTTGATCGATATACACAATACTTTGTCCAACTGAAGCATGCCAGCAAAGCAAAAGAAGCAAAATTGTTAGTAATCTGAATTTTAACATGGATGAGCAAGTTTTTTCTGAAATTATTTTATCGTTTTAAAAGGCGGTGCCAGGGCTCTACGGGGCGTGCCGCCACCCCCAATTGAATTTGGCGTATTGTTAGCTATTACATGCAGGTTGCTAAAAATCCTTTGCATATCCCTTGCCCAGGCGTTTTTTGCGCTTTCGGTTTCAAATTCAAAGCCATAGGCCTTTTTTAACTGGTCGGCCCAACGTCCGTTAGGTCCCCATTCGGTTTCTATCGCCCAGGTATCCCAATAGGTATCGTCCACAATGTAGGCGCCATAGTCCTGAAAAGCTTGTGCCAGCCTTTTTCCAGGCTCAGTTTCAAAAGCCATTGCGTCGAGGTTCATGCTGCCTGGCAGGGCCATAAGGGCGCCCATCAACACTTCATTTACAAATGGTTTCACCCTTTCTTTTCCGTACACATCAGCCGCATAGCCATCGGCCCGGGGGGCAGGCCAGGTATGCCCTTTGTTCACTTCATCGTACTTAATATTTTTACCTGCCCAAATGTTCATCTTCATGGTGTGGCGAATGGGCCCCGAGCCGGGCATCAGTTCGCCTACCCTGATGCAACCGCCCAACGCCGAAAGGCCTGATCCGCCATGAGCACCATACATGCCTTCGCCATAAATATCCTGGTCGTCGTATACTGCCAGAGAAGTACCGGTTTTTCCGGATTCGCAACGGGCAAAGGGCTGGCTCTGTTTAATGGTTTTACCATCGGGCATCAGAGATACAAGCCCTGCATTAGGGGTAGTACCCAGCCATACGTTTTTATCATACACAAGATCTTTGGGAAAGGGAACCTTATACAGCAAGGGGCCGTCTGCCATACACCTGTCTTTATGCTGGTCCCATCCGGCACTGCTTTCGTAAATATCGAGCATAGGCGCATCGGGAGTAAGTACAATAAGATCTTCATCAAGTGAAAGCCCGTTGCTTACCTGCTCAAGGCCGGCTTTTACATAACGGGCGCCGTCGCCTATGGGCATATTCCAAATTGAATGTTGTGAAAAAGGCCATTTTAATGGGTCACGTGTTATTTCATTTTTCACAGACCTACAGCCAATTAAGAATATTGCAAAGCCCAAAATGAATGTTAATCCAATACTATTAATTTTAGCTTTCATTTTCTTTATGTTAAGGTTTGTTATTTTTCTAATATATCTATTTGAAAATGTATTTGATATAAACACAGAAATTGCCGGTAATCAATTTTCTTTTTCATCCGAATCGTTTTAAACTATAGAAATCCATTTGCATTTAACCATATTTCACAAGCTTTTGGCCAGGAAGCATAGGTTTCAATGGCCTTGGATATATCAAAACCGTGACAGGTTTATTCATTATGGTTTATTTTGTTTGTTGTATCTAAATTACTGAATCTTATAAAAGCGGTATCCATAAGCCGACAGTTTCGACTGAAAAGCCTTTGTAAACTTGATGGTCTTTCCAGTTTCAATGTCAACCAAGGACAAAGCATTGATTCCACTTAAATCGGTGGTAATCATTTCTTCCGAATCCTGAAAATTAAAGACACAAAGGATTCGTTCGCTATTGTTAGCCGATCTTTCAATGAAAGAGAAATATTTTGAGTTGTCATTGGTGTTTAACTTTTGACGTCGACCAAGCTGTTCAAAAGCAGGGTGTTCCTTTTTAATATTCAGAATGTTAGCCAATGTTTTATCCACCGCATAATCTTCCTGGGCACGAAGGCTTTTGCAATAGAGATGCCCGGTAGCCATACAAAAAGCTACATACTGATAATACTTCTGAGGTTCTTTTATCCTAATGTCGGCACCCATATAAAGCAGGCCACCTTCGGCCAGCACCCGGTCGTGAAATTTCAGCAAAGCATCTTCTATTCCGGCCGTTGTGTGGTTATCAATACCGTTGATTACCACATTGCTTTCCTTTTCCCACCAGATACCAAGACCATAATCCTGCACGCAATTCCAGCCGCCATCGGTAATCCACGATACAGGATCTTCATGAAAACCGCCTGCCCCTTCAGGCTGAATAAAGGTATTTCCATACGAACTGATAATATCGGTAATGCATTCTTTACCCATTTGCCAGGTGTAGTTGGTATACCAGTTTACAGCATCCACCACCATTCCGTCGATTCCGGTGTTCATCCAAAAACGAATATTGTTCTTCACTTCCGCTTGCCATTCGGGAGACCAATTATATTGTGGTAAAAAGCAGGTCTTGTCATTTTCATCTTTTCCATCCCATCGGCACCAGTAATATTTCTTCGCTAACGGACTGTAAATCCATTTCATACCGCTTAAAAAGTAAGTATCAGCTTTACCTGGTGCCGGGGCATTAATGCTATCGGCCCAGCTAAACCATTTGCTTTCTTTCGATTCAATCCCATTTTCTACATCTTCGCAAGCCTTCAGAAAATGGGGCGCTTTTTCACTGCTGTATCCCATGTTATCAAAGGCTATGATGGCCATCTTCTTACGATGAACCTGCCTCACCAATCGCCTGAAATCATTCATTGTGCCTATTTCAGGGTCAATGGAATAACGGTCGATTGCATCCAGACCACCATAACTTTTTCCTCCGTAAGGAGTAGCAAAAATCTCGATAGCGGTATATCCTTGCTTATCAAGGGAATCTAACTGAGCATTCAGTTTCAGCGAATCGAGACTGAGTTGTTTGAAATGCCGGTTTTCCTTCAAAGTTACCCTCACGATTGCCGACGCCGACAGGTACCATTTATCAGGCACCTGTTGGCGAAGGGTATTTTTGTATGCAAGCGATTCTTTTTCATTGATTATCTGCGCGAACAGACAATTAAATGAAAATATGAAAGTGAAAATTGATAGTAAGAAAAACCGTTTTTTCATCCTTATATTATAGATTAGCAACAATTAAAACTAAAAGACTAAACACACAAATGGTAAATTTCCAGAATATCGTCTTTTGTATATCCGGTTATACCCCACGCATTGAAAAGTTTCATGGATTGTAAGGTTAAAGCATCAAAATCAGGAGATACTATTTGAGACTGTCCCATGCGGATCGGTGCACCAATGCTTTTATAAAAGGCTTCCAGGGCTTCAATAACAACATCGGGTGAATCGGTATCAATTCCCAATATATTTTTACCATACTGCAAAATCCGGTGTGCTATCTGATTTTTCCTGAATTTCAGCCAGGCAGGAGTAACTATGGAAAGCCCTGCACCGTGAGCCACATCGTAGATGCCACTTATCGGATGTTCAAGCGCATGACAGGGGATTGTTCCATTGGGAATACCACATGTCCCCAATTCATTCCATCCCAGGGTTGCTACCCACATAAAATGTGCTCTGGCATCATAATCTGAAGGATTCACCTGAATTTTTAGCATACTGGTCATTACTGCTTTAACCAATCCTTCGATATAGCCATCCTGAACAGGTAAGGTAGTTGCCGAGGTGGTGAAATAGCCTTCTGAAAGGTGCGACATAATATCGGCACAGGCATAAGCGGTTTGTTTCAATGATAAGCTGAATGTGGTTTCAGGATCGAGAAAAGAGACTTTAGGGAAAAGAGCCGGAATACCGCCCATGCCGAATTTCTCCTTCGTATCTTCATTGGTAATTACCATTCCCCCGTTCATCTCCGATCCTGTGGCAGGTAAGGTAATTACGGTAATTATCGGAAGCGCTTTCGAGATGGATTTTGTCCCGGTAAAAAAATCCCAGACATCAATATTTTCAACGGCACCGGCAGCAATGGCCTTAGCTTCATCCAAAACGCTTCCTCCACCAACGGCCAGAATTACATCCACTTTTTCCGCTCTTGCCAGATCGGCACCCTGCCGGGCATGTGAAACAACCGGATTTCCTTTAACGCCCTGAAATTCAAATACAGCAATGCCTGCAGCAGCCAATGAAGCCATTACCTGGTCGTAAACTCCGTTTTGTTTGATGCTGTTTTGACCATATACCATGAGGACTTTTTTCCCATAGGCACTGACCTCTTTGCCCAGCTGTGAAAGAATTTCTCTGCCAAATATGATTTTTGTAGGGTTGTGAAATACGAAATTGTTCATAACTGTTTCTCTATTAATGTTTTTCTACTTGTTCAAATACAGATTTTTAGGATCTTTCCAAACCACCGAATCATTGTATAATTCATCATCGGAATATCCTTTTGCAGGTTTTTTAAAGCCCGCAGCCATGAACTTTTCCCTCATGGCAGTTAAACTTTTAAAATTATGGTCAGGGTATGGGTCGAAGAAATTATTCATGACTTTCCAATATCCGCTTAGTTCGTAGCAAGCCTCTTTCCATTGTTTTGGATACTGCTTGCTTAGTGAAGTATTCATGTCTAAACAAATCGCCATATAAGCTGCATTCGCTTTTTGTTGCCTGTTTCCCGCTTTGATGTTTTCAGTAATGGTTTGAGCCAATTGTTGGATCAGTTGTTGTTTCTGCTCATCAACGGAAGAAAGCATAAGCACAGGTTTTGGGTTCTCTTGACGGATTTTATAACTCACCACATTATTGATGAGTTCCTTTGTACCTCCATTGTTTTCATTAATCATCTCGAACAATTCAATCAATCGGTCACTAAAGCTGGTAATCGTTTCATCCATTGGCATATTATCACGGGTGGTATTATGGTAGCGGTCAACAATTTGCCAATCCTGCGACAAAAACCATCTGTAACCTTTAATAACGCCAATTATTGTACCCGCTGTGGCGGCCGTATTATCGGCATCCCAACCAAAATTGAAGGTATATTTCATAGTTTCAGCATAATCGCCTTCTCCATAAAGTAGTGCGCCAATAATTGATCCTGTATTTAAGTCGTACCCGTTTCTGTCCCGAACTTTCTGGCCTTCCCTGGAGTACTTTTCTTTCAGCAAAAGTCTTGTTTTCCTCCAGTCATCAGGATATTGCTTGTGCCAGGTCCTAAGGTCTTTCACAATGGATGCCACTACACTTTTTTCATCGATTGCTGAAATTCCGGCATCAATAATTTTGTTGATATCCGATTCGATAAAGGCAGTAGAAATCATGGCGGTAAAAAGCTGTGTAGTCTGTGCCGGTTCATTGTCGATGGCTACCCTAGTGTAATTTAAACCAATTTTAGCAGCGGTTTGAGGCATGGCTGGAGAAAGAAGTCCGAACGTTTCGCAGAGAAATTGACCCGATATGTTGAACTCGGCCCATGGGTTCATTACGATAGAGCCTGTATAAGGAGGTTTAATACCCAAATCCATGAGGTAGCGGGCCCATCGGTTAGAGCACCAAATTCTCTGATTAATTCTTGTTCGCCAAAGATTATATATGCTATCGTTTGATAAATACGGATTTCTGTATTTTTGCATTTCGCAAATGTATACCCATTCAAAGTCCGTATCGTCATCAGTTCTTGCGCCTTCCGGAAGAGAAGGAACATAGTTTTTTACGTTTCCGGGTTCTTCTAAAAACGCATTTTCGTACACCAGTCCATTTAAGTTGCCGAGAATTTGACCCAGCATTCCTCCACGGATTTTATCTATAACCTTTTCTGCAGGAAGTGTGATAGTTTTTTGATCAGGCGCTAAACCCTTTTGGGTAACTGGTTGAGCTGCCATTTTAAAGCTGAAAAAGACAAAAATCGAAATTATTACGAAAGCTTTATTCATCTCCGGGACTTTTAGTTAATTATCATCAGATTACATATTCTTTTCATTGACCAGTTGTACTTCCTGAAACCCATTTTTGGACCGGAATGAAACTCAATTTTGATTCGTGTTGTTTCCCCTTCATTTTTCGATTAACCAAGAGATAAAACCCAACACAAACTTTTTATTCAACAAAGAACTTCCCGGTATATATTGATTTATCGGCTGTTAACCTGGCAATATAATATCCTTTGAGTTTTAAATCTATCGCACTTAGCATAAAAGCCTCGTTTACAGGATCATTTGACGAAAAAACCTTATTCCCAACCAAATCAAAAATATTCAACATTGAATTACGACTGATTCCTTCCTTCTGAATATACACCATACCTCCGGTTCCCGGATTGGGATAAATCTTTAATTCCGAATCTTTCGTCGAATTGAAGTAAGAAAATGAAGAGGAAGTAAGTTCAGGCAAGGGTTCATACACTGATAATTCGGTAATCGAGGTAAAATATGGGGTCTTATTTTTTGAAAACCAATGATCTCCGCCTCCGGCATTTCCAATGATACGGATGGCCTTTGTTGTTACCGGATTAAATGCCAACAGGTATTCCACAAAATCAGGTTTTATATCGGTATTGTCTTTATTGACCAGGGCCGGTATCAATTTGAGCCCTTCTACCTGTTTCCAGTTCAAATTTTCATCCTGGTATTCAACAGACAAAGTTCTGAACCATCCGCCAAATTCCTCCATCGAGCCGGTATGAAATCCAATCAAACCGATCAGCTTTTTCTCCTCCCATTCGTACCCATAATAGTCGGTTTTTGGTTTGAAACTATGATTGATGCTGTAAAATACAGAACCTTCGCCGTTTATTATTCCGTCGTTTAAAATATGAATATCTTTTGCAAACATCGAAGGACTTATGGAGAGCCACATGCTGTCGCGGGTGGAAGCTGAAGTTGTGGTAACATTTGAAAGTATTGATTTCGCACTTTCAGCATAATTTTCGCCTCTCACAATAAGGTTATAGGTGCGTTTGGCGGTTGCCTTTTCCTGTTCAACTTTTAACTGAATGGAATAAACACCCGTTTTTTGCGGCGTTCCCGATAGTTTGCCATTGCTGAAAGTTAACCCCTCGGGCATTTTCCCACTGGCGATGCTCCATTTGCAGCTTTCCGTATTGCCTGAAACAGGAAACGTAAAATCTACTTCTTTTCCTTTGGTAATAATAGGTAACCGGCCATTGGGCAGCTCAAGAGGTGCCTTGTAAACAGCATTGGTATTGATAATATAATACTCCTCACCGTTTTCAGTAACTTTCTGACCGCCATTGGCTAATATTATTTTTTCTGCTTGCTGAACTGTTCTCCGTGCCATGTCTTTTATACTGGCATCGGGCATATTATCGCGTGAAACGTTTTTATACAAGTCATTGAAAGGTTCTTTCCAATTCAATTCAGGAAATGGGTATAGGTATTTTTCGGGGAGGACTTTTGTGCCATTGATAACGGCTATTAAACCGCTCATGGTAGCTGCCTGGTTGTCGGCATCGAATCCATTTAAACAGGCATAATAAAGTGTTTTCTCGAAATCGCCGTTTCCGTATAAAAGGGCCAGTATTCCGCTGGCTCCGTTGAGGTTGGCATTCCAGATGGTTCGGGTATCAACAGGTTCGTTGTAATAATACTTGTTGGCCATTTCCTTCCGGGCTTGTTTCCAATCGTTCGGGTATTTAGCATACAGGGCTTTCATCTCTTCAACCGTTTGGGCAAAGCGGCTTCCCTTGGGCAATGCCGAGGTTCCAATATCAATCAATTTGTGAATGTCCGATTCAAAAAAAGCGGCAGAGAACATAGCTCCATAATGAATGGTGGGTTCAATTCCCCAACTATCGTCGGTAATTCGTGCAAACCAATCCGATTTTTGGGAGGCGTATTGTACCATTCCAGGTGCAGTGATTCCCCAGATTTCGTTTACCAGTTGCGGATCAATCTGGAACCAATGAGGATTGTATTCTTTCATGCCGGTTACCGGAGGGGTATAACCAAAACGCATAGCCGCCAAAGCTGCCCGGTTGGCGAGCCAAACTCTGGATTTAATATGATCAAGCCATGATTCGGTGATCTGACCATAGGTAGGTTCTGTCCCATATTTTTCCATGGCCATCAGATACATGTATTCGACATCAGTATCGTCATCTGAAAATGCGCCATTTACTTCTTTCATGCGGTTAATGCTCCCGGTATAACCTAACGGAAAAGCATCCGATCCCGGATTTTCGATGTGCTGGTTTTCGTGAGGCAAACCCACAAAATTACCGATGCATTGTCCCAGCCAGGCAGCATAAACTTTATCTTGGTATTCTTTAACCGAAATTTTCACTGTTCCTGTTTTTGAGGCCAGGCTGCAAAATGGTATAAGGAATATGATCAAAATTAGAATTTTCATTTTCATAAAACAATTTGTTTTTCAGTATTTAAATTCCTGATTTAATTACCATTAAACGACCTGAACATTTAAAATTCAGGATATTTAGAAGAAAAATATCCGGTGAGTTTTATAAAGGATTAGCCGCAAATGATTATAAGCAAAATAAAACTCACCGGAAATGCAATTAAACTAAACAATATTTGTGCAAATTAATTAATTCCAACCTGGATTTTGCGTTAGGTTCCTGTTCTTTTGAATTTCATCTCCCGGTATGGGCAGGTAGTAAAAGGCGTCGCGCCAAGCCCTGTCTTCCATTACCTGCACATCGAAAGTAAAGCTGCCGTCATCGTTTTTTACGATGTGCATCTTATGTATCGGCGAACCAACCACCTCAGGAGCAATCATCCATCGGCGGAGATCAAAAAAGTGAATTTCTTCGAAAGAAAGTTCAATTTTTCGTTCATTGCGGTAACGAGCCATCAGATTATCACCGCTTTCAGTTTCTGGTATTGCTGGCATACCAACTCTTTCCCTTACTTTATTGATGTATGTTCTGGCTTCTGCATCATTTCCAAGGTTTAATTCTGCTTCAGCATAATTTAAAAGTACTTCAGCATAACGCATCAATATCCAGTTTTCATTTGATTTATCGAGCGTATAGGCATTTATATTACTCTCAGAAATGAATTTTCTACTGTAATAGCCAGTCATTGAACCAGAAGTCGCATATTGATCCTGTATTCCGGGACCTGAAAGACCATCAACAAATGTTTCCATGGTTTTCCCTCTCCATTGGGCTCCGTTAAATAAGATAGAAGCATAAAACCGAGGGTCTCTTCCAATATATGGATCTTGCAAATTATAACCGGAAGCAGAATCGGAGATGCTTTTCCCATTGGTCATTTCGTAACATTCAACCAAGTCTTCGCTTGGCCTGGTCATACCATATGATCCTCCAAATCCTTGAGGATTTGTGCGGTATTCAATATTCTGGGTCCTGGTTGGGTACGCATATTGAATATCGAAAATGACTTCCTGGTTATTATCCACATGGAATAGCTTATAATAATCAGGGTACAAATCATATATGCCCAGATCAATTACAGCTTTGGCTGCATCGGCAGCTGCCTGCCATTTTGCAACATCATTTGAAGAATTATGCAAAGGACTTGCGGCAAATAACAATTCCCTTGATTTAAGTGCTAAAGCTGCCCCTTTTGTAGCACGACCAACATCAGATCCGTCCCAGCTCTCTGGTAAAAGTTCAGCCGCCTTATTAAGATCATCAATGATAAAAGCGATACATTCGTCGTAGGTATTTCTGCTAACACTTAAGCTGTCACCCAGTTGCTGGGCTTTATCAATAATAGAAACACCCCCATAAAAGTTGGCAAGTTCAGCATAAAAATAGGCTCTTAAAAAATAGGCCTGGCCTTTCAGCTGATCACGAGCCGTTTGGTCTCCTTGTATGGTTTCGAAATTCTCGAGGACCAAATTAGTTTTCCTGATTTGTGAATATGCTGAACCCCATTCATCAAACGAGTCATTGAATGGATTTACATCACCCTTATTCCAGCTTTGAGCTGCCGCCCATTCGTGCCCGTCATCTCCAAGGTCTGTTGAACAGTCCAGATCACGTCCTAATCCACCAGGTAAACCTAAATAAACATCATTCAGGAATAAATTGGCCAGTTTAACGTCCTTCCAAACCAGGTCGTTGCTGATTTCTTCTAATGGTTGCTTGTTAAGCACATCTTTTTGGCATGATAAAAGTGAAACAGTTATCAGAAAAAGAAAAATTATCTTATATGTTTTCATATTATTCATTTTTGTATTGAGATAAAATTAAAATGTAAGATTAATACCAATACTGGTTAATTTTGTTACAGGATAATAATACGGGTAGCCAGATCTTGATTCAGGATCAAAATATTTCTCATTTGAAATAGTTAACAAGTTGGTTCCTGAGGCATATATCCTAAGTTTAGAGATCGATGTACCTCTAAACAGCTCTTTGGGTAAAGTATAACCCACTTCAAGACTCTTTAATCGCAGGTAACTTGCGTTATGCAACCAAAAACTTGAAGGCTCTTGTTTATAGCTGTAATCACTAAGAGAAAGCCTTGGATAGCTTGCGTTTGGATTATCAGGGGTCCAGTTATCCTTCACATAAGTCAAGGCTGATCCTCCGTAATTGAATTCTGAAAAGGATTCTCCGTTTCTCATGACGTTATAACCAGAAGCACCCTGCCAAAGCATGTTTATATCAAAACCTTTAAAATCACCGCCAAGTGTTAATCCATATATACTTTCAGGAGTTTCAGATTTTCCGATTGCTGTAACATCAAGATCATCAATCTTCCCGTCATTACTAACATCTTTGTACATAATCTGCCCCAGTTTAGGCTCAACACCTACAAATTTTGGGTGTTCGTCAATTTGCTGTTGCGTCTGGTATAATCCTTCTGCAACATACCCAAAAAACTGACCTATCGGATGCCCGGTTCTCATTTGATAAGCGGGAATATTCTCAGGTTCGTCGATAAATTTGATTTTGTTTTGTGCAAATGTGTAGTTAACATTTACAAAATAAGAAAGTCCGCCAATCTTGTTTTTATATCTTAACTCGGCCTCATATCCCTTATTGGAAACTTTCCCGATATTCTCCACCGGTAATGTGGCAGCGAAAGTTGCCGGAACAGAAGCATTTCTATTGGCCAGAATATTGTCCCTGTTTTCTAAGAATACATCCAGTCTGGCACCCAGCTTGTTATTAAAGAAGTCTGCATCTACTCCGAGATTTGTTTTTTTCGCTCTCTCCCATGTTACATTAGGATTGGCCAACTCACCTGAATAAAGGGTTTGAACAGGTGAAGGTGCGGAACCGCCAAACACATAATTGTCACCAAAATAAACAGGCGATTTATAAAGAAACCTACGATATCCAACCCTATCATTTCCTACTTCTCCATAAGAGGTTCTTAACTTCAGATTACTTATAAAGTCAACTTGTTTCAGGAAGTTTTCTCCTTTCAAATTCCAGCCCAAAGCCATAGCAGGGAAAAAACCAAAGCGTTTTCCGGAAGGGAAATTTTCTGATCCGTTGTATCCAAAACTTGCTTCCACAAAATATTTTTTGTCATAGGCATAAGAGAATCTTCCGAGGAATCCTTCGCGTCCACCTTCTGAGGCACCACCGTAATTGTCGATATTGGTTCTTGGACCTGCAAATAATTGGGGCAATGCGGTTGATGCAAAATCAGTCCTTGATGCACTAATATAATTTGAAGAATAAGAGGATTGGGTATATAATACCAAAGCGCTTATATCGTGCTTGTTAAAGGTGCGGGCATAGTTAAGATGCGTTTCAAAAGTTTGGTTATTGTATTTATCAAAACCTTCGTAAAGAGATGGTAAAAGATCACCATTAAGTTTTTCTCCGTTCAGATACGACAAATAGGGAGTGTACCAATCCTTGTAGCTTGAATAACCTAAATCTTCAGATCCTACGACTTTCACTGAAAGCCCGTTAGTAATAAAATCTAATTTTTGGTTCAAAGTAATGGTAGTTTGCAGGTTTGTAGGAACAGTCTGTCTCCGTCCGCTTATTGAACTAACATCTGCAACAGGGTTTGCACCCCACAATGAAGCCCATGTCCCGTCTTGATTTTTAACAGGAAATGCATTCGGGGGTAAATACGAAATCAGACTAAAAATGCCACCATCATTCTTCACATCTCCGGTACCAGGCCTTAATCTGTTTTGAATATCACCACCAACCCCAATGGAAATACTTGTTGTTTTAGTTAGGTTTGCATCAATGTTAATCCTTGAATTATATTTTTTCAGGTTGTCGGTTCTGTAAATACCCTCCTGATTTAAATAGCCAAATGATATAAAATATTTAAAATCATCTGTTCCACCTGAAACAGACAAGGAGTGTTTTTGCTGAAGCGCATTGGGTGTAACGATTTCTTTCCACCAGTTAACATCAGGATGACCGTAAGGATCTGAATGATCCTTATACTTCTGAATATCTTCCGCAGAATATGGCAATTCATTTTGCGGCAGAGATGGGTCATCATTTAAAGTGGCCTGGTTATATAATCTCGAGAAGTCGTATGAGTTAAGATAGGAAGGGGTATTAATAACATTCTGAAAACCCACATAGCCGCTATAAGAAAAGGTTGGTTTACCTGTTATACCTTTTTTAGTAGTAATTAGTATTACACCATTTGCGCCTCTTGTTCCGTAAATAGCTGTTGCTGATGCATCTTTTAAAACAGTTAAGGAGGCAATCTCATTTGGGTCAATTTGATTTATGCCGCGTTCTATCCCATCTACCATTGTTAATGGTCCGTTATCATTTAAGGTAGCCCTTCCCCTTATTAATAATTCGGCGCCATCGTCACCGGGTTCAGCGCTTCTTTGAATTGAAATAATTCCGGCAACGCGTCCCGCAAGTGAGTTGGTGACATCTGGGGCCTGACTTTTAACTAATTCGTCAGCTTTTATTTCTGAAATGGCAGCAGTCACGCTTCCTTTTTTCTGAGTTCCATATCCAATAGCTACAACTTCCTCAATTCCAATTGTCTCTTCTTCCATTAATACATTAATTGTAGTTTTATTTCCTACAGTTATCTCCTGCGTTTTCATTCCTACAAATGAAAACTGCAAAGTAGCATTCCCAGGAATATTTGTCAGAGTATACTTTCCATTGGTATCAGTAATCGAACCATTGGTAGTACCCTTCAAAACTACAGAAACTCCAGGCAAGGAAGTTCCAGCGGAATCGGTGACTTTGCCGGTAAGGGTTTTTGCTTGTTGAGAAAATGAATTGCCTGCTGAAACTAGTATCAGACTCAAGATCAAAAAGAATACTGACAAATGTAGCATCCTAATAACTTTTCGCAAACTACTGGTACCAGTAGAAGTTAGGAGTTTATCCCCTCTGGTCGTCGATTTTTTTTTCATAGTTAAATTAATTTAGTTAATGTTTAAAATGGTTGGGAGTCTTCACTGTAACTTGAATATCATTATCTAAAGTTTCTATTTGTGAGCAGTCACGAGTTTTAAATAATCTCGAACTATACGCTTTATATTGTAGAAATATTTGATTGACAAAGAACAAGAACAATATGACCGATACAAATATAGAAAAGAAAAAATGTAGAACAAACGTTTGTGCAATAATTTTACAAACTGCTCATATGCTTTATATACACATAAGTTCTATGTGATTAATATACAATTACTTAAACCCATTAGAAAATTAAATGACAATTCGTCCGTAATGTGTTAATAAAATACACTTTGCAGTCCTTATTTGTATCATTCGCATGAATGATACAAATAAGGAGTTTTTATAATTTATAATTATTACTTTTGTAGAAAGTAATTACAAATATTAAAGATTCTATTATATATTATATGCTTGATTGTAATCTTTATAATTCATGAGAATAAATTGTTGCACCGAACTATTTCGATTCTATTTTCAATAAATTTAATCTACACTTATTTGAATAAACGTTTGTTCAAAACAACGATGACGAAACAAAAAGTAAATATCAAAGATATTGCGACGAAAACCGGATTATCAATATCTACGGTTTCAAGAGTATTGAATGGCAAAGCTGAACAATATCGAATAGGGAAAAAATCTCAACAAATAATTATAGCAGCAGCTAAGGAATTTCATTACGTACCAAATCAGTTTGCTGCAAATTTGAGAACTGGGAAAAGCAATACAATAGCATTAATAGTGCCTTCCTTGAATAATCCTTTCTTTGCTGATCTGGCAAGCACAATTAATGCTGAGATACGAAAATTTGGTTACATCACAATGATTAGTGACAGTGATGAAAATTTGGAAAACGAGGAATTAGAATTACTGCAAATGATGTCCAGAAATGTTGAAGGATTAATAATTGCTCCATGCGGGAATAATTGGGAGCACATAAAACAATTACATGACCAAGGTTTGCCTATCATTTGTATTGACCGGTATTTCGAAGAATTGGATATTCCTTTTGTTTCAACAGACAATTATGATGGCGCTTATAATGCCACACAACACCTGATTGACAATGGGCATTCAAGGATTACCTGTATTCAGGGCGTTCAGCATTCAACACCAAATAGGCTAAGGGTCAAGGGGTTTATAGATGCAATGGAAAATGCCGGCATTGAAAATTACAACATTGTTGGTGATGAATTTAGTGCACAAAACGGGTATTTGGAAACAAGACTATTACTTCAACAGAAAGTAAGACCGACAGCAATATTTACTTTTAGTAATAATATTGCAATGGGTTGTATGAAGGCACTTAAAGAACTGAATGTAAGGATTCCGGAAGATATTTCATTAATAACATTTGATGATCACCTATACCTTGATTATTTGGAAACTCCGCTCTCGTGTATCGCTCAACCTGTAAGTGATATAAGCAAAATTGCTATAAAATTTCTTTTATCAAGGCTAAACAATACTGAAAATAAAATCAATCAAATACTCCTTAAACCTGAAATGAAATTCAAAAAATCGGTAAAACGAATTAATTGATTTTGTTTATAATTTCAGACTTCCAAGACCTATTGCTGTAAATCAATAATTTAGCAGTTACTCCTCGTAAATTGATACTGCAATATATTTGAATTTTCACAATGTTACGGTGCATCTTTGCGAATATTAAAGTGCTGAATATCAATACTAATATATCGTAATCTATTCTGCATTTTTTAAAATAGCAGCACTATACTTTACGATAGTCTTGGAACTCTGAATTTAGTAAATATGGATTTGCTGGTACACTTTGCTCCGGAATTTTCAATTTCCAATACCAAACCCTAAGAACGCGAGTTCGATTTAAGCGAATTTACATGGGAACGACATCAACACTCCTGTTATAATAATTAAAATCCTTATTTCCTTAATTTCATAAATGAGTCATTTAGTGTTCAAATCTAGTAAGGTTTCGCTGATCCCGCTGATCCCGCTGCCTTCTCATTGTCCCCTAGCCATTATCCTTTTACCATTCTCCCTTTTCCAATAACCCTGATTGGCATGCTTAACTGGAATGCATTGCAAAATCAGTGCTTGCGGAGGTTTGATTAAAATGTCAAGGCAGCGGGATCAGCAGAACCAGCGGAGGCTTACCCGAATTGAATACTTTAAAAGATGTCTGATTCAATGCACTTTGATGACTTACTATGTTCATATTTTCCCAGAAAAAGAAACAATGCAATATGAGAGGTGAAGATTTTGCTGGAACATTCAAAAACTGATATTCATTCTTTTCGTTTTACCCTTCTGATTTATTTTTAGTAATAAGAACAAGATTGTCAGTTCACCAAGCGCCCTTTATGCGCTCATTCTTGAGGTAGACTCCTGTATTTTAATAATCAAATTATTATTCGAACTTACCCATTATCCCAACTCGTGTTCTCCGAATGGCTGATAGTTCCTCCAGTATTACATTTTGAACATTGCCAACGGATAACATCGTCCTCTTCTAAAATCTCACTACTGATGGTTCCTTCACATTTCTTTTTGAAGCACCTGATAGTGGTATGCATCAGTGGGGAAGATGATTGATTCATTGCCTCATCAATAACCAAGTACATGAAACCTGCCATTTCTCTTGCTGCTTTGGGTATTTTTTTAGGGATATTCCCCGATTCGTCAATGTTGTGGCTCATGTTGGAGATGTAAATTACAATTGTTTATTTAATGATTAATGGATTCAAAATTACTTCAATTAAAGCTTACTTTGATATCTTTCACAATAAAAATAACCTGAGTTCGATCTAAAGATCAATCATTAGCAATAAAAAACCTGAATTTCAGTCAAAATGCCCAAAGCCATTCCTCCTTTCCAACAATTGTGGAAATGGCATTTGGCATTTTGGCATTTAAAGAGTGTCAATACGATCATAGTGGAGAAAGTTTTATGGTCAGAAAGAATTGTCATCCTGCATGTAATTGTTCTATCTGCAAAGTTGGAATCAATGTGTAGCATTACATCTGCAAATTACGGAATTACGGAATTACGGAATCTCTGTAATCTAAGACAAGCTGATTAAACAAAGAAAAATAAAGGGATTTGATGATTTCTATCGTAAACATTTATTCTATTAAATGTTGAATATTTCACATATAAATCTATTTAGGGTCTGCTGAAAAACTCAGTATCGATTTTTTAGGTTCATTTGTTTAGAATTGAATATTGCTCCCCATTGACTTGTTAAAACTGTCATTAGAAGTGAAAGGGAAATAAAATTCTCCGAAAGATGTTGGTTGTAGGTTGCACTGCTGTAAGAAGCTGATTGTGATCATTTAATATTAAAAAAGGGTGCAACCGCAGAGGTGACCCCGAGTACTCGGGGTAAAAACATATAAGATCTCTGGTTGTACCCTAAAATGATTCAAGTGACAGCTGCTTAGAATATTACAAGGGTGCAACCTGCAACCAGCATGTGTGTGGTTGTTTTATTTTTGAATCTGCAAAAAATACCCAATTAATTGATTCTAAAAACAAACAAGTGCTCCCGAGTACTCGGGATGAATCGTCAATTCAAATTTCCTTGCACTTGTTTTAATTTGCAGGTTGATATCTTCTTATAATACTGCACATTGTGAGTTTTTCAGCAGACCCTAAATATTTGCTGTGTGATAAATTCATACTGCCAATGTTACAAGGTATAAATTGTGTTATAACATTCTACTTTAATATCCCCTTTGAAATTTCCATCCAATATTTCAAATGTGACCTCCATATTTTGAGTTGCCGACTTCAAGTCCTTCTCTTCAATTTCACCGATTGCCCAGTTGAGTCCTGACCAGATTTGTACATTGTAGCTCAATAATACCGGAAGCTGTTGATTTCCTGATTTTACACTAATCTGAAGCACTTTGTCCATAAATTTCCCATTGGGAGATGCCCCACCATTTACTTTTACCGGTTTATTATTGCTGTCGAGAAATTGGAAAACGAGCCTGATGTTTCCTTTCTCAGGTTTGGGAACGGTAAACAAAACGTAACTACTCAGGACATCTTTTTTTTTCAAAAACCGTGTTAAATAAGAATCGTCTATTTTATTCTTAACTCGATTTGCGTTGAACGGGTTAGAAAAAGCAGGTTTGTTTTCATTTAGGCGATTGTCGTTGAGGTTCAATTTTAAAATCAGAGATTATTGTTTAATTTGTTGATAACTTGATGTTTAATTGTTGATAAACAATAGGATTAAAATTTGGCATTTTTTATTGTCTATAACGATCTTTGTAAAAAGCAAAGGCGTTATGATCTCGAAAGAGGAACTAAGAAAACATAGCAAAGACGAACTGGTGAATCTCACCTATGATCTTTTTCTCAAGGTTGACAAATTGACCATTGAGGTACAAGAACTTAGGGAAGAGATTAAAATACTTAAGACACCTAAAAATAGCGGCAATAGTTCGCTTCCACCTTCTCATGACCTGTTCCGATTTAAAAACCAAAGCCTTCGGGAAAACAGCAACAAAAAATCAGGTGGGCAAATCGGTCACAAGGGAGAAACACTACTGATGTCACCTAATCCCGACAAAATAATTGACCATCGGCCTAATGAAAAATGCCCTCAATGTAAAAAAGTTCATACTGATTTGCCAGGCCATATTACTGGCAAACGACAAGTTATTGACATTCCTGTGATTAAGGCCAGTATCATTGAGCATCGGATTATCCAAACAACCTGTACTTGTGGTTATGTCAGTACCGGGAATTTTCCATCTGATGTTTCTGCCACGGTACAATATGGAAACAATTTGATTGCCCTGATCGCGTACCTCAGTTCACGCCAGTATGTACCATACGCGCGTTTGTCAGAACTGATAAATAGCATTACAAATATCTCCATGAGTCAGGGTACAATATTTAACCTTCTTAACAAAGCTGCCAATATTGTGCTCCCAATCTATGAAGGAATAAAAGAAGAAATATCAAAAGCAACCACAGTAGGTGGGGATGAGTCGGGAGTGAAAGTCAAAAAGGAAAATTTTTGGGCATGGACCTGGCAAACATTATATGCCACTTACATCGTAATATCAAAGACCCGCGGTTTTGTAACAATTCAAAATACATTTGCTAATGGATTTCCCAATGCAACATACGTAAGTGATTCTTTGAGTGCCCAACTAAAAACGAATGCTAAGCGACATCAATTGTGCCTGGCACGTTTACTGAGGGAATTAAAATACTTTGAACAGGTATTCTGCCACAAATGGGCCATTGACATGAAGGTGTTACTGCAAAGAGCGATAAAGTTGAAAAATACAATGACTCTGGAACAGTACAACGAACCTTTGGAAGAGAGAAAGGCAATACTGAAAGAATTTGATGTCCTGATAAATAAAACACTACCGAAAGAGGTATCTAAAATATTTCCATTCCAAAGGAGATTAAAAAAACGTAAATGCCAGGTATTCAACTTTCTGTTCTATCCTGATGTGCCCTATGACAACAACGGTTCTGAAAGGGCAATTCGCAATGTAAAAGTTAAGCAGAAAGTCTCTGGAAATTTTCGCTCAGAACGTGGCGCTGAAATATTCGCCATATTAAGGTCTGTGGTTGATACTGTTATTAAAAAGGGAGGAAATCCATTTAATACAATTCGTTTTGCAATCAATCTTGCTGCCGCTAAAAAGGAATTCCTGATCAACAGACTGAGATAGAAGCTACTTATTAAAATGCTAATACCCAATTATGGTTATCATTACATGACTGAGAAATATCCAGCCATGGATGTTGATATAATAGTTAACGGCTTATGCAAAAGCTTAATAATAGAGCTGAGTAGTTACAAAAAAAGATTGATGATTTTGAGAGTAAGGAATACTTTAATTTTATAAACAATGACCATCAACTTTACAATGTATTTATAGCCTACTTGCTTTTTTATCACAGAAACGATGAAGCAATCATTGAGGAATGCTTTATTTTAAATGAAACGTACAAGCTTTTAAATCAAGTGCTTCTGGAAACAATTGCTCAGTGGCCTCTCTTTACTTTAACTGATTGTATCAATAACGAAAAGAATTTTGTTTTTTATGAATTGAACCAACAGCCTTTTGGAACTTCAGATGAAGAATATTCAAGGATGAGAAACTGGCAAACCAATCAAAAGATACCACTAGATTCTAACGTGGAACAATTATTTGACAAGACATTAGAAGAAGGTATTTGCCAAGGTAATAAGGCTATTGCTGAATTTAAAAAGAAATATCCATCGAAGAAAACAAAGGAAGCTAAATACCATTCTGCACTTATTCACGAACAGAATAGAATCAGATCGGGACTTAAGATGTTGGTTTATCCGGAATATTATCAATTCTTACCTAAAAGAGAAAATGTTAAGCGTATTTTTTTAAATAACTATATTCTAAACATAGATATTGAAGATCATCAACTTGAATTAATAAAAAGCATAGTCCTGTTTGAAAAGAATAAGTTCATTGATAATGAACTCTTAATGATGGATAGAGAAGTAATATGTACTCCACAAGACTTCGATTTTATAGTTCATCAAATGAATTATATGCTATCCATTATGGTACCTGATTGTGATCTAATCAATCTATGGCAACAAGCTATTACTTTGGCTAATCAATCAATGGTTGGTAGAATACCCATATTGTTCATTATTGAAGACCTGGTGGATACCTTTAAAGGGATATACAGACGGGCAGTAAATAAATTTCAGTTACTATTTTATTATCAATCCTCAGAGAGAAAAAAAACCTATATTTCAGAACAAATCAATGACTTGATTTATTTAGAATCAAATAGACCAGAAAAAGGACCCACTATAAATACCTGTATTGCTGACTTAATGATACACTTTAGATCAGAAGTAGAAAATATGTTGTTTCAGAAAAATAATAAACAGACAAAAATGGAGGAACTATTAAATGACACCATAATACAAGTCAAGAAAAAGTTATCTTTTGGGTTAAAAAAGTCACCAGAGTTCTTAATGCCAATTATCCATGCATTGATAGATAGATTCGAACTTTTAGATAGGAAGACTACTTTTGAAACCATTATGCGGATTTTAACTTCTGATGATTTGGATACAATCAATGACAAAATTTACCTGGGATGCAAAACCAATGAATTCAGTTATATGCGTAACCACCTTAAAACCTACTTTAAATCTTTTAATCCTGCAACAATAGAAAAATCAGGACTTTTCATTAGTAATATTGGGAATACAATAAGTGCAGCAAGTTTGTACAATGCTGAGATCGAAAACCTGCAAACTAAAATCGGTATTGACAATATTTTCAACCAAAAACAACTAAAATACACTTAGATCACTTAGTTTTTAGTACCTAAACTAAAAAACTAAGTGTTTTCTAAATTTCAATGTTTTAGCTTTGGTTTCGATATCAAAATTAAAGCTTTGCGCAAAGCTCATTTATTAACTTTTAAAAATTAGTTAAAATGAGCGAAATTGAAATGATTATCCAACTGGGAAACCGCATTGAATTAATGGTTCCGGTGTTGAAACGCATTGAAAAAATGTTGTTGCAACAAACCTTGCTCAACAAGGAAGTATTGAACACTAAAGAGGCTGCCAACTATTTGGGACGCTCTGTTTCGTACCTTTATAAACTGCGCCGCAAAGGACAACTCAATTCCAGCAGGCCTAATAACGGTGGCTTGTATTGGGAAAGAAGAGATTGTTATAACTGGATGCTGTCAACTGGGCAGGTAAGTATTTCAGGGAAAGCTTCTGAGGAGGAAAAGATGGCTATCCTTAACCCGGGAAAAGGCTAAAAATGCAGGAGGTTATCAAAGCCCTCAACCGAATCTATGAGAAATCATTGGAAAACCTTGAGGAAACCAAGAAAGTCAATGCCTTACTTCAAGGACTGATAAAGCAAAACCTGATAAGGCTGATAAAAGTAACATGGCTGGACGGGCACGATGTAATTCAAGCTTTTCATATCACCAGAAAGGCTTTGGATTACCTTCGAAGTTCAGGAAAATTACCCTTCACGACGCTCCATGAAAAATACATCTACAAGTATTCTGATATAGGAGCTATACTCAAAAAGAATTATACAAAAATTAAACTTTCAATTAAAAAAACATGATTAATCAAAAAAATATTTTAGAAGCGACTCACCACGGATTAATGATTTACAGACTTGTGTTGAGCTACTACTACGAAGATTCATTTTCTTTGGGTCTTTCGGGAAAACGTTGCTTACCCTTCTTTAACCCTTTTAACGAAAATAAGCAGACACTTATTATTAGCAGAATTGGGAAAGTATTCCATTATCATGATACTGAACTTCCTGAATTCAAAGGCGATCCTTTTGATTTTGCAGCACTTCACTATCAATTATCAGGGGATGAATTACTGGAAAAGATCAACAGGGATTTGGACCTGCATCTGGGTAAGGAAAAAGAGGTCAACAGTAAGCCAGACAGGATCATACCAATTTTCCCAATATTCGTATTTGAGGCGCCTTGTTTTAGCTTTTACAATTGCCCGATTACCAATACGAAGCCAAACAAACAGATAATGCTGCTGGAGGTCTATGATTTGATCAAAGGAGATACTTACAAAGAACGGACATTGAAACTTAGAAGCATCAGTGATCCGGAAGCTGCGAGTCAATACAAGCGAACGCACTTTGATTTTGTGACTCCCTCAGGGATCTTTTCAAAGCGATGCAACTCAGGTCTGGTTTTCCATTCAGGACTTTTGACCCTTGATTTTGACCATGTTGAAAACCTTCCCCTTGTAAAGGAAGCATTACTGGATGATAAAAATTTAGATTTGGTGATTGATATGATGTTTGATTCACCATCAGGTACCGGCTTTAAAAGTATTGTCTCGATTAATATAATGAAACACCAGCATCACAAATGGTTTGAAGCATTGGCAAAGTATCTAAAGAGAAGATACGATCTGGAGGTTGACAAGAGCGGCAAAGATGTTGCCAGGGCTTGCTTCCTTCCGTATGATCCCAATGTTTATATCCATCCACTGTATCTAAATTAA
>Ga0209123_1001270_pt1 | contig 25810 bp, 28 predicted proteins | sample BarGraIncu00431A_FD_184500 | JGI IMG/M metagenome (GOLD analysis project Ga0209123, IMG submission 184500) | Arctic peat soil microbial communities from Barrow, Alaska, USA - Barrow Graham LP Incubations 004-31A (SPAdes) (version 2) | ecosystem: Environmental > Terrestrial > Soil > Wetlands >...
ATTGGTTATCGGTCTAAACTGAAAATTTCTCTTAACCGCCTGTTGGACATTGTCTTTCCTGAACTTGCCGGCCTCGTCTGGTCTACCACCCAGAAATCCGTCTACGCCTTATTACTCGAATTAGCAGAAGCGGATTGCCAATATGCCCATACTACCCGAGGCAGTTCTTCGCCAACTGGTCCTAGCAGTAATGTCTCTAATCGCGTAAGAGCATCGATCGCTGCAGTTCGAGTCTTTTGTTGACTGAAAAACCAACGGATTGGCTGTTTAGTCAACTGTGTTCGATCGAGATCTTTCATCACTTGGGAGCGTTTCTCATCCATTATCCTTACACAGTCGCCTGAATTAATCGTGTTTTTTCGAAGACTATTCAGTGCTATAACTAACTTGGTCGAGGCAGTCGTATGATGATCCGGATCAAGCCGTACCCTATTAGATTCACGAACTGATCGCTCAATACTCCTTGTGGCAGCAATGACCTGCCATGATGTTTGTTCTCCAACACCCCGGATAGACTCCAATTGCTGTTGAGACATCCGTACAATCTGCGCAACATTTGTAATTCCGGCACTTCGAATCGCACCCAAACGAAGACCCTGGCCTGCATCATTCAGGCGTTCTACCGGAATATTTGTAAGTATTTTCCGAACATTCTCTTCTTCTAGTGCTTTGTATTCATTTACAATAGTCCAGCTTTTATTGGAGATGTCAGCAAGTACCGCATCAGCATCACGCATCATTGACTGAGCATGTGAGATAACATCATCGGTATTGGCTCTGTCAGGTTGTGGTATTCGTTTCAATCGAGTTACCTCACAAACTATATCATCTGCAAGTTCTTCTACAGTCATTTTTCTATCAATAACTTGTTATTTCTTTGTATCCGTCTTGATTTAGAATTTTTTCTGCTTCAGATACACTCGTCTTCAAACATGTGAATTCATATCCGTTTGGATCAGTAACAATTATTGAAGAATCGTCATACACATTTTGATACCGCATCAGCTGGTGCAGATCTCCACCAGAATAACTGATATCAATTCCGTTATCCAAATCTCCCGTATATGTACCAGCAAGCACTCCCGTATCATTTGTTTGAAAGTATTTAACAACTTTTTCATCTGTATCAATCAAATAATAAAGCGCATAATCTTTAAATGATACAATATAAGCAAAATCATAAACCGATTCCAATTCTGTGCTTATTGCTACACTTTCGGATTCTGCTTTGGTTGTTAGTGTTGCAGATGTATTATCCGTTACAATCTTTTGATCTTCAGTAGTAGTGGATACTGTTTGTTCAGGAAATGTATGGTAAGCGACTACTATTTTTGCACTAGGTTCAAATTTTGAATCGCTGCTAAAAGATGTCGTCCCATCTATTTCGACTTTATCGACCTCTCCGTCTTTTGTCAGCCATCCGGTAACCAGGTCGTCAATCACTTCTGTCTCAACATTAGTAAATCCAGCGTTCTTCAGATTAGTAACTACATCTTCGTAATTTTTTCCAACAAGGTCGCTTGAAGCAACGTTAACTCTTATTTTGCCGGCAGAATCTTTTGATTCGTCCGCTGCGACAAAAAAAAGCATTGAAAAAAGAACGACTAAAGCAGCAATATAAACCCACCAATATTTTTTTACAAACGCAGAACTCTTCACTCTTTGCACCTTTTCTTCTTCTGCTATCCTGGTTATCTGCTTATCCGCAAAATTAAGAACAGATTCCACAGCGCCAGTTTTGATGATATTGATGGAATCTACATGCGAAACTGTTGCATTTTGTAGATTGTAGCTCTTAATGGCTTTATCTATTATGAAGGGTGTTCTGCAGTATTCACATACAGCAGCCTCTTGCTTCGGATCAACTTCAACCGATGCACCACACTGGGTACAAATAGCCGGAGTCATTTGAAAATTCTTTTTTTCATCACTCATGATATTTCCCTCCTTATACAAATTTCCAGTTAGTTCATACACCCTTAAACTCAAAGGAATATCAGTCAATCCGACCTCCTCACCATTCCAAAGGTCTGGAGAAAATGCTTTCACAATCCTTACCCATCAATTCTGCTTATTTGCATCTCTCCACGCTTTATAATCCATTACATCACCATGAACAAACTTAAGAGCAAGTGCAACCACCGCTGCATCATCCAGAATACCAACAACTGGAATAATATCAGGAATTATATCAAATGGATTAAGAACATAAATCAGTGCTCCAATTATCGCAATTATAGATCCTATCGGAATCTCTTCATATGTTTTATCAACATATGCCCTTACTAATGATATTAAAACGGGAACATCAGATAGATATTTTCCTGCCATAGGAATTTGAGATAATTTGTTTTCCAGACGTTCTAAAAAATGCTCCATTTTATCTTTATCTTTTAGCAGCTCTTCTGCTTTCGCTTTGTTCTGTTCAAATTGTTGTTTGATTTTTTCGTCCTCTTGTAATTCTATTACTTTTTCCTCGAATTTTTCTTCATCCATTTTGAATTTCTCCTTTATACTTTATTCGAATTTTATAACACTCTCATATTTTGCAATGATTTATTCTATTCCCCTAATTCTCAGCTATTACAATGAGCAAATCTTTGTCTAAAAAAGTTCTCACTTCCTGTTTGTCTGGATTAAGAACAATTTCAAATTGTTCCAGCCCATTTGAAATTGATTTTTTAAAGCCGATAAATATTTCTTTTTTGAGTGCTGCAGCATAGGCAACTGTATACATGTCTGTTTCTTGTCCGGATCTGACATATTGTGAGGAGGGTTTCAAATAAATTTCCGATCCGTCGGAATTAAGCAAGTCTAAAAAAACAGGGGCCAGTTTTCGGTTTTCAGAGATTTGAGTCAACAACATACTGGAGATGTTACTACTTATCACAAAATCACTGACATTAGTCCCTTGCGCCAGTTCCTGATTTCGAATATCGAGCATTTCACTTGTGATGCCAAAGTGCAAATCATATATTTGCGAAATATCACGAATATGGAGCAAAATAGCCAGTGTCTTAGCATCAGCTAGGTCTATCGCCGCATTGGCATCGCTAAGAACTAACACATGGTTAACACCCATGAAAATCAAGCGTTCAAGAGTGTTGCGGCGGTTAATATTGGCATGGATGAATTCAATTCCCAGATTTTCATATTTATTCGCAGTTTCCTCCAAATACGGTTTGGAATTGACATCATCATTAGCTATTGTTACATGCGAATGCAGCGGCAGGCTGGTATTCAATTCTGATAATACTCCATCCAGCAAATCATTTGATCCCAAAATCAGAAGTCTCTTTTCTGACTTTATGGTACCTGACTGTGATTGCTGTGACGTGATAATGTCCGTCCGAAAAGATGCAGCCGGATTTGATGGATGGGAAATATTATCGTCAAGTGCAATTAATATAAGCTGATCGTCAACTTGAATAATTTCATCCTGACCGGGGTTTATCAGGATCTTATCTCCTCTGCTTATTCCTATAACAGTTGATTTTTCAAAACTCATACAGATATCCTTAAATGTCTTTCCCTCCAGTTTAGGAAAAGGTTCAATATAGATTTCATTCCCACTAAAATTAAACAAATCCATATAAACAGAAGATAATCCCGGTTGGTAGCAAACATGAGCCATGAGTCGAGAAACAATTTCATCAAAATGAATGATCTCGGCATACCCCTTACCGGCTATTTGAGCTACCTGATAATTATCCTTTTCATTTATTGAAGCAGAAATGTTAACTTTTTTACTTTCAGGAAAATCATTTTGAACAGACTCTTTATCCAAGTAGTTTACGGCTGCCAAAATCACTCTTATAGAAGAAACATCATTTGACTGATTTACAATGATTGACTTGCAGGTTTCGACTGAACATCTTTCCAGGTCAAATGCGGACGTTATATCTCCGCTTCTGCATATAATGCGTGCCGTATGTGGTTTAGGGAGCCTTCGATTAATCTGTTCTTCCATTACTAGCTTGTCTTCATTGCCCAATACAACTATACAGGCACTCTTGTTTGAAATCTGCAGTTCAGATAGAATTGGAAAGAGAGCATCATTATACCCAAGAATAATAGTATGACCTTTTTCAATAATCTTTGCATTGCCTTTTTGCAAATTATCAATTCGATTCGATAGTCCAGTATTAATAATTCCAATCAATGCACTTGTAATAAAAATCCCGCTTAAAGTAACAATAGCCGTGATAATAATCAGTCCGACACTTCCTTCTACACCTGCCAGATTTCCCGGATCGAGCGTCAAAGTAAATGATTTCCAGACAGCAAAGACAACAGAATCACTGGCCCAACCCTTTTCAATTATCATTATTGCAATTCCTGCAATAATAATAATGATTGTAGTAATAACCCCAAGTAACAGAATTAGTGATATTGTTCCCTTCGACAGAATTAAGTCAATGGAATAGCGGACTCGATCTCTGATTTTGCTTCTTTTCATATGTTGCCCCCATTCACATACTCGATATTTTTTTGTTTAAAGAATTTCTTTCAACATACTATTTTTCATAACTTGATAATAACATGTTAAACAATAAAATGATTTAATCAAATGATGCCACACATAAATTTCTCCAATTTCTTTTGAAATACTAATCATTTCCTCATCTTCTCTATATCTCAAATGATTTTCCATCTTCTTTACATTCCGTCTTATTTGAAATCCCATTAAACGCCGCGGGTATCATGGTATGAATTGGAATTATCTTCTTTGGATCAAGTCCTGTAATTACTCTTTCAATATCTGATACAGAAGCATGTCCGCTTGTATGGATTGAAGTTCTTTCAAAGCCGGTTTGGTCCAGATAGTTCTCGAATTTTTGCTGATATTCGCTGCCCCGGTATCCCTGCCACAGGGAATAGATAAATAGACCGTCGTGAAGTCCGCACTTTTCTAAATCACGCTGCATCGACGGGCGAACGGCCATAATAATATTATTCTGCTGTTCGTGCAGATGCTCTTTTGACATGTGATATGCAGAGAATCTCAGAGCATATTCCGGCCCTATTTCGTTGAATATTTTCTGTGTTATACGATACGGGTAGAATACTTTTATATTTGGATACTCTTTTGACGGGAACGGCACGTGATTATTTCCAAGTTGGCGCAGCTCATATAGGACATTTGCTGTATAGGCATCTACAACAAATGTTTTGCCAAGCGTTTGGGCCGCCCGGAAGAAAGTCACCAGACGATCTATGTTCTGACTGGAGGACTGAAATAATACGGGAATTGTACGGTTCTCGATTTCACTAATTATTGCTTTTTCCAAATCAGACTCGGTCAGAATCAGCTCGTCGGCGCGCCCAAGCATTGTGCCCTCTGTAAAAAGAATATCTGCCTGTTTGGTCGCATCGGAAATGAACCGGTCCAGGCACACGGCTTTCCTTCCATGCCCCCTGAAATCTCCGGTATAGATGACTGTTTTTCCTTCTGCGGTTATTTCAAAAGCTGCAGCGTCAAAGGCCGAGTGATCCATCAGATAGGGCTTTATCGTGAAGTCCCCTATATGGAAAGGTTCATACATTTTAAAATTCGCTGCGTTCGATGGGAAGGCAGCCGTTATTTTGAATAGTTGTGATATTTCTATTAACTTTTTGTTCCTGCGGATAGGTAAACAGGGATAGACGGATTTACGTACTTAAGCAGACCATAGTGGTCCAAATGCGCATGAGATATGATCACTGCATCAAAGCCCGCATCGTCCCAGGCATATAATCCTTTGATCGTTGGAAGAACACCCAGTTCAATTAGCTTTTCAGGTGGAAACCCGGCAATATGGTCATCAATAGGATTATCATTTAGGAAAAGCGGATATCCTGCATCTATCAAAATCCTTGTCTTTGTCGACTTCATCTCAATAAGAGTGCCGCCAATTTCTTTGGTGCCCCTATAAATGGTTATCTGCATACGGGCACCTTCTCAACCATAACTTTTGTCGTATAGTCGTAAGATGCCCTGTCAAAATCAATGTCCAATGTAGATATACCGACTCGAATCATTTCTTCGACCTCAGTAGAAAATAGCGGATGGTACTGCTCCGCCAGGATATGGGCAAATAGATGGCTGAATTTATCACCATTATTCTTCAAGGCATCCATATCTGTTGTATCGGAAGCTTTTCTGTACTTTCCAAAAGAAAAAAGTCTCTCGTCAGCAATGCAGGTATCATAAATTACCGCAGCATAGAATAATATCTCGCTGATTACTCCCAGCCCCATATTCCGTCCACATTTCAATTCAATAATATGTAGTGTCTGTCCATCCGTCCCAATTCCCCAAAGATCAATTGCACTTGCTCCGCGAGTGAATATTGCATTCTTCGATGCAATTTCTTCGCAGAACACGCCTAACGGCAACTGATTATACAGTTTGTTTTTATCAATCTTCCAACGTCTGCAAAGAAGTTCTTTTCCCTCATGAAAAGCAAACCATGACTCTATCTGCCTCTCCATCTTATCTGTTTCAATAACAGATTTTCTTTCACGCAAAGAGTGATTGAGAAGGCATTTGCTTGTCATAATCCAGTGCATAAATCCATGCACAATAACCATCTTACTTTGCGGCAGGAAAAACCAGTTTGGAAAGAGTCTTCTCATATTATTCAGTCGGTAAAGAAAACGATTATAATGACACACTTCAGAATTTCCATATTTACCGGTCAGATGATCAGGAACCTCAAAATCAAGAACAACATACTTAATTTGCTCTGACAGCCACACTTTCAGAGCTATTATCCAGCCTTCAAATGCAGCACTGTTAACCTGCATGTTCTGCAGGAGGGTATTGATATGAACTTTCAAAACTCCATTCTTAATAATAAAGTCGATATCTCTCGGAAGGTCAGCACGAGACAACTTGCTGGATTTTTTTAGAAGTCTGATGATTTCTTCTCTTCCGATTATCAAAGATTTGCTGTCGTCGAAATCAAGTAAATTAAACGCATCCAATTCAAAATTGTCACTTACATTAAACTTACATGCTATCATCATTATTTTTGCTTCCTTTTATATAAACGAATCAAATTAATTGTATTATACACAGATAATTTTGCATTATGTAAAATATAGAGATATTATTTTACGGAAAGTACATTCGTTTTAAAACATCAGACAGAAGTCACGCTGTTGCTAGGCCTTTGGTCAGATTCTGATTCAGTGCTTCTTCGTGTTCATCACACATCCATGAATCCCTCCCCATCGTACCGTCACAGATTTCCGACTGTTGATTGCAAAATATAATTTCTATTTGAAAGCCATAGCAATAAGAATCCAAATTATCGTTATTACACCAATAACTGTCCCGATTGCGCAAATTACATTAACCAATGGATCCACTTGATCTCTGTTTTTTTGCTGTCGCTGTTTCCATTTGCTTACATGATATCCCCAATTATCTTCGTCATGAAAGCGCTGAATTTCGTCCTGTACCCAAAAGGATGCGCCGCAGTATATGCAAAATCCCTTTTCTAATGTATCATCAACCGGGATTTTCTCATTACAAGCCGGGCAATTCATGATTAGAAATGCCATGATTCCTGCCTCCCCATTAAAATCAGAGAAAAAATGCATACCTTCAAATAGAAGTCCATTGACCTGGATTAATTGACTTCTGCCCTGTAAATTGACTTCTGCCCTGTAGTTATAAAAAAGTCATACTTTGCAGATATATTCCAGGATACCATTTGAAATACGCAGCCGCCCAAACATGTTGAATGGGCGGCCATCACATTTCAGTTTGCAGTGATTAGGACTTGACGATTACATCTTCTGCCACAATCAGGGGAACGGTGAGCGAGTTGCCCTTGACTGTCTCATATGAGTAAACACCTGCAGAAATTCCGTATACTTTGACATTGTCACCTTCCAATATTCTAGAGGCTCCAGCCGGAAGCAAATGATAGACCAACCAGATCGTCTCATAATCATCGTTCTGCATAATACGAAGTGTCAGTATCGTGCCCTTGTCGCTTTCTTCTTCCATAACTTGAACGACTTCTCCGCTAAGCTTCACCATTTCCTTATCGTGAGAGGATGGATTCCTTGCGTATTCCTCATATGTAACGGAAAGATACGTATCCTCTTTTTGTTCGATGGTCAGTGTCGGAGCAGGTGATGCCGTCGGCTCGGGTGTCGGAGTAGGAGTCGGCATAGGTGTTGGCGTTGGTGTCGGTGCAGCCGTTGTTTCCTGCGCTTTTGTTGTTGCTGCTTTCGTTGTTTCTGTTTTCGTTGTTACCGTTGTTTTTTGGCTTGATTTGCCAGCATTATAACCCTTCGCAACCGACGCGCAGGACGCTGTTCCGATCAGGCAAACACACAGAAACACACAAAGAATGAGTGATCTCTTTTTCATCACAAAACCTCCTATTATTGCAATGTAGTAAATACTTATGGCGTTGACTAAAATTGTGCAGGCTGCTAATAATTCCGGAACTCCGTCTGAATTGCAGTCTGCGCTCGTAGGTGTACCAGAAATAGAACAAACAGGTAATCGCGGAATTTTCTTTTTAATGGTTTTTATACGTTTTTATACAAGATATACTCTGAATAGGTTTGATTTTTTTGATTTTTCCATTGTTTTTTATAATTTATATGTTTATATTTATAGAAAATAGCTGATTGAACGGAGGGTGAAGCTGTATGAGTTGGCCATTGCTGTTTTTGGGTTACCTCTTTTTCAAAAAGAGTAAAAGAATCGTGAAGAGTGATTATAGTTTGGACACCGTGCAGGAAAAAGAGCTCCTCAATATGGCTTTTTTGAGATATTGGCAGGCGGATGAATCGCTTGTTTTGACTGCACAGGTAGCAGAATATATCCCGGAAGATGAGATTCAGGATGACGATTTTCAGGGCCTGACAAAAGCGGCCATGCAGAATAATGACTGCAGCCAGGTAAAGGTATACCTTCACAAGGCAGAAGCGGTGGGGGCTCCTGATTCGAAATTCTATGAAGCCGTCGCTGCGTTCTATTATTCACAGGCGGATTATAAGAAATACGGGGATTTTGGCAAGGAGTATTTGCTTGTGCTGAACAAACTGCTGGAATTCCATTCCAATGACGGCAAATATCTTTTGGGACGTGCTGATTATTTTAAGAAACGCGAAGATTATGACGCAGCAAGAGACGATTATGAGCAGCTGATGATTATCTATCCGGATGATCTTTGGATTCCATATGCAATTGCTTTTACTTACCGGAAACAGGAGATGAAGGATGAAGCAAAAGCATACCTGAAATACATCAAAAAAAGTCTTCCTAAAATCCAAGCCAGATTAATAAAGCAGGCCGGTTCCGGTGACAGCTGTGATCCGATCAGGAGTATTATTGATTCCAATGATCAGGTCAGCATGATGGTGAAGGGATTATTGAAGTCTAAAAAACCGGCATTGAACTGATATGCAGGGCGCGTCTGAAAGCAGCATCCGGTGCCTATCCGTTCGTCCGTATGCTATAAAATAGTAAATTTATTCATAGTTGTTTAATTATAATATTTACGGTTCTTTGCTGCATAATCCCACGTAGACAGTCATTTGTCGTATGCACATTCCAGATTAAAAGATCCAGTCGATGGCATTCGGAAAGGACGTAAGTATATGAATACACAGCGTTTTACCAGGGTCCTCGCTATCTTTACAGCCTCTGTTCTGATTCTCTCCAGCTCATGCGCGAAACTCACACCCGCTGAAACAACCCCTATGGTAACCACCCCTGCGATAACATCCGCATCAGAAACAACAAAGGCCCCCACGTCTACCCCGGCTCCGACCGAGACGCCTACACCCGTACCGACGGAGACGGTGCCCCTGCCGACCGAGACAACGATGCCGGACTTAGGTCCCTTGAATATCGCCAACGTTGAGGGTGTCAACGATCCAATCGATCCTGTCGCCCGGATTGATCCAAATATTGAGAATATCCTGCTCCTGGGCATTGACGGCGGAGACGGCGCCAATATCGGTCACCGCTCCGACTGTATGTGTGTCCTCTCCATCAATACAAAGGACAATACTATAAAGCTCAGCTCGCTTATGCGTGATATCAAGGCCTACTTCCCTGTCACCGGAAAATGGGGAAAACTAAATGCAGCCTACCAGTACGGCGGACCCGGACAGACTGTTAACGTCATCAACTACAACTTCGGACTCGACATCCAGAAATATCTTGTCCTCGATTTTGAGAGTTTTCGTGCGACCATCGATGCCATCGGAGGCGTCGATATCGATATGACTGCCAAAGAAGCACAGGCGATTTTCGGAAATCCGGACGCACAGGCCGGTGCTATACACATGGACGGAATCATATCCCTCATTTTTTGCCGAATCCGGAAGCTCGATTCCGATTTCAGCCGTGTCGCACGTCAGCGCCGCTTTCTACGGGCGGTCTTCAATAAGCTCCGCACGCAGGATCCCGTCACACAGTACACTGCATGCCATAATATGCTGTCCCTTATACGCACCAATATGGGAGCCGATGAGCTTACCGGACACATATTCGATTTCGCCCTGCATGCCGACCAGAATGTGACCGAATACACAGTCCCCGCGGCCAACATGTATACCTCGTCCAGCCAGGGCACCTATTACATTCAGCTTGATTGGAAAGATCAGGTTCCGGCATTGCATGCATTTATTTACGGAGCATGATTTAGTAGAGAGATGGCACAGTCAACAGGGCATAGTTTGAATCGTACGCCTATACGTTCCTACCCGTTTCATACGCCTTCTGCATGGCCGGACTAGCCTGGATTTCACCAACCTGCCACACTCCTGCAGCGTAAATAATGCCTTTTTCCTTTGCGTTATCAAGGCAGTCCTCCGTAAAACCTCGAAGGCCGTTTATGGTTCTTTCAAGCGAGCTTTCGTCCGGATCAGCCGCGGTGACAAGGAAGTAGAAATCCTTGTTTGAGATTTCCAGATATCGCGGTACGGTACGGTCGATTAGTGTTTTCATTTGCGCGTTCATTGTATAAAAATACACAGGTGTCGCCATAACGATTACATCGGCTTTGATCATCTTCTGCAGTATTTCGTCCATGTCGTCTTTCTGGACGCATTTGTGAGTGCTGTAACATACGCCGCAGCCGGTGCAGTAATGGATTGCCTGATCCCGCAAAAATATCTTCTCGGCCTGATTCCCTGCAGCGATTGCTCCGCGGACGAACTCGTCACAAAGCGTATCTGAATTACCCCCTTTTCTAGGGCTGGCGGACAGCACCAGAACTTGTTTATTCATTTTGTATTCTCCTGTCAGCATACGAAACCCTCCATAGGCAGGATGCCTGCAGAGGGCTGTCGATTTTGTTGCAGAGAATGACCGTCCTCTGAAAACCCGATCTAAAACACAGGAAGAGTCCGGTCAGTCACAATTGCAGTTAATAGCTATAGACCATTGTAACACTCGCTTCCACTTTTAACTCACCGCCGGAAATGGGTGTGGCGGTATCTGCTTCTTTGTTGAAAGTGGCCACTCCGATACTCACATAGGCTATGGTTGGTGCGGCAGTGATGCTGGCCGTACCCTGCACGGTAATCGTATTTTTGGTATGCAGGATATCGTCTGCATTCGATGCTGTCTGCCCTGCTGCAGAGCATGAGGCGGCAACCAGGCTAAGCATCATTAACAGGGCCAGAAATAATGTGAGTTTTTTGTTTTCATTGCCAGATCCTCCTTTTCATACTGTATCGCCGTTTTTCCTTCCGCCTGCCAGGGCGAAGGCCGCAGCACGAGCTGCTTTTCGCTTGTAATCACTGTTCCAGCGATTTACCGCAATATAGTCAAAAACAAGAGCGCCCGTGTGGCGGCAGAACCGCTGCATTTGCTCAAAACAGGTCAGGAGTCCATTGCCTGTCCCGCCGGCAGAAGCAATAATCAGAACCTGCTTATTCCGAAGTACGGATGTTCCGTTAAATTCACATCTGCGCAGCCGGTCAATAAAGCTCTTCAGTGATTCGGATGTTTCTTCCCAATATACCGGAGTTGCCAGAATAATCGCATCACTTGCCTGAATGCGTGCCTTTATCTCATCAAAGCCATCCTTACCGTAGATACAGTAATTCTCATCCCGGCATTTCCCCCAGCCATCACCGCATACCTGGCAGCACAGCAGGTCATAATCACATAGCCTTATTTCATCAACTTCCGCCCCGTTATCAGCAGCACCTTGTTTTGCCGCATCAATAATGGACTGGCATAGGCCTTCCGTCTTGGGATTTCCTGATAAAATACATATTTTCATTGCTTTTTACCTCATATACCTGGTTCTGCAACAGCCCGGAAATGTTCCTGCACGTGAACCGGCGGCTCCAGCCCGGAGTGACCGGAGAGAAATGATTTAAGAATTTATTTCTTGAATTATTATCAGTTTACAATATTCAAAATATTTATCAACTGAAAATGCTTCTTCATCAACAAGATACTGGATTGTCGCCCCTTCAAGCAGTGATATGATCACACTTGCCAATAATACTGTTTTCTCTTTTTCAATGTGTACCGCATATGTTTCAATTAGTTCCTGCAGGTCTTTTCGCCACCCGTAGAACGAACGTTTGAATTCTTCCCTGAAATCCTTATCTATTTTCGACTGAATCCAAAAATCAATTTCTGCATAATCGTATTTGGGTTCCTCTTTAATAAAGATTAATTTCTGTTTCAAAAAGACATCGAGCTGCCCCTCCAAAGTATAGTCAGCTTTATTCTTTTCCTGCTGCCGCAGTAAAATACAGCGCTCTGCGACTTTTTTTTGCGCCGCCAGCAGCAGTTCTTTTTTGGACTTGTAGTAATAGTGCAGGTTTGACTGGTAAACATCCGCATGATCTGCAATACAACGCATCCTTGTCTCGCTGATTGTTTTTTCAGCAATAACGTCAAGAGTAGCCTGGATTATTTTTTCCTCGGTTGACATTGTTTTTGAATCATCCTGCATACTGCCCCCTTACAACCGGTTCATATGAAGACAGAGTTCCTGAAGTCCATCAGTCGTAAACTGTATATCCTTCAGAAACCCTGCCATCAATGTTCAGTACTTTTCTGTCCTCGTTTTATAACAAGATTGAAAAACAGTGTCTTTTCATTATTTGATAAAAGTCCCTGCCTTAATCTTCTCAACGGCTGCCAGATACTGAGTTTTTACATCGTCTGATACAGCTTTGCTGAAGGTACCGACACTTAAAGCGCCATTGGAAAGGTCGCCATATACTGTTTTGTTTCCGAATGTACCGGCCATTACGTCTTTCATGCAAAGTCCAAGCATCGTGGCATTATCTGTAACTACGCTGCATATGACTACGTCGGATTTTTGTATGGCAAGTAAATCACTTGGCTGTCCGATATCATACTTGTCTGTGTAGCCTGCCAATACTTCGCGGGCGCCGGAGTCTACTGCACTGGCATCACCAAACATGACATCGACATCATTAATGGAAATCATTGATGCTGCAATCTCTTTTCCTTTTGCAGTATCACTGAAGGAACCTGCATAGGCTGAATTGACGGTTACGGCAGGATTCACAGCTTTTGCAGCTGCTTCGTAGCATGCAAGTTTTGCTTTTGTTGTATCGAGTTCCATTCCGCCGATAAATCCAATGCTGTTTGTCTTTGTCATCAGGCCGGCTAACGCGCCTGCCATGTAACCAATCTGTTTTGCATCAGGCAAAATAGAAGCGATGTTTTTTGTCTCAACCGTACCGTTAAGGAGTGCAAAGTCAACATCAGGATAATCAGCAGCAACTTCTTTTACTGCGTCTGTGTACTGATTTCCGGGTGCGAAAACCAAGTCAAATCCCAAATCAGCATAGGATCTCATGCTGGATGCAAAATCAGCTGAAGATATTCCATCGGTGTACTGTGTTTCAAATCCATTATCTTTTGCAGCAGCTACCATTGCATTGTAACAAGCTGCACCCCAGCCGCCGTCTGAGATCGTCGAATCACAGATCATGGCAATTTTATAAGTTTTTGCACTTGCTGTGGTTGTTGCTTTGGTGCCTGTTGCCCCACAAGCTACCAACCCGGGTATTACCATAATCGTTGTTAATAATAGAGCGATCAATTTCTTTTTCATTGTTTTTTCCTCCTGTTTTTTCTTTCTGTCCGTTCTTGCTGTCTGTTTCTGCTGTCTGTTCAAAATGTTCTGTCCTGTTCTCTATAATTAAAGGGCTTGCCCCTGAATTAACGTTCTTCTTTGAAAAATGGCCTGCCGTTGGCTTTCGGTCCCGCCTTTTTGATTCCGAAAAATGCAAGTACAAAGAGTGTGCATAAATACGGAATCATTGCCAGTAATTGATACGGCGTTCCGGAATTCAAAACCTGCATACGAAGCTGCAGGGCATCTGTAAACCCGAACAGTAGCGCGGCTAAAAGCACTCCGCCGGGCATCCACCGTCCAAAAATAACGGCAGAAAGGGCAATAAATCCACGTCCCGAAACAACACCGTCTGAATATGTGCCAATGTAAGAGGTTGTAAGATAAGCTCCGCCAATTCCTGCTAATCCGCCGCAAATAACACTTGCAAGATATTTCGTGCGTATTACATTGATTCCCAGTGACTCAGCCGCTTTGGGAAACTCGCCGACCGCTTTGAAATTCAAGCCGGCTTTGGTCTTGTTGAAAAACACATATGTAAATGGAACCAGAAGGTATGCCAGATATACAATGGGAGTATGATTGAACAATACATTTCCCAAAACAGGTATTTTACCAAGAAAAGGGATGGGTGCGGCACTCATCAGTGTATTGGAAATAAGCGTTGAATTTATACCAAAGTAAATTTTGTAGATGAATGATGCAAGTGCCGGTGCGAATATATTAATCGCCATTCCGTATACAATCTGCTCTGCCCCTAACGTTATCGTGCAGAAAGCATAAACCATATTAACTGAAATTCCGCATATGGCACCGGCCAAAATTCCAAGATATGGATTATTGGTAATATAACAGGTAAGAAAGCCTGCTAATGCTCCGAATGCCATCATTCCATCCAGCCCGATATTCACCAAACCAGCACGTTCAGAATACAATTCGGCTATTGCAACAATAAGTATAGGGGTAGCCATGCGAACCATTGACAGCAATAATTCCTGGATAAAATTCACATTCATAATAGCTTCCATGTTTACTTCCCCTCCTTTTTGGATTTTCCGGTTAGGTTAGTAAATACCTGACGTATTTTCGGCAGATTAACAAACGCGCTGCCGGCGACGGCAAATACAATGACAAGCGCCTGTATGATATCAATGACTGAGGTCGGCAGCCCGGTACCGACCTGCATCGTGGTTGCACCTTTACGAAGCACAGCAAACAAATAGGCTACAAGTACAGTACCAACCGGGTTCAGCTGTCCGATTAAAGCAATTGCCACTCCGTCAAAACCATATCCTTCGCCAAAACCGGACATCAAACGAAACTGCGTACCATGTAATTCAACACTTCCGCCTATGCCGGCAATGGCACCGGAAACAATAAATGAGATAAGTATAAGTTTTTTAACAGGAAACCCGTTGTATTCAGCCGCTGTCCTGTTAAGTCCGACAGTACGCAGTTTGAATCCGCTGGATGTGTAAAACAAGTAGTAATAGATTACTGCTGCAAGTACCAATGCTATGATGAATCCTTCAGGTATCCTTATCGGGCTGAACAGCCGTGCAAGCCTCGCCGTAACGGAACCTGTCTGGGGAACACTTCCTTCCCTTAATGGTCCTGAATACAGATAACCCATAAATAGGATGGCTACGTAATTAAGCATGATACTGACAATCATTTCATTCAGGCCGCGGGTTATTTTTAAGATACCGGGGATTACGCCCCATAAACCGCCTGCAATTGCACCGCCGACGATACTGATAACTAATTGCAGCGGAGCCGGAATTCCCGTTAGTGTAGTTGATATCCAGATACTGGCGACGGCGCCCATAACAAATTGTCCCTCTGCTCCGAGATTAAACACGCCGCATCTGTATGCAAAGGTGGCTGCCAATCCTGTAAATATCAAAGGAGTTGCTTTGACAAATGTATCGCTTATATTAGATGCAGATCCAAAGGCTCCTCTGAACAAGTAGGAAAATGCTTCTATTGGATTGCCTCCAATGCATGCGATCAGTATCGCGCCGACAAGGAATGAAACTACTATTGCTATTATCGGCACTAGTATTTTGATCAAATTATTTTTTGTGTTCATGCATTAATCCCCCTGTCCCATTTGTTTGCCGGCCATTGCCAGCGAAATCTCTTTTATCGGAGGATTTTTCCCGGGGTAAACTCCAACGATCTGTCCCTCAAACATCACCGCTATCCGGTCAGATAATTTTAAAACTTCATCAAAATCAGCGCTGATCAGCAATACCCCGCAGCCTTTATCCCGGGAATCCAGCATTTTTTCATGAATAAATCTTGTTGCTCCTACATCCAGGCCCCTTGTCGGATGTACGGCTACTAAAAGGTCCGGATTCTCTTCGAGTTCCCTGGCCAAAATAATCTTCTGCTGATTGCCGCCTGAAAGATTCCTTGTCTCCTGTTCAATCGATTCACATCGAATATCGTATTTATCTTTCATATTTTCGGCACATTTAACCATTGCAGGCTTCTTCAGAAAAAGACCCTTACCCAACGAAATCTCAGGCTTTTCCAATCTCTTCAGAACGAGATTTTCTTTTACGCTCATTGTGCCGATCAGACCCATCTTGTTTCGGTCTTCAGGAATATGAGATACACCGGAAGCTATAAAATAGCCGGGTATAAATTTTGCGATTTTCTTTGCATGCAGCAGGACTTCGCCATGGTCCGGCGAGATGACACCTGTGACCATCTGTGCAAGCTGTGACTGTCCGTTTCCATCCACTCCTGCAATACCAAGGATCTCTCCTTTACCGACGGCAAGTGTTATGTCCCTGATACCGCTGTGTTTGGAGTTTTTGTTATAACTGACGTTCGCAAGCGAGATAATGTTTTCTTTTGTATCTGTTACTTTTTCATGTTCACAGGTAACCAGTTCTTTACCAATCATCAGATTGGCAAGCTCCGCCGCATCCGTATTATCTTTGGCAAGTGTTGCAATCGTCCGGCCGGCACGAAGTATAGTAATCTGATCACTGATTTCAAGAACTTCCCGCATCTTATGTGATATAAAGATGACAGACTTTTTCTCCGCGGTCAGTTTCCTTATAATCCGAAACAAACCCTCAACCTCTATATCTGTGAGTGCAGCCGTAGGTTCATCCAGAATCAAAACTTCAGCGCCTCTATATAAAGCTTTCAGTATTTCAACGCGCTGCTGTGCTCCCACAGATATTTCCGTTACCTCTTTATCAATCTCAATATCAAGGCTGTATTTGGCTGCCAGAGCTATGATCTCTTTTTTTATCGCATCTTTTTTAATGAATATGGATTTGTCATTTGAAACTCCCAAAATAATATTTTCAAATACTGTCATGGCTTCCACCAGCATAAAGTGCTGATGCACCATCCCCAGGCCAAGCTTCACTGCCCTGGACGGTGAGTCAATTTTCACTTTTTCACCATAGCGATAAATATCTCCCCGGGTTGGCTGATAGAGTCCGATAAGAATATTCATCAGCGTGCTTTTTCCGGCTCCGTTTTCGCCCAGAAGGGTATGGACTTCCCCTTCCATAATTGTCAGGTTTATATCCTTATTCGCATAAACTTCGCCGAATTTCTTGGTTATATTCTCCATTCTCAGAATTTCTTTCATACACACCCCGCTTGCATTTATACTCTTCCATTCCCTTATCTGCTTAATAGCATTCAAGAGATCATAAATGTTTATACATATTATACCCATCAAAAAAAGATGCAGGTGAAGCCGCGTTAGCTTCCATCTACATCCTCGTATTGGTGCAATATTTTATTAAGTATTATACGATTATCTGCTATTTGGTCAAATGGCAAATACTCTGTCACCAACATATCATCATTTGGTCAGGCAGTCAATAATTATTCCTAATGTAAAAATCATGATTTCTTTATGAGCGCGTCGCTATAATTACAAAATAAAGGAAACCACAATCACAGCTAATGTGCTGATTAACGTTCCCAGCAAATAATATTCGGCAAAGTCTTTCTCTTTTGATATTTTGTCATACCGGGCAATTGATTTGGCTGTAAGTACCAGACCAATGGCTGCATATTGGCCGATTGATAAAAATATCAATATAATCATCCGCTCCACTGTTCCTATGAATCGTCCGGCTTTGCTGTCTTTCTTGTTCTCATCCTCTTTATTTTCCGGTCTGTAAATGGTCAGAATTTTGGAAATAAATATATTGGCAGGTTTATGTATCAGGAGCACGGCCGTCACCCAGCAGGCAAAGGCAAACGCGTCTATTTTTACAATTTCGAAAAATCCAAGTAAAGGGCTGCAAAAGTGAAATGGAATATTCTGCAGTACGGCAAAGTATGCAATGAATATCAGACAGGCGATATGTAATAATTGATCCGCAAAAAATATGTTCCGGTCTTTGCCTGCCGTGATTTCGCTGCTTTTTCCTGATTTTTTGACATACATATACTTCAAAATATCTATAACGGCATGTAATGCTGCTGCAGCTGTTCCCATTATAAAAATATTTACGGAGAAAACCAGGCTTACTGCCAGCAGTGTTCCCAGCCAATAAAGAAGGCTGTGCACGAAAACCCACTTCATACTGCTGTCTTTTTGTCTTGACATACGGTCGGTTTGAAAATAGAAATCTCCGATAACATGTGCCAGCAGCAGCAGGATGAAATATTCTTTAAACATCTTCTCTCCTTATCTTTGTCAGTACATTTGCAAGTGTATCCATGGCATCCCTATACGCATAGTAATTCCCGCTTTTGAGGCTCCTTTGAACGGAGGATTGGGCAATTTTAAGTCTTTCGGCGCTTTGGGCCTGACTGTCCCTGTATTTCATTGTATCCCGGATGATTTCCCTCTGCCTGTCTGTCCAATTATCCTTTACAAGAGTCAAAAGTGACAATAAAGCATTCATCACAGCAGATGAATCATCATTGTCCCCGTCTGCTTCTATCCTGATATCTGAGGCATGCGTCCTGTTTTTGCGTTCATTTTCTTTCAGGAATTCGATGGCCTGTCTTGCTTTATAGTATCCCGGCCCATCCGCTCCTATTGCCATTTCGAAATTTATATCTGTAGTTATCGGCCCGATCCCGATACCGAAGCGAATTTTCACCGGATACATTTCGCTTTGTATTTCTTCGATAATTGGCATCACATGGGCGCCATCATGCAGCAGGCCCTGGAATTCATCGCCCAGGGTAATCATAAATCTGGCAGAAATATCTTTGCTGTACTTTTTATTCACTTTATCAAGTATTTTCTTCAGTTCATTCTGTACACTATTTCTGTCATTCATTATTTTGGAGTTTTTCATATCCCCAATAATTGCTATATAAGAATTATTTGAAAAGGAAAAGAACATAAGGCATACCTCCTTTTGCTCTTTCTATTTTATACGCTTTCCATTCAAAATACAATGCTTATGCATTTATGAGTGCATATTTTAATTTTATGCATTTATATGTGCATTTTTATTGTTTATGCATGCACAGCAACATGACTTGAGTCGCGGTTGGAAAGGAGAATCACTCCTCCCCTTCCCATCGGTATTTCCTGTTTGCACGCATCTTTTCGAGATCGCATTGGAGGCAGAGTCCGTTGTGGCAGCAGATCGTACCGCCGCACCCCGGGCAGTGCCACTTCTCCTCTTCTTTTCCAAGAAAATCGGCGGTACCGTTTTCCTTGATGTACGCAAGGTTTTCAAGCATGCTCATGTGGTACCGGGTACGGTACCGCTTGTCGAGGCTCTTCAGACGCCGGCACGGGAAATCGCTGCACTCATAGCAGAACCGGACAAGCCCGAGCCCGAGCCGTTCGCAGCTTTCCTTCATGAACGTACAATTCTTACCGCGGGGCAGGCAGCCTTCGCAGTATTTTCTATTGAAGCCCTTCTTCAGCAGATCATTCTTCTGCGCCTGATAGTTGACGCACAGCGCACAGTTCATCCCGCAGGGGGCAATAAGTTCCTCTTCCATGCCGCGCCACCCCGGTTCATCAGATACTAATCATTTAATCCTTTGCCGTCGAGGATTTGCTGCATGGATTTTTCAATCCTCGCCTCGCGGGTTTTGGATTGTTTGGGGGCGGAAAAATGAAGGATGTATGCCCTTTGCCGCCCCGGCGTCAATGCTTCAAAAGCGGTTTTCAGGGCAGGGATTTCATCGAATTTATGTTGAAGTTCATCAGGAATGATGAATTCCGTATTCTTTTTAAAAGGTACTTCCAAGCCGGATTTTTCAACTTCAATAGCTTCGTTAATATAGGCCTTCAATGTACTTTCCATTTCAGCAATCTGCTGCACATTGGTGAACCGGATCTGTCGGCCCGCCTGTACATTTTCCGTCTGCTGGACAAGAATACCCTGTTCATCATGAAGCAGGGCACCTTTGACAAATAGAACCGCACAGTATTCCTTAAATACATGTATCAGCATTATGTTGCTTTTTTCAAATGTGTAGCAGGGAACACCCCACTTTAATTCTTCGGTCAGCGGACAGTCAAGAACAATACTTCTCAATTTTTCAATTTCTTCCTGCCATCTTTGACCTTTATGAAAATAGAAATCAACATCAGGATTTTTAATATTGCTTGTCATAAAAAGTACCCCCTCTTCGTTTGTCTTTTCACAAACCACGGAATGAATTCTGTTGTGTATTCTCATGTCATTTTGACTTGATTTCGACATCTTGTCAAACACAGGTCAGAAAGACGATTCGTCCGGGGGGAGATGGATGCACGTTCATTTGCCTCAGCTGAAAAGCTGCAGGAACCGATCCCAGAAAGTGACTTCTTTTACCACAGGCTCAACCGCTGCCGTTTTTTCTTCCGGCTTTATTTCTGCGGTCATAAAAACAAATTGCACAAGCGAGACATTGGGGTTGGCTGCAGAAGTAAAGGACACCGGTGTATAATCTGATTTGTCATAAGCCTGCATGAGCGTATTGATCTGCTCCTGCATTTGTTCCGGCAAACCGGCCACATTATCATTCAATTTATTTGTGCCCTGGTATAATTCCTGTGTTCCGGCATTCAATTCATCGATTCCGGCCGATAGCGATACGGTTCCGGTATTCAAATCTTTGTAACCTGCTGCAAGCTTCCCGACGCCGTCGGTATATTGGACCAGGCCTGTATCAAATTGCCCGTACTTTGCTGATAATGCCGACAGGCCCTCGGCCAGCTGCTGTATTTGACCGGCAAAGTCCGAACCGCCGCTTAACGCCGCACCCGTCTGCAGTGCTATATCCGACAGCGAGGCGGAAATGGTATCGATGGATCCCGACATCGTATCAAGGCTTGTTTCAACACTTCCAAATGCAGCCTGGACCTGGGTATATGTGCCCTTTACCGTCCGTGCAGACGAATAGTAATCGATCAGCCGGCCAAGGATGGCTTGCTGCGCCGGGTCGGTTACCGTCCCATACAGGGCATTTATATCAGCTGCAGAAATTTCATCTTCAGGAATACTGGAAATGGCGGAATCAAGGGCGATATATGCCGAAGAATATCCAGTCTTCAACTCGGTAAGGCCGCCGGAAATATCGTCAAGTCCCTGTGCGAGACTGGCCAGACCTGTGGGCAGTTTGGATAGATCATCCATATTAATACCGCCGTCTGAACCGGCCATGGCAGCGGAAATATCGGACAGTGCCTTATTGATTTGAGATGAGGCGGCTGTCAGCTGTGCTGACTGCCCATTGATCTGTGCAAGTCCGGCGGCAAAATCATTCGAACCTGCCGCCAGTTTTCCGGAGCCTTTACTCATCGCCGAAACACCGTCTGCCAGATCCTTCACGCCGTCATTCAAAGATTCAATAGCCGTCGGCAATGCCGACATATCATCCACTATGCTTGTGGTATCAGGAATCTCAATGCTCATCGTAAACGGCATTCCGGATATCTCGATTCCGCCCATCGCAAAATCGTGTACATCTGCTGTTACTGAAATATCAGCATCCTTGCCGGGCATGACTGTATAGGCAATGATTTTGGTTTCCCCCGAATTGGCAATCACAGCACCCGGGGCTGTAATATCAGCGCATTTTCCGGTATCAAGCTTCAGCGTAATCTGCAGCATATAATTTTGATAGAAAGCCGGGTCTATTTTTTCGTTTGCCCTGGTAGCCATCCGGATTTCGATCTTACCGGATTTACCTGAAAGATCCCCGGGCTCTGTTTTTACTCCGTCGAGGTAATAAGACATTTCGAACGTCCAGGGAAGATCCGTCGTCGTCATATTCCCCTGGTAATAGAAATTACCTTCCCCGGCATGAAAGGAGACCCTGTCGCCCTCCTGCTTAAGCAGGTCTGTATTTGTCAGGTTGACCAGGGAAGAATATTTACCCTGATCCTGAACCGTACCGGCTCCGGTTACATCAAAATGATTCACAGCATATATGCTGCTGACGTTTCCGGCGGACGCAAGGCTTGCATAAATCACTTCTTCCTTATCTGCAATGACGGCGTCATCCCCGGCACCGGAAACAGCAGCTGTCTTTATATCATCCGCAGCAGCATACGAAACGTTTGCCGGAATTATCATAAGCGAGGCAGCCAGGCATATGGAAATGATATATGTAATCCATTTGTTTTTCATATTGTTTTTCATAGTAGTCCTCCAGGAACATTCTTACTGTTTGTTTTTCATTTTCCTAAAATTATAAAAATCTGCTTTGTATGTGGTCTTTTCGATCGCTTTATCGAATATGGTAAGCATACCGGGGAGAAAGCAGACCACCATCAGCATGGAAAGCAAGGTTCCCCGGCCCAGCAGCAGACCCAGCCCGGATATAGCCGGATTGGATGAAGTGATATATAACGTGAATCCTGCTGATGCAAGTGTGGCTCCTGAAACCAATATGGATTTGAAGGTTTCACCGAGGGCGGTTCTGATTGCTTCTTTCTTCGGCATTTTCTTCCTGTTTGACATATATTGATTCGTCAGCAAAATGGCATAATCCACGGTTGCTCCAAGCTGAACCGTGCATATAACCAGATATCCTATAAAATTGGTAGGTGTACCGGTGAAATAGGGAATGGAAAGGTTAATCCATATAGCGGTTTCAATGCAAAGGAGCAAAATCAGCGGCAGGACTGCCGATTTGAATGTGAGTAAAAGGACACAGAATATCGCAAGGATGGCAATCATATTTACCATCGTATTATCTTTTTTGACTACATTTTTCATATCATACAGGTTGGCGCTTTGTCCGGCCGAATACGATGAATCCCCGTAATATGTTTTTGCCGTTTTATTTATACTCTCAACAGTTTTAAATGCTATATCCCCTTCGTCAGGCGTATCTGTGTACACAATAATGCGGGCATAATTTTTTGAGTAGAATTGCCCTGATATATCATCTGCCAGGAAATCAGGCGGTATGGCTACTCCGACATTTTTCGCATAGGACACCACACCCGTTACATGATCAAGCTTTTCAAGGTCCATGCTCAGCTCCTGCTCTTTGACAATGTCGCCCCGCGGCACTAAAAGAGCCATGACTGTACTTGTGCCAAACACTTTTTTAATGGCCAGGCTGTCGCGTTCATTGCGGTTATTTGTGAGTGCAACCCCATTGCCATAGGTAAAGCTGGTCTGCCTTTGTCCCAGAAAACACGGCACAATCAGTATCGCCACTGTGATGACTGCAGGAATGGCTATTTTAGAAAAAACTTTGATGACGTTTTTGAAGCTTGGCATCCATTCCCGGTGTTTGGTCTTATCAATAAACTTATAAACAAAAAGAGTGAGTGCCGGCAGGAAAACCATTACCGAAATGAAGCTGAGGATGATGCCCTTTGCCAGGTTCAGTCCCAGGTCGGCACCTATCCGGAAGCCCATAAATACGAGGGCTAAAAAGCCGAAAAGAGTTGTTGCGGCGCTGGCTGCTATGGTCTTCATGGAATCTTTAATGGAATGCCGCATGGCTTCTTCGACATTGCTGTATTTTTTCCTGTTATCGGCAAAACTGTGCAAAAGAAAAATGGCATAATCCAACGTACAGGCCAGCTGCAGTATGGGACTTACCGAATTCGTCATAAAAGATACTTCACCCAGAAAGAAACTGGTTCCCATATTAATCAAAATGGAAATTCCAATTGCCGACAGAAAGAGAAGCGGCTCAATCCAGGATGTTGTAGACAGCAGCAGAATAATAATGAAGACAGGCATAAGGATGCCGATTGCGTTGAGGACTTCCGATACGGCCGCATTCTGCACGGCAACTAAACCGGGAGCTTCCCCTGTAAGGGCATTACCTTTTCCGATTACAGTCAGTATTTCTGCACATGCCTCTTTTTCCATTCCTTTGGTAATGGTTACAGAAAACAAGGCATTGCCGTCTGCATAGAATCCTTTTATTGTATCTGTTTCTCCCATTTCCAGGGGCTGCTTTATATCAACGACATCATCGAGCCACAGGACCTTCGTAACTCCGTCAACGGAAGCCAGTTTCTGCTTGTAATCCATTGCTTCCATAATCGATACGTCTTTTATCATAACACTGGCATTCGGCATGGATTCCGCAAATTCCTGATCCATGATTTTCAGCGCCTTTGTTGACTGTGCATCAGGCGGAAGATAATCAACCATGTTGTAATTGACCTTAACAAACATTTGCAGGAATACGCATATGAGTGCCACGGTAATGAATATTACAATTACCGTCTTTTTACGTTTTGTAATGATATTCGCAAATCTATCCATAAGCCTCCATAAACAACATCCAGTTGCATTTTCGTACAAACTGTATTATGATCGACACAGTGTTGAAATACAACCATCAAAAAGCTGTAAAATGCATATAGCGCAACAGTATCTGCCCGATTGTTGGATTAATAAAAAATGATACCGGGAGGTCTTGAAATGAACGACAACAAAGTTGACCGGCGCGTAAAATATACCAAAACCATGCTTAAAGATGCACTTGTGAAGCTGATGCAAAAACAGCACGTATCGAGCATTTCCGTAAAATCGTTATGCGACCTGGCGGATATCAACCGGAGCACATTTTATACGCACTACACGGATCAGTATGATTTACTGCATCAGACAGAAGATGAAGTATTAACGAATCTTCGGCTTCATTTAGAAAATCAGGATTATAAAGAAAGCCAGCCTGTATCAGCACAGGTCATGACAAGTATTCTGGAATATGCAAGGAAAAACGCTGACTTATTCAAGGTTCTCCTGAGTGAAAACTGTGACTTCGCTATCCAGAAGGATATTCTGGAATTAGCACATATTGTAACGCCGCAGTATAATACCACTCTTGATGCAAGAGCAACGGAATATATACAGGCCTATGCCGTCAACGGCTGCATCAGTATTTTCCACCAATGGCTGAACGATGGTATGATCGAATCGGTTGCGATGATAACGGACCTGGTTTTACAATTACTGGCACCTATCGGCAGCATAAGACCCTATTCCGAGTGAGTTGCCTACTTTTTTGATTTTCTTCGGAAGCTTCTCTATTTCACATTTATTTTTGCCAGATACTCTTTTATCCGCGGTCTGTTATATCTTTGTGCCAGAATGCACGGCATATTGACGGCAACCGCATACACAAACATCAGCGGCACGGCAGCCGGCGGCGTAAAGAGCCCGAAAAGAATAAACGGGGGTATCGCAAGCCAGTGCGTCAATTCCGCGCGGCAGGTTTCCAGCAGGAATTTTTCAAGGCCTGCTTTTGAAAAATCATCGAGCACCTTTTTCTTATACGTT
>Ga0209123_1001271_pt1 | contig 25764 bp, 23 predicted proteins | sample BarGraIncu00431A_FD_184500 | JGI IMG/M metagenome (GOLD analysis project Ga0209123, IMG submission 184500) | Arctic peat soil microbial communities from Barrow, Alaska, USA - Barrow Graham LP Incubations 004-31A (SPAdes) (version 2) | ecosystem: Environmental > Terrestrial > Soil > Wetlands >...
GTTAGAAGTTAGCGGTGATGCATGAATGATATAAGGAGATGATACAATGCAAAAAAGGTCTTTAATCTTGTTAACTACATGCTTGTTACTCATTTCAATACTAATTGGAGGTTGTAGCGATATGCAGAACAAAACGGTAGCTATTACTAAAAGTTATCCCACAAAACCTATTACCATCATCGTACCATTCAGTGCTGGCGGAGGGTTGGATCTTCTAGCCAGGGCATTGGAAAAGAAGGCACCTCAATATTTAGGACAGCCCTTAGTTGTTATCAATAAACCAGGCGGAGCAGGCACTATTGGTTGGAATGAACTAACTAACTCCAGTCCGGATGGGTATACCCTTGGTATTAGCGCAATTGATTTACTTATGCAACCATTATATGGATCAACTAAATATCATTACTCGACTGCCTTAGAGCCCATTGTGCAGGTGTCAACTTCACCTTGGATAATGGTAGTCCAAGCGGAGCAACCTTGGCTAAATGTCGATATAGTAATTAAATATGGCAAACAGCATCCAGGACATTTAAAATTGGGTCATCCAGGTATAGGCTCTGCGTCACATATTATTGGCGAAACATTTGCCAAATTTTCTGGTATTACTCTTGAACAAGTTCCTTTTCGCGGCACTAGTGAAGCGACAGCCGCTTTATTAGGTAAGCATATTGAAATTGCTTTTGTTCCCCCCGCAACTGTCAAAGAGCACATTAAAAATGGCACACTAAGAGCACTGGCAACGACCGGTGAACAGCGACTAACTGACCCAGACTTAGCCCATATACCAACCTTTAAAGAACAAGGATTCGATATTGTATTTACCAATTGGTATGGGGTAGCAGTTCCCAAAGGTCTACCACCAGAGATTAAAACTAAGCTAGCAGAAGGGTTCAAGGCAATGATTACTGACCCTGAATTCAAAACTAATATCGAAAAATTAGGATTGCAAGTTGAATATTTTGATCCTAAAGAATCAGCAGAAATATGGCTCACCGATGGCGCGAAATTAACTAAAGCAGTGCAAGAAACTGGAATTTTAGAAACAATTAAAAGTCAGAAAAAGTAATATCTTCGATATGATCTTTAAAAGCCCATTATTTGATGCACCATTGCAAATGATGGGCTTTTCTCTTTAACCACCTCAACTTTCGCAGAGCTCAAAATAGCCTGAGAGCTCTAGGAGTCTATCACTAAACTGCATACAAAATGTTTATTGACAATGGAAAAGCACCCCTTTATTCGTATTAGTTCAAACATCAATGGCATGATTCAAAAGCTCCATCTTAATTCTCCCTTGCTTGTTAATGCGGTTGGCAAACCTGCATTTATTCTAGCAAAGGAGGGCTCTTTTTTCTACTTATAGCTGTAAGCTTTTTGGAACCACACGCCTAGCGCGTGGTTTTCATTAAACAAATAAAAACCTCCCAACAAAACGTCGGAAGGGTTGAATTCAATGGTGTGCCTGGCACGATTCGAACGTGCGACCCACGCCTTGGAAAGGCGTGAACAATATCATTTCAACTATTTTCATTTAACAAAACCATTGATCAGGCCCTTGTTATACAAGGGTTTAAAGGCATTTTACCTTTTCAGCAAACTACAACAAATAATCTATATTTTACGTTATTTAGCAAGGGCTTTCTGCAAATCCTGAGGATTATATATTCCTGTGCATAAGGCAAGTAATCCAATGTTTTGGATTACGCGCGGAAAACAGTATACGCCCCTTTACCATCGGTCGAAAAAACTGGTTATTCAGCGGCAGCCCCAAGGGTGCCGTTGCAAGCGCAAACGTATACAGCATTATCGAAACCGCTAAAGCTAACGGGCTGAGCCCATATAAATATCTAAAGTTCATCTTTCAAGATTTACCTGGAGTCCAGTTTGGACAATATCCTGAATTTCTAGAAGATTATCTCCCATGGAATCCGGCAATTCAAGAAAAATGTAAGTAGAGTAAAACCTGAGTATTAGTATATATCAGGTTTTACTCTTTTTCTATCCACTGTCTTATTGGACGGTTACTGTCATTCTTCTTTTCTGTTAAATTCGGCCCGTTATTATGAATAAATAACGAGTGCTATATATTCTAAATCAGTATCACCGTTATTTTGAATGGAATGACTTTCACCATCATCAGTAAATACTACATCGCCAACTTTGACTTTCTGCATCGTTCCATTATCATCTACTAGGCTAAAACCAGCTAAAATATAGAATGCTTCAAAACTCCCTACATGTTGGTGAAGCGGTCCTCTTGAGCCAGGTCTCAAAGCAACTCTGGCAAAGACTTTAGCCTTACCATGCATTTGATATTCTTCAAGCAACTTGATGGATGTCCCTAACCGTTCTCCTGTCCGCTGTTCAACACTTAGTTTCTTAGAACTAATAATCATTACATGAATCCTTCTTTTTAATTATTTTATCTATCAATTCACTTTACTCACTGGTCTTAACAATATAATTCAGCAGACCGCCACTTAGGAGAATTCCACTTTGCTTTGGCGTAAATGAGCAAATTGTTTTAAATTCATATCCTTGTGTCACATTGCACGCGTTCTCTGGCCCCAGCCCAAGTTCACGAGCAACTTTAAGTAAATCTTTGTATCCTGTGGGAGCTTATACAATGGGCTTTTTTTGCTCTTATAATTGCCTCATAAGCAGCGATCGTGGCACCACCTGACCACCACCCCCATCTTGTCCATCAATTACGACCACCAGTATCCACTACAAACTTTACCTGCCAGGTTTATGCTGCGAAAGTTGAGTTATTAACAATTAATATTATTATGGCTTTATGGTCTTCAGATAAAGCCATAATTGCAAATGGCACCAACAATTGTTGGCGCTATTTTGTTGCCAATTTTCAACATATCATTTTGTGCCTAATTAAACCTACTTATCATTCCAGAGAATAGTGTTTATGTCTAATTTGTATTTCACACACAAGCAACGTAAGCAGTATACTCAGACAATCGAAGGTGATAAGCAAATTAATTTTAAATAAATAATCACTATTTAAGAAAATATCGCTTCGAAATAATATCCTGAAACAGAAGGAGTAAACATCATGGGCTACTTATTAGATTCTTTTAGGACACTCACATACAAATCATATCTTATTGGATTTTCTCTTGTTCTAATGCTTGGTGTAATGGTTTGGAAAATGCCTAATATATTTGCCGTAGGAACCTCTTTAGAAAGAGGTACATTTTCTTTGAATAGTACTGCATCAGTATTTATAGCACTTATACCAATTTTATGGCTGATGATTAGCTTAGGTTTTCTTAGAATGCCCGCCTACAAAGCATGTATTATTGGTTTTTCCCTTAGTCTTGTGATTAGTATAATGGTTTGGCAAATGCCGTATATCTCTGCCCTCAGAGCTGCTTTAGAAGGCACAGTATTAGCTTTATTCCCAATTGTTTGGGTAATTTCAGCTGCATTTTTCACTTATAACGTATCTCTGCATACTGGAGCAATGAATCGAATGAAAAATTTAATGTCCAGCTTATCCGGTGACCGCAGAATCCAAGCACTAACAATAGCATGGGGGTTTGGTGGTTTTTTGGAGTCGGTCGCCGGCTTCGGTACGGCAGTTGCAATTCCTGCATCAATTCTGATCGCCCTGGGATTCAGGCCATTTTTTGCGGCGATTATCTGCTTGATGGCCAATACAATTGCAGTTGCATTTGGCGTAGTTGGAATTCCAGTTACTACTTTGGCCAAAATAGCAGAACTTCCAATTATGCCACTTTCATTAGATATCGTACTTCAACTTACACCATTTGTTGTTTTAGTGCCTTTCTTGATAATATTTACAATTACAAAGAGTTTAGCTGGCTTTAAAGGAGTTTGGATAACCACCTTTGTGGCTGGACTTAGTTTTGGCATTTCCCAATTTGTGATTGCAAAATACGTAGGACCAGAATTACCAGCTGTCATTGGCTCTGTTATCTCCTTTGGAGCTACCATTGCAAGTGCAAAGATTTTCCGTCCTTCCCAAGAGTGGCGATTCCCGGATGATAAAATGCCAGATACTCAGTCTATAAAAGGCGATATGGTAGGTAGTTTCAAGGATCAGATTATCGCATGGATACCTTATATATTGTTGTTAATTCTAGTCTTAGGTACGAGTCTAGTTCCCTTCATCAATACGCTTTTTAGTCAGGTTAAATCAGTATTGTTAATTTATAACGGAACAGGGGGAAAACCACTATACATTGATTGGCTTCTTACTCCTGGAACTCTAATTATGATTTGCTCAATTATCGGTGGTCTAATTCAGGGAGCATCTCTTCGTAATCTGGCAGAAATTTTGGGTAATACGTTTCTACAGCTACGTAAAACAGCAGTAACCATAATCGCCATTGTTAGTATGGCAAAGATACTAGGTTACAGCGGTATGGTCAATACTATTGCCGTGACGCTCGCAGACACAACCGGCCGATTCTATCCCCTTTTTGCGCCAATGATTGGCGCTCTAGGAACGTTTATCACTGGTAGCGATACCAGTTCCAATGTATTATTCGGCTTACTACAAAAACAAACTGCCCTACAAATCGGCGCAAACCCCAGTTGGATTGCTGCCGCCAATAGCAGCGGAGCTTGCGCTGGTAAACTGATTTCCCCGCAAAGTATTGCTATAGCAACGGCGGCAACTAATTTAGTTGGTAACGAAGGTGAAATACTTACTATTACCTTCAAATACGTAGTTGGATTTATTATCGGACTGGGCTTAATTACATACATATTCGCTTTCTAAAACTATTGAAAATCACGAATACAAATTACACCATACGATCATTCTTCTATATATCCATAATCACCTATTTATAGCCGAAGGAGGCTTGGCACAAATGCCAAGCCTCCTTCAGCTTTCTTCGTTTTAGCTAAAAATCCAGCAAGTTAAATAATTCTCCAATCACAATTTCAAAGAAACGCTCAACCAATACGATAAAGCATAATCAATAACAGTCATCACATTTCTATGACGGTGCTGCCTGTTCCCAAAAGCATTGATCCCGTGTAATATCTAAATCTTTATCATTAAAGCCCATGTTATTTTTAACAAATTGAAGCCATACTTTAGTGACGTTGGAAATATACCTATCTTTTTTCCATGCCATTCCTAATTGCAAATATACTTGGGGATTAGCCATGGGAAGAGAAAGCAGTGCATTACAATCCAATTGTTGGCAAACTTCGCTTGGTAACAGAGCTATGCCGAAATTATCCGCTACAAGCCGTCTCATAAGCTCAAGTTGCAACGTTTTGAAAATAACTTTAGGGAAGAAGCCAGCCTGCCTGCACCGATCAATAATTTTATCATTAAGACTAAAATCATTACTATAAAGCACAAATGACTCATCAATAAGACTAGCATAGTCAATCACTTTACACTGGGCCAAAAGGTGTTTAGGATGCACGACTAATCGTAGCGGATCTTGAATACTGCAAATCATATCATAAAGTTCATTATTCCTAGGCGGAATACATATTATTCCTACATCTAGCGCCCCATCTAGAATACCCAATTCAATTTTTTTAGATCCGAACTCGAATAACTGTATATTAATATTCGGATATTCCTTTCTAAAAGGTCCGAATAAATGGGCAAATGTTGTGAGACCAGTAATTGGCGGAATACCAACCCTTATTTTTCCTGATTTGAGTTTAGATCCTCCTTCTAAATGAGTGTGTATATTTTGAAAAGATGAAACAATTTTTTCTGCTTGCTCCAACATAATTCTACCTGCATCAGTCAGTTCAACATGCTTTGTGTTCCGGTAAAATAATGTAACTCCAAACTGACTTTCAATCTCTTTGATTACTTTGCTGATAGATGGTTGAGAAATATACATTTCATCAGCCGCCTTACTAAAATTCTTTTGCCGCGCTACTTCTATGAAATATTCCAAATATCTTATCTCCACTTCGGCCTCCTTTTAGACAAATGTGAGAACTAATACAAACTTATAAGACGCATTTAATTATTTTGCTTAAGGTCTGGAGCAATAATTCTAAAACGGTATACTGGCCTACCGAGCGGCTGGTAATCCATTACTTTGTAAATCAGCCCTTGATCTACCAAATACTCAAGATAGCGTCGAACTGTTCCTCGGGATATTCCAACACCAAATGCAACTTCTTGGGCAGAGAAGAATTGGTTCTGGCTAGCCAAATAGCGAACAAGAGTATCAAGTGTCTTTAAAGAAATTGCTTTTGGCATTTCTTCTAGAACCCGTTTTTTGTGAGCTCTCAAACGCAAGTCAATATCTTCTTGATTAAGGTGTTGTTGACGTTGTACCTTATGGAAAAATTTACGATAAACCTCAAGCACCGACCTGTAACGTTCAAATTGATAAGGTTTCTGGATATAAGCAATTACGCCGTGTCGTAGTACCTTAGATATAGTCATGCTATCGTCAGCAGCGGTAATTACTATGACGTCTACGTCCTGTGTCTCTAAACGAAGGGTGTGTAATACCTTTACCCCACTCATTTCAGGAAGATATAAATCTAAAATTATTAGTTCAACAGTATTTACTTTGAGAAATTCAAGAGCGTCTTCACCTGTTCGCAACACTCCAATAACTGTAAATCCTTTTACGGTTTCGGTGTATTTTTTATTGATATGGGCCACCATGGGATCATTTTCAACAATAAGCACTTTAATTTGATCCATTGGCACTATTCCAGTTTTATGGGATACATACGTCAATTTCCACACCACCTGTCGACACTGATACAATCTTACCTAAAGCTTTAAAATCGAGAATTTCTTTAAATGTGAATACTTGTTACTTTCATTTTTTCTCCCACCATCCAAATATTATATACGTCTATGGTTCTTCAAGATCACTTCTCACGCCAGGCATACTTTTTTAGTAGCGTTCACCCTCAATGTGTCAGAAAAGCACAACTTTGCCTTATGGCAAACCTGTGCTTGATTCTGATACTAAATATTTACAACAATTCAACCGCAAATACAATGCACACTGGGCTGCCGGTTTTTATTACCTGACCGGTCGGTATCAGTTTGCCCGATTTAGGGTTTATTTGGAAAGTTACTATCGTATCGCTATTCTCATTGGCCACATAAAGAAATTTACCTGATGGGTCAAAAGTGAAGAAGCGGGGACCATTGCCCTGCGAGGACTCCCAACTGACAGGTGACAATGTACCTGTTGATCGTTCAACTGTATAGATGCCAATACTATCATGCCCACGGTTAGATACATACACAAAATTCCTCGATGGCTTTATCATAATTTCGGCTGCCGTATTGTCGCCAGTATAATTGCTGGGAATACTCGGTATAATTTGCAACGGTTTCAGTTCGCCTTTTTTTGCATTATAATTATAGGTTGTAATGGTAGAATCCAGTTCATTGGAAACGTAGGCGAAAGGGCTATTGGGGTGAAGAGTTATAGGCGGGTACCTGCGCCTTCACGGGCAGTAACAGCCGAAGGTTCTCCCGGAATAAACTTGCCATTTTCCGCATCAATCTTAAAGGTAATTCTTTGTCCAATCCTTTGTCAGGCACCAAAAGAAACTTTTGCGCAGGATCAAACATTACCTGATGGGGATGAGAACTACCCTGTTGAGCACGGTGCGGACCTGTTTTACCAGGAAGCTGCGCCTGATCAACAATTGGTGCTAGCGAGCCATCAGGATTAATTGGCAATGAAACCAACGATCCCGTTGCATAATTAGCTACCACCATGAACTTATTAGAAGGATCAGTCACTAGATATACCGGATTCTTCCCATTCGTGGATTGTTGATTCAAAAAGGTTAACTTCCCGGTTTGCTTATCGATTTCAAAGGCACTGACTTCACTGAAATCGCCATGTACTGCATACAAGTACTTTTGACCTCGATCTAAGGCCAAAAATGAAGGATTTTCCTGGGATGTTTTTACAAGTTCTACATGTGTCCAGTTTCCAGTCACCGAGTCAACACGATAAACATTAATGCCTTCCCCACGGGAGTTGCGTTCTTTTGTGATTCGTGAACCAACGTACGCATATAACGTACTAGATTTTTCCACTTTCACACCAGTTGATGGTTCAACTGATTTTTCTGCAGCAGCAGTTAGAGGTAACAACGCAAATGCAAATAGCATTACCGTAGTTATGATGGTTTTAGACCAAACTCGGCATGATCTTTTTTGCAAGAAGTTTCTTACCGCAATCGTTAAAATGCTTGTACGACTATTTAAGTCCATATTAAAAAGACTAATGACTCCCAGCGTCAGTAGAGCGTTGAACCATACCAGCTTGGGCCGTTTTAGAGCTTGCACCTTTGGGTCGACTTGTAATGTAGCTGCTGCAATGCAAGTCGCGGCAGCGAAGACATCCAAACCAACACCCCGTCTTTTCTCTAGTACGCCCATGAGAACGGCAAAGAGTAAGACAATAACAAATCCCACTACCTGGAGGGGAATTAGAGTATGCCATAAGGCGTTAATATCGACTTTAGTGATCGCGGCTACCCGTGCAACAGGCCCCCCCATGGGAGAAGATTCATAACACTCATGACAGCCCCAATAATTTCCAGCATTACCACTGGCCTAATATTAAGCCTTCTGTATAATGGTAGCATGACCGGTATAGTCACCAATAAAGTAGCAGCCAATACACCATCAAGATGGGCAATTGTAGCAATAATCGCTGTTACAACGGTCACGGCAACTACATTATTGCCTGCCTTTTTCGCTAGGAAATTAACAAGTGGATCAAACATGCCTGCGTCAGTCATGACAGAGAAAAATATAACTGAAAACATAAACAAAATCGCGATGGGCATTGTAGTGGCGACACCAGATTTGATAAATTTTTTGATGTCGATGAATGATGACCCCGCTATAAGGGCAGCTGCTAATGGTAAAACGACAAATACGGGTGTAGGTGTTGCCTTTGATTGAATTAATAAATAGACAATTACCGCGATCATTAGAAAACCAATAAGTGCTAACATTTTATTTCTCCTTTAATATAGCCCCTTAACAAAGTGTAATGAGTTGTTTTTTGAATTAATGAATTTTCTGATTTTTCATGCTTATCCATACATCATCCTTCCTTAATCTCTTATAAACCAATAATATTACAAGAGAACGTATATCTATACTAAATTAAAATTGCCACACCTGTCATATTTTTTGTTTCAGGCAAAATAAAAAATAAGTAACAGCTAACAAGTCTGCAGCCCCTCCTGGACTAATCCTTTTAAGTGAATACTCTGCATCTAATTCTTCAATTTGTTTCCGTCCAGCATCTGTCAGCATGCCTCCTGCTGACAGAATAGCTCTGGCCGATTCTTGAACCAAAACCAATGTAATCATATTATGCCGATTCAAAATAGTCGTATCTTGGACTTCGGTCATAATACCAATTAATGAATGTATTAAGGCGTCATTAAGTGTGAGGCCGGCTGTTAATCCTGCCTGCAAGCAGGGTAGTCCTTGAGCTTTTATGACAGGCAAGCTTGCCGCAATTTCGCCGCGTATTCCTGTAATGCCATAGGCCAAATATAGTTGTTCCCCTGCCGTGAGTTTTCTACTGGGCAAGTCATTATGCAGAACCAATAGTTCACGCTCCACTATGCCACGGCATATTTGAGATGCTTCATGCAGTGTTGCCTCGATAATGCAGTCTCCATATCCCTGGCGCACGCTTCTTGCCGCGGCTGCCGTCATAATGCCCAGTAAAAATAGCAAGCCTTTTTGTGTATTTACGCCATTAGTTGCTTCAAACATAGCCTTTTCCGCTTTCGTGCCAATAGTACGCAAAGCTGGTAGCAAGCCTTCTGCCGCGCCAGTATGCTTCCAACCAGCAAGTGTGCAGCGATACATAGCTGGACCCAAGGCGCTGCTGCTTTTCAAGAAAGTAAAAATGTCCATATCCTGATGTGCACCGGAATTAAACCGGTCAACCAAGCCGGGGGCAGGAGCGCACACTGCTTCCATGAGCATAGCTTCCATTGCTGTTGTTCCTATTATTTCGATGGACTCCGGTAAATAATCCCATAAATCCATTGGCTTTCACTCCTTAGTACGTGTTAATGACGTGATGTAACATTCCGTATTTTCCCAATAACCGCTGATGCTGCAGGTGAAGTTAAATAATCAAATGTAGTCTGGGGAACCATTTTCTTTATGCCATTCTTCACTGACCACAAACACTACTACAGCCTGATTTTTACTGGTGGCCTGTTCAATTAAGGCTCGGTGACCATTTGTAAAAGGATTGCACTTCACGACGACGGCAGCTCCGTCTTGCTAAAGATGAACCGCTGGGTTGTACAGTTACCGAATGAAGAAGCAAGGAAGCCTCTAGGGCAAGAAAGGCAGCCAAGCGATGTTAAAAGTACTCTTCCAAAGCTTCTAGTAAAAAGCCTTCTGTGCTTATGAAACGCTCTACTAAGCATCTTAAAAACACAGAAGGCATCCCCACATTTAAGCTTTGCTTAAATTAGTCAAGCTGTAGGGGTTTTATCTTGCGCACTACGTCAAGAATCGTACCATCTCTAGCTTCCACAATAGCAATCACTTTATCTTCCCATTCTAGATCATCTGGTGTTCCGACAAGGCCATACGCTTTTTCTTGAAGTGACTCAATCGTTACATGTGCTATACCAGCTTTATCCAAGCACTCAATAAGATCCAGACGCAGAGGATTCACTGCTGTACCATAGTCAGTGACCAATACATCTACACAATCTCCAGGGGTAGTTACAGTAACCACGTTTTTACATACGGTAGCCATGCGCCCACGGACGAGGGGTGTAACAATGATGCAACATTTGCTGCCAGCGGCTGTATCTGGATGTCCACCCGGAGCACCGCGCAAAACACCATCCGAGCCAGTAATAACATTAACGTTGAAATGCGTATCTATTTCCAATGCTGCTAAAACGACAAAATCTAGTTTATTTACATAGGCACCTTTATTGGACGGATTTGCATATTGACTCAGACAAATTTCATGGTGATTAGGGTGCGTAGCGAGATGTTCAATGGCTCCCTTGTCAAAATCCTGTGTATCTAAAATATGTTTCACCAAACCCTTATCCTGTAACTGGCAAATTGCACTGCCCATTCCACCAAGGGCAAATCCCATCGTGATATCTTTTTCCACCATATGCGTTTCCAAAAAACGAGTTACTGCCAGCGAAGGGCCACCAACACCCGTTTGGAACGAGTACCCCGTCTTGAAATACGGCGTTGCAGCAATAATATTAGCAACATTCTCAGCCATCATCAATTCGCGCGGATTGTCTGTCATACGTGCTTCCGAAGTAGAAATCTTTGCGGGATCGCCAACCGAATCCACTACGCATACGCAGTCAACATCAATTGAAGAAATTGGCGCCGGAAGGTTCGGAAAATCTATGATTGTATCTGTGATGACCACAACATGATCAGCATAATGGGAATCAGTAACGGCAAACCCCATAGAACCGCAATTGTTTTTACCGCCAGTCCCTTTTGCATTGCCATAACAATCGGAGGTAGACGCCGCCAAGAATGCGATGTCAATATGCACTTCACCAGCTTCAATTGCGCGCGGCCGTCCACCATGGCTGCGGATAATTGCAGGCGTTTTAAGCTTTCCTGCGGAAATAACTTCGCCAATACGTCCACGAACACCAGATGTCTGTATGCCGATAATCTTATTGTCTTCAATATAGTCTGCTATGATATCCTGGGCATTTCCCAGAGAAGTAGCCGCAACAGTAAGATCCTTTAAACCCATTTCTTCAACGAGAACCTTTGCAACCATGCTTGCTACATAATCACCATTGCGGAATTCCGTATGAAACGAAAAAGTCATGCCGTCATGTGCACCGCATTTTTCGCACGCTTCGCGGATACTTTTACAGATTTTACTGTCGCGCGGCGTTTCACACCGTTTTGTCCGTGGAGAATCTTTTTTGACATATTTCCCGTCCATATAAAAATTACCATGATAAACCTCTTTCCCACCTTTCAAAAGTTCATCTGGAATTTCTCTATCTACTGCATTTATCATTGTGTTTACCCCCCTTTTATAAATTACCATGGTATACGCCACATGCTTTTGCCAACGCCAAAACTCGTCTCGCATCTTCAAAAAATGGAATATCGACCATCTTTCCGTCCACAGTGTAAACACCAACACCAGCATCTGCCTGCTCATCGAAGGAGCGAATAAGCTTCTCTGAGTAGGCGATTTCTTTCTTAGTGGGTGCAAAGGTCTCGTGAACAAACTGAATTTGCTTTGGACTTACGATGCTTTTTCCGTCAAAACCCATTTCTCTATTTTGCAATACTTCTGCTTTGAAACCTTCCGTATCATCGATATTAGGAAACATGGTATCAAAGCATTGCACACCAGCAGCACGAGCTGCAAGTAACATCTGGCCTCTGGCCGCCAGCATTTCAATACCGCCTTTGACAATCTGTACATGCATACTTTTTCTGAAATCTCCACCAGAAATTGCGCAACCAAACATTCTTGGCGATGCTGTAACGATTTCATACGCATTCATAATGCCCAATGGACTTTCTAATGCAGCCATAATGAGTGTCCTGCCCTCTTCTATACCGAACTCTCGTTCTGCTGCAAGTATATGTTCTTCAACGTCTTTTACATCCTTTGCACTTTCGCATTTTGCGATGCGGATACCATCAGCACCTCCAGCAACAACACACCGGATATCCTCCTGCCAATGAGGTGTATCCAGTCCATTGATCCTCACGATAACCTCTGTATCACCGTAATTAATTCTTTTAAGTGCACGATACAGAGAAAATCTCGCCGCATCTTTCTGATTTTCAGCGACTGCATCCTCCAAATCCAAAATAATACTATCACTACCATAAATATATGCATCCTTAATCAGGCCTGGTTTTTGTGCATTCATGAACATCATTGTCCGGCGAAGACGATTTTTTTTGGGTTTTGGACGTGAAATCATTTTACAAGACCTCCCCAAGGAATATTTTTATCAGAAACTCCAGAACTTCTAAATACAGCACATTCAACGCGGGCATCTAGCGTACATTCTAATGCGCCCTTATCGATTACGACAATCTTGCCATTTTTAACGCCAAGCCGTTCCAAGGTTTGTAAAACAGTCGCTTTTATCTGACGCCCATATTGATTCAAGACACTACTCTCAATACTCAATTCTAATCCATGGGCAAATGGTTCAACACTTATCTGTGCATCACTGGATTCTAAAGTTCCAGCAATCGCTGGCTTTTGAATTTCCATAACTACATCGCTCCTAACTATTTTATTGTCTACAAAGTAGATACTTATATTAAACATAAATTTAGACTATTTGTAAAAGTCTTGTTTTTCTTCTATTTCCATTCCAAACTAGAATGGAAATATTCTTTTAAAATTCTTATGAAATAGATATAATAAAGATATTATGAAGATATTATGAAGATATCATTTAGTCCAAATTGGAATCGTTAATTATATTTTATTTTCTTTTTAGGAATTATTTTTCATGTTGTAAAAGCTTAAAAAAGGAGAAATTATGGACGAACGTGACTTTGAATTGCTGACTACACTAAGTAAGACCAGAAGTATTACTCATGCTGCAGATATCTTATTTATTTCACAATCATCACTGTCAAAGCGTATTCGAATCATTGAGCAGGAACTTGGAGTATCTCTCATGCTGCGCTCGCGCCAAGGTATACACTTCACTGCAGTGGGCGAAGCCGTTCTGAAACACACCCATGAAGCAACGAAACAAATGACTCTTATGCGTAAAGCTATCGAAATGAGCCGAAATTACATCTGTGGGACATTAAGGGCAGGCGTTTCCATCAATTATGCTCTTTATCGCCTGCCTGACTTCTTGGTCTCTTATCGGGGAAAATATCCTCATGTAATTACACATATCACTACAGGTCAAAGTCGCAACCTATATCTTCAATTGCAAAATGGCGTCATTGATGTTGCCATTTTGCGAGGTGAATACGCTGATTGGAAAGGCGAAAAAATTCTATTGAACAGAGAAAAAATTTGCGCCATCTCCAATCAAGAAGATGCAAATAAGTCTTTAACCGAAATCCCTTTTATTGGCCGGAAAACTGATGCGGAATTCGAACGAGAATTAGCTCAGTGGATACATGAAAACAACATTCGGGCTAAAGAACATGGCATTTATGTCGACAATATTACAACCTGCGTAGAAATGGTAAGCAGGGGATTGGGATGGGCCATCGTACCAGAAATCTGCCTGAAAGATTTCAAAGGTAACATACGTCCTCTTTCCTTCGCAAACGGCGAGCCCTTTCTGCGCTCGACCTATATCATGTATCCAAGTCAGATTCTAGCTTTGCCGCAGGTCAAGGCCTTTATCGATTTAATCAAAAATCCACAGGAGGAATTTTCTTATGTATAATATCTCTAAAATTTATTCATCTGATAAAAAGAGCCACCAACAAATTGATTCGTTGCTCCAAAAAGAAGGCCTCCACCGCGATAGTAATCTTGATTATACCTGTGGAATTTATGATGATGACATGAACCTCATTGCTACAGGCAGTTGTTTTGGCAATACTCTACGTTGTCTGGCTGTAAGTAGCTCCCACCAAGGTGAAGGCCTTCTCAATCAGGTGATCACTCATCTTATTGAATTCGAACATGCTCGCGGTAATCGGCATTTATTTCTCTACACAAAATGTAATACAGCCAAATTCTTTGGTGACTTAGGATTTTATGAAATTATTCGCATAGAAGATCAAGTGGTTTTTATGGAAAACCGACGTTATGGCTTTTCTGATTATCTGAGTGCACTTTCCGATAGAAATCAAAATCATCCGGTTTCGGAGCAGCGAAAAATTGCGGCAATTGTCGTGAATGCCAATCCCTTCACTCTAGGACATCTGTACCTTATAGAAAAAGCCTCATCAGAAAATGATATTCTACATCTCTTTATCGTGAGTGAAGATGCTAGTATAATTCCTTTTTCTATTCGAAAAAAACTTGTCATGGAAGGAACTTGCCATCTGTGCAATATTATTTATCACGACAGCGGACCTTACATTATCAGCAATGCCACTTTCCCCAGCTATTTTCAAAAAGATGAAATCTCTGTCATAGGCAGTCATGCTGAACTTGATTTAGAAATCTTCAAAAAAATATCGTCTGTATTAGGCATTCATCGTCGTTACGTAGGAGAGGAACCATCAAGTCAGGTTACCGGAATCTATAATCAAATTATGCAAAATAAACTACCACAAGCAGGAATTGACTGTATCGTGATCCCCCGAAAAGAAATAAATGGAAATATGATCAGTGCTTCTACCGTAAGGAAGGCACTCCAGGATAACGCTATAAATGCAATACAGGACCTTGTACCCGAAACTACTTTTCGTTTTTTTCAAAGCGAAGAAGCACGCCCCATCATCCACAAACTCAAAAATAGCGGAAACGTTATACACTATTGAGGAAGTTTCTTAGAGGAGGGTTTCATTATGCTGATTGGTGAATCTATATCGCTAAAGGATATGCTGAACTGTAGAGAAAACCGTGTCGAGTTGCAGACAAAGTATCGCCTAGATTTTCAAAAACCGCTAATATCATTCTGCATGAATATTCCCGGTCCTATAAAAACCACAACCGAAATCCAAAAAGCTTTCAATATAGGATGTAAAGAAATAGAAAAAGCACTTCAAAGGGCAACAATGAAAATATTAGATTCCACACGCCTTCATAAGCCCACTGGCGATGAATGGATCCTTTGTGCAGAGGGTGATGCTGCTAAAATAAAAGCGCTCATGTCGAATATTGAAGATTCCCATCCTTTGGGGCGCATATTTGACATTGACGTTATCGACATTAATGGGCAGAAGCTTTCAAGAACTGCATTTAGAAAATGTCTAATCTGCAATGCTCAAGCACAAGTATGTGCTCGCACCAGAAAACATTCCATCTTTGAAATGCAAAATATAATAGAAGAAATTCTTAAAGCTTTTTTCATTGTATAAGTTGCAAGAAAAATATTATACGCATTACGTAAAGTACCTTCTTGTCTACGGTCTGACCTAAAAAAATCATCGCGACATATATTGAATATGTCGCGATATAAGAGGAACATGTTGAAAGGTATTCCTCGTTTTTATTGTACCTAAGAATGATAGTCGCGAGTAAACCAAATACATAAAGAAAAAAAGCCACGAAATTCGTGGCTTCATAAGTATATCCAAATTGTATTTGAGGCAAGCAGAACCTAACCCCTGTCCATAGTATAATACCATTTAAAACAAGCAGTGGATAAGCAGTTTTTAAATAAAAAACCTCCCAACAAAACGTCGGAAGGGTTGTATTCAATGGTGTGCCTGGCACGATTCTAACGTGCGACCCACGCCTTAGAAGTTATAGTGCAAGAGTTCTAAGGATTCTATATAGTATGTAACTTCAATGAAATCAAGGGTCGGTGATTGTTGGTTGATTATATATATTCTACCACATCTATATAATATTAAGGTTTCTATATATAATTGCCTTCCTTATTGCCTTCCTGTATAGGTTGTATAGAAAGGTTTTCATAAATGTTGCCAAAAAATCTTGCTTGTGAGACGGATGAATGGCAAATGGAATGATCTATTTTAGGTGTCGAAGAACAATTTTTCCTTCTATATAAATATAGCTTACCGAATGCTTTTTTGTGGTAAACATCTCTAACTACTTCCAATCTCATATCTCTTTTTTTATGCCTATAACGCCTAGAAAGCGCCTTGAGTCGTCGACTTGTATAGGATTGCAGTCTAGGCGTAATGCAAAAGTCACCGCCTAGGAGCGTCTAGATAAACACCTAGATTTTTTTATTTTGATATCTATTTATTCATGTTTTTTTCATACTACTTGATATAATACAAATCTCTTTAAGGTATTAAGTTTATAGCGCCAAGCAGCTCAGCCTTCGTCGTAAAGAAACATTTGAACTACAGTGGCAAGATGCACATTTTGAAAAGGAAGCCATAACGATTAATAAAGCTACTTCATATATTGCAGTCTTTGGAATAATAATTAAAGATATAAATAAAAGGCGCCTTCACAATTAAAGTAGTGGACGTCTAATTACATCAATAATTGTTCCATCCCGGTACTCTACAACTCCAACAATCTCATCGCTGAGCTGAATAGGTTCTGGTTTCCCGCACAGTCCATAGGCAATGTCTTTGAGCTCATGAATAGACATAATGGGCAGACCGGAATATTTTAAATTTTCAATTAAATCTAATCTCTTAGGATTAATAGCAATTCCTCGTTCAGTAACAATCGCATCAACAGTTTCACCAGGTGTAACTACCGTCTGAACAGCGTCTCTAACCATTGGCAAACGACCGCGAAGGAGTGGTGCTACCACTATAGTCAGTTTGGCACCAGCAGCCGTATCACAGTGACCGCCTGAAGCTCCCATAATAACTCCGTTTGAATCTGTAATAACATTGACATTAAAATCAACGTCTACTTCTGTCGCACTTAATATAACAGCATCAAGATTATTAACAATCGCTCCACTATTATGAGGATTGGCATAATAAGAAGCTGACATTTCCAAATGATTACTATTTTTCCTGATGGAATCAATGGCGGGAATATCAAAATCCTGCACATCAAACATCATTTTAAATAATCCCTCTTCCATCATTTCAGCAAAAACGCCTGTCATGCCACCAACACCAAAACTACCAATAATTCCTTTCTCGATCATTTTGGCTTTGATAAATCGGCCGACCGCCATAGAGGCGCCACCGCTACCAAGTTGCATAGAAAAGTCCTGCTGCAAGCAGCCGGAATAATCCATTACATCTGCAGCATATTGGGCAATCAGTAATTCCTTGGGATCCTTCGTGTAACGAAGGGCACCTGACGCGATTCCAGCAGGATCACCAATACTGTCAACGACAACAATATAATCCACCTGGGTCTGGGGAATACTGATTGGAAATAGGAGATGAGGAAGCAGATTATCAGTAATGGCCACAACTTGGTCGGCATAAGCGGCGTCTTGTATCGCATAGCCAAGAGAACCACACGCTGATAGCCCCTGAACTCCATTGATATTGCCGTAACGATCGCAGGCAGGAGCACCAAGAAAAGCCACGTCAATATGAATGGCACCACTTTCAATGGCCTGAGCCCGTCCACCATGTGAGCGAATATGCAATGGTTTTTTCAAATGTCCTTCCGTTAAAAACCGTCCCATTTTCCCTCTGGCACCGCTTGTTTCAATTGCTGTAATAACGCCCTGCTCAATGAAAGGAATAATAGCATCATTGACATTGTTCAGTGAACTTGGCGAAATGGTAATATCACGAATACCTTTTTTAGCAATTGCTTCAACGACACGATTTAAGATTCTATCACCATTACGAAAATGGTGATGAAAAGAAATTGTCATACCGTCCTTAAGTCCTACAGCATCAATCGCGGCTTCAATGGAAGCTAACTGTTTGTCCCCTCGTGGCAAACCGCAACTTAAGATTGGGCCAGCAGTTCGACCAATAGGCTTACAGGCAAAGGCACCGCCAAAACCAGTCACTTTCCCTAGTCCGGTTATAAAATCAGGAATTTCTCTTCCGATAGCGTTTTTCATTGTTATTCCCCCCCTTTAGCGGCAGTAGCCTTGGCGTAAGCCAATGTCCGTTCTGCCCGAGCTACAATCGGCAGATCAATCATTTTTCCGTTCAGTGATATAACGCCCGATTTTTTCTCAAGGGCCTCTTGATAAGCAGCAAGAACCATTTCTGCATGGCCAATTTCTTTAATCGTAGGGGCAAAGAAATTATGAACAACACTAACTTGGCGAGGATTTACAACAGATTTACCATCAAAACCCATCTCTTTAATAAGTTCAAGTTCTCTTAATAGCCCCTCTTCATCATTAATGTCAGAAAAAACCGTATCAATACACTGAACGCCAGCTTCACGGGCTGCCAGAATTAATTGTCCTCTGGCTGCCAATAACTCCCGGCCGAGTTTACTACGCGTAGTTTTTAAATTGGCAATAAAATCTTCCGCACCAATGGCCAGTGCCACCATCCGAGGGCTTGCTGATGCTATTTCATACGCTTGTCTTAGACCTTTTGGTGTTTCAATAGCAGCCATCATTTTAATTGATCCCGCTGGAAAATTATTTTTATGCTCTGCTTCGCTAATAAAATCAGCGATTTGGCGAATTTCATCAGGTGCCTGACACATAGGTAAACGAATCAAATCTGGTTTTGCTGGCAGTATCCGTTTTAAATCATCCCAACCGAAAGGTGTGTTAATATGATTAATTCTAACAGCCACCTCTGTGCCGTATTTGATTTCCAAGATGGCTTGAAAGATAAGGTTTCTTGCTGAATCCTTTTCAGTAACCGATACAGCATCCTCACAGTCTAAAATGATCGTGTCCGCGCCATAAATACCGGCATTTTGGAGCATTCCGGGATTGTTACCAGGAACAAACATCATGCTTCTTCTCAGTTTTTCCATTGTTTCTCCCTCACTCCCCTGCTCTTTGTAATGCTGTTATTACACGTGCCTTTATTGTACAATCCAGTGCACCTCTGTCATTAGCATGCACCTGCACATCATCTATGCCATGGGTAACAAGTGTTTTCGTTATAAGATTCTTGATCTGCTTCCCATATTGTTGCATTGTAGGACTCACTAGTTCGACTTTTATTCCAGTTCCAGTATCTGCTGGCGCCAACATAATAAGGATATCGCTTGATTCTACCGTCCCAGCTTGGGCTGATTTAAATAACTTGCTCATAAATATGACCCTTCCTTTCGTTTCACTCAACAAGTTCCGTATCGATTTACTGAAATACCTTATAGGGCAGACTTTTTTTAAGGGTCTACACTATAGGGTGCATTTTATTATTCGCTCGCAGAGCCTACCTCAAAACGAAGGTGCATCATCATATCTTTAATATTTGGTAGTAACTCGAACCTATCTAGCATGTCTTTGACAATGGGCATTTCTTCTTCGGGGAGAAATTTACTGCAGCAATCAAAGAACTTCGTGGTGCGATCAGCGTCGTCGAAGGGGTTGTGAATAGTCCCCTTAGCCCATTTGGTGCTATGCTCCAAGATACGTCCGTCCTTCATCTGAATCTTTACCGTGTGCGGAAGACGCGTCGCCGGATCAGCACCATCCACACCACGATGATGGGCACGCATAGTAGTCAGCGGAAAAAGGGCACGCACCTCCGTCCGTCTCACAGCCCCAGGGGTGAAGTCCGAAAGTCCCAGATGTCCGTATAGAAGAGCCACCGCCACACTATACTGCATCGAGAAACGCGCCTCCATCTCGTTTTGGGGCTGGTCAAATGGTAGATTAATCATATTCCCATAGCCTACGAGCGCTTCGACCTGTGCTACGTCGGCGGCGGCAAAACCGTATTGCTCACGTAATATGAGGACACTATCAACAATCCTATGACTTGAACCGCAGCAAGGGTACCGTTTGACTGCAAGTCCCCACTTCTCTATTGCAAGGGGTGCACCATCCTGAGCCAATTCAACCGTCCAATCGGGTAGAGTATCACCACCAAACAGTGCACCAAAGCCCATTTCCCCCTCGATTATCGTATGGCTGCCACCAATACCCCTTTGCGCCAGCCGCGCAGCCAATATTCCATTCTTGGCTGCTAGCCCGCAATGCAGAGCCTTTGTCATCGTTCCGAACTGGCCCTTCGTACCGCCGGCCAAGCTAGTAGCGATGCTAATAGCATTCGTCATGGCATATTCGTCCAACTCCAAGAGCCGACCACATGCCGCTGCTGCGGCTATGCTTCCTATCGTCGAGGTGCCATGCCAGCCTTTAGCGGTATGTGCGATACCAATACCTAGCCCCAATCGGGCCATTACTTCTGTCCCGACAATATAGGCATCCAGTATGGCCGAGCCAGACGCATCAATCTCCTCGCCAAGCGCCCAAAGTGCGGGTCCGATGACCGACGTAGCATGCCCTAAACCTGGGTGAAAATTATCATCCATTTCTACCACATGAGCTGTATACCCATTCACCAGTGCGGCCCAAATTGCTGGTGCAGTGCGGCTCGTTCCAATAATCGTCGCAGAACCTTGTCCAAACGGTATGACGGCAGCGCGCATACGAGCACCACCTTGATCTCCGGTGCCAGCAACCATGCTAGAAAACCCATCTAACATGGCATGCCGCGCACGCTCAAGGGCACCGTTACTCCACGCTGACTTCGACTGGGATGCCCACTCTCCCAAAGCTACTGTAATATTCTTCTCACTCATTTAAAAACCATCCTACCTTTCACAATCTGTATTACATAACATAGATATAGCTCCATTATCTCTAATCCCTTTAACAGTCCTGGCACTTTATTTTTTCATTAAAATTTCGCTTCAAAGTTACCCCTTTGTTCTTTCCCCTTATATTTAAAAAATACTTTTGTGTTTGCAAACTATCTATCTATGTTCATAATATTCGGCAGCATGTACTCCCACTTTAAATACTCTTGCGCGGTTTTCTCACCCATACACTCCAATGCCACCACTTACCATTTCCTGTGCTTTTTCCCCTTAGATTTTGAATTTACACACCGTGCCCTGTAACATTTCAGCCATTTTAGATAATGCCTGACTGGAATGAGCAATCTCCGACATAGAAGCCGACTGTTCCTGGGTTGCTGCCGATACATTCTGTGTTTCTAGTGCTGCACTTTCACATATTTCTCCAATATGCTGTACATTAATTACTATCTGTTGACTGCCACTGGCTACTTGAACAACGGCTTGAGAAATCTCTTGCATCTGTATTGACATTCGCCCAACAGATGATGTTATTTTTTTGAATGCTTGTCCGGCATCATCGACAACCTGAATGCCGACTTTTACTTCATGTGTCCCAACATTCATTGCCAGAACAGCCTTATTGGTCTCACTTTGAATATACGCAATTAATTCAACAATTTGCTTGGCGGCACTTTGAGACTGCTCAGCTAACTTTCTCACTTCATCAGCTACTACAGCAAAACCACGGCCTTGCTCTCCTGCTCGGGCAGCTTCGATGGCTGCATTTAGAGCTAATAGATTGGTTTGACTAGCAATACCTACGATAGTATTAACAATCGTACTAATTTCAGCAGATTGTGCTCCTAGATTTATTACTATTTGTGCAGAGTTCATTACATTTTTTTCGATATTGGCCATCTGCTGGATTACAACGCCAACAGCTTTTTCGCCTTCTCTTGCAACATTAGCTGTATCGGTATAGAACCCTGTAACGCTAGTCGTACGCTCAGCAATTTCTTGGATACTGAGAGACATTTGATCTACTGCGGCTGACGTTTTTCTTATTGCTTGCATTTGTCTATCAGCACCTGTTGCAACATCAGTAATAGAAATTGCTACCTGATTGGAAGCCTGAGCTGATTGCTCAGCACCCGCTGTCAACTCCTCAGAGGCAGCTGCAACTTGTTCAGCGGTATTTGCTATATCGTTAATGATTTGTTTAAACCCTGTTTGCATTTGAGTAAGAGCGGCTGCTAATAGATTTATTTCCACAGCCCCATGTACATCAATTGTTGATGTTAGATCGCCGGTTGCAATTTTTCCAGCTGTACCAGCAATTTGCTGTAGGGGATTCGCAATCCCCTTAGCTATATAAAAAGCAGTTGCCCCAGCTACCAAAATAGCCAATACTAGAAGGCCGACCATAATTAGGACAGTATTCAGCGTTGCGCTACGAAGTTCCGCTGTCGGCATATAGGCAATAACGCCCCAGCCATATTTTTCTATCGGTTTAAAAGTTACAATGGAATTGACACCACTGGTAGAAGTACCCTCGATGCTTCCAGTCTGTCCTGCAGTCACTTTGTTCACATAATCAAGACTTGTAATGTCTTCCATAGTAAGGACACGCTCTTTTAACGGATGAGCCACCAATCTTCCTTTAGTATCGACTACGTCAACATATCCGCTAGTACCAATTTTAACCTTACCTACGATTTCTTGCAGAAAATTCAAGCTGATACTTGATGCTAGCATGCCAATAACAGTGTCTGTATTATCTTTAATCGGCGTATAGATAGTAATACTAGTTGTTTGAGTAGCTGGTGAAATAAAAATATCGGAAAACCATGTCATACTTTGCTTTGTTGTTTTTATAAAATTAGGGGCATCAGACTGATTGCGTAGCTGTCCTGATGTTCTGGCAATTTGCATCCCAGTAATATTGTTAGCATAAATCAATTCAAACTGAGGATTTTGTCTCTGCATTTCACTAATGACCCTTTTAACAATCTGCGCATCTGGCTGATGATCCACAGCAGCTGCACCAATGGCAGTTGCAGCCGTTACAGTCATTGCCTGGGAGTTATCCAATAGGCGTTCAATTTCTTCTGATAATTGGTAAGTCAGCATAAAATTATTTTGGATAATTGTTTTTTGGGTTGCAAGAACATTCATATATGTACTGATACTACCTATTATGCATGAAGGCAGCAGTGCAAATAGAATAAATAAAATAATAAACTTATAGCGAAAACTCAGGAATTCAAACTTTGTCTTATTAAAAATAGTGAACATATACTGTTACTCCTTTATTTATCTTGTTTTCATTAAATTAAGGATAACTTTCCATCGAAAACGCCACCAACATTAACCATTAATATTCGTTTCTGTCCACCCTAAGCCAGTTTTTACTTTGCTTACTAGTCGGTAAAACAGGAACAAGTGCTAACATTTCACTTGTCTGCACTTGTCCCATGCTTAGATAATGATTATTTACATGGCGTTACTTCTTTAGTAACCAGCCTTCCCTGAAAAAATATCGTCAGCTTGCAAATTAACGTATTGGAACTCCTGTCCGGGATTAGCCATTAATATATACAGAGTTGGTGAACCCTGTTTAGGTAGTTTTGCAGCAAATGTAGCCAATGTTCTTTGTTGCTCTGTCGTGCTACCAGTGCGCCAGATACTGCTGTCGGGGCCATCGTTCTGGTCCTGGCTAAAATCGATGAAATTCTTTAATGTATAGGGTTTAGATACACTTTTCAACAGTTCTCCAATCCGCTGATAACGTATGTGACTACCTGGATATTCAACGGTATTGGCTCCCAATAGATTTTCTGCTAGCAAATGGTTGGTATGATAAATAACACCGTCCTCACTGGTGATGGAAGCGTGGGTACCATTAAGGCCAAGTTCAATATTGGCGATTTTGTTTTTGTCAGCAATATTTAAAATGATTGGTCCAACTAATGTAGGTACCATGGCAATTACTTCATCAACATTTTTGCACTTTTTCAATAACATGTCGGTCAAGTAGGGAGTTATCTGCTTTCGCTCACTCCCTGGGGTGGTTTCTGCTGCCTGATTGAAAACCACGAGACCATATTCATTAATACCGCCTTTTACCATACCGCCAATATCTTTAATATTAATTCCAAAATATCGATAACCATCAACTGGAGTAAATAATTTCAATTCCTGGATTTGATTTGGTATCCAATCACGGTTCTTGATAATTAAAGTCCCGCCACCTTCTACCGCACTGCCTGTAGCCGCCCATTCCGTGCAGGCATAGGCTGGGAGAGTGAATGACATGAACATGGACAGTACCAATAGTGCCACTAACATTCTTTTCATATTGTGCCCCTCCACTTTTTGTATAATAACAAGTGCCAGCATCTATCCTGCCGACACTTGTCCAATGTATAGTTAATAATTACCAGTTATATACTACTTCCAAACGAGTGTAATTGGTTTTGTCATTACCCCTTATTTCACCTTTCGCTACAGCGCCATCATATGCCCATTTACTGTTGAAGCCTTGGTAACCATTTATTATCACATTCTTATAAGGAACATAGTGGACAGCGAACGCAGGTCCTTTGGCATTAACTACATCGAGTGCTGCGCCGGTAACGGATGTAACATGGTTATTGATACCTATTTTTCTATATTCCAAATTTAAGCCCCAGGATTGAGGGATTTGTTTATTAGCTTCTTTATAGCCTAGGCTGTAATAATAGCCAATTCCTTTATCCATGGCAATGTTTTTTGTGTAATCACCTGTAAAATAAAAATCGCCGCCCAACTTAGTATTGATACCAACCCCGCGCACATCAAACATTGATTTATCACCCGCCACAGCATCTACAGCAGCCTTAGTAAGTGTAGCAGGAACATAAGCCTTATCAGCTGTATTACTGGAAACTTCTTTCAAATACATACCAGTCAGCGTGGTATTTTTGTTGACTTTATACTTGGCATCAACCGCATAGGCATTGCGTATATAGTTTAACGTCAGAACATCCCAGTTGGCATAAGAGACATTGACCTTAAGGGGACTCTTACCGCCTAATCCTACTTTAATACCATCGATACCACCATTTCCCGTAATCCAGTAATCGTTGGATAAAAATTTTTGGGTAAACCGTCCAATCGTTACATCGTCTGTACCAAATAAACCTTTGTAGACAAAATTGGCATCCGCCACACGAACATTGTCTTTGTCTGTCTTACCAGCCGTATCACTAACACCATTGCCACTACCAAACGTGTTATTATCCTCCATCAACAAGCGAATATTCATGGTAACTTGATCGTTAATATCTTTACTCATACCAAAGCGGACCCGTTGTTGTAAAGGCTTGAGAGCATCGTCATGTTTATTAATCCAACGAGTACGGCTGTCACCCCAGAATTTAATGTCAGCTTTATCTGGGGCTTTCGCAACAACTTTAGCACTCTCCACTTTGCCAACACG